>Ga0172373_10007098_pt1 | contig 14666 bp, 16 predicted proteins | sample Lak10m_2_FD_114546 | JGI IMG/M metagenome (GOLD analysis project Ga0172373, IMG submission 114546) | Freshwater microbial communities from Kabuno Bay, South-Kivu, Congo - kab_092012_10m | ecosystem: Environmental > Aquatic > Freshwater > Lake | place: Democratic Republic of the Congo... | reverse complement strand
TCCGCCACCTACACTTGCCGAAACTGCTGATGGGCCCTTGCGGGGCCTTTTTTCTTTTTGTTTCAAAGGGGTTTAGCCGAGGTGTCCGAACTGCGGAGACTTGGACTGCGTCCGAAATCGGTCTCTTGGTGCCCGGCGTCTCTTTTCGACCGAACCTCCCGCATCAAAGTTCGGATTAAAATTACCTAGCCTTTTCAGAGCCATGTGATTCTTGGGAATCTGAACTGTTCGACAGTGCGCTTGGCTGGCCAATAGTGCTGGGAACGGAAAATAGGCGGTTGAGCGCTTCACTGCGACTGGATAGTGGGCGCAGCATCTGCGTTGCAGATGTCCGTCGCATGCCTGCGCAAGATGGGCCCATAGGTCCCAGATTTTGCGAAGACAACATCGGCTTGTTCATCCCATGGCAGTTCGATGCATGCCGCAAGTTCGACGATGGTAATCGCTAGGATTTCACGCTTGTAGACCAATCGCCTGAGGAGCTCGGGCGCGAGATAGGCTAGACGTATCTGACGACTGACGAAGCGGTCCGTAACACCCACGGTTTTTGCCAAGTCCTGCAACGTGCCGAACTCGCCGGCCTCCATTCGCCGCCGCCAAGCCCAAGCTTGACCAATGGCGCGCAAGACATGCGGGGCTTGGGTTTGGTCTTCACTGGGCAGATAACCGGTAGGCGGCATAATCTTCGGCCTCCCGTTCTTTTTGCGCAGCTTGAGGGGCACAAAAATCTGGACGGTGTCTGATGGAGTGTTCACTCAGCAGCCTCTATTTTGTGGGGCATCATCAATTCCCGCATAACGCCTGCGATGCCATCGGTGCGCAGATCGATCACGATCCCATCGGCGGTAACGGTGACCCGGCGGACCAACAGTTGAATGATCCGCGCCTGCTCGGCAGGGAAGAGTTGGCTCCAGATCACATGGAAATCATTCAGGGCGGCGATTGACTCGGCTTCGGTAATTCCGGCCATGCCGTTGCGGGTAGAATGTGCGATGATCTGCGCAGTGGTTTCCGGAGTGCGCAGAACTCGGCGGATTTCAACGATTACGGCGCTCTCGATAGTGTCAGCGGCAAGCCTCTGAGGCGCACCGTGTGTCGGCGTTTCACGGTTTTTCAGGAGATCCATCGAGACATAATAGCGATAGCGGCGACTGCCCTTATTGGTCGAGGATGGTGTCATGGCTGCGCCGGTGGCGGTGAACAACAGCCCCTTCAGTAGGGCCGGGGTCTGGGCGCGGCTGTTGTTGGCGCGCTTGCGCGGGCTTTCGCCCATAATGTCGTGCACCTGTTCCCAGAGCCGCGCGTCGATAATGGGGGCGTGCTCACCTGGGTAAGCCTTACCTTTGTGCAGGGCCTCACCGCGGTATGTACGGTTGTTCAGCAGGCGATAGAGATAACCCTTGTCTGCTAAGGTCCCCTGTTTGGTGCGGAACCCCTCGTGACGGAGTTGGTGTGCCAGAACGGTGGCAGAACCCACCTTGAGAAATCGCTCGAATACCATACGCACCGAGGCAGCTTCGGCCTCGTTCACCACCAGCTTGCGATCCTGCACATCATAGCCGAGGGGTACGTAGCCACCCATCCACATGCCCTTCATGCGCGAAGCCTTCACCTTGTCGCGAATGCGCTCGGCGGTGACCTCACGTTCGAATTGTGCAAAACTTAGCAGAATATTCAGGGTCAAACGGCCCATAGAGGTTGTTGTATTGAAACTTTGGGTGACTGAGACGAAGGTCACGCTGTTGCGGTCAAAGACCTCTACCAGCTTGGAAAAGTCCATCAGAGAGCGCGACAGACGGTCGATTTTGTATACGACAACCACATCCACGAGGCCGTCCTCAATGTCGGCCAGAAGCTGCTTTAGCCCCGGTCGCTCCAAGGTGCCTCCTGAAATGCCGCCGTCATCGTAGTGATCGCGAACCAGTGCCCAACCTTCAGACTTCTGGCTGGCAATATAGGCTTCGCAGGCTTCCCTCTGAGCGTGAAGGCTGTTGAACTCCTGCTCGAGCCCTTCCTCGCTCGACTTGCGGGTGTAGATGGCGCAGCGCAGGCGGCGGGCGGGTTTTGTCACATCATCCTTCATGCCTCACCCCGTTTCCGCTCGCGCAGGCCAAAGAAGCGATAGCCGTTCCAGCGTGTGCCGGTGATGCTGCGCGCCACGGCGGACAGCGACTTGTAGCGCTGGCCTCCCCATTCAAAGCCGTCTTTCAGCACGGTCACGGTGTGGGCGATGCCGTCCCATTCGCGGATGAGCTTGGTGCCCACAACGGGGTTACGGGGATCGGCAATCTGGGCCTTGCGTGTTAGTGTGCCCTCTACCTCGTCGGCCAGCAGGTCCAGCAGTCGGCGGGTTTGCTTGTCTGGGCCACCATAGGTCAGTTCCTGGATCCGATAAGCCAAACGGCTTTCCAGGAACGTGCGGCTGTTGTTCGGGGCGGGCGCATCAAACAGGGCCTGCCATTCAGCCTTCAGCTCGTTGACGGTCATGTTCTTTAGGGCTGCCAAGCGCGCCAGGATGGGTTCGTGTGTGATCATGCAGATCTCCTCTGAGTTGGAGCTGCAGTACCGCTCTGTTTGCGCGGGAAGTGTAGCGAACTGTCTCCAGTAGTCTGGGAAAGATCGTCGCGTTCGCGCTCCATCAGGCGCACCACCGCCGTAGCCAGTAGGCCATAAAGTTCGGTGCGGCGTTCATGCGCCGTCATGCGGTCGGGGTGCAGGGGATTGGGTCGTTTCATTGGGGCCTCGGAACAGTCCTCTCCCTAGGCTCCTACTCATGGTGTGGATAAAACGTCCCAAGACCCGTGTTGGTCTTGCCGAATTTAAGTAAGAACATATAGTGAACTTTTCGGCGCTTGGGCAGAGGGAGATTCGCTGTGGCCAGCAACTTGAAGAAGTTCGTGAACCCTCGGTTCATCAAGACAATCGACCTCACCGTCATGAAGCTTTTGATGGAGCGCCATGCCGGAGAATATGTCGGGTTTTCACCTGAAATCCTTGCTCAGGATGAGGCCAAGGCCCGCGAAGCCTTGCAGGAATTGCTGGCTGGCGATGAAGATAGCTATCCCGAGGGGCTGCGCGAAGACCTGCACCGTATTGCATCGCTTGGCGATGCACGCGGCCTTGAGATCATTCTGACGCAGGCGGAGCGCGCTGGTCTTGATCTCTTCCCCGAGCTCAAGACTGGCGATGACGAAACTGCACCGGCAGCGCATGACCCCAAGCACATGGCGCTGCGTGTGTTCTTGGAACACCCCGATCTATTCGACGCCGCAGCCGATCACATGGCAATGATGACGGCAGACCGCCTACACGAATTTGCCGGCCGCGAACGCGGTGTCTTGATCGACCTGACGCAGGAAAAGGTTGAAGCCTTCCGTGCAGCCGTTGGGAAACTCTTCTGCAAGGCGTTTCAGGGGGATTACTGCCGTGTGGGCGATTATGCCGATGGCGACGAAATCAATCTCGTGGTCAGCCACGGCGCAACGGTGTCGACCATGCCGGTTGTCGAGGGCCAACAGGAGCGCGTCATCAGCGTGAGGCAGATCTCGCACGCGGTTCTGCGCTATTCGGAAAGCACCGGCATGTTGAGGCTCGCGCGTATCCGCAAAGCGCATCAGGCTGAAATCGCAGAGTTCTTCGCGGCGATCATCCTTGAACGGCCGGGGTTTTTCGACGGGGACGACGCGCAAGACCTCTACACCTTGCGCCCGGTCGAGCTTGCTGGGCCGAATTTCACATTCCGACACAGTTATGACCCGACCATCGATAGCGTTCAGATCATCGAGGCGGCAGCCGATTTCATGGTCCCGGGCAAGAGTGGGTATCCACGCGTGGCCCGCACCCTGCGGTCGCGGGACGTTTCCGGGCAAGCGCTGAAACATTTCGCCTCAATGCCGGTGACGTTCAATGGATCATGGCGGCTGGGTGAATTGGTGTTCCGCATAGTCTTCAAAGGGGATGGCAAGCGACAGCCGCAGGTGACCGTGAAGCTGCGTCCGCCGGGTGTCGTGCAATTCCGTCGCACCCAATTCGAGGGGCGTGTCATGACCTTGATCGAACGCAATGGATTGTTGAATGACCGAGACGATTTTGAGGTTGTTGACGCGGCTGAGTGAAGCCGGAAACGACGCAATCCTTCCCGGCGATCGGGCCGCTTCAATCCAGGGGCCTGTTTTCAAGCGCTTGCTTGCACGGGGCGTTCTCATCGAGCAGGCTCCGTTGACACATTGGGATACCTGCGACCTGTGTGATTGCGGGGTGGCGGCGCGTAGAATTCACCCCAACGGCACCGGGTTTCGGGCGGAATGTCCGCTGGATCGCCGCCGCGATATCGATCTCAGCGAGGATGATCTGCGGGTTTATTCTATCGATGGGGCGAGTTTGGCGTCTGCAATTAGCATAACTGCGGGCTTCTCGGCAGATCCGACCGAAATCGCTGCAGGCCTTTGGATGCTCGGCAGTATGGCATCCGGCCGCATCGTGTTCCTGGCGCTGGAGGTGCGTTCGGTTGCATATGACGGCGCGCAGCTTCGCCTTCGCCAGGCGGCAAAGGGACAGGGCATCACGCTTCTTGGCCCAAAGCTGCCGACCAATATCGCACTGACCTTTGAGGACGCGGGCATTCTTGCCGTCGAGACAGTGCATGCGCTGATCTTGGGCTCAGGGCCCTTTGGGGCAACGTTCGATGGCGGCGCGCTCGAGCCTGCAGCATCGAAACCTAAGCTGCAGCTCCGTTCAGGAACCGGCGAAGTTCAATGGATGGGCCGTTCGGTCATCTTATCGCATCAACTGTTTCCGGTGTTTCGCCAGCTCGCAGATGCAGGCCGGACTCGCGATCCCATCGTTTCTGGCCAGAAGCTCGAGGGCAAGTCAGGCCGCGAGGCAAAAGATTTGATCCGAGAACTGCGCGAAGCATTGAAAGCGGCGGGTTTCTCGCAGCAAGAGGTGATGGCGCTGATCCAGGTCGCGCGAAGCCGCGGCTATCGTCTTGGCATTCCCGCCGCAGATATCGTGATCGACCGCTGAAGCGCTCCCTCCAAACGCCCACCATATTCCCACCCAGTTCCCACCGAAGGGGACGCTGCATCCGGCACCTTGGGCTCATCCGAAACGATGACCAAGGATCGCAACAATGCAGATCGAGCTTACCCCAGACGATATTGAAACCCTCATCCTTGAGGCTGACATGGCCGCGCGCACGTTGCGGCGCAGGCTGGGTCTGCCTGGTCGCGAAGTCGAGGATCTTGGCCAGGACCTTTTGGTAGATCTGCTGCGCCGCCTGCCGGCCTTCGACAGATCGCGTGGCAGTTTGGGTGCGTTCGCTGGCATCATCCTCAAAAACCAGTCGTCGCGCATCGCGCTGCGTATCATGCGGGCTCGCGACGCGGAAAACGGCGGGCATTTGTCCTTTGATGCGCCCCGCGACGAGGCCGATCCACGCCCTCTCTGCGAAACCCTGTCAGAAGATGACGGCCTTGCGGCCTGGTACGGCCAGCCGACCTGCGTGCATCTCGCCTTCGAGCGCCAGCATGCGCTGCACTGCGCGGTGTCGCACCTCTCATCCGATCAAAGGGCGCTCTGCCAAGCCCTCGCGCATCGCCCGGTCGCCACGCTTGTCGCAGATGGGTTTGCGAGCCGCTCCGCCCTTTATCGGCGCCTTGCTGACCTTCGCCATGTCCTCACCGCCTACGGCATCGGCCCTGCGTGGGACGATTTCGCGGCGGCGTGAGTAGGAGATCAGTGAGGAGACCATGTTCATGCAACATCCCCGTTTCACAACCGTCCGCGCCAGCCGCGCCCTATCTGAGATCGAGTTCTGTGCCTGGGTGGCGCAGGCCGTTCCTGGCGATCGGCTCGAATATCATCGCGGCTTTCTGGTTCTCGACACCTTTCCGACAGCGGCCCGCTTGCCCGACGAGCGCCGCAAGGTGCTGTCACGCCTCGGGTTTCGTGCGTTTTGGGCCGCTGAAAACGGCCTTGTTCATCTCGTGCAGGAGCGCGTGGCACCAGACCAGTTTGCCTACATCGCCATCGCACGGCCTAAGCCAAAGGCCGCCGAAGCGTCGCTCTCGAAGCTCCTGCTGTCCGACGAGGCCATTCCCGTTGCTGACGCTGCCACAGCGCCCGTCGCCGCGGCCTGATGGCGAGCCTCAATTCCCCTTTCTTTCAAGGAGACCGCAATATGACGTTCCCCCAAAACACGCATCGCATCGAGGATCTTCCCTCGCTTGCCCTTCAGGACATTGCCTTTCTGCCGATCGACATGCTGGCGGTTCTGCAGCGCGATATCGATGAGCGCCTGAAACGCGACAAGGCAATCAAAGCGCGTCTCGACAGCGCTCTCGAGGTCCGTTTCGCGACCCCCGCGGCTGAGGCGCGCCAAGCCTGTGGCAAGGATACCGGCACGGTTCGACTGGTCGAAGGGGATTACACCGTGATCGCCGATCTGCCGAAGCGGGTCGATTGGGATCAGGACAAACTTGCCGCCATGGTAGAGCGCATCCGTGCCGCTGGCGAGAACCCAGCCGACTATGTCGACATCGCCTACAAGGTTCCAGAGCGCAATTACACTGCCTGGCCTGACCCGATCCGGCAGGGCTTTGAGCCCGCACGAACGGTGAAAGCGGGTGCGCTCAAGGTCACGATCGAGCTGGGCGAGGCTTCGAAATGACCGTGCCCGTTCCAATCACACCAAGCGACGGGAACCTACCGGGTCTCATCGATCGAGCCGCCACGATGTTGGCCGGCGCCAAGACAGCCGCCGAGGTGCTCGAAGCCCGTGAAGCTGCGGGTCTTGCCTACGATGTCGCCAAACGGGCCGCACGATTGAAAAGCGCCAAAGCTGCCCATGACGATCTGGTCGCAGCAGCGCATCGCGCGCAGGCCGATGCGCTCGAAATCGAAGCGGCTGCCAAGCGCCGTCTGGCAGACGAATATGATGCCGCGCAGGCACGAGGCGATATCGCAGGACTGGGTGCAAACCAGCATCGAGATGAGGGTGTCGTCGTGTCCAACACCCTCGGACTGCGCCGCGATCAGATCCATGAAGCGCGTCGTCTGCGTGATGCCGAGGCTACTGACCCAGGTATTGTGCGCCGCACCCTCGACGAGAAACTCGAGCGTGGTGAAGAACCAACCCGGGCGGCACTGCGCAAGATGGTGGTCGATGCCGCCATGCGGGGAATGCGCCCTGAGCGCAAACCCAGTCGGCGGAACCCGCTCTATGTCCCGCCGACGCCGCAGCAGGCCGCCTGGCAGCATGTCACAGGTACGTTCCGAGCCTTCGCTGAATGGGCCTCGGACGACACGCTCGCCTTGGCCCGCGAGGGTATGAACGAGGCCCAAGGCAGCCAGTTTCACCATCTCGACGTCGCAGCCATCGCGGCGGGGTCGAAAGCTTTCACCAAAATCAAGGAGTGGTTCGATGCTTGACAGCCAGTCAGCAGCCTTTGCCGAGCGCGTCTGGGAGGTGGCCTCCCAGCTTGGCAACAATGCCCCGAAAATTGCCGATGACATCATGGGCGAAGCCTTTCCGTTGACCTGTTCGCAGGCACGGGCGGAGGGCGCGATGCGCATGCTGCGCACAGGGATCATTTCGGAGGTAAAGCGCATCCTCCGCAATCGGTATGACGTGACGAGCCAGACGGATTTCGCCGACCGGTGCGACGCCTTTGCACCCCTCGTGAGTGACCTGCGCTCAAAATCCTACTTTGTCGAAAGCGCCGAGGAATATGTCGCAGTCCCGGACCTGATCGAAGACCCTGATCTGCTCAATGATGCGCGCCAATTCATGCGCCGCAAGGGTCGTGAATGCCTCGCCGAAGCCGACCGGCTCGACGCGCTTTACACCGCTGTCACCGGTTACTCCTGCGCATCTGATGCAAACGGCGAGGTGCTGCCATGACCGGCGCGCTCCCCATCATCACCGCTGATCAGCGTCTGGCCGAGTCCCGTGGCATCAAGGGCGTCATCTTCGGCCGGTCGGGCATTGGCAAAACCAGTTTGCTCTGGACGTTGAACGCCTCCACCACGCTGTTTTTCGATCTCGAAGCTGGGGATCTGGCCATCGAGGGGCTGGCCATCGACGCCATCCGGCCGCGGACCTGGACGGAATGTCGGGATTTCGCGGTGTTCATTGGCGGACCGAACCCGGCGCTGCGCGATGATCAAGCCTATAGCCCCGCGCATTATGCGGCCGTCTGCCAGAAGTTCGGCGACCCTGAGGTCCTAGCCAAATACGACACGGTGTTCATCGACTCGATCACCGTGGCCGGGCGGTTGTGTTTCCAATGGTGCAAGGGCCAGCCCGAGGCGCATTCGGAAAAAACCGGCAAGCCGGATGTGCGCGGGGCTTACGGTTTGCACGGCCGCGAAATGATCGCCTGGCTCACGCATCTGCAGCACACGCGCGGCAAGAATGTCTGGTTTGTCGGCATCCTCGACGAGAAGCTTGATGACTTCAACCGCAAGGTCTTCGTGCCGCAGATCGATGGGTCCAAGACAGGGCTCGAGCTGCCGGGTATCGTCGATCAGGTCATCACCATGGCCGAGAGCAAGGGCGAGGATGGCCAGCTCCAGCGGGGCTTCGTCTGCCAGACCCTGAACCCCTGGGGCTACCCCGCCAAGGATCGCTCTGGTCGCCTGGAGCTCCTCGAGGTCCCGCATCTGGGTCGGCTCATGGACAAGATCCGCGGCCCCCTCGTGCCCGTCGAACAGCGCCTGACCTACCAGCCACCACAGCTGCCCGCGCCATCCCCGGCGCAGGCCGCCCCCACCGACACCCCATCAACCTGAAAGGAGCCCAGCCATGTCTGGACATTGGAACGATTTCAACGACGCGCAGTCAAACATCAACCTGATCCCCAAGGGCACACTGGCCAAGGTGCGCCTGACGATCCGTCCGGGTGGGTTTGATGATCCGACCCAGGGCTGGACCGGCGGCTATGCCAAGCGCGGCGGCACGGGCGCCGTCTATCTCGATGCCGAATTCACCGTGCTTGAGGGGGCCTACGCCAAGCGCAAGATCTGGTCGATGATCGGGCTCTACAGCCCCAATGGTCCGAACTGGACCAATATGGGCCGCAGCCTGATCCGGGGCATCCTTAACTCATCGCGCGGGATTTCCGACAAGGACAACTCGCCCGAGGCCCAGGCGCGTCGCCGGATCAATGGCTTTGCCGATCTGGACGGGCTGGAATTTGTCGCGCGGATCGATGTTGGCGCCGACACCAACGGGGATGACAAGAACGAAATCCGCAACGCGGTCACAATCGACCACAAGGATTTCGCCCAGATCATGGGGTTCTCCACCCCCATGGGCTCCGCGCCGTCCCATGTGCAGCCCCAAACCCAGCTGGGGTATGCATCTTCGACGCCCACCTATGGCGCGCCCGCGCAACGGGCGGAGCAGCAGCCGCCGCAACACGCGCCGGCGCCCGGATTTACTGGCCGCCCGAGCTGGGCTGAGTAAGGCCAAATCCCATGCGTTTGCGTCCCCGCCAAAAACTCTTCGTCGAGCGCAGTCTTGCTGCGCTCGCCACCCGAGCCAACACGCTCGGCATCGCCCCGACCGGGGCAGGCAAAACGATCATGCTTTCGGCGGTTACTGGCGAAAGCATCGGCAACAGCGACGCCAAGGCCTGCGTGCTGGCCCATCGCGACGAGTTGACGGCGCAGAACCGCGAGAAGTTTGGGCGCGTTAACCCGGCCATTACGACCTCGGTTCTGGACGCGACGACCAAGTCCTGGGGTGGTCAAGTCACCTTCGCCATGGTGCCGACGCTTGCGCGCCAAGGCAATCTTGTCGCCATGCCAAAGCTGGACCTCCTGGTCATCGATGAGGCCCATCACGCCGTGGCCGACAGCTATCGGCGCATCATCGACCATGTGCGTGATGCCAACCCGGACGCTCGGATCTTTGGCGTGACGGCAACGCCCAATCGCGGCGACAAGAAGGGCCTGCGGGCGGTCTTCGACAATGTCGCCGATCAGGTGCGGTTGGGCGAGCTGATTGCATCTGGCCATCTTGTGCCGCCCCGTACCTTTGTCATCGATGTGGGTGTGCAGGAAAAGCTGCGGGCCGTGCGCAAGACCGTGTCAGACTTTGACATGGCGGAAGTGGCCGAGATCATGGACCGCGCGCCGATTACCGATGAAGTGATCCGCCACTGGCAGGAAAAGGCGGCAGGCCGCGCGACAGTTGTGTTCTGCTCTACTGTTGCCCATGCAGCCCATGTGGCCGAAGCCTTTAACGCGGCCGGCATTCCGACTGGCCTGATCCATGGCGATCTGCCCGGAGAGGAACGGCGCAATATCCTTGCCGCCTTTGCCGCCGGTGAAATCCGCGTCATCACAAACGTGGCGGTGCTCACGGAAGGCTGGGACCATCCGCCCACCTCCTGCGTCGTGCTGCTGCGCCCGTCCTCCTACAAATCGACCATGATCCAGATGGTGGGCCGGGGCCTGCGCACTGTCGATCCGGCCGAGTTTCCGGGCGTGATCAAGACCGACTGTATCGTGCTGGATTTCGGGACCTCGAGCCTGACCCATGGCACGCTGGAACAGGATGTCGACCTCGACGGCAGCGCTGGAACTGGCGCAGCCCCGACCAAGACCTGCCCGAAATGCGAAGCCGAAATTCCACTTGGATGCCGCGAATGCCCGATCTGCGGGGAAATCCTCGTCGATGATGAGGCAGAGACTGAAGCCCGGGAAAGCACGCTTGGCGGGGCATTGTCCGGGTTTGTCATGACGGAAATCGACCTCCTGAAGCGCTCGAGCTTCGAATGGGTCGACCTCTTCGGGTCAGAGGATGCGCTGATGGCCACGGGCTTCACGGCCTGGGGCGGCATCTTCTGGTATCAGGGCCAGTGGTATGCCGTTGGCGGCCGGAAGGGCGCGCAGACTAGGCTTCTGGGCATCGGCGAGCGCGCTGTCTGCATTGCGCAGGCGGATGACTGGCTCAACGAGAACGAGACCGACGAGAGCGCCTTCAAGACGCGGGTTTGGCTCAACCAGCCCGCGACGGAAAACCAGCTCCGGTATCTCTCCCCGGCGGCTCGCGCCGATTACGGTCTGACCCGCTACAAGGCCTCGGCGCTTATGACCTTCGGTTTCAACAAGCGCGAGATCCGCGGCTTGATCATTGCGGCAGCACCGGCCGCGCGGGAGGCTGCATGAGCCATGTCGCGCAAATGCAATCCTCGCCCGCAGAGGCTGCGGATCGCTCGGGCTTTGATCGCCTCTGGCATCCGCGAGGTCAGCTCTGCGCCGTCTGCACATCGCGCACGCGCGGCTTTGGCTGGTTCGATCCGAACAAGCCCCGCGGCAAACGCACGTACCGCTGGTTTTGCGCGATGCAATGCCAGTTGGCCTTCACCGGAAAAGCGAAAAGAGGACTGAGCATGGTCGACTTCACCGAAGAGGAAACCCAGGCGCTGCCCGCCGTGATGCGCGCGCTTACGCCCGAGATGGAGCGCATCGGTTGGGATCGGACGCTGGGCCAGCTGACCCGGAGCGACATGCACCGGCTGATCGTCGTCACTGTCGCGGCCTTCCGGGCAGAGATGTTCGAGATCGCCGGCCAGTCGGAGGTGCCCTTCTGATGTTGGATTACAACCACACGCCCAGCTTCGCAGACCGGGTCAATGAGACCATCGATGCGGCGATCACAGCCGAGAATGCCAGCCGCACGCCCCGTGACTATCTTGGCGGCTCACGCCTCGGCCATGCTTGCGAACGCGCTTTGCAGTTTGAGTTCACGGCCACACCAAAGGACGACGGCAAGGACTTCTCGGGTCAGTCTCTGCGCATCTTCGCGATCGGTCATGTGCTCGAGGACCTCGCTGTCGCCTGGCTTCGTCAGGCCGGGTTCGACCTCTACACCCGCAAAGGCAATCGGCCCGACGGCGGGCAGTTTGGCTTCTCGGTCGCCGGTGGCCGTATTCGGGGACATGTTGATGGCATCATCGCCGCTGGCCCCGAGGGCTTCGCTCTGGGCGTTCCTGCGCTCTGGGAATGCAAGACGATGAACGCCAAGAACTGGCGTGCCTGCGTCAAGGACGGCGTGACCAAGTCAAAGCCCGTCTATGCCGCCCAGATCGCGGTCTATCAGGCCTACATGGAAGCGCAGGTGCCGGGCATCTCGGCTAACCCTGCGCTCTTCACGGCGATCAACAAGGACACGGCCGAGCTCTATCACGAGCAGGTCCCCTTCGATGCCGACCTCGCGCAGCGCATGTCGGATCGCGGTGTGCGAATCCTGCGCGCAACAGATGCAGGCGAGTTGTTGCCCCGCGTCGCCGCCAATCGTGACTTCTTCGAATGCCGGTTCTGCCCCTGGGCGGAGCGCTGTTGGGGCCTTTCCACATGACCGATGTCCCGAAAGACCCGCCCGAAAACGACGACACAGGGAAGGAGGCCAAAGTGGCCAAGAGTGACGATCCCAAAGACACGAGCGAAATCGCGCTGGATGCGCCAAAGGAAAACCTGATCCATTTCAACCCGTGGCGCGATTTCAACGATGCCGCGCCCATGGAGGATGTGTTCGGCGATGAGCCGGACCCCGAGCAGATTGCGCAGTTCATGGATGTGGTCTTTGGCTACTCAGACGGGCTGATCCCGGTGCGCAGCTTCATAGACAAGGGCCAAGGCATAGATGGTCGGCCGCATAACATCTGGATTGAGGCCGGTGCAAACACCACCGAGAAGATGGCGACCTTCGCCAATTGGGCGGCGCGTGAAGGGGCTGCGGTATATGTGATCCCTGGCACTGTTGCCATGAGCGGCCAGGCCAAGGCAGCCGACATCCTGCAAATGCAGACGGTGGTGGTCGATATCGACACCGGTGATATCGCTGCCAAGCGCGCCCATCTCGAGCGTCACCTTGGCCCGCCGACCATGGTGGTCGAAAGCGGCGGCATCACGCCCGAGGGTCAGCGCAAGGCGCATGTCTGGTGGAAGCTGACCGAGCCCGTCGAGGGCAGTGACATCACGCGCCTGACCCGCATGCGCGGTGACATTGCCGCCAAGGTAGGTGGCGATATGCATTTCCGTTCTGCCCACCAGCCGATCCGAGTGGCAGGCTCGGTCTATTACAAGAACAACCTCAAGACTCAGGTCCAGATTGTCGAATTCAACCCGGACCGCGAACGCGATCTGGCCGAGTTCATCGAGGCCGTGGCCGACATGCCGCCCGCGGCTGGCGTCAATCTTGCGCCGGATTTTACTGCACCGGACAAGCCGCGCGTCGATGAAGTGCTGGTCACGCCCGTGCGCGAGGGAGGTCAGGATGACTGGTCGCGCTTCGAGGGCGCCTCGGCCGCCATCGGGTATTTCATCCGCATGGTCCATGAGGGGAGGCTGTCAAAGGACGAGGGCTGGGAGGCGATCTGCGGCTACAACGCTGCCATGCTGCGCCCCCAATGGCCGGTGGAACGGCTCAAGCGTGAATCCGAGCGTCTCTGGGCCATCCATGTCGAAAAGCACGGGCCACCTGTCATCCGTCTCGACAGCGCCGCCCCCGCTCCGGATGAAATGCCCACCTTCACGCTAGGCGCTCTCCTGGATGACACAAGCCCGATGCCGGCGGATATCATTGCGCCGCGCGTGCTGACGCCTGGGGGCCTGCTGGTTCTGGGCGGCGCACCCAAGGTGGGCAAGAGTGACCTGCTGATCTCCTGGCTTGTGCATATGGCGGCGGGCCAGCCCTTTCTTGGCTTTATGCCACCGCGCCCGATGCGGATCTTCTATCTGCAAGCGGAGATCCAGTATCACTATCTGCGCGAGCGCATGCATCAGATTACCCTGCCGCCGCGCCTGATGACGGCTGCCCGCGACAACCTGGTGGCCACGCCGAAGCTGAAAATGCTGCTCGACACCGAGGGCAGTGTTCATGTGGCCCAGGCGATCCGGCGCGCCTTTCCGGCCGAGCCCGTGGACATCATCTGCATCGACCCGATCCGGAACCTCTTTGATGGCGGTCCCGAGGGCGGCGGCGAAAACGACAACGCCGCGATGATGTTCTTCCTCAAGGACCGCGTCGAGGCTCTGCGCGATCACATCAACCCCGATTGCGGGGTGATACTCGTTCACCACACCAAGAAGCTCTCGAAGCAGCAGGTGAAGGACGACCCATTCCTTGCCCTCTCGGGGGCCAGCGCTCTGCGTGGGTTCTATACCTCCGGCCTCATTCTGCACCGCCCCGACGAGGACAGCCCGCAGCGCAAGCTGGAGATCGAGTTGCGCAACGGACCCGCGTTGGACCCGAAGCTGATCGACAAGGCCAAGGGCGAATGGGTCGAGATCAACCCCATGAACGAGCGGCTGGTGCGGGCCGAACTCGGGGCGCGGCACGATGCCGAGCGCGAACGCAAGGGCGAGGTCATCACCGATATTCTGGAGCGCGAAGCGCGCGCGGGCCGCATGTATACGATGACTTTGTTTGCCCAGTCTTTCGAGAACCAGGGTGGCCTCAGCGGCCAGACGAGCATCCGCGATCGGCTGAATGTCCTGACCACCAAAGGGGTGATCAAGTTCGTCAAAGGGGAGGCTGCATCGGGCCTCGGGCTGCCGGTGGATCGCAGCAAGTTCGGCTATCTCTGCACCGAGTTCATGGAGCTGGGGACTAGTGAGGAACTGGTCGACTCAAGCACTGGCGAGGTCTTCCC
>Ga0172373_10007094_pt1 | contig 14671 bp, 29 predicted proteins | sample Lak10m_2_FD_114546 | JGI IMG/M metagenome (GOLD analysis project Ga0172373, IMG submission 114546) | Freshwater microbial communities from Kabuno Bay, South-Kivu, Congo - kab_092012_10m | ecosystem: Environmental > Aquatic > Freshwater > Lake | place: Democratic Republic of the Congo... | reverse complement strand
TTAGTCATTTATAACCCTTTTTAATGTAAGAATAAGAGAGTAATAAAGTCTCCACTCTGCCTGATTTTTATCCGTCTGTTCTGCTAGGTCTAAAACTTGTTCTAGCAAATCTATTTTTTCGGTTTTACTATAAGCGCGTTCAAGATTAATCATTTGATGCTCTCCTCTATCTTTTTAATTCTCTCTTCCAATAACTTAATTTGATTTTGCAATTTAATATCTCTCTCGAATAAGTCGCTAGTCACTTCGCGAACATGCTTCATTATCAGTTGAAATACATCATTGACGAAATCTCCTGTAGCACTCATCTTCCTCTCTCCTTTTGTTGTTGCGCCTGTGTAGCTTGCTCCGCTAATTTTTTATTGAACGATTCACTAAAACAGATAGGTTCATAGTTACCATAATTCTGTTCAGCTATATAAGTTTCCTCATGACACCAAGTACAATGTCCGCCATAACTTTTTGACCCACAGTCACTACATGTATTGCTCATACCCTCACCCCTCTATTTTCTAAGTAATCTAAAACTTGGTTGCAGTAGTCAGCAACAGCGCACACTTCGTCTAGTGGTATCCCAACTATGTGCCCATCAGAATCTTCTATTATTAGAGTCTCGTTGTGAATATGCGCTTTCGTACCACTACCAATTATGGTCAAGGGCTCCGGCTTCTCCACCTCGCCATAAAGTATCTTTGCTTTCCTGCGCGCCAGTTCTAGCAGCTTCTCGTTGAAGCGCTGGCATTGTTCTAGTGTTTTGAACATGAAGAGGCCGTCTGGGTTCCTAAGATACTCGGAATTAGAAGAAACAGCTTCATAGCTCATAATTATAGGTTCCATATAAGCAACAATCTTAGGTTGATAATACTTATTACCATAAATAAACACAGGCTTCGGCTTACTCTCCTCAATCTCCTGATTCACTTTAGCTAGTTCAGCCTCTAAGCGTAGCTTCTGTTCCAGTAGCTCGGCTTTGCGTTGTTGTAGCTCATGGGGTTCCCCTAAGTTCATAACATCTCCTTCCCTTCCTTAAAATCAAACAGTTTAATTTCCCCGATTCGCCCACCAGCATAAAAAGCTGTGCGGTGCATTCTCAGTTTCAACTCAGCTACCTGCCATAAAACAGCAAAGAAGATTGTAGATAGTATTAAAATAAGTTCTATTTTATCCATTGTTTTTCCTTTTAGTTTATCCTTACAACTGCCCCATCTTGCAGACTCTAGGGGCTGAGAGTTTTGTAGTGGTGAGGAAATCTTAAGTGCCTTGTCTTATCAAAACACCGAACGCATTATTCACTGCTTTATTCTATGCGTCTACCACCGGCATAGTTATTTCCAAAATTGCCACCATTTCTTCCTCTCCCGGATAATTATCTCCCTTTGAAAAACATGAGGAGGCACGACATGGGAATACCTGAGCCTATATTCAAAAGGAGGATAATCCTGTATTAGTTCGATTGCCTCTTGTAGTTTCTTTTCTGCTTCATTCATATCTACTCCTTGTTTATCCAAGCCCCATCGACATATTCATCACAGGCTTTGTTTATTGCCCAGTTTACAGCTTCCCTTTTGTTCATTGTTTTTCCTTTTAATTGCCATCCTCGTAATGCACTCGGCTAGGGCGTACCGGCTCGAATAAGGGAAGCTTTCACTCATCTTCCTCTCCCCTCTTGTTGCGGTAACTTGTTAATCTTCTTATCGATATAACGCTGACAGGAAGCCTTAAATCTCTCGTACATATACTGCTCCTGTTTTTGCAGAGCTTCTACTTTACCTTCCAGTTTAGTTATTTGCAACTCTAGCTCTTTTATTTTCTTGTTATTGAACATTCCTCACCTCCTGATTTTCCAGATAATCTAAAACTCATCGGTTAAAGCCTTCCTCAAATAAGAGTAAGCCTTAACTAGATCTACCTCAGCAGAGCCCTTCAGGCCTGCTCTTAGTAAATGCTTCATAGCGAAAGCTACCCACATAGCCTTGTCCTGGTCAAACTCTGTGTCGTTACTTATATTACAAAAGACAGAAGACATCACATCAGCTGTATCGTAATGGTGATTAGTGTAGTACGCAGGTCTTTCATTAGGCACACCATCACCTGGTAAGGTGATAGCTTTACGCTTAGATTCTTCTGCAGCTAACTCTTCCACCCTAGCCTGAACCTCAGCGTTAATAAGCGCTTCAGCTACGTTTGCAAACTCTAAGATATCAGAATCTAGTTTTTCTTCTTTATCCCACAGATCCCCATAGCCTCTTGAGAACACTATTCTGTCGCAAGGCAGCGCTTCACTAAACGCTGCAGCCTTTCTAATAAGCTGAAGCTCGCACACGGTATCGCTTTCCTCTAAGACTATCTCCGCTTGCACAGGGAATGTAACGCTAGGGCTATTAACTGTTATTTCTGTATATTTGGTTCGAACCATGGTTTTCCTTCCTCCTTAACTATTTTCGTAAAAGCGTTGTCCACAATCTCAGCCACCACATCGTACTGAGGTCTTGCAAGAACTGCTGATATCAGCTTAATCTTAGTCAGCGTGGCTTCTCTTATACTTACTGTTGTTAGTTTACTGTCATCATTCATATGTTTCTACTTCTCCTGCCCCTGTCTTAGACTCTAGTAAAGTCTCGTCTATTGTCCAATACCTTACGGTCTTCTCCCCTCCTGCGTAGCCTGTGCGCTTAGGCACAGCTGAAAGCTCCTCTTTCAAAATCTTAGTTATCTTGGTTTTAACGTACTCCTTGAACCTTACGTTATCTAAGTAGGCTAGTAAGTTCTCTATTCTAAATAGCCACTTGTACACACCGTCTTCTTTAAGTCTGTAGGTCTTATGGTTAGCGATCATGTCGTAAATCTCCGCTCTGCCTAGCCCTGTCTTACGCACCCTGTTGTCCTCTAGGTAGTTCTTAACGTGAGAGAAGAGTACCCCTTTAGGTGAGCTTTCTAAATCGAACTCCATGCGCCTAGCTGTCTTTAGTTTCTCTATTAGCATTTTGTTGATGTCGTCCATTTTCAATTTATGCGGCAAAAGTGTACCTCCTTGATCTAGTACCTTACGTCTGAATTGCACTGAGGATAGAGCTACTATGTCGTCTCCCTCAAACTCTACCTCTGTCCCGTTGATAGTCCACAAGTAAGACTTAGGCTCCCCCGCGCATACTACCAAGTCCCCGAACTCTATGTTCTCCGTTACGTTAATCCCGAACTCTCTAGTTCTGCATAGGGACTTATCGCAGAAGTTACATATAGGTGCGCTGCTGCACTTGTAGAAGTAGTCCTTAGTCCTATACGAAGCAACTATAGTCCTGACCTCATTCTCTGAAAGTGGTGGGTCTATTATAACTTCGTTGTATTCTCTAGCAGCTTCCTCCCAGTCAGATGGGTATCTCTTCTTAAGGTATACAAGTATGTTGGCGAACATTTCATTTCGCGCCCCCTTGCCTACCTTGCCGTCTTTCTTAGTGTTCAAGTAACCTATGAAACAAGGAGGGCAGCCTTCAAAGATATCCATGCCTTCAGAAGATTGATATGTTTTAACATGCTCTCTCTTCTTTAGGAACTCCTTGACTTCACTTAGACTCTGCCTGCTAGCCTCGGCTATATCGAGGAATGTATCCAGTGTTAGCTCCTGACCTTTAGCATTAAGAGCTAGCCTACTGTGATTGTGATAGGGCAGGTTGATCCAAGAGCCTGACTTGTCTGCCCTTGTCTGCTTAGGGAATACCTCTACTGGATTTAGCTCTCCTGTCTTTTCGGATAGAAGACTAGCCACACCAAGCAGTGAGCTTATCCTACGCATGTACTCTATTACAATCTCAGAAGGCAGAGGGTCAGAAAAGAAGGCATACAGGTGAAGACCACCTGACTTACTCCTACACGGAACCACCCGAATCTTCTGCTCCTCTATGTCTTTAAGCAGCCTAGCTGTCAAAGCCTCAGAGTTAGAATACTGGTCTATGTCTATAGCAGCGAAGTTACATCTATTGTCCGCGTCCAGAGGTACAACACCTATTGCCAGCTCGTCAGAGAATAAGTGCTTGCGGTACTGCTGATCGGTCAATTCATCATTGACCGTTCTTGCCTTACCTTCAAGCTTATTGCCCACGGCTCCCGTGATTTCAAAGACTCCGTACCTGTTAGTACGCCCTTTGAATAGGGACATGAACCTAGCTAGCTGTACCTCTGTGTCGGACATTAGGTTAGTCTACGATTTCTTCCTCTGTGTACTCGAACTCAACGCCTTTGTACGTCACCGCTGTAGCTATCTCTTCTGGAGTAGCTTTGCGTTTAACTAGACCATCCATAGTAAGGAACTCTTTGCCCTTATTATTTACTGCCTCATTAGCAGAGAACTCAATCACTGCTTCGTACGTGGCTTTGATACCAAGAGTCTTGACAGCACTCATAAGCTGAGCCGCTATTTTACTAGCTGACTTACGCTTAGTATGCGTTTTGAAACTAATTTGGTATGGCGCTCCCCCGACTAGACCTATCAAGATTTTATTCTCGATAAATAACTTAGCCAATCCGTTCTCATCATAGTGAGCTATGTAGCCATCTATCTGCTCAGAGCGTAACGGTCTAAGGTTATGGAAGTTCACCGAATCCCACGTACCGATGATGGTTGCTTCGCTAGCGGGAGTTAGCTTTCCTGACTTATCCGTCTGCACTTCTGCTTCTAGATACACCGTCTTAGAGCTAAGCAAGATGAACTCGAATGGAGACGGCAACACTACGTCAGTAGATGTTACGAAGTCACCCTCTTTGAACCCTTTGCTCTTCTTAAGCGGGTTGTTACCCTGTACTAGGAATATGTAGGGTATCTGCTTCATCACCTCATCAGCGGTGAAGCCTTCTAATCCTTCCATTCCTAGTGATTGGTTTGCTAGTGCCAATTTGCCTTCTTGTCTTGTTGCGATTTCTGTTGTCATGTTATTTTCCTTTTATTGTTGTTTTGAAATACTCAGTTACTTTAAGAACCTCATTAGCAATAGCCTTATCGGTATCGTCTAGATCGGGATAAAGTCTCCGAATAGTTGCGTCCAAACTCTGAGGCAAAGCTTTGCTTGACTCTTTGTAAGGGACACCAGCCTCAGTAAGCAGCTGCTCTAGCTTACCCCAATCATTCGGGATTTCTCCTTGGGGCTCGTAGGGCAGTTCTACTGTGACAACCTTTCTATATACAGAAGCGCAGCTATGCTTGCCTAAGAACTTCAGAATGTCAGGCACTCTGTCCTCAGCTGAGCTGGCTCTGTAATCCATCTTGAAGCTGACTTTATTGCCATCAAGATCGGTATACTCCTGCATGTTATTCATAATCATAGTGGTAGGTAGATCTACATCTTTGATCTGTTTATACTCTGCATTTTTAACTTTAAGTTCTGTCTCTAAAGCATCGGTGGCTGCTTCCAGCTCCTTAGCTCTTCTTACTAACGCGTCTAGTTCTTGCATAGTTCTCTCTCCTTTTTATTAACTGAATCGTTCAGCTTTAATAGACCTGCTAGTATGGCAAGTTCTACCTCGCCTAGCAAATCGCTTATAGCTTTAGTAACATCCGTACTACTTAGGACTTCGTAATCCCAGGTTCTCGAATTAGGATCACAGTCATGGTTAGTTTGCACAAGTCTTACGTACTTGTCATAAGCCTTGAACTCACCTGTGCTATCTACGAACAGCTCTAGCTCGACACCTAAGTCTGCACTAGATAGCGTAAAGTCCCCATTGTTGATTATGATGTCGGGGTATATCTCCTCAGCGTTTAACCCTTGGATATCGCGTGATACGAACCACAAAGGCAGCTGAGAATCAGCCACGAAATCTTCAACTATGTTTTGAAGTATGTGCATTGTTTTCTCCTTGCTAACTATTATACCATGTATTAATGGAATAATGACAAGGCGTATGACACTAAATCATCCTCATCAGAGATTAATTTTTTCTCATCTATATCGGCTAGTCTTAGACCTTTCCTGCGTACTGGCTTAACGTCCTTGCAAGTAAACGCCCAGGATTGCTTATTCTCAGGCTCCCACACTAGGAAGAAAGCCTTTCCCCAAGCCTTAAACTCTTTGTTGTGCCAGTTGAACTGATAGGGGGATATGTGTATAAGACCTCTATCTGCTACTTTAAGTTCGATCTTTATGTGCCTACCCATGTATGTCCAGTCGATGTCTGGGAAGCCTCTAAGGGTAGTCCCGGTTTCCACCCTGTCGTGGCGACCCCCTGCTTGCTTAAGCATGGCTTTCACTCTATTTCTGTAGTACAGTGTTTCTGGTTTCGGCATACTCTATAACATCTCCCCATGCTGTGCCTATCTCTACGTCCACAAGCATAGGTACATCTAACGGGTAAGTATTCTCCATGATGTAAACCAGCTTAGGAATCGTCTCCGTTACTATGTCCTTATGCAAAAGTACATTAATCTCATCGTGAACTACAAGCGTAGGGATTATGCTTAGTTCTAAGTATAGGCTCCTCATAGCCTTCTTCAAAATGTCAGCAGCTGAACCTTGAATTAGATAGTTGATAGCTTTATAAGCACCGTCAGCCATCATGCGTCTGCCTCTAATAGCTCCGCTGGAATCCTTTATCTCCTGCTCTATGACTGGCACGCACACTCTTCTTCCTGCAAGTGTCTCTATGTAAGCTGTACCTGTTGAAGCTCTATCTTCTACTACGCTAATAACTCCACGCTGAAATCTTCTAAGGAAAGGAAGTACGTCACGGAACTTAGTCAGAAGTTCCTTAGCCTCTTCTTCTCCGCAACCAAGTTGCCCTGATAGTTTATTAGGCCCCATGCAGTATAGGGTAGCGAGCATCAGTTTCTTAGCTAAGTCTCTAGATATAGTAAGTCCTTTGTCCTTGCAAAGATCAGCAGTTAAGTTGTAGCAATCAAGGGTGTAGTCTTGCTTGTACATATCTACCATTCGCTTAGCATCTATACCTCCGTCTCTACTAGCAAACTCAAATAGTAATCGCATCTCTTGCTGCGAGTAGTCCATCTTCACCCAGGTGTAATCTTCTGGTGCTTTGAATTGAGAGCGTATCTTGCCAGACCACAGAGCGTTCCTGCCGCTTACCTGCTGCATGTTTGGCTTAGACATAGAGAAGCGACCTGTTATCGCGCCCCCCTCTTCGCCTTTCATAGCATTGATACCAGGGTAAATGACATCATCCACTGCCATGCCCCTAATCTTGGTAACAAACTCTCTTTGCAGCTTGTCTACTTCTTGGTACTCAGCTATAAGCTTTAGCTGATCATCATTAGCGTTGCGCGTATAGAACTCAGCGTTAAATTGAGGCTCAGCTTTTTTAGCAGTTAGCCTGTAGTTGATACCTGCGTTATCGCAGTATTTGGCTATAATCTTTTTGCCTTCAGCAGTCTTAAACTTGCTAGTACCTAGCGACTCTTCTAGCTGCATCTTCTTAAGCTGAAGGTCTACTTTCATCTCGCCCTCTAAAGCTTTAGAGAAGGCACTATCAAACGGCACGCCTTCTTGCTTCATCTCATATATAACTCTTTGTATATCTATCTCTATCTCAGCAGCTTCTTTGCAGGTTTCTTCTAGTATTCTTTTCTGGTGCATCCACACATCAAGCGCTAACTTACAATCGTAGAAGCAATACTTAGCTACTAAATCTCTAGGCATCAAGTGTAGGTTCTCCATGTACTTTTTAATGCCCTTAGCTGTAGCGTAATCCTCAAGCTCTTTTGATAACTTGCTTAGCCCTAGGTATTTCTGAGATAGTGTCTCTAGATTAACTCTGAAGCTGACTGTATCTATCAGCCTCTCCATAGTAAGCACGTCTACTATAGCTGCGCTGTCTGGTACTTCTATGTTTAATTTCTTATCGAGGTACTCTAAGTCGTACTGAATGTTAGAGCCTACAATTAGGTCTGCTTGGCTAACCAAGTCTCTTGCTATGTTCACGTCTATATCTACATAGTTCCTGTAGACATCTAGCTCTGAGTCGTAGAGCCGCGCACAGATGCAGATCACTTCTCCATCTCTGGCAGCTCCACAACCTAGTTTCTTAAGGTCAGGATCTCTAGTCTCTAGGTCTAAACTCAAAGCTATCATTTTATTTACACCCTTTCTTTGGCATTTTTTCTTTAGTCGGCTTACGCTCTACTTTTTTAGTAGGCTTAGGCATCAATTTCTTTTTCATATTCTCCTCCTTCTAATACAAAATAAGGACTATCGTCATCAGGGTTTACTAGCACTAATCGTTTCTTAGTTCTAGTAATAGCCACATAGAATAAACGATACTCATTATCAAGCTCCATATTAAGTATAACTTTCTTAGGCAGCTCTGTCAGCACCGCTACGTTATCAGCTTCAAGACCTTTACTCTGATGTATGGTCATAAACTTAATATCGTCTCTGCCTTTAATGCTGCTTCGCATCAGGTTTTGCGCCTTCTCTATTATGTAGTTCGTCCTGCCTAGGATAAACCACGACCCCGTGACTTTATTAATCGTGCGCGACAGTTCTGGTAGCCCTGATAGCGTAGATATAAAACCGCTGTTACGTGTAGGTAGATACTCAGGCTTCAGCCTGTCCTTAACCTTACCTATGACCTTCTGGCTGTAGTGGTGTACCTTAACTGGTATTCTCCTACTCTGTGGTAGTGTCTCTACTGTATAACCTTTAGCTGCAAGCTCTAGCATAGGCGCACTATCCGCTCCTGCAAACGTGTAGATAGTTTGATCCGCGTCCCCTACTAGATAAGCGTGTTTGCTCCCTGAGACTAGATGCTCTACTATTTTCCACTGAAGCAGCGATAAATCCTGAAGCTCATCAATGCAGATGTAGTCTATGTCTATTTTAATCTCCCCTGCACTTAGCTTGCGCTCGGCTTCTTTCAGTAGGTCAGTGAATGAAAACTTACCGCTATTCTTTTTGTACTTAGCAAGCTCCGCTTCGTAGTTAGCTAGCATCTCCTCTGGTACTGGGCACCACACTGGTGCTTTGAAAGACAGCTCTCTTCTATTAACGTACTCTACAAGGTGATTTCCCACAGTAGCCTGACCTTTCTTAGCTGTAGTTATAGGCAGCCCTATGTTAGCCATCACATTAGCGTAGTCTTTAATAGTCATAATCTGCCTGCGCTTAACGCCTAGCATCTCCATGCAAAGAGAGTGAATAGTTCTGAACCTAGATTTAAGAGTGTCCGTAGCCTCCACCCTCTGGTAGAACTTAGTCATAGCTTCTTTAGCGGCTGCGCGTGAAAACGTAAGCAGGTAAAAACTATTCTCGTCATATATACGAGACACTAAGTCTATTAAATAGGTTGTCTTCCCCGTACCAGGGCAGCCGATCACTAGCTTCCTAGTAGTCATTGTACATATTTGAATCACTGTACACAGGCTCGCGCAACTGATAGTAATCCACTCGACCAGTGTTTCTATCTGTTACTTGCACAGTATCTCGCGTTCGCATACGTGTTTCATACACGTGGCTAGGCTCTCTGCGCGTAGCCTTGGGTACGTGTATAGGATCGTTGAAGTTCTCTTCCCAAATATCGTCTAGCGTCCTAGGCACATTAGCATGTGCTTTCGAAGCTATTGATATCAACCCCGCTAGTGCTATCAGTATTAGACACACTGCCCATATCCACATTCTTGTTTTCTCCATTGTCTTGTTCTCCTTTAGTTATCTCGCTTAGCTTCTGATCAGGTTGTCTCTGCACGTGGATAACGTAAGATACTCTAGTATCTACGTCTTCAAGGTCAGCTTCTACTCTGTACCTCTTTCCCGCTCCCTGATTGTATTCCAGATCACAGCCGATTAAAGCCATGAGTAGTTTGTTTACATACTCCTTAGCTGCTTCTGCTGGCATAGTTCCCTCTACCGCTCCCGTGTCATTAGTCATATCGTACTCCTCTCATTTTACTTAAGTGAAACAAAGCCGCACCATCAGGGTATGTAACAAAGCATTCCAGCTCGCTGACTTTTTTATTACACGTATGCCTAATGATGAACTTTACGTAGTCGGTCTCTTCCTCTTCGTACAGCTCCACCTTCACTATTGTACCTATAGAGTTGATAAAAGAGTTTAGTTCTTTATTGTCCATGCTAATAGCGTAGTTATATGCCATCTTCTACCTCCTCCAACATACCATGATTAGTCAGTAGTCGGTCTATTATAAACGGGTATGTGTAGTAGATATCCTGCAGCTCCTTCAGGCACTCTTCCCTGTTCTCATATAATGACAGGTCTTCGCGCCCCGATTTCTCTTTTATAGTCCTTTTAAGCTGCTGCCACACTGAGTTGTACTTAAGCCCTAAGCTATTTGCTAGGTTTCTTATATGCAGGTCTTTTATTTTGCTGCACGCTTTAAGTAACACGCACTCAGTTAGGTGCGTGTACACCCCATCGCCTATTAGATATTTACGTCTGCTTAGTCTCTTAGCCATTTAACCCCTCCTTCTTTATGTCCAGTAAAAAATCCTGCATTCGTTTCTTCTTGTTCAACATCTCTAGCACCTTATCGTCATCTGTTCCTGTGTATAGTAGATAGAATATACGTACTGGATTTTCCTGCCCTATTCTATCTGCTCTCTTGAGGCTCTGCTGGAATACCTCAGCTGAGTAGTCTAGACTGTAGTATATCTGCAGAGTAGCTGCTGTCAGGGTTAGAGCCCTAGCTGCCGCTTCATTAGCTACAAATATTTTCACCTTATCAAGTGTCTGGAAGTCTTTAACTACCTGCCCTCTTTCGTCAGGCTCCGTGTCACCTGTGTATCCCACCACCGCAGCATCACCGAATCTTTTTTTAAGTGTATCAATTAAGTTCTGCACCATAATCTTAGATTTAGTTAAGCTGAACACTATGGTTTTATTAGGTAGGTTATCTTCGATTAGCTCTATGGTCTTCTCTAGTTTAGGATTAATCCCTTCGATTACCTTCTGCCCTGATTCCATGTGCAGAACACCACCTGATATCTGCATACACTTAGTATGCTTAGTGATAGCAGATGTGAGCTCTAGCGTCTCACCACCTAGCACAGCGAGGCACTCTTTCTTCATTGTCTTGTAGTGATCCCTTACTGTTGTCGGCATTGCCAGGTAGATCGGCTCCCGTGTCACTGGCGGCAAGTCCTTAAGAACATCAGCTGCTGTTCTTCTAGTCGCCCACTCTCTATTGGTGATAGCGTTCTTCAGTTCGTCCATATGCCTGTAGCCTACTATCTTCTTGAATGAATGCGAGCCTAGATGCACCTCTTTCATAATGCAGTAGTAGCACTTGAAAGCAAAGAAGTTATTAAACCTCCAGAAGTTAGGGCTAAGGAATCTATATAAGCTATAGCAATCCTCTGGTCTTTCCGTGACGGCTGTACCTGTTAGTATTCGCTTGTACTTGCAGTCAGCAAAGAACTTAGTAACGGCTTTAGTCCTGTTACTATCTGGGTTCTTTATCTGTGTCGCCTCATCTACAATAACTAAGCACCTGCTCCAATCTTTAACCATGCGCTTTAGCTTAGTGAACTTAGCCTCGCTTGTCTTAGACTGGAATTGTTCTAGGTTAATAAGAACTATATTCAGTTTGTCCTTGTCAGGATCAGATAGCATACCGTACACTTTGCTATGCTCTCTTACTCCCATGCTCCCGAGCTCATGCTGCCAGCTCTTCACGCTATCCCACATATGGGTGCTAAGCTCCTTATCAGCCCACACCTTGAGAGCTGAAAGCTGCACCACAATGAACACCGTGTCTATCCTGCCGCTACTAAACATATAGCACATGGTATCTACTGATAGCTTAGACTTTCCCAGCCCCTGCTCCCACAAAATAGCGTAGCTCTCTTTGTCTCTGCTGTGCAGGTAATCTTCCAGCTGGTACGGTCTTGGTTCTGTTTTCATTGCTTGTCTACTCATGTTTATTCCTTTGCATCCCGTGACTATAAATAGGGGTTTATATCTAACCTATGTACATGCTGGATCGGTGGCGCATATGCGAATGTGTACGTCATCCGCGGTGAAGATGCCCTTAAGCTGCCAATATCAGGCGGCAGTCGTAACACTAGCCCTGGCGAAAGCCTCAGCACTATACCAGTACGCATGCTTCTTAGACATGTGCGTATGTCTACTACCCTTCTGACTCGCTCCCGTGTCTTCTTGCTGCTCTTAGACAAGACTACACTTCTAAGAAACCTATCAATCAAACCCAGCTTGATGTCCATAAGGTGAATGCAGTTAGTACGCTCCCACCCTACGCCACTCACCACCTTACATACAGGGCACACGTAAACGACTTTCACTTATTTGCCTCCCGTGTCTTTAACCTTTATCACGCCTAGCATTGTCCCTAGTATGATGTTAACGCTACGCATAATCTCGATATTTGAATTGAGGCACTTGCGTACTATCTCTTGCGTTACTATCGCTATAATCAGTAACGCCCACTGAGCTATCTCTAGTATCAAATCTACATTCATACTTTCACCCACACTTTTTTGCGCCATTTGTATTTGTACCTAGAGCCGTGCGCTACATGCTGCCCCTTGCCTAGCCTGCCAAGCTCTACGCAATGTATTTGAGTACCTGGTACTAGCTGCTTAGCTATCCACTTAACAGTTTTAGCCTGAGCTTCTTCTAAGCTACGCGCTTCAAATGTTAGTATGCGCTTAGTATCTGCTGTGTTAGCAAACCTCAGTGTAGCCTTGTATCTAACAGGCATAATAAACGGCTCAGCCGTGTATGCTTTTAGGCTTGGCTCCATGTGGTCACTTTGAGCTAGTACATCTCTAGCCACCTGCTTCATGCGGCTTATGTCGTCATGCTCCCGTGTCTTGGAGTTGATTGCTTTCATACGCTGCATTAATTTAAGCACCGTGTCGAGTTCCTCCCGTGTCTCTGCTGTCTCTATTAGTATGTTTATTGCTTCTGTTGTCATTGTTCTTGTTCCTTCTGAATATAGAGTCCCTCCCGTGTCTTTTGAAATGCCTTGCTTATATAAACAGAGTCCCGACTGTTTAATTCCATGGCTATCAAAACTTTTTTATCTACCGTGTAGTAATAAGTGCATAGTTGCTGCTTATCAATTAGCACGTCTGTATCTGGATTTAATCCCGCGGCTTCTATCGCTGCTAGTATTCTTTCTTTCATAGTTTTATTAGTTCCTCTTTTATTCTTAACTCTGATGTTGTCATTGCTTTAATTCCCTTCTTAGTTTAATTAGTTTATCCCTAGCAGCTTCTAGCTGTCGCTGACTGTGCTTAGCAGCTTCTAGAGCTGTCGCTAATAACTCAGCTACGCTATCAGCTTCTAGCTGCTGCTTGTCTGTTAGCCCCTGTCTTAGTTTAAGCCTGTATTTAATACTCATAAATCAAACCCCAGTTTTAATTGCGTGTCTTTAACTTCTAGCTGTATCAGCTTACATACTGAGCGGCTGATGTATCCTAGCCGCGCTATTAGATTTGTGTATAGTGTACTAGCCATAATTTCATGCCTCCATAATCACCAGTATCATAATTAGAGCCCATAAGCCTAGACCTAGAGCCATTACTACTTGGTCTTTGATTGTTGTTTTGTTGTGCATTTGTTTTGTTCCTTAACGTCCCCTTAACCTAGCTAGGGTATATAGTAGATAGCTAAGGCGCGTTGTCCCCGCGCCTTGGCTGTCTTTTTACACCTAGTCTCTTACCCACATACTACGCTGTTCTAAGTAGTCATATTCCATGGCGCGCTGTCCTGTGAGAAGCTCGCCAGCTTTAAGTGGAATACTGATGGCATCATGCCTAGCAGTGTCCACGCAATAGACATTCAGTGTCTGGTCTTGCGCCTCAGGCTTCACGCGCATGTATAAGGTATCCCCGCGCGTAAATAGCTCTATATTATCGTTACGCTCCAGCACGTGATGGTTACCTGAGCTTTCACTAGGGCATAATATTAGGTCTCCGTTATAGGACTTATCCGCGGTGAGTTCAGCCCAGCTGATGGGCTTAGCGTCTGGTGGTATCTCTATAGAGCCTAGGCTCAACATAGAATACTCCCCATGCTGGTAGTGTTTTATTTTTTGCATTTGTTTTGTTCCTTTCTTTTTATCGCGCTTCACTTGAAGCGCAAAACTTTACTTAATAGCTTCTGATTGAAGCTGCATAGCCAATGCTTCTAGCTTCCGTTTGTTTTCTTCACGGTCACTGTTGATAAACCAGTTATTACCCCAGCCTCGATAAGCTAACTTAGTGTCTAATAGCATCTGTTCATGTATCAGCCTTGCACGCCATGCAAGTGCAACAGGCAATAGCCCCATGCAACAAGGGTGTACCCCCTCAAGGTGGTACATGCCTTTGACAGTTTGGTTAGCCATGTATAAGTAATAGGCTGGTGCACGTGTATCCAGTATCTGCTTCATATCATATAGCCGATAATCGCTATCAAGCCATACTTGGGGGATATCCTGACCTAGCTCATGCCTTTGTTTAGCTGAGTCCACCAGTTTAGCGTGTTCAATCAAGCGGTCTAGCCCATAACTTCTAATAAGCTCGGTTCTAACATCAGCGTTACGGGTACTCAGTATCACGGCTGGTGTTATCGGCTTTACGCCAGCTAGAGCTAGAGCAGCAGGCTTAACAATATTGTCTAGTGTGCTGCTTTTATAATGCCAGTTGCCGTCTTGAGTCTGGTATCTCTCGATATCGTTACCTACGGGCTGCTCTAGCGTGAGCTGCTT
>Ga0172373_10007093_pt1 | contig 14672 bp, 7 predicted proteins | sample Lak10m_2_FD_114546 | JGI IMG/M metagenome (GOLD analysis project Ga0172373, IMG submission 114546) | Freshwater microbial communities from Kabuno Bay, South-Kivu, Congo - kab_092012_10m | ecosystem: Environmental > Aquatic > Freshwater > Lake | place: Democratic Republic of the Congo: South-Kivu... | reverse complement strand
TTCTTCCCCGGGTTGAAAGAGTAGTTTCACTGTCCCTTTCAATGATTGCTCTCTCTCTTTTAGTATCGATGCCGCACCCAAAAGCATGGCAGTATGTGCATCATGACCACATGCATGCATGATGCCTTTCTTACAGGAAGCAAATTCGAGATTTGTCTCTTCTTCAATCGGCAATGCATCGATGTCTGCACGAAGCGCAATGCATCGCTCGCCAGAACCAATCAATGCTATGATGCCTGTTTCAGCGATAATGGAATGCTGAATATCCATCGATTCCAAGCGTCGTGAAATATAAGCACATGTTTGATGCTCTTGGAAAGACAATTCCGGATTACGATGTATATGTCTTCTATCTTCGATTATTTGAGAAGTTCTTTCAATTGCCGATTGCATGATATCATTCATGGAGATTACTCAATTCAATGGAGAATGGATGTATTATGTATAATGATTTGTTTTTGGATTTGATATGGACCATTTTTCGCAATGATCATATATATGCCTTGTGATACATCGGGAAGCATTGCATGGTGATTTCCGGACATTCTCTCTTGTAAGGGCAATAAGGATATGATTCTACCTGATATATCCACAATATAAGCTTCTGATAGCCCCGTGAATGGCATGCTAAATGTGAGTTCTTTATCTGAAACTCCTATGATAAATGCATCTTTCATCACGGAAATCAATCTCCCTTGAGCAAAGCACACTGCATCCAATGAAAAGCCGGCTTGGGCTTTTGATGAATCAATGCAATTTGCATTTACTTTGGATTGAATGTTCATTTGTTGATTTGCAGGATCACCCAGATAGTTGGTTGCATGCAAGCGAATAAGTGATCCACTTGGAAATTCTTTTGTGGAAGTTTGACTATAAGTAAGAATACTTGCTTTTCCGGTGATTGGGTCATTACTTATAATCGATGCATTCCATTTCGCTTGCAGAGAGCTCACTGAATCCAAAGTAAAAAGCACATTCGGATATTGCACATCGAATAGCACGCTGTCTATGCGAGGATAAGTAAGTGCTTTTTGAGTAGATAGTGTAATGTCAAAATTCGATTTTGTACCCGGAATCAAAGCAATGCTTTGTGTAGCCTGACCATTAATCGTGAGTGTTGATGGCATTGTTATACCTTCTCCGGTGAGAAGTATCGTATATATGGTTCCATCTTCAGCAGTACAAAACAGTAGGGCTTCTATCGTACCAACACTATCAGGATTGAATCCAACTGGTAGTTTCGCACTACCTTTTGCAGGAATGGTGATTGGAGCACCTTGCGATGGAAATGGAGCAAAAGGTTTATCTCTCTTGATATCAATGATTGTGATGTTTTGATCATTTGGATTTGTGATAATGATATCCTTCGATATAAAATCACAAATAAGAACTTTACCCATATCAAGAACGGTATCAATCACAAGTCCTTTGCTAATACCGATTCCTTCAATCAATATGCTGTCTTGTATTCGTGGTTTTTCATCGGGTCCGGCAATTCCATCATGCGTGAATTTCAGATATGCAATACGATTGCCGGCCTTGATCGGCTTAAAACCTATCTTGGTTGCATGTATTACATTTCCGGAAAGATCAACAGGTAATTGATCGGATTGCATGATGAAAAAATCACCTTCATTCATGGAGAGAGAAATGTCAGAAATATGCAAAGGCATGGACATCGAATGATTCTCGGCTTTGATCTCCGCAACTTCTGTTGAAGTCGTATTCACAGCCGTGGCTTGGAATGCAAATCCTTGTGAAGAAAATATAGGTAGTCCACCTTTGCCCACAAGCAATCCAATCAAAGGTTCTTTCAATTGATCAATTTCAACGATTACAGAATCCTGAAATGCAATAGTATCAGCCGGTATGAAATCACAGTTAATATCGAGAGATGAATTACCTTTCAATATAAAAGGAACATTAGGAAGATTTTGAAGTGCAAAAGATATACCATTCGAAACTTTGATTGATCTAATTGTTATATCATCATCACCGGTATTTCTGAGTTGTATGGAATTACGATGTATTGTTTTGATGCGTTTGATATTCCAATCTTGATTGGATAAGGATGCTCCAAGTGAGTATGCCTCAGTTCGAAGAGTGCCGGTTGTGAATGTACAGGTATTGCCAAATCGGACTAAACCATTTTGCTGACCCTTCGCTGATGGAGTAAAGCGATATGTCACTTGTATGCATGTATCACCGGGAATGACCGTACCAGCCACCGGCTCCAAGATGGATAATCCATTTGCATTCGTTATGATTGATTCATCCAAAATGATTGGTGTGCTTGATCGATTGCACAAATAATCAGTAACAATATGATCGATTGATTCTCCTACTTGAATCGAAGGAATTGTTACAGTACTTTGCTTCAATGTCAGAAGTGGTGTGATGACGGTACTTGCACCATCACTTTGATCCGGCGGTGTCATGATTCTTCCATTCAATCGAATGGCTATGTCTTGTTTACCTGCACTTTTGAACGATGTGTCGGGCAAGGTGAGCGTATTGGAAAATGTTCTGACGGTATACATTGTCCCAATGGAATCTTTGGCTGTATCAGCAGGGAAGTGAAGATATCCTTTTGAGATGCTGTCTTTGAGCGCCAAAAACTCACCGCGATTATTGAATGACAATGTGAATGGTCTTTGACCTACTGCCGTAATGGTTGCTGATCCACCGCTTTTCACGGGAACAGAAAATTGTCCATCATACAGTCCACTGAGATAATAATTTCCAAGACTATCTCTTCCAAGTGATCTTGCTCCGATACTCTTCTGCGAAGCCAAGATTTCTTTGCTCCAATCGATGCTACCCGAAGTGGTTATTTTTTGTAGTATGATTGAAATCCTTCCGCCATTGACTGAGCGAGTCAACTCGCTTGCAGTATAGATTGCATCATTACTATCCACAAGAACTGCTTTACCGGAAGCTTGAGTATAGGGCAAGAAATTTGTAAAGAATTGCGCGCCGGTTCGAAGCCATAGAACATTGTCATCACGGAATCTCCCGAGAAACATGTCTTGAGTACGGGTGGAAGAAATTTGCTGACCATTCATAGCGAGTTGTTTTTCATAATGTCCGGTAACAACATATGATGAAGCATTTGCATTGGTTGCAATGCCATTCCCGGATTCACTACCTGTGCCTGATCCTAGAATATTCGCCATGCCTCCTGTTCTGGTTGTTCTTGCTGCAATACGGAAGAGATATTGTCCATTGAATGGTGGTCGCCATACATGACTCAATCCTGTTGCAGTATTGCTGATTATATTCCAAGAAACTCCATTATTCATGGAATATTGAAGTCTCACGGTGTCGCTTGCATCCACTCCTCCCCATGTTATGAGCATGGAATCACATGAACTGAGAATTTCACCTCCATTTGGTGATACAATGACTACTTTTTTTGCGCCACCGCTAAGAGAAACATAGTCTGAATTACAGGGATTTCCAAGAAGGCGAAGGCGACCGCTTCGTATGTCACGAGGACTTGTTTGTGTGAATCGTATGGTGAGGATTCTTGAAGAGCCGGCTTTGAGGACAAATGGGGGTGCACTTCCGCCCCAATCTGAGATCCTGAAATTAGCAGGTAATGTGGAATTATCTCCTGTAATCGTCATATCGGCATTTCTTGCTGTCACAGTGATTTGCTGAGTTGCTTGCTGTCCTGGAGCAATATCCGGAAAGGGCGGTAATACAGACTGCGAAAGTTGTAATGTAGCAACTGAAGATGCAGGAGCAGCATATGTGAAATTCTGTCGAAGATTTGTTGGCTTGAATGTGATCTGTACATTACGATTTCTACTTGCTTCAGAGCAACCGAATGGTGCAGTATAGGTAAGCCAGCAATAGGTGGTTGTTGGTCTCTTGCTCCCTAAATCTTTATAGATGTTTACAAGTAAATCTTCGGTATTTGCGATACTGGTCGTTCCTCCGGTTTTTTCGGCAATTTCTCTTAGATCCGGACTTGCATCAAAAGATAAAGCAATTGCATAGAGTGTTGCTTTCAATTGATTGAGTTGATTGATGATGCTGGCTTTTGGTGGATCTTGATTGGGTGTTCCATCTGTCAGAAAAACAACTGCTCTTCGAACCCATGCAGGAGTATTTTTCAATAATGCAACGGCACTTTTTTGAGGATCAATCAGAGGATATTCATAATTCGTCGCTCCAAGACCATATTGAATCCCATCTATCGCTTCATTGAGTGGTCTTGCAGTAGTTTGAAAATCACTCAAGATATAAGACATGCCATTGAATGTGATGATAGCACATTGCGTTGTTCCATTGAAGACCAGTGAATTGATGAAATTCTTTGCTCCATTCTTCATCCACTCTAGCTTTGTTCTTCCATTGCTCATGCGTTCATTCATGGACTCACTGATATCTATCACGAGAACCACGCTCACCGAGGGATCATTGACAGCAGTGGAACATTCAACGGACATGCCATTGGTCATCGAAAGTCCATTCTCAATAACAGTAAAGTCTGAAGTCTTGGCATTGGTGAATATTGTTCCACCTCCATAAGCGCGGATATTCGGAAAGTTTTTTGAATCAATTCCTGTGAATTGCGCTGATACAATGATGGGTATGAAAAAGAACAAAAAGGAATAGAAGTATCTCATTTGCAATGCCGAAAAGTAGTTCAGTAAGTCATGCAAAAATGTCATTTATTTTTTGTGTGACAATACTCAAGCATGATGAAAGGAAATGATGGATGCCAATGCAATGCCTGCTGTCTCTGCTCGTAAACGAGTATTTCCGAGTCTGATCGGTATTGTTTGTTGAAAAGAGCGCAGTATTGTCAATTCTTCGTCGGAAAATCCACCTTCAGGACCAATGCATAAGAGCATGGATGTCCGTTTTTCAATGGAATCCGGAATGGCTGTGAATCCTTGTATATCACCGAGAATCATGGTCGCATAGTTCTGTGCGATAGTTTCAATGTCCAGGACATTGCTTATGGGAGAAATTCTCGGAAGGATGGATCTTTTACATTGCTTCATGGCAGAAAGCGCTTTTGATTGCAATCGATCAATATCAATGGAGTGTACTTGACTTCTTGCACTTCTAAATGGATATATGTCCTGAATACCAAGTTCTGTCAGTTTTTCGATGGCAAATTCCATTCTTTCACGAGAAGATAAAATCGGGAACATGATGCCGAATGAAAAGGGAAGTTCATGCGCCATTTCTCTGCATTCTTGTATGCTGACTTGAATGACATCTTTCGAGATATATCGTAGATGACCTTTTCCTAGAATTCCCATACCTGATGATAATAACAGTGCATCACCATCTTGTAAGCGTAGTACTTTGGCATGTTTCGATTCATCTGGAGTTAATTGTATTTCTTTTGAATCTACAGTTAGATCGGGAGCATAGAGACATTCCATTCTATCATCTCTTAGAGAATATGAGAATTCGTTCTTCAGTAGTAATCTGTCGCCATGTGCCGGGATCTATATCTTTCAATAGAAATTCTCCGATTCCCACTCTGATGAGTCTTAATGTGGGATGTCCTATCGCAGCGGTCATTTTACGTACTTGTCTATTTTTTCCTTCCTGCATCTTGAGCTCAATCCATGAATCAGGGATGGTTTTTCTGACGCGAATTGGAGGTATTCTTGCTTGATAGATTGGATGAATGAGAGCAGCGGAACATGGAAGTATTGTATGTCCTTGTATGACAAGCGTTCCTCCCTGAAGCAAATTCATATCCTGTTCATCTGGAATACCTTCCACTTGTACATGATAAATGCGCTTATGTGCATGCTCGGGTAATAGAAGTTGTGCATTAAGCCTTGTTTCATCACTGAGTAATAATAATCCTTCAGAATCCGCATCCAATCTACCAATGGGATATATATCTCTTGGAAAGTCAAAGTCAGCTAGTGTGCCATTTGTTGATCCATCCCTTGTGAATTGAGAAATGATACCATAGGGCTTATTGAAGGCTATTAGCATAGATTATTCTTCCTCAGTCGTGCTGATTTCACCTCGCATTGGAGGAATGGCTTTGATTCTACAAAGAGAATCAAATGTGCAATGTTCACAAAATGCATCTTTTTTGACTTTGAGTCGAAAATCACCCGATTTGATTGATGCAACATGGTCTTGGGATAATGTCAGCAGTTGTTCCAAGGGTAGAGAAGGCGATCTTTTTTGTTCGGGATCCATGACAATCTTTGCGGTTGCATCATGGAGAGAATAATAGACAGCATGCTTTGGCTTGCATCCTTTCAACTGAAATTCTGATTGAAGAAATGATTCTGCAGCAAGTGCATATAAAGGCATCTGTTGTTCTTTTCCTTTATTGATGTCCGCATTATTCGGAATTTTTTTTCCGGTCTTATAATCAGCTATGACAAATGATTGTACATCTTGTGATAGTTCAATCCGATCAATTTTTCCTTTGAGTCGTAATCCTTTTCCTAGATCAACTGCCGGATTACTATCATGTTTATTTCCAAATCCTATTTCGAAGAGTGTGGGTTTATATGTGGAAGTTTTCATTGCATTCCATTCCATCTCAAACCATAGGTCAAGTCTACCTTGTATTCCTTTTTCTTCATTGCCAAAAATCGTTTGTCGTTCCACTTCGATAAAAGGATGAGCATAATCTATCAATGAAAATTCTCTGAGAGCTATACTATATAATTCAGACTTATATTCCTCTTTCTTGGAAGGGTCAAATTGAATTGGGGTGACAGAATATTTGCTTTGCTTCGGAAACAGCTTAGAAGTATAGAACTTATAGAGAACATCATGAAAGAATAATCCATTTTCCAATGAAGAAATCCATGATGTCACGGTATCTTCTTCTTTGAGTCTCAATGCTCTTTTTGAAAAATAGAGATATGGACATTCTGCAAATTCATTCAATTCAGTTATGGAAAATACATCTCTATTGAATGACTGAGTATCATGAATTGGTTGATGTTTTCTATTGACTTGTTGTTGAGAACTCCAATGATCTATGAAAGCCCTTAATCGAGGATAGGAACCATCCTGGTAAAGCAGTGAATATTCAATGGATTCTTCTCTTTTTGTCAAATATCTCAAGAAAGCAATACGCTCATCATGAATATCAGATTGCTTGCATATATCTTGTTCTGCATGCATGCCCGTGACAAGCATCAATTCATCTAAAAAATGAGATCGCATCAATTCTGTCATATCCATGCTCATTGCTGGATATGTCAGTAGAAATGTTCGTGGTTTCTCACTGGGCGAATGATGCACGAGTGATAAGTAGAAACTCATCCTCTCTCTTCTGATATGTCGTTCTTCGGAATCAGGCAATTCTCTACCCATAAATGAATCGGCAGTATATGCCAGTGGAGAAGAACCTTCATACATCCCACAGAGAATAATCGTGGAATATTCCAATTCTCTAATCTGTTCCATTGATGTAACAGTAATTCCCGTACCCGGCTTTTCCCGAATTTGAAATTGAGATCCTTGTACGATGGAAGTCAGTCTATCCAAATGTACCTTCATAGAAGAATGTACATGTGGATTTCTGTGCATTCGTAATCGTGCATATTCATCCATCAATTGAAACAGCATGCGAAGTGCTCGTACATCTCTTTCCAATAATTCTGAAGAAGTCTGATGGATATCGATGCTATCATCATAGTGTTGATGTCTTGAAAGTGATTCAAGTGTATCCATGATACCACAAGATTGAATGATATCCTGCAATTGTTTCATGGCGATATCAGGACTCATCAGTGATTCTTGAGAAGGTAAGAGCTGTTCCAATGAATGGAGGACTTCCTGAACAAGCACTACTTCTTCATGTCTTCGTTTTAATTGTTTCAAAGCATCTCGATCAGGTCTCATCTGTATGATTATGTCACGTTCTCGGTCTCGAAGCATGCGTTGATAGGAATTCAGCGCTTTATCCCATTCTCTCATTCCTCGGCCACCTTTGATACGCATTGCTTTGATGACATGCTCAAATGATTCCAGGAGTTTTGTAGATTTTTTGATTGAAGGAAGTATGATATACGGACTCATGAGGATATTCCGGATATCTTCTATTCTGCAAGAGTGTCGAATGAAATCAAATAAAAGAAAAACAGCAGTTATGACGGGAGATGTTGGAAGCTTGGGTCTATCCGTGATATTAACCGGCAATCCATGCAAAGGAAATATCTCTCTGAATAATCCTGAATATTGTTCCGGATTACGCATGGCTATGACTATATCGCTGAGAGGTGTTGCATGTTCAATATGCATCCATTTTACATATCGAGCAATTGCATCCACTTCACTTTGTGGATGCATACATTCCAGTATTGTAAATGGTTCTTTGAAAGCTGGGGAAGCGATTGGTCTTCTACCGGAAAAAAGATGATGTCGTAAATGATCATGCAATGCAGTATGCACTCCATCATCTGCATTCATAGTATGGGGTTTGAAGCCTGTATTTCCTAGTTTGGAAAATGTTTCATCAAAATTTCCAAATAGCGGACCATTCTCAGGATCATATTCGAGGAAACATGCAAATGGTGCATGCGAGCATTCGAGAGCATCCAAGAATTTCCATTCAGGTTCAGTGAATTCCGAGAACCCATCCATGATGATGATCCCATAGTCTAGTATCGAATCCGGTTCTTTGAGTATCTGCTCTGTGATGAGCGAAAGCAAAGCTGGATAATCCAGAACACATTCACGCTTAAGTATGGATTCATATTCTGCCAAAATCAAGGACAAATCATGAATTCGATTGATATCATGAATGCCATGCATGGAATGTGGATCAGGGGATTGTAATTCGATTGAGAGTGCATCTGCTGTGATACCATCTTTGCGTAAACCATAGAGTATCTCGGCGCATTTTTCGATGGTTTGTCTTGAAAGATGATCGCTTAGTCCACGGTAAAAAGAAAGATTCACCGTTTCCATTGCTTCTTCGAAGAGCATGTGTCTATATGCATCTGAAATGATGCGATATGTTCCCCGAGGAATGATGGTTGAAAAGATGCTTTGTGCAAATCGTTCAAGCGTAAATATCGGCAAATCAGGCACTGGCCTGAAATGCCGATTAAATAATGTTCGTGTGAGCATTCTGTCCAGCATGCGCTTGCGCCTGCCGGTTGGTACGATCAGCGAATAGGATTCAAATGATTCATGTTCCACCAATTCCCCGAGAACGGCATGGAATCTTCCTTCAATTCCGTGAAGTGTATGATACCGCTCATTGGCAAAGACATAAGACATATTGCATTAATAAATTATCGTGGTTGATTGTGTTTCTTGGAACCTTCGAACATTGTACCTTGACTCATCGCCAATAATTCACGCATGGTTTTATGCATACCTTCTGTTGAACCATCGAAAAACATGACATTCCCTTTGCCATTTTCAGCGATATGTCGCAAGGTTTCATTCCACATCGAGAATAAAATGACGGAAGCATCGGCATCAGCTGAATCCATTTCTTTGATGGCTTCACTCATACCTTTTGCCACTTCTTGTCTGAATAATGCAATGCCTTGACCCCGCATTTGGGCAGCTTCTTTCTCTGCTGTAGCACTGATTTTTATGGCATTTCCATCGGCTTCGGCTTGCTTTGTTTTTGTAATGAGCAATGCTTGCCCTTCATTTTCTGCCGCAGCTTTAAGATTATTCGAGGCGACTACTTTTGCCATTGAATCCATGATCATTTGGTCAAAGGTAATATCATTCATCTGAAGATCAATCAAATGATAACCCCAAGATTCAAGAGTATTGTCAAGCTGATCTTTGACATGATCAATGATTTCTCTGCGAAGAGATAAAATTTCGGATTGTCTTTTAGTGGCAACAAAACTTCTGACGGCACCTTCGACCGTACGAATGAGAGCTTGCATGAAATTTCGATCATCAACGAATTTAAAGGCAACATTCAATATCGTTTCTTCACGTTGATCCAAGACAGAATAGAGAAGCATGGTCTTGAATTGTACATTTGCTTGATCAACAGTAATTGCTTGAAATTCCAATTCTACGGAGCGATTCTGTACGCTGATTCTACGATGAATGGTTTCTAAAATTGGGATTTTGACATTCAGTCCGGGTGACATGATTCTGCGATATTTTCCGAATGAAGTAACAACTGCTACCGTTCCTTGAGCGACAGTTCTGAGAGACAATAGCAAGATGAGGAATACTATAAAACCAATGAAAATCAGCCCTTCCATGATGCTTCTCCTAATGATTGTGAAAATCACGTGCAAAATACAATAATTGCCTCTTTTCTAGCCATCTAAGTAGAGTGTTGTGATGAGACTTCAATCAATGACCAAATTGCAATGCATGCAAGCGTGCATAGTACCCTTTTTGCTTGAGCAATTCTTGATGTGTACCCATTTCTCGTATCGTCCCTTGATGCAAAACAATGATGCAATCAGCCTTTTGTATGGTAGATAATCTATGTGCAATGACAATAGATGTTCGATTACTCATGAGTGTATCCAAAGATGCATTGATGAGCTGTTCTGTTTCAGTATCAATACTGGATGTCGCCTCATCCAAGATGAGAATATCAGGATCAAATGCAAGTGCGCGACAAAATGAAATCAACTGTTTTTGTCCGACAGAGAGATTGCCCGCTCTTTCAATCATTTGTGTATCAAAACCTTGTGGCAATGAGCGTATGAATTCAGCAGCTCCCAATGCCTCGGCTGCCTTTTCAATTTCAACGCGGGTGATGGAAGGATTACCAAGTGAAATATTGTCTGCAACCGAACGCGAAAACAAAAAGACATCTTGCAAAACCAAAGCTATCTGAGATCGAAGGGAAGTTTTTGTGAAATTTCGTATATCGGTTCCATCAATGCGAATTGCTCCCGCATTGGGATCATAAAATCGACAAAGTAGATTCACGATTGAACTTTTTCCGGAACCTGTTGCTCCCACAAGTGCAATCATTTGTCCTTTTTTTACACTGAATGAAATGTCATGAAGTACGGTTTTATCGGGTACATAACCAAATGTCACATGATTGAATTCAATGCTATCTGTGAAACCCCTTAATTCTTTCGCATCGGAATCATCCTGCATCGGTATTGGTGTATCGAGAATATCATAGATACGTTCGGCTGCTGCTACCGCGCTTTGCAAAGTATTATACTTTTCGGTTAAATCTCTGATTGGTCTGAAAAACATTTCGGCATATTGTGTGAATGCAATCAACATACCGAGTGACATTGTGCCTTCAAAAATATGAGAAGATGTATACCACAGAATGAGTGCAAGTGCAAGTGCACTTGTGAATTCCACCACCGGAAAGAATGATGCATAATAATTGATGGTTTTCAATTGGACATTGCGATGTTCGGTATTGATATCATCGAATTCTTTGAATCGTGAGGACTCTTGAGAATACAATTGAATGGTTGTGATTCCGGTGATATATTCATTCAAAAATGCATTGAGTTTACCGATGAGTCTTCGGGTTTCACTATAAACTATGCGTACTTTTTTTCGAAAAATGATGGTTGCAATGATCAATAGTGGAAGTACACCGATTGTCACCAATGTAACCTCCCAACTTGTTGCAAGCATGAAGCTTATGATGAATGCAATAAGAAGAATATCGGAGAAAATTGTCACTACGCCTGAAGTGAATAATTCATTGAGTGCTTCAATATCATTTGTCACACGTGTGACGAGTCTGCCAACCGGAGTCGTATCATAGCTACGGAGTGATAATGACTGTATGTGATTGAACACTTCCATGCGAACATTATAGAGTACTTTCTGCCCAATTCTTTGGAGCATGATGGAAGTGAAATATTGAAGTCCGGCATGAATGAGTAGAACTGATACGATGATGCCCACCATCATCAATAGTCCTTGTTCATCTTTTTGCAGAATATAGGAGTCAATTCCGACTTTTGTGAGATATGGACGGAGTGGTGCCATACCTGCCGCAATCACGGTAAAGAGGAAAACAATGAAGAGTGAAGTACGATATGGTTTGATAAATACGAGCAATCTGCGGATTAGAGTATAATCCACAGAGCTATATACTTTATCGTCCTGTGAAGTCATGAGTTTTGATGTACGGGATTCTTGAATGGCACAAAATTAGCCATTTATCAGCTATGAATCGCCATAATCATTGCGACTTCCCATAAGTGAGCGTATTGGGATTGAATGTTCTCCAAGAATGCCAAAATTCTTGATATGCAGGAATTGATTGGAGTCTTTTACCGAGTAATATGCCATCTATGCAACGACCCGTTTTATCCCATAAGGTTTGCGTTCCCTCATCGAAGAATTGATCATTGCCAATGGTTCTTGGATTGATGATGATACTATCAATTGTACGATTCCACACATTGAATGTGGCATTGTCTGAGAGTAAGTGAACGATAATTGGTGTATCATTCACTGCATCGAGCAAAAAGCGTTTATTTTTTGTTCTTTGCCAATCATAGGCTTTTGTCGTCTCACCGATACGTATACCAATAACCCATGATTTATCATTCCAAGAATTCTGATTTGTTCCGACAAGCTTGCTTTGAATAAGTCCTTTATCATATCCTGTAAGGCCTGCATATTGCTGAGTAAATGCTGTATCGGGCATCATGACAAGTGATTTTGGAAAACGTCTTTTCCACTCTTTGAGTGATTTTTGATAAATAGGATATTCATGTAATGTCATCCCTTTGCGTTCACCCGTCACTGCCTCACCTGTGGCTTGTCTCCACCATGAGCCGGTTGTTGCATCTTCAAACATTGCATTGAAATGATCCATACCTACAAGTCTGAATTGTTCATTTGTTCCTTCAATAATCGGATCCCATATTCTACCTGTTCTGCATACAGTACAATAAGTGATCATCACCGGCTTGCCACCAATTGAATCACGAATTTGATGATGATAACCAACGATATTCATTGGATATGCTTTGGCTTCTCCATTGATTTCTGTTCCAATCACAATCATGGATTGATCAAGTGAAGATTCTGAGACTTCAATATGCTTGACACTGCGAGCTTGCAAAAACATGTGATCTGCGCTCATGATATTCTTGGTCACATGATACATTCCACCGGGAAGAAAAAAGGGAAGAATAAGCAATGTTTTTTTGATCCAAGAAGCATCATCAAGGTAGAGTTTTACATATCCGAATAATGCCAATAAAAGAAATGGGATGATGAGATACCAATACCACATGTACAAAGCATATCCAATATCAATGGTCTCCGCTTGCTGGCTACCAGGAAAAGGCATAATGAAATACACGCTTAGCACCATGATGATGCTCGCAAAAACACAACCCAGAATCGTAAACAATATCGCCATGACAAATCCCAAATAATGTTCACAAATATACAATTCTTCCACAAAGCCTCGTAGAGGCGGTATCACAGTAAGAGTCGCACCCCGCCCTAAAGGGCACCCCTCGCCGAGGGGAATATAACGGCAGCCCCATCCGGGCGACATCACAATAACAGACGCAAAAAAAATCCCCTTGCTTTCATGGGCAAGGGGGTGTTGTTTAGTCTTCAAATCTTCTGTCATCTCTCGGACGATCATCACTTTGGCGATCTTCTCTCGGGCGTTCATCTCTCGGACGCTCTTCGCGAGGTCTATCATCACGACGAGGACCTCTATCGCGATCATAACCACCACGACCACCACGATCTCTGTCATAACCACCACGACCACCGCGATCTCTGTCATAACCACCACGACCACCGCGATCATCCCGGCGAGGACGCTCTTGTCTTTGTGGTTCTACATAACCTTCGGGAGGAGTGAGAAGTATTTTATGACTCAATCTGAATTTTCCATCAGATTGGATTTCGAGAAGTTTGACATCAATTTGCTGTCCAACTTTCAAAACATCGCCAACATTTTGGAAATGATCATAACTGATTTGTGAAATATGTAAAAGACCTTTTGTCTTCGGCATGAATTCAACGATTGCACCTAGACCTTCGCGTACATCTTTTACAGTCGCAGTATACACTTTGCCAACTTCCGGTGGACTTGTCAGTGCTTTGATTCGTTCAATTGTTTTCTGCGCTGCTTCTTGATTTGTAGCGGCAATAATACATGAACCATCATCTTCAATGGTGATTTCAACACCGAATTCTCTTTGCATGCCACGAATGGTATCACCACCAGGTCCAATCACAGTACCAATCATGTCTTGAGCAATCATGATTGTGGTAAGTCTTGGTGCATATTGTGAAAGATCTGAACGATGTTCAGCAAGAGCGGCATTCATGATGCCAAGAATATGCAAACGACCATGACGAGCTTGATCCAATGCTCGACGCATGAGATCTGTGGATAAACCACCGATTTTGATGTCCATCTGACAAGCAGTGATGCCATCTAGAGTACCCGCGACTTTGAAATCCATATCACCAAGGAAATCTTCATCACCCAAAATATCACTCAAGATCGCTGAATCATCTTCTTCCATAATGAGACCCATCGCAATACCTGCAACTGCTTTTTTGACGGGAACACCGGCATCCATCAATGCAAGACTTCCAGCACATACAGTTGCCATGGAGGAAGATCCATTGGATTCCAAGATGTCTGAGACGATACGCACTACATATGGGAAATCTTCATCACTCGGCATCATCACTTTCAAAGCGCGCTCAGCAAGTTTACCATGTCCGATTTCACGACGACT
>Ga0172373_10007087_pt1 | contig 14682 bp, 12 predicted proteins | sample Lak10m_2_FD_114546 | JGI IMG/M metagenome (GOLD analysis project Ga0172373, IMG submission 114546) | Freshwater microbial communities from Kabuno Bay, South-Kivu, Congo - kab_092012_10m | ecosystem: Environmental > Aquatic > Freshwater > Lake | place: Democratic Republic of the Congo... | reverse complement strand
GGGTTGCTGGCCCTCGGCCAGGTCGTCGAACAGCGACTGCTTGCCCATCGCGTGCAGCAGCCGATGGGCGATCCACCACTCGGGCATGCGGTCGGCCTTCGGCTGCACCACGGCCTGGGTGTACTGCGCGAACGGTTGTGCGCTGGTGCCGATGTTGACGATGTTGAGGTCGTCGCGCTCGTACATGTCGGTGCTCGGTAGCACCACGTGGGCGAGCTCGGCGGTGGCGCTGGGGTAGATGTCGATGACGACGAGCAGCTCGAGTTGTTCGAAGGCCTTGCGCAGTGCGGCCTCGCCGGCGATGGACAGCAGCGGGTTGCCGGCCACCACGATGAGGGCGCGCACCGGGTGCTCGCTGTCGAGGATGCTCTGCGACAGCAGCGTGCCGGGCAGCGACCCGCGGCGCAGGCGGCCGAACTCGGTGTCGACGTAGTTCTGCTCGGGTACACCGGCACCCGACCGTGCGTTCGGATAGAAGCCGTCGCTCTTCAGGTTGCCGCCCTCCACGTCGAGGCGGCCGGTGGCGAACGACAGCATGTGCACCAGCCAGTAGGCCAGCGTGCCCTGGCGACCCATGTTGATGCCGGTGCTCGCGTGCACCGACGCGCGGGGCGTGCGCACCCATGCCTGCGCCAGTTCGCGCACCGTGTCGGCCGGGATGCCGGTGACGTCGGCGGTGCGGTCGGCCGGGTACTGGCCGATGAACTCGCGCAGTTCGGCAACACGCGCGCCGTGCTGCGACAGCACGTGCTGGTCGAATCCGCCGAGCAGGTCGATCTCGTGGAGCAGCGAGGCGAGGAACCACACGTCGGTGTCGGGGCGGATGAGCACCGTGTCGCCCACACCCTGTTCGGGGGTCTCGATGCGGCGCGGGTTGACGAACACCATCCGTGCGCCTCTGGCCGAGGCGCGGCGCATCTCGCCGAGCACGTTGGGCACCGAGTAGAAGCTGGCCTGCGACGCCCGCGGGTTCTCGCCGATGATGAGGCACAGGTCGGTGTTCGCGAGGTCGGGGATGGGGTGCACCATGCTGCTGCCGAACACGGCCTCGCTGGCGACGAACTTGTTCGCGCAGTCCTGCGTACCGGAGCTGAAGTGCTTGCGCACGCCGAGGGTGCGCAGCATCGTGCCGACGTGCAGTTGGCCGAGTGCGTTGAACGCGCTGGGGTTGCCGACGTACGCGGCCACCGCGTCGATGCCGTGGGTGTCGATCACGGCCTGCAGCCGGCGGGCGGTGGTGGCGAGCGCGTCGTCCCACGTGGCCGTGGTCCACGTGCCGTCGGCGGCGCGCAGCATCGGATGGTCGAGCCGGTCGGGGTCGTGGTGCAGGTCGACCGCAGCGAGGCCCTTGTGGCAGGCGAACCCCTTCGTCACCGGGTGCTCGCGGTCGGGTGAGAGCTTCACCAGCACGCCGTCGTCGACCTGCGCGACCAGCCCGCAGCTGGGCTCGCAGATGCGGCAGAAGGTGCGGACGTGTTCCGTGGTCCCCATGGTCGATGCCTCCCCATTGGCCTCGATCGGCTGTCGCCGACGACGCCGTTCTACCGCGCGGAGTACCGTCCTCGCATGTCCGGAGAGCACCCGCGCCTGCACCCACTCACCGCCGCCGACGACCCCCGCCTCGCCGAGATGTTCGCGAAGGGGATGAACGGCCCCGACGGCAAGCCGCTGAACATCTTCGGCACGCTCGGCCATCACCCCGACATGCTCCGCCGGTGGATGGTGTTCGCCGCGCACGTGATGGCGAAGAACACGCTGCCCGACCGTGAGCGCGAACTGCTCATCCTGCGCACGGGGTGGAACTGCCAGAGCCGCTACGAGTTCTCGCAGCACGTCGTCATCGCGCTGCGGTGCGGCATCGACGAGCGTGAGATCGAGATGGTGAAGCAGGGCGTCGATGCCGGGTGGACCGACGACGACCGGTTGCTGATCTGCGCCGCCGACCAACTCCACGACCGCTCCACCATCGACGCGCCGGTGTGGCAGGCGTTGAGTGCGCGGTGGTCGACCGAGCAGCTGCTCGACATCATCGCCACCGTCGGCAACTACCACCTCGTGGCGATGTTCCTGAACAGCACCGGCGTGCAACTCGACGCCGGCGTGCCCGACGCGTTCGCCTGACCGGGAACTATCGACCGGCCGCTTCGAGCTCGTACATCGGGATGCCGGTGCGGCGCACCCACAGCCCGGCGCCCACCTGACGCAGCTCGAGCTCGAGGTGCGACCGGTACCACGTGCCGGTGCGGTGGTACACCTCCATGTCGGTCGCGCTGCGGTCGACGAGGTGGCGCAGATCGTTGCGCGTCGGCAGTTCGAGGTACAGCAGATGCCGGGTGGCGCCGACGAGATGCTCGATGGCGCGCACGACCCGCTCGTCGTCGATGTACTGCAGCACGCTGTGGCACACCACGAGGTCGAACTGGCGTGGCGGTCGCCAGTCGACGATGTCGCGGCGTTCGTGGCCCCAGGTGGCGCAGGCGTACTCGCTGACGTCGATCGACCGCACTTTCACCTCGGGGTGTTGCTCGCGGTACCAGTCGCGCCAGAACCCCATGCCGGCCCCGACGTCGAGCACCGACCGCACCTTCACGCCCCACCACGCCGCCAGGTGGTGCACGCCGGTGGCGAGGTGCTCGACCTGCTCGCGGTCGTGTGCGCCGCCCTTGCCGTAGAAGCGGCGGTAGTACCGATCGTCGAACCGTTCCCCCATGCCCGCGAACTTATGTTCGCGAACAGGGGTTCAGGTGGAGGGGCCGAGGAGGGCGAGCATCGGGGCGTAGGCGTCGGCGGCGTGGCCGACGGCGCGCACCATGTCGGCGAGCGTGCCGAGTGCCGTGCAGGGCACATCGGCGGCCGCATGCACGGCGCCCTCCTCCAACCAGAACCGCACGCCGCTCGATGCCGCGTTCAACGCGCTCAACTCACGCAGCAGGTCGAGCGTCTCCTCCACCGGGCCGAGCAACGCGGCGCTGACGCGGACCGTGTCGGGGTGACCGTGGTGCAACTGCAGCACGACCTCACGGTGGAAGCCGCCGATGAGCCAGGTGCCGTGCCCGCGTTCGAGCACTTGCAGTTCGTCGAGTTCGTCGTCGATCCTCGCCTGCCACCTCGTCAGCAACGGCTGCACCAGCCACAGCGTCAGGCGCCAGCGGTCGGCGCGGATCTGCATCGCCGGCCGGTCGGTGCGGTCGTGGGCCACGGTGCCGACCTCGATGGTCAGCTCGGTGGGTTCATCACTGCCGTCGACGTCGGGCACCTTGCGGAGGAAGTTCTCGACGAGGTGATGGGGAATGGCGACGGTTGCATCGCCGTCGTGGTGCGACGTGCGGATGCGGTACGTCGACCGACTGGGGAGGAAGTCGCTCCAGTCGACGTGCAGACCCACCCACCCGTCGCCGACCTGCATCCACATCGGCGGCATCGGGTACGGGCCGTCGGCGAGACCGCTCGGCATGTTGCGTGCCGACCACAGCATCCCCAGGAAGGCGCGGAACCCGACGCGGACGCTCGCTTCGCGGCGGAAGTCCCACGGCTCGGGCGCCTCGTCGGTGACGACCAGGTCGATGGCGGCGGTGGCGTCGCCGGAGGTGGCCACCACGGTGCGGTCGTCGACCAGTGACAGCACCAGGGTGTGCTCGTCGAACATGTCGCCGAAGCGGCGGATGCGTTCCGACAGCGCCAGTGGGCCGACGGTGTCGGTGAGGTCGGGGTCGTCGACATCGAGCACCAGTTGCCCCGCGTCTGCGTCGATGATCCACTGCCGACGGCCCGGCGTGGTGCGCAGGTGCATGGCCTCACCCTTGGTCTCGTCGACGTCGATCGACGCGACGGCGGCGCCGAGCAGGCACAGCTCGGCGTCGGTGACGGTGGTGACGAAGCCGCTCATCGCGGCACCACGATGTGCACGGTGGAGGGTGCCGCCGGTGGTGCCACCGGTCCGGCGGGTGGGCCGGCCGAGAACAGGCTGGGCCCGCCGCGCACCACGGTGACGGGACGTCCTGCAGCGAGGTCTTCCAGCAGGCACACCAGCCGGTCGAACTGGCGGGCGGTGAGGTCGCCGAAGTGCACCGCCTCGAGGTCGTCCTGGGTGGCCCAGTCGGCCGGCACCGGCAGTCCGAGGTCGCCGAGCGCTCGTGCGAAACGGCGCAGTTGCGGCTCGATGCGCATCATCCGCTCGTACGTGGCGGCCATGACGGCGTCTGTCGCTGCGGTGAGCTCGGGGTGCTGGTCCATCGGCGTTCCTCTCCTGTGGGTGACAGGTGGAGAACGCAACGCGCCGCCGCGCGCGTGACGGGATCAGGGAGCGAGGACGGCGTCGACCATGGCGGCTTCCATCTGGTCGAGCTGGTCGTCGATGCGGCGGTGTGCCTTCTTGCGTTGCACGAACGGCATCGGCTTGGCGATGGCGAGCGCGACCCGCAACCCTTCGACGGCCTTCAGCAGGTCGGCGCGGGCGGGGTCGTCGTAGTTGGGGAACGCCCGGACCACCACGTTGCCGAGCGACTCGACGCGTCGCTCGAGCGACTTCTGCCCGAAGCGCGAGGTGGGGTCGGGCAACCCCCGCCGCTCGGCGTTGCGGCGTTGGGCGCGCTGCTGCTGGGCCCAGTCCATCACGATGCCGGGCGCGGCGATGAGGCGCTTGCGCACCTCGGGGTTGGACAGCACCTTCTGCGCGATGGCGATGGCACTGAACACGGTGGGCTTGGGGATGAACTTCGCCATGTCGGGTGAGACGGTAGCGAGGATTCGTGGACGACGGGGCTCAGGCCGGCCAGTGGCGTTGGAGGAACTCGCGGAACGCCGGATTCCACGGATCGAACCGCGGCCAGCTGGCGGTGAGCCAGTCGTGGGCCTCGACGGCGGACATGCCGGCACTGGCCATGGCGTACGCCTGCAGCACCAACGCGGTTCGGCTGCGGCCGCCGTGGCAGTGCACCAGCACGTCGCGGCCCTCGACGCGCCAGGCGGTGATGGTGCGGACCGCGTCGCCCACAGCGTCTAGCAGCGCGGGGTTGTCGTGCGGGCCGCCCTGGTCGACCAGGTACACCTCGCGCCGCACGGGCACGTGGCGGAACGCGTCGCCCACGCGGCACAGCGACAGCACGGCGAACTCGCGCTCGTGCGCGGCTCGGGTGGCGGCCGACAGGTCGGCGGCGAACACACCCGGCAGCAGTTCCTGCGGACCCGCCGGGGTCTCGGCCGGGGCCTGCTGGCTGTTGCCGAGCCCGAGCAGTTGCCGCGCCAGTACCTGCAGGTCGGCGTTGTGGAACGTGACCTCGCCCTGCGGAGTGCGTAGCCGACCGTGTACGTAGGTGGTGAACCGGCTGGGGATGGCCTGGATGCCGCAACGCGCGCCGGCGAGCGCGCCGGTGACGCAGGCGACCGTGTCGGTGTCGTCGCCGAGGTCGATGGCTGCGGTGGCCGCGTCGTGGAACGTGGCGTGATGGCGAACGGCCCACACGGCCTGTGCCAGGCAGGTCCACACCGACCCGTTGCCGGGTTCGTCGGGGTGCCGGCCGGGCTGCCAGTCGGGGCCGAGCATGCGCTCGAACCGATCGCGGTGCTCGACGGGCACGAGTGCCACCACGGCCGGCACCTCGGCCACGAGGTCGGCGCCGAGGATGGTGCGGCGGACGAGCTCGGCGGCGATGGCCGCGCCCCACCCGGCCGCGGGGTCGTGATGGGTGACCGCCGCCTGCTGCACGGCGGCCTGCATGCACTCGGCCGGGGTTCGCCCGACGAACGCCAGCGCCACCGGCGTGACGCGCATGAGCGCACCGTTGCCGGCGCTGCGCCCGAGTGATCGGTGGCCGGCCTCGGCGGCACCCTCGACGGTGGGCTGCCGCAGCGCACTGCGCGTGATGACGCCCACGTCGGGGGCATCGGACGCCCACACCGCCCAGCGCGCGAACAGGTCGGCGCGGTGGACGCGGCCGTGCTCGACCAGCGACTGGGCGAGCGCCAACGCCATCTGCGTGTCGTCGGTGAACTCGCCCGGCCGCCAGCCGAACCCGCCACCACCGAGCATCTCGCCGCGCCCACCGATGACCGGTTGCGGGAACGCGGCGCGGTATCGCCCGGCCGGTTGGAACTCGAACGGAGCGCCGAGTGCGTCGCCGACGGCGGAGCCGACGAGTGCGCCGATGGCGGCGTGCTGGTGTGTGGGGTTCATCGGGTGGGTGCCTCCAGGGAGGTGAGGAGGTGCTGGAGCGTGGTGTCGGCGGCAGGCCAGTTGGCCGGGGCCAGGAGTTGCTCGAGCGCATCGTGGAAGTGGTGCCGTTGGTGGTCGGTGAGGGTGGGTGTGGCGCGGGCCGCGGCTGCCGTGGCCGCCGCGGTGCCGGGTGCGGCCAGGCCGCGTGGATGGCTGACAGTGGCGCCGAGTTCGCGCAACAGACGGGCGAGGTGATCGGTGGACTCGTCGGGGTCGCGGCGATGCACCGCCTCGGCCACCTGTCGAAGTGATCTCGACACCGCCGCCGCCTGCCCGGCCGGCGGCGGCGCTGCGCTCGCGCACAACGCGGGCAGCGCGGTGCGGTGGAGCTGTGTGCGGGGGACGGTGGTGATGGCATTCGCAACGGCACGGGCTCGGGCCAGTGGGTCGTCGACCTCGTGGAGGGCGAGGTGGGCGGTGGTGATGAGGGATTCGACGACCGGCTGGAGCGCTGCCGGCAGCGGGAGCCGCCCCTCGGCGAACCGAGCGGCGGCGAACACGAAATGGAAACGGTGGAGGAGGGGGTGACCGGCGGCGGTGCCGTCGGCCACCTCGGCCCACTCCACGGAGGTGTCGGCGTCGGGGGAGTCGGTGCGCAGGGCACCGACCTCCCCGAGATGGATGACGCCACTCAGCACATCGGCACCGGGCCGATAGCGCAGCGTGACCGGAGCAGGGTGGCTGCTCATGCGGGGGACTCCTGTGGTTCGGGCATCGCGTCGCGATGCTGCCGGATACGGCGGCGGGTGGCGTTGAGGCGGCGGCTGACCGTCTCGCGTGCCTGGCCCTTCATGCGGGCGACCTCGAGCACCGTGTAGCCGCAGCCGTCGACGAGCAGCAGCTCGTGGAGGTCGGCGTGGCTGACACCCACACAGCATCGCCGCAGCGACTCGAGTGCGTCGAGGAAGGCGACGGTGGCGACGTCGAACTCGGCGGCCAGGTCGCGTGCGGTGGCGAACAGCTCGGCACCGCCCTCGGGCCCGGTGGCGTTGCCCGACACGTACGGCCGGCCGGGGGTGAGCAGGCCGTCGGCGCCACGCCGCAGCCGGACGCCCTCGCTGCGCTGTGCTCGCTCGCGCCGGTCGAACGAGATGCCGGCGTGCTTGGTGCGGCGCCGGGCGTACACGACCGGGTCGGGGTAGCGGGCCATGATGACCTCAGGACGCCGTGCCACTTCGAGGGCGATGTCCTGGGCGATGTCGTCGGCGTCGAAGCCGTGCCGCACGAGTGCGACGCACCGCACCACTTCACGGTGGACCGCTGCGATGTAGCCGTTCACGGCGTGGTCGAGGCGGGGAGTGGTGTTCGTCATCGGCGTGCTCCTGACTGGCGACGAAGGGGTGGGGTGGGTGGTGGTGGAGGTGTTGGCCGGAGGCTCCTTTCGTGCTGCCCGGCGCCCGATCCGCCCGGGCTGCGGGACGGTTCCCGTGGGCGAGGGTCAGTATGAGGAAGGGGTGTGACAGGGTTTCCGGGTCACACCGGGCCGGGCTCATCGGGGCCGGGCTCGTCGGTGTCGGGCGAGTACTCGGTGCGCCGGCCCTTGGTGGTGCTGCGGCTGCGGGCCATGTGGCGCTTCGAGTCACCTGCGTCCCACTGCCCGGCCGTCAGCCGGTCGGCATCGAGCGACAGCTCGTGCACCAGGGCCTCGCTCATCGGCAGGTGCTGCGCCTGGGTCGCGCCCATCCGCAGGAACCCGGCCGCACCGGCGTAGTCGCCGTGCTCCGCGGCCTCGCGGGCGTCGCGCCGCGCCTTGGCCACCTGCAACCGCAGCACCTCCTCGGTCACCTCGGGGGAGGCACCCGCGTCGGGCGCGTCGCTCGAGCCCGCGGTGACCACCACGGGCACGGTCACCGTGTGCAGCGCGACGTCGCCGGCGGTGTCGGCCCAGCGGATGGTGAGCGTGGCCACGTCGATGGGGCCGGCCGCGGCGATCGGCCGCAGGTGGAACTTCGCCACCACGCGGCGCCGCTCGCCGCCGTACGCGTCGCCGAGTGCCACCTGCACGCCGTGCGCCACCTGCGTGAGCGGGTACTCGTTGAGCACTGCGGTGGCGGCCACGGCGGCGCCGGGCGCGATCTCGACCGACACGTTCTGCGCGACCACCGAGGCCAGCCCGCCGAACTCGTCGGTGAACACCTGCGCGGCCTGGTCGGGACCGGCGCACCAGTAGTCGTTGCCCATGCCGGCATCGGCGAGGGCGGCGAGGAGCACCTCGTCGTAGTGGTCGCTGAACCCGATGAGCGACGTCGTCACGCCCTGCAGGTGACCGCTCTTCACGAGCGGCGCGAGTTGGCCGACACCGGTGATGCCGGCGTTGGCGTGACCGTCGGTGAGCAGGATGATGCGGCGAATCGCGCCGGGGCGCACGTCGGCGGTGAGCATCTCGAGGGCCTTCAACCAGCCGCCCGACAGGTTGGTGTTGCCACCGGGACCCAGCGCGAGTACGGCGTGGGCGTCGCGTTCGGCGTCGTGCGTGCCGAGCGGCAGCACCATCTGCGCCGTCGAGTCGAACGCCACCACGCCGAGGCGGTCGTCGGTACCGGCCAGCCGGAGCAGTGCGGCGGTGGCCTCGGTGACGGCGGCGAGCGGCGCACCGGCCATCGAGCCGGAGCGGTCGAGCACCACCACCACGTCGAGGGGCGCGCGCTGCATCGGCGTGGCGGGCGGCGCAGCGAGCTCCAGCATCACGTGCACCACTTCGTCGACGAGGACGGTGACGAGGGTGCGGTCGAACTTCACGGTGGGCTGCATGGCGGCTCCTTCTCGGTGGGTGGGCGAGGAGCGAACGCAACGACGGTCGATGCGCGTGACGCGCTGCTGCGGCGGCGAGAATCGGGGGGATGGCCACGCTGTTGCCGCGCGACTTCGACCTCACCACGCTCGCCACGTCGGAGCAGCGCGTGTGCGGCGACTTCCTGAAGGGCCTCGACGACACGTGGTTCGTGGTGCCGAACGTGCCCATCACCGTGAACGGGCAGGACGCCGAGATCGACGTGGTGCTGGCGTCGGCCACGCACGGGGTGGTGTGCGTGGAGGTGAAGGGTGGGGTGGTCGGCCTGCGTGGCGGCGACTGGTACCAGTACGACCGGAAGATCAAGTCGCCGGTCGAGCAGGTGATGCGTGCGAAGCACTGTCTGAAGGTGCGCTGTCGCACGGTGGGTGTCGACGCCGATGCGATGAACCTGCGGCACGTGGTGGCGTTGCCCGACGTGGGTGAGGTGCCGCCGTCGGGTCTCGGTACCGATGCACCGCGCGAGATCGTGTTCGCGAAGGCCGATCTGAAGTTCCCGGCGCAGGCGCTCGAGCGGCTGCTCGCGCAGCGCTCACCGGTCGCCTCCGACACGCTCGACCGGTTCCTGCGGTTGTTGCGACCCGACATCGAGCTCGACGGCACCGAGGGTCGGGTGCTCGAGTGGGCGCGCACTCGCCTCGACGACGAGACCCGGGTGCATCTCACCAACGTCGTCGGGCTCGATGCGAATCAGCGTGTGCTGGTCACCGGTGGTGCCGGCACGGGCAAGACGATGCTGGTGCTGTCGTGGGCGAAACGTGCGGCCGAACGGGGCGAGCGCACGTTGGTGGTGTGTTTCAACAAGCCCATCGCGAACCTGCTGCAACAGGAACTGGCCGGGCGCGACGTGATGGTGAGCACGTTCCACGACGCCGTGCTGCAGTTGCTGGAGCCGCACGGGTTCCGCATCGGTGAGAACCCGACGCAGGAGTACTGGCGCGACGCGCTCACCGACGCGCTGGCGTTCCACGCGGCGGCCATCGGCACGCCGTTCGACACGGTGATCGTCGACGAGGCGCAGGACTTCCACCCGCACTGGCTGGCCGCGCTCGAACGGTTGCTCGATCAGCGCACCACGCCGCGGTTCCTGTTGGCGGCCGATCCGGCGCAGGCGGTGTATCTCGATTCGTGGACACCGCCCCGCGACATGGTGACGATGCCGCTCGTCTACAACCTTCGTAACTGCGGTGCGGTGGCGCGGGTGGTGCAGCGGCTGGGTGGCCCGGTGCCGTTGCCGTCGGCGCCGTTGGGCGATGCGGTGGTGCATCTGCACGCCGGCGGCCACAAGGAGATCCGCAAGCGGGTGCGTGATGCAGTGCGGCGATTCACGGAGGAATTCCACGTGCCGTTCAGTCAGATCGCAGTGCTCACCACGCGCACCGATGTGCGCGATGAACTGTTGGCGACACCGCCCGAGGGGTGCCCGTTGGCGGCGTGGGAGGACCGCGGCGAAGACGCGGTGCTGTGCGCGACGGTGCACAAGGTGAAGGGGCTCGAGCGGACGGCGGTGGTGCTGGTCGACATGTCGGGCGAGCCGAATCCGGTGCTGCTCTACGTCGGCGCCAGCAGGGCCGTGTCGGCATTGCGCCTGGTGGGGCCACCCGTGCTGGCCCAGACCTGCGGCGTGGCCGTGGGCGCCTCGTCGTCGGTGTGATCGTCTGGCTCGCCGTCGTCGTGTGGTGACCCCGTCAACCGCCGTCACGGAATGTGGTGGGCCGGCCGCAGAGGGAGAAGCGGGTTCGGGATGCCGCACAATGCGGCTCGAAGTCTTGAAGGAATTGCGGTCAATTGGTCTTGAAGACAAAGTTCTGATCAAGCACAATTGGCGAGTCGGTGGCTGCGGGAGACACCGACGACGGGAACGGGAGCACAGCAATGCCGTGTCAGACGGGAGTGGTGCGGGTCAGCGCCCGCGGGCGGGTGTGGCGCTGACCTTCGCTCCGCCAGCGGGTCTGGAGTCCAACCCCCACGGACTCGGCTCGCCGGCGGAGCTCCCGCCCGGTCGCTGACCGGCGAAGGAATCGCGCGACTAGATTCGGCACCCATGGGTGTCCGCTCCAATCCCCGAGTGCGACGAATCACGTCGATCGTGCTCGCCGCGGTCGCGGCGCTGAGCCTTGCGGTGGGGATGCTCGCCGCGTGGGCCATCACCACCGTGTTCGATGCCGGCACGCTCAGCCGTCGCGCGGTGCACGCACTCGACAGCGAGGCCGTGCGGCACGAGGTGGCGGTGCAACTCACCGATCAGCTCGTCAACGCCGGCAACCGCGAGGTCATCGCGTTCAAGCCGGCGGCGTTGCTCACCGTGGAGGCATTGGTCGACACCGACGCGTTCAAGTCGATCTTCGCGTCGGCGGTGCGCCGTACCCATGCGGCGCTGATCGCCGGTGAGGGCGCCAGCGGGCTCGATCTCTCCGACTCGCTCACGCTCCTGGCCGAGGGACTCCAACTCAACACGGCGAAGGCAGCGGCGGTCAGCGGCGACGGTGGCAGTTCGAACGCGATGGCCGATGTGATGACCACGGTGGCCGACCTCCCGGTGTGGGGGTGGCGCAGCTCGATGACCTTCGCGGCGCTGGGCGCGGTGGTGTTCGGTCTCGCGGCGGCGGTGGGCTCGGTGCTGACGGCGGCCGACCGGCGCAAGGGCGTGGTGCGCGTCGGGTTCGCGCTCTCGGCCGGCGGCGTGCTCATCATCCTCGTCATCGCGATCGGCTCGGTGGTGGCGGCGCGCTTCGCCAACGATCCCGCGCTCAAGGCTGCGGCGCAGGAGGCCGTGTGGCAGGCGGCCGCCGACCTGCGCGCGTCCGGCCTCGGTCTGGCGGTGATGGGCATGGTGGTGGCGGCTGCGGCGTCGCCGAATCAACGCTTCGCCCCCGATCGATTGCGTGAGTCGGCCGTCGCCCGGTATCAGCGGATGCGCGGGTCGGTGGGCGGCACCCTCGCGCTGGCCGGTGTTGCGGCGGCCCTCGGGCTGTGGATCATCAGCGACGGTGAGACGGCCACCCGCGTCGCCGTGTTCTGCGTCGGCCTCGCGATGGTGTTCGCGTCGGCCCGGTTGGTGGTGAGCGTTGCGTCCACCGTGGCCGGTGGTGTCGATGCCGCCGGTAACGCGCAACCGCAGCGGCGGTGGCTGGGGTGGACCATCGCGGTGGCCGGTGTGTCGATGCTCGTGGTGGCGTTCACGGTGGTGAACTTCAACAGCGCGAAGGCCGAGGCCGAGAGCGCGTCGGTGCGCTCGTGTCTCGGCCGCGAGGACTGGTGCGATCTCCGTCTCGACGAGGTCACGTTGCCGGGCTCGCACAACTCGATGTCGTCGCCGGCGTACGCGGGCTGGCTGTTCGCCGAGCAGATCGAGCCGATCGGCGGCCAGCTGCGCGCCGGCGTGCGGGCACTGCTGCTCGATGCGCACTACGGCCGCAAGAGCAGCGTGCGAGTGCCGGGTTCGAACGTGCAGTTGGTGATCACCGACATCGCGAGCGAGTTCGCGGTGCCGGGCGCGGAGCTGCCCGACATCAGCCTGCGCAAGCGTGCCGAGGAGTTGGCCGCCACCGCGCCGTCGAGCGGGTCCGCCCAGCGCGACCTCTACCTGTGCCACAACTACTGCGAGCTCGGCGCGGTGAGCATGCTCGACGAGATGATCTCGGTGCGGCGGTTCCTCGAGAGCAACCCGAGCGAGATCGTGATGATCGTGGTGCAGGACGCAGTGTCGTCGGCCGACATCGTGACGCTGGTGCAGAACGCCGGGCTCACCGACATGGTCGCCACGCTCGAGAAGGGCACGCCGTTGCCCACCCTGGGCGAGCTGGTCGACAGCAACCGCCGTCTGTTGATGTTCGCCGAGCGCGGCGATGCCGACGCCCCGGCGTGGTACCCGCACGCGTACGACTGGTTCCAGGAGACCGTGTTCAAGTTCGACTCCATCAAGGGCTTCACCTGTGAGGCGAACCGTGGCGAGCCCGACAACCCCCTGTTCCTGGTGAACCACTGGGTGAGCGCGTCGCCGCCCGACCCGTCGCTCGCGGCGAAGGCCAACACGCGTGCGGTGCTCGACCAGCGGGTGGAACAGTGTCGTCGCGACCGCGGGCTGACGCCGAGCGTCATCGCGGTCGACTTCGCGTCGAAGGGCGACGTGGTCGCGGTGTCCGCGGCGCTCACGGGCAGGGGCTGATGTCCGACTGGTACCGCACCCACGTGCTCGACGCCGGTCGGAGCCCGGCGTTGTGGATGCTCGTCGGGTTCGTCGTCACGTTCGGCATCACGCGTGGCATCACGTTGCGCATCCGCGGCCGGAAGCTCCGCGGTGAGGACGAGTCGGATGCGGCCATCAAGGACGTCGTGGTCGGCGGTGTCCACATCCATCACCAGGTGTGGGGCATCCTGCTGCTGTTGATCACCGGGGCGATCGAGTTCCGCGTGCGCCCCGACCATCCGTGGGCCGAGGTGTTGGCGCTGCTGTTCGGCGTGGGGGCGGCGCTGGCCCTCGACGAGTTCGCGCTGTGGTTGCACCTCGAGGACGTGTACTGGAGCGACGCCGGCAAGAAGTCGATCGACGCCGTGCTCGTCGCCGTGGTGGTGCTGGGGACGGCGGCCATCGGCAGTTCGCCGTTCGGCATCGATGCCACCGAGGCGAATGCGCGCGGCGCGTGGTTCGTGACGGCGTCCGTGGTGCTGCACCTCGGCTTCACCCTCGTGTGCATCCTGAAGGGCAAGTTGCTGATGGGCCTGTTGGGGATGCCGATGCCGTTGCTCGCGGTGGTCGGCAGTCTGCGGCTGGCGAAGCCGCACTCCTACTGGGCGCGCCGCCGCTACGGCGACGAGAAGATGGCGCGTGCCGAGGCGCGGTTCGCGCGGTCGGGGCCTTCGCGGTTCGAGCGCGCTCGCGACCGGTTCGTGCCGACGGGCGGGCGGGCCGACTGACAGACTCGCCGCCATGAGCTTCGAGACGGTGACGGGGTACTGCTGGCCGCAGTCGGTGCCACCCGGCGGCACGGTGGCACTGCACCTGTCGTCGGCGGGCGGTCGGGTGGTCGACGTGGAGGTGGCGCGCGTCGGTGCGCGCCGCGAGGTGGTGTGGCACGACCAGGTGCCGGCGGGCGATCACCCCACTCCGCTCGACGCGCACTCGCACGGGTGCGACTGGCCGGCGGCCGCCACGGTGACGGCGCAGCCGGGTTGGCGCAGCGGCTATTACGAGGTGCAGCTCACCATCGACGTCGGCGGCAGGCAGCGACGCGACCATGCGTTCTTCGTGCTCCGTCCGCCGGCCGACTCGCCGAACACCATCCTGCTGCAGTTGTCGACCAACACGTGGCACGCGTACAACGACTTCGGCGGCCGCAACCTGTACACGGGTGGCACGCACTCGTCGCTGCAGCGGCCGATGTCGCGGGGCTATCTGCACAAGCCCGCGGGTGCGGGTCGGCGCGTGGCCACCACGAACCCGCCCGATCCCGACATGAACACGCACGTCGGGTACCTGCGCCGCCACCACCTGTCGGGCTATGCCGGTTCGGCGGGGTGGCCCGACTGGGAGCTGCCGTTCCTCCAGTGGGCCGAGCGTGAGGGCTACGGCATCGACGTGTGCACGAACGCCGACCTCGAGGACCACCCGACCCTCGTGAGCCGGTACCGGCTGCTGCTGTCGGTGGGACACGACGAGTACTGGTCGGGCCCGATGCGC
>Ga0172373_10007086_pt1 | contig 14682 bp, 17 predicted proteins | sample Lak10m_2_FD_114546 | JGI IMG/M metagenome (GOLD analysis project Ga0172373, IMG submission 114546) | Freshwater microbial communities from Kabuno Bay, South-Kivu, Congo - kab_092012_10m | ecosystem: Environmental > Aquatic > Freshwater > Lake | place: Democratic Republic of the Congo... | reverse complement strand
TTTTGTTCTAAACGGTTAATAATTACGTACAGAGTAGCTTTAGCTTGGTGCTCTTTAAGCAAAGGAAAAACAGTGGTATAAAAATCCAAATAAGCGTCATCAAAACTCAAGGCCAGCGACTTGGCTGGCAAATTTTCTTTGGCTCTCAAGCTATTGGCAATTTCCGAAACAAAAACTAAATTGAATTTATTATCTTTTAGAAGCTGTAGTTGATTTTTAAAAATTTCCGGGGCTAAATATAAACTTTTAAGCTTTGTTTCGACCGGGGCGGTCTCAACATAATGATACATTAAAATCGGCAAAGTAACTCCCGGTTCTAGATCATTGCCTACGGGCTTGTTCAAAATGGTCAAATTTGTTGAACTAGTCGCTCCGACCGCGGGGTTAAGACTAGAAACAATCATCTTATTAGTCCCTTCTTTAGATTTTTGACTAGCAAACTTGGTTAAATCTTTTTTAACAAATAAAAAAATCCCCCCTAAAACTAGGCTGAGGGCTAAACAGATTAGAATAAATTTAAGAGGATAAACTTTTATTTTCATAGCCGACCAACGCGGACGCGTTCGTTTTCGGTTAAATATTTTTTTCGCAAACGAATATTATTCGGGGTGATTTCTAGATATTCATCTTCATTAATAACTCCCAAGCCTCTTTCTAAACTTAACTCCAGAGGCGGGGTCAAAAGAATCGCTTCATCTGAGCCAGATGCCCGGACATTAGTTAATTGCTTGCCTTTAATCGGATTAACTGCCAGATCATTGCCTTTAGCAACATTGCCAATAATCATCCCTTCATAAACTTCGGTATTGGGCAAAATATACAAAGAACCGCGATCTTGCAGGTTCCATAAGGAATAGGCGAGCGCCTTACCGCTCATCATGGAAACCATCGCCCCCAAGCGGTTTCTTTCAATCTCTCCGGCAAACGGCTTAAAACCTAAGAAATGCGCGCAAAGAATGCCTTCGCCGCGCGTATCAACAATAAACTCGCCGCGATAACCGAGCAGTCCGCGAGTCGGTATTTCAAAAATTAAACGTGATTGGCTGTTATGAGTCTTTAAATCTTTTAATAGACCGCGGCGTTTAGAAATCTTTTCAATTACGACTCCGGTCATGTTTTCCGGAATATCAATCGTAATTTCTTCAAAGGGCTCTAATTTCTCACCATTTTCTTCTTTGATAATAACCTGCGGTTGAGAAACCTGCAGTTCATAACCTTCCCGCCGCAAATTCTCTAATAAAATTGCAATGTGCAATTCGCCACGACCAAAAACTTTATAAAAATTAGCATCGGAAAAATCAATCTTTAAGCCAACGTTAACTTCCAATTCTTTTTCTAAACGTTCTTTAATCTGACGATTAGTAACATACTTCCCGTCTCGCCCGGCAAAAGGCGAATTATTAATTAAAAAATTTAGAGAAATAGTCGGTTCATCGATTTTAATCGCGGGTAACGGTCCTTGGTCTGGTGATTCAGAAATAGTTTCACCAATATAAATATCACTTAAGCCGGCCACCATGACAATATCGCCCGCGCTCGCTTCTTTTATTTCCTGGCGCTTCAAGCCCTGAAAAGTAAACAATTTAGTCGTTTTTCTCTGTCGAGTTTCACCATTTAAATTCTCAATATAAACCGTCTGCGCCGCTTTAATTTTTCCTTCATAAATACGACAGATCGCCGAACGTCCTAAAAAATTATCATAAGCTAAATTAAAAGGTTGCGCCAGTAATAATTTGGTTTCCGCTACCGGGCTGGAGGCGGCGGGAACATGCTCTAAAATCAATTCTAAAAGCGGACTAAGATCGGTTGAATCATCACTTAATTCCCGTTTAGCCAGGCCCTGCTTAGAGGCCGCATAAATAACCGGGAAATCTAATTGCTCGTCGCTCGCACCTAAATCTAAAAATAATTCATAAACCATTTCGCTGACAATTTCCGGACGGGCAGCCGGCTTATCGATCTTATTAATAACCACAATCGGTTTCAAACCTAGTTCTAAAGATTTTTTTAAAACGAATTTAGTCTGCGGCATTGGTCCTTCCTGGGCGTCAACTAATAATAAGACACAATCAATCGAACGTAAAATTCGTTCTACCTCTGAACTAAAATCAGCGTGGCCGGGAGTATCGACAATATTGATTTTAGTATCACGATAAAAGACCGAAGTATTCTTAGAATAAATCGTAATTCCCCGCTCTTTTTCCAAATCATTAGAATCCATACTAACGCCAACTTCAGTCATTCCGGTTTGACGCATCAAAGCATCGGTCAAAGTTGTTTTACCGTGGTCGACATGGGCAATAATGGCAATATTTCTAATTTCCATAAATAATTAAAATTAGCTAAAAATCTGAGTTAATTAAAAAAATTACGCGTTTGACGTAATCTTTTATTAAGTCTTAATAAAGATTAGCGCTTTTTTTAAATTTAGTCAAATAAACCATAAAAAACGCCTAGACTATAAAAAAACGCCAGTCAAATAGTTTTAGCTATCTGACTGGCGTCACTTGTTCTTCTTTTTTTAAGTGGCGTTAAGAGTTAAGAACTTCATAACAATTTTCAATCTGCTCCATTTCTCCAATCGAAGCAAAATAATTGAAAATATCTTGGTCATACTGTGCAGTTAATTCAAATACTTCGCGAGCGGCCAGAAAACGATCTCTCAAAGTAGTTTGGCCGTTGTTAATATAAAGCTCCCGCAGGAAGCTTGAATATTTTTCCGGCGAAGTCAAAGTCATCACGCGATGAAAATTTTTAGCCGGCGCCCGCAAACCGGCCGGACCACCGATATCAATATTCATCCGGGCGCTTTCAAAATCAACTTCCTGTTGATTAATAACTTCATTAAAAGGATAAAAATTAACAACCACCAAATCGACCGGAACAGCGTTTTCTCTGTCCAGGTCGTTCTGATGAGCCGGGCAATATGTTTCTGTTAAATAACCCAGAAATAATTTGTGGTGTAAACTTTTTACCAAACCACCTTCTGTCTCCGATTGACCCGTGTATTCGCTGACCTCCTGAATATGGGCGACAAAGTCTTCCTGACTCAACATTTTTTTTATCGCCCGGTAAGTTCCGCCGGTCGTAAAAATCTTAATATCCGGAATAATTTCAATTAAACCCTCAACCAAAATATTCAAATTGGTCTTATCAAAGACCGAAATGAACGCAGTCTTAATCTTGACCCGTCCATCAATTTTTTCTACTTTTCTCATGGCTTGTTAACTTTAATTAAGTGTTAAAACAAATAAATAATTTAGGAAATTTTTAATAAACAAATTCTCCAAAATGCGTATCGAGAGTAACTTTATTACCCTCTCCGGCAAACTCCTGACATTCACCTAAGTTGAAAAGAATCACTTCACATTCTTCTTCAACAATCTTCAGGATCTTTTCAAAGAACGGATCTTTTTTGCCGACGATGTCAATCCCGAAACCGCAGTTAAAGGTTTTGTACATTTTCTCCCACTCTTCCTGAGACTCTTCCTGAATTAATTGAAAAATTGACGAAGGTATGGGCATATGCTTAACGTATTCAATCCCGCCAACTCCAAGATTCTTAATCTTAGTGGCACCGCCGCCAGTATTGACGCTGATCCCGTGAAGCATGTCCAGACATTTGTGCTCTTGCAATATTAACATCAGCTTCCTGATCAAAATCGGCCACTGCCGAGTTGGGGAAATCAAGGCTTGACCAGCAGTCATGCCCAGGCTTTCAACAAAATCTTCAATCCGGTATTTACCCTTGAAAAATTCTCCATCACGGTGAGCCCAAGGATAGCGCTTATTATACAAGGGGTGCATTAAATCACGCCGAGCTTTTGTAAGCCCGTTTGACATTAGGCCGGAATTATTTATTTTTTCCCATTTGGCTCGGCCATCACTAACGAAACCCCAAATTTTGTCACCCGGCTGAACATTGCCCTTAATAACGTTTTTTTTGTCCGCCCAGGCACTGATGGTCATATCGAAAACTAATGACCGAACCTGGTCAGGTAAATCAGCGGTTTCGCCACCCAGAAATTTAAGATCGTTGCGGTTGAAATTGAGATTGTCAAAACCATTTTCGGCGTACAACTCTTTTAACTCCAAGAGACGCTGAGCGATTTCTTCCATTAATATTTCTTTAAAACCTTCCGGAAAGGCAAATTTATTAATATTAATGGTGTTGGTTACAACCCAAGGTTGAAAGACGAAACCGGCACTACCAATATCGCTGCCGTTCATTGATAAAGCGTCATCAATCAGATAACCTAAAACCGTAGCGTCTTTGGCTTCAAAATAATGCATCAGGTTCTGGACCAGCTTACTGCCTGGCCCATCGGAATGTTGCGTAACAACCCGATCGGGGCTTGAAGGGTCAGTAATCATATTGACCCAAGCTCCGGGAAATTCATTGTCGTTAACGACCTTAAAAGTTTTCCGAACGCTTCCTTTGCTGGAATCTATTCCCAACTGTTCGTACTGACTGATTCTTGGTTCTTCAGGATCTTTCATAACTTTGATTTTATTGGTTCAACATTTTTTTTAATTCAATAATTTTAAGGATATTTTGGTTCTTATTAAATTTTTAAAGAATCTAGAATTATACGATTTTTCTACCATTTTTGTCAACTAAACTTCCGTTTGGTTCAATAAAAAACTAAAGGACCCTTCTTCAGAGTCCTTTAATTTTTCTAATTATTATATTTCCGTACTTATCTATAAATCCAAATTCTCACCGCCATCATCCAAAAAAATACCAGTGCCTCCTTGGCCACTTTCTTTAACGCTGCTCGTGCTAGTAGCACTTACAACTGGCTTATGACAAGCCTTTACTTCTTGCTGATAAACCTTCCAGGCGGCGTCACGGGTCTGCTTGGCTGTTAACCGGGTTTCTTTCACTGCTTTATTGAAAGTTTCTTTACAAACTTTGAAGGCTTTAATAATTTCTTGATTAGTCACTAAATCAAGAGCGGCTTTCTGACAAGTATTACGATTGTCAACCGCTTTGACTAGCTCACTGCTAGCGGTTGTAATCGTTGTTTTAACTACTCCATCTTTTTTATCAATAGCCGTTTTTAAACAAGTAATCACTTCCGCGGTTAATTTAGTTGCTCCTAAATCATCAGACGATTCTTTTTTATAACCCCAAAGAGCATTACCGACTTTTTTAATTTTTTCAAAAAGATTCAAATCCCAGGGACCGGAAATTTTTTCTAATTTTTTAAGTTCGAGGTTGATTGTTTTAGCTTCTTTGACTGGTTCAGGTTTGCTTACTTCAGCTTTAGTTGTGGTCGCTTCTGGCTTATCTTCCGATTTTTGAATTCTAACCCCATACAAAGAGTTACCTTCTTTTTTGATAAGCTTAAAGTGGGGGATTTGTTCTGGCGAAGAGATCTTCTCTAAATTCGACTCAGCCGAAAACGCAAAGAATGGCACAAAAAAAGCTAATATTAATAAAGAAATAAGAAATTTCTTCATATCTTTTTAAATTAAATTAATAAAGATTTAATATTTAAATTTATCTTCTAATAATTATACCAATTATTAGCTAGCTTGAAAAGAAAAAATCGTCTCTTTTAATTTAGATCATTAAAGGGAGCTGTTTCACAAAAATTATTTTCACTCTGACAACCAATTTGGATCCATTCATAAAAGACGGCTGGTTGCCCGTCGATAGCGATAATGACCTTGCTGATAGCTGGAAATTGCTTCAGAGTCGTTTCTACTTCTGCTAAAAATTCAGCGCTGCCACAACTAGCGCTGACATTAGGAATTATCTGTCGAATATCTTGCAAGTTTACATAAGCTAAACCATTTTCTATTTTTAGACCCTTAAGAATCCCCGAGGTATCGGCAGAAAACCAAGAACTATAGCCAAGAGATTTTTCGACTTCGCTTGGCCCTTTAAATAATTCCTGAAGAGCCTCTTTAATATTTTCTGGTCCTTTTGAAACCGATCTTTCTAGCGGATAAACCTGATGGCAATCATTGGTGTTTGGATTAAATTTAGTATTATTAAAATAAACCCTGATGATTGTATTTCCTGGCAATTTACTAACCGTTGTTTTTATTTCCGGTGATTTTAAATAATAGCGGCACAAAAAAATCCCGGCCAATAAAATAGCGGCCAATATAAATAGAGGGATTATTAATCTCTTTAAAACCCTAACTGATTGATGCATAAACTTAATTCTTGATTGATTAATTATTTATCTAATACTATTCTAGCAAGATAATTTAAAAAAATCGATAACCAAAAAACTGCCCGGCTAATGGCCTGACAGTTCTTGGCGAAAAAATAAAGTCTTATTAACGAGGACTAGTAGAAGTACTATTGGGGCTTGCTGGTGTCGTCGAAGAATTATTCGTGAGCGGCGGGAGAGAATCATTTAGCTGTTCTAAAAATGGACAACCTTGATTAATATTCGGATTTACTTCTCCGGGAACGCGCATCATTCTAAATTGTTGACTAGCAAATCTCTGTCGATCACCGCGATCGCCTTGAAAATTTTGGCCAGCGCCAAAACCGCCGCGATAAAAACCATTTTTACTAAAATCTCCTCTTTCGCTCCAACGAGCAGAATGTCTTCCTAAAGCCGCTCCGATAGAAATTAAGAGGCCGGCAATAACAATCGCCATGATAATCTTAATAATCTTATGGCCTGAACCACAATTATGACAATGTTTCTTTAAACAGTCGCGAAAACAATGCCCATCTTTTTTCTCTTGATTTATTAGCTCTTCCATAAATTTTTAAACATTTTATTAAATATTAGCTAATCACCTATTCATTAATACGCAAAACTATTTTTTTCCTTCGACTTAAGCTCGGTTTTCTAAATTACACGTATTTACTTCCCTATCCAATGGACTTTCTTGTTTTCTAATAAAATATAAATCTTATTGATACTATAGCCGATAATACCAATTAAAATAATGACGGCATACATTTGGCTAATTTCAAAAGTTAAATGATAATCGACTACCCGCCGGCCTAAACCGTGTTCTGTGCTTACCAACATTTCAATAACGACCACAATTATTAAAGAAAAAGAAATAGCTTGTCTTAAGCCCGAAGAAATATGCGGCAAGACTTCAGGAAAAATAACTTTAATAAAAGCTTGCCAAGTATTAAGTAATAAATTCTTAGCGACCATTAATCTGATATTATTTATATTTTTAATTCCATAAATAGTGTTGATGCTCATAATTAAAGTAACGCTAAAAATAACTAAGGCAATTTTTGAAATTTCACCCAAACCCAATAACAATAAAAAAATCGGCAATAAGGCCGCCGCTGGTATAGAGCGCAAAAAATCTATCCAAAAAATTAAACCGCCGCTTCCTTTAGCTTTAAGAGTGCTTAGCCCGATTAGAATCCCAAACAGGCTTCCGATGCTTAAACCGATAAATAAGCGCATAAAAGTAGCACCAATATCCGTTAGTATCGTCCCGCCGGCAAAAAGATACCAGCCAGCATAAAGAATTTCTGGTGGGGTCGGAAATAACAAAGTCGGCAATATTTCTGATTCCGCTAACAAAAACCAGACCCAAGCGATGATCAAGATAACTATTAATTGTCTTTTCCAATTACTCATATTAAAAATGATTGGGCGATAGAAATAATTTTTTGGCGAATTCCTTGCGCCAAGTCACCCCCTAGTTGCTCCAGATTTCGCGGCCGCGGAATATTGTTAGGGATAATAGCTAAAATTTTTGCTGGTAAGCCGGAAAAAATAATTATTTGATCAGCCAGCAGAATCGCTTCTTCAATAGAATGCGTAACAATAATTGTAGATTTCTTTTCTTTTTCCCATAAAGCTAAAAATTGTTGCTGTAATTTCACGGCACTTTGATAATCTAAAGCGGAAAATGGTTCGTCAAATAAATATATATCTGGATCAAGCGCTAAAGCTCGACCAAAGGCAGTCAGTTGCGATAGCCCCCCAGAAATTTGATAAGGATATTTGTTTTCATGCCGACCAAGATTCAAGCGCTTAATAATCTGATCGACTTTCTCGCCTCTTTCTTTTTTATTCTTAACTTTGGCGATTAAGGCTAATTCAATATTTTGACGCGTCGTCATCCAAGGCAATAAAGAGAAGCGATGATCCTGAAATACTAAACCAGCGCTTAATTCATTAGGGTCGTCTTGGTCTATTCGTTTTATCTCGCCGCTGTCTTGTTTATCTAAACCAGCAATAATTTTTAATAAAGTCGATTTTCCGCAACCATTCGGCCCGAATAAAGCAATAATTTGTCCAGCCGGAATATCAAAAGAGATATTTTGCAAGATCGCCGCCGCATTATAACTTTTATTTATTTCAATAATTTTAATCATATTCTAAAAACATAGAATTACTAAGAACTGGCTTTTTAATTTCTCCGTTAGTTAATAACAAATCAGCTAACTCCTGGACTTTATTTTTATTCAGCTGAGAAAATTTTTGATATAGAGCAAGGGCCATTGAATTGGCAACCGCTTTGTCCAGCGGAGTATATTTAGACAAAATAAGCTTAACTTCATCCGGATGCTTATCAATAAAATCTAATGCCAAATCATTAGCCGAAACTAATTTTCTAACAATATCAGGGTGCTTCTTAGCAAAACTAGTCGAGACGATACTCGCCGCGAAAGGAATATCTTTCATAAAATATTTATCAAACAAGGCTGACTCCAGCGGCCGACTAATGTTTTTATATGTTCCGGTCGTCGCCAGCGGTTCTAAGACAATGGCCGCATCAACCTGCCCTGCCTCTAAAGAGGCTAACTCTAATTTTGGTTCCATCTGAACTAGCTCTGTCCCGCCAATCTGATTCTGTTCTATAAAACGCCGATACACCGAACCGACGCCAGAACCCAGATAAGAAGCGATTTTTTTATTTTCCAAATCCTTAACGCCTAAAGTGGAGCTAGCCGAAACAACAATAAAAGAAGCGGGATGATCTTGATTTTCAAGAGTTAAAGAAAATATTTTAAAATAGCCCGGATTCTTTTCTTCGATAGTAAATAACAAAAAGGTATTAACTCCGCCCAGGGCGGCATCGATCCGATCAGCAATCAGAGCTTCCATTAACTGATTGGTTGATTGAAACTCAATCGCTTCCACTTTTAAGCCTGCTTCACTAAAAATATTTTTTTCCAAACCGACGAAAAGAGGCGCATACATGCTATGAGCCCGATAGCCAATTCTAATACTTGGCTGTTCGGCCAGTCCATTACTCTTATTTTTAATAACGAAAAAAGTTAACGCGCTGATTACTAGAATAATCAGCAGACCGAGCAAATACTTTGAATAATGTTTTTTTGTCATAAAATTAATTAATTAAACCTCGCTTAAATGATTATTGTATTTTCCGTAAAATTAAAAGATATATCAATACTTCCGACAATAATTTTTTTATATATTGACAAAATAGCTAAAATAAGCTAATATATTATTATAAAAAAGCCGTCGGTTTTGCCGACGAAATAAGCATATCTAATATGAAAATAGAAAAAGTTCTCCAAGATTTTGGTTTAAGCGAGAAAGAATCAAAAGTTTATATTTCGCTTCTTCAGGTTGGGCCAGCATCTGTACAAAAGATCGCCGACAAATCATCATTAGCCAGATCGACTATCTATGAAATATTAAGCGCCCTGATAAAGCGCGGCCTAATTAATACCTATTTAAAAAAACGAGTAAAGTACTTCAGCCCCGAAGAGCCTGAAAAATTATTAAAACAAGCGCAAAATCAGGCCGAGGCTATTAAGAACGCCTTGCCGGAATTAGAAGCTATAACTGGCTTATCTCGTCGTAAACCGACGGTGAGATTTTATCAAGGCAAAGAGCAAATGAAATTAATTTTAGAAGAAATTTTAAAAGAGGCTCAGGAGATATATAGCTTCGCCGTGGCAGAAGATTTACTATCCGTTTTAGGTGATCATCATAAATGGTTTCTCTCGCAAAGATTGAAGAAAAAAATACCAATTAAACTAATTCTAAAAGATTCCACTACCGCTAAAGAACGCCAAGAATTAGGACCAAAACAGTTAAGGCAAGTTAAAATTGTGCCAGCTAAATATAATTTTCATGGTTTAACATATATTTGGAAAAACAAAACCGCCCTGTTCTCTTTGAGTAATGATTTTACGGCGATAGTTATCGATAGCCAAGAATTAACTAATATCCAAAGATCCCAATTCTTATATTTGTGGGATTTACTATAATAAAAACGTTGTTGGCGATTCGATCTGGCTAAATTAAAAGCCCTGAAACTGTTTTAAAGTCTCAGGGCTTTTATTGCCTATCGGTGTTTGTCAATATTATCATAATGATTCAATATTTTGGCAACACCTATCCCAAAAAGTGGTATAGTCAGGGGCTAATAATGAACCATAAGTCCAAAACTAGGTCTCTTTACAAAAAATCAATATCATTATAATATAATTGGAACCATAAACGATATCTATGAACATTTAAAAAAAAGACGCCATGAAAAATCCAAGCAAAAATAATCGCACTTTAGCCGAGGATTTGGCCAAGGTGTACATTATCTTTAAAGTTCCCGAGCTAGCTGAATTATTAGTCAATGCTATCCCTGGCTTGACCTATGATCGCTACATTAAGGACTACAGAGCAATCTGGAATCTCGCTCTGCCGGCGACTGCCCTGACTATCTTGAGAAAATATGCAGGCAGCGAATTAGAAAGGACGTTCGCCGTACAGATGGCCGCCAGAATAAGCACTGCTATTAATAACCGGGCAAAAAAGTCTGAGATTATGAAAAATTCCCCAACCGATGAGACGCCAGTCCTTCAAACAAGCGGAAATTTGGAACCATTCATATCTAAATTGGTGAAAGTCAGCGAATGTCTCATCTTTCTTAATCAAAAGGACTTCAAATTATTTACGACCCGCTTAAATTCTTTAACCCTGAAAGAAAGAAATGGACTACTAAACATGGCAGTGCCGGATGATGAAATCATTAAAAAAATGACTTCCATAGCATTGGAAGAATGGAAACATTCTCCTCTACTAAAAAAAGGGGTTACCGAGTTATATCACCGCGAGCCAGAAAGAATGACGAGGGCCTATTTTCTCAAAGGTATGTTGGAACTAAGCCAAAAACAATTAAAGTTCATGGCGTCGGTATGTCTGAAATTTAATTAAAAAATACCGTTCTACTCCGCCCTTTTTTCTAAAAGCCCCAAAATGGGGCTTTTTAAAATCTCTGTCTAACTTTGCGTTTAATTATAGACCCTATTAAAACTCATTTCTCGCTTGCTTTGGCGACTCTGTTCTGGCTCTTTTAACTTTTTCGGCATGACAATGATATTCTCCAGATTTTAACCCCCACTGTTCGCAGTTAGTCTTACAAGTATGACAGCCTTCGCTGTCGGTGCGACCAGGATGAGCCAAAGCGTTTGACGGTAATAATAAAATAATAAAAGAAAGAGTTATTAATTTTATTATCAGATTTTTCATAATTAAGAAGGCATTATCGTTAACCCGATAACAATAGCTGTGCCGATTATTAATGAAGCGATAATAATAGCTACGCTTACATTATTCTTTTTTATTTCTTCCCACTCATTTATAGGGGTTAGCCAGTCGAACACCTTTAGAGCAATCCCGATTGAGAGGGCGACGGAAATAGCTCCGGTTAAGGCCCAGCCAAAGGTAATTAAATACTCAATTAAAATTTTGGTCATATATTTTTATTTTAAATAATTTAAAAACCAAGTATATTATTTACTCCGTTCAAGTATTCCTCTATTTTAAATTTTTTGATACTAACCGATAAACTTGCATTTAACATTAAAGTGGCTTTTTTCCGCTCAGGTATTAATGGAACTCTTAGTCCGACTAATACACAACTAAGTATTAGTTTGTATAAATTCTCTTTGAAGTTTAACATAAAAAAAGACAAATAAAAATACCAACGAATAGAGTAACGATGATTGAAACTGAAACTGCTTTTTTTGTTATAATTTTTTTATTTTCGTAATAAACTCTTTTACAATTTTCTTTAACATAAAAAGCCAGAGATCAATAATACAAAAAGAAAAAATAAATAATGAAAGCATTACCAAAATAACAAAAGTCCAAACAATAAATTGATTAAATAATCCAAAGTCTACTTTTCCACTTGTTGCCAGGACTGCTATTACCGGAAAAAATGAAGAAGTAAATAACCCTTCAATTAAATTCTTAATTTTTCTTTTTTCATTCTCATTATTTATAAAATTTTCTTTATAACTGATAAAGAATACCGCGTAAGCCAAGGCTACGCCCAACACAGATAATAGTAAATTTGAATTACCCTTTGTTAATTCGGCTGAAAATTCTCTGGCCATGGAAATGAAAACTAAAAAAACAACAATAAAAACTAAAAGATATTCAAACTTTAAATTATCAATAAAAAAATTAAATTTGCCTATTAGTTTTTTCATATTACCGAAGTTTAGCTACTTTCTATCTACAAATTATTTGATAATAATCTTGCGCAAATCGGAAAAACTGTAAATTTATTATGAGCGTTATCCAGCGCAAGATTTTTTATAATATTTAGTTCAACAATTTTTTCTATATATTCCATGGTTTATTTTTTATCTTCAATTTTATTCGTCTGGAACTTCGGCCCATCAAAAGGTTTATTAGAAATTTTAATATTAGTAATAGCCTCGGCACCAGAAGTTACTTCTCTATTTTTTTGCTCAGTATTAATAGCTAAAAAATCTAGGGCTGTTTCTATCTTAGACAAAGAACCGGATATTTTAGTTAATAAATTTATTCTTTCATTTATTTTCCAATACCACATTACTAATTCTCGCAAAACTAAAAAAATTAATAAACCGACAACTAGCAATATAATAGTTTGTCCCATACATTTAACTTGTTTTAATTAATTAAATAGTTTTTTATTTATTATATTTCCGCCCAAAGCGGACGACAATATTCTGCTAATATTATCCTATTAAACGCTAAAAAAGGCAATTTCTCGCCCTTTTCGCTTTATAGCCGATATCTATCGACTTTATTAATTCGGTTTGTCTACTACATCGTTTTTAAACAAAAAATAGGCTAATATTAGCCTATTTTTTACTTGCTCCCGGGGTCGGATTCGAAAACAAAATCGAGATTTTTAGATATGATTTAATCCTAGCAAAATTTTACTAGAATTAGAGAATATTTTGACTTTTTTGGTTCATCTGTTTTAGTCCGAAATATCACGATTTTACCACTTTTCGGTCACTATAGCGTCACAGGTTTTGTCTCGCTGGCAATATAGAAGGAGGTGGTGGAGTCTGTATTAAAAATTTAGAAAGAGATAATGAGTTGAATTAGAAACCCTACAGCAAGGAGACTTAGACCAATCAGTCCTAATTTTCTATCTTTTAGAAATCCAACTGTTGTATAATATTTCTTCTCATCTTCCCCTGGTCTTGGCTGTCCTTGTTTTAATATCACTAAATCATCATCTAAACTCTTTTTACTTCTCACAAGTGGAATGGCTAATAAAATAGTTCCAGTTAAATTTAACACTAGGCTAAAAATATACATAAATTTATAATAACGATACCTGCTCTTTAAAGAAATCAGAATCAACCGGCGTAGCCTTCTCCATTGTCTTTGGATCAAATTTTTTATTCAACATCCCAATAATACAACGGCCAATATGATATGCTAAATTAGTTGGCACGGCATTTCCTATTTGTTTATACTGTGAACACGCTGAACCGGCAAAATCCCAATCATCAGGAAAGGTTTGAATTCTAGCATATTCCCTAACGTTTAATGGCCTAGTTTCTTCCGGATGGCATCTCTCGGTTTGTTTTTGAGCTGGAGCGCAAGTTAAAGTTAAGCTAGGCTCATCCCAAGATAACCTTCTGGCCATACCAGTTTTTCCTCCGCCCATATAAAAACTAGACATCATGTATTCTTTTTGAAGTTCTAACGGTAAATCTCTCCAATAACCACCCGGCGGAACTAATTTTAAAATTTCTTTCTTTCTTTTTGGATATTCTTGTCCTGCTGACTTTGGACAATTTTCTAAAGCTTCACGCATTGAAATTGTATAATCTTTTTCTTTTGGAAAAAATATCGGCAAATTCAAATCTTTTCTAACGGCTAAGATAATTAACCTTTCTCTTTTCTGCGGGACATCAAAATATTGAGCTCTTAAAACCTTAAAAGCGACATCATATCCTAATTCAATTAAAACGTTTAGAATAGCTTTAAGCGTTTTACCGTTATCATGTTTCAAAAGACCTTTTACATTTTCTCCCATTACTACTTTTGGCTTTACTTCTTTTACACAACGAGCTAATTCAAAAAACATCGTTCCTCTAACATCTTCAAAGCCTAATTTTTTTCCGGCGAAGCTAAAAGTTTGGCAAGGAAAACCGCCCTCAACAACATCGGCTTTCATGCCCTTAAAATCTATCTCTCTAATATCTCCTTGGATAACATTCCATTTCGGTCTATTGGTTTTTAAAGTTTCTACAGCATTTTTATCCCAATCCGTTAAAAGAGTATGCTTAAAACCAGCATTATCAAAACCAATTGCCGTTCCACCCGCTCCTGCAAATAACTCAATAACTTTATAATTTGTTTTTTTAGAGCTTTTTAATATTTTATAATTATTACCAACATGATCGCCAGAAATTTTACTTTGGACTCTCTTTAATTCATTTATATCAAAAATACG
>Ga0172373_10007082_pt1 | contig 14692 bp, 15 predicted proteins | sample Lak10m_2_FD_114546 | JGI IMG/M metagenome (GOLD analysis project Ga0172373, IMG submission 114546) | Freshwater microbial communities from Kabuno Bay, South-Kivu, Congo - kab_092012_10m | ecosystem: Environmental > Aquatic > Freshwater > Lake | place: Democratic Republic of the Congo... | reverse complement strand
GGCGAATTCGAAAGCGGCCACCACGGCACGGCTGCCATTGATGGTGCCGTGTGCGACGGCCACGGCATCATCCATGCTGGTCTTGGTCTGGCTTTCGCGCAGCCGGTCTGCATAGCGGCGCTGGTCACGAAAGCGCAGCGGGTCCGCCGGTGCCTTCGGCAATTCAATGCGCGAAAAGCCCGGATCGAGTGTTGCTTCCAGCCGCTGCGCCGCGCCGAGCCGCATGTGATGCCCGCAATGGGAGCAAACGCGCAAAGCCTTTTCCAGATCGCGATGAAAAATCATCTGCTGGCAGGACGGACAATTATGCCAGAGGTTTTCCGGCGCTTCCCGCTTGAACAGGCCCTGGATCTTCGGCAGGGCCCAATCGCTGATCCAGTTCATGGCATATCCTCAAAGCTTGGGCCTGCGGCCCCTTGGGTGGGGAAATAGCCCAATTGGGCCGCTTGGGGAAACCCGGCCTTATTCCCTGGGCTTTTCAGTGCTTTCGGGTTTTGGCGGTGCCTCTGCCGCATCCCGCGCCCGCGCCTGGGCCTTGCGGCGGCGCAGATTCTCCCGCAGTGCGGCGGCCAGCCTTTCTTCGCGGGACAGGGCTTGCTTTGGCGGGGTTTTGCCTGGCTTTTCCATGGGTGTGGCAATTGGCAGCAGCCGCGCCTGGCATCAAGGGGTTGCGGGACGCCCCAGGCTGGGGCTAAGGGATGCCGCGTCTGATGGGCCTTGGCTGTTGTAGCTCAGTGGTAGAGCACTCCCTTGGTAAGGGAGAGGTCGAGAGTTCAATCCTCTCCAACAGCACCATCCGTGTCGCTCAGGCACGGAATTCAGGGAAAAATTCGGTCGTCGTCTTGTCCATGAGTGGTCCATGTTGACTGGAACTTGAAGCTTCCGACAAACGCGGCTTCGCCACGCCATGCTGACCCCGCGGTAGCGGCCACCTTTCAGCCGATGCCTTGAAAAGCTTGACGTGCGCCAAGCGCGCGGCATAGCCTTTTGAAAATAATGCCGGATAACCCGGCAACGCATGGGAGAAGAAACACATGGCTCGCCTTACTCGACGCAACCTGTTTGCTGCCTCTGGTGTGGGGATTGCCGCTGGGCTTGCAGCACCGGCCTTCGCGCAGGCGCGTTATCCCAGCCGCCCGGTCCAAATGATCGTGCCCTGGGGCGCCGGTGGTGGGACGGATGCTACCGCCCGCATCGTTGGCAGCCTGCTTGAACGCGATCTTGGCCAACCCATCAATGTGGTCAATCGCACCGGCGGTTCGGGTGTCGTGGGGCATAGCGCCATCGCGACCGCCGCGGCTGATGGCTACACCATCGGCATGATCACGGTTGAAATCACCATGATGCATTGGCAGGGCCTGACCGACCTCAAGCCCACCAGCTACACGCCGCTTGCGTTGATGAATTCGGACCCGCCTGGCGTAACCGTCGCGCAGAACGCGCCCTTCGCCGATATCCGAGCCCTGGCGGAGGCTATCCGCTCACGTCCGCCTGGCAGCTTCCGCGCCTCCGGCACGGGCCAGGGTGGCATTTGGCATTTGGCACTGGTTGGCTGGCTGCAGGCCATGGGGCTGCGGGGCGATCATGTGCGTTGGGTGCCCTCGAACGGCGCGGCGCCGGCCATGCAGGATCTCGCTGCGGGCGGCGTTGATATCGTCACCTGCTCAATCCCCGAAGCGCGCGCCATGATTGACGCGAACCGCGCCCGCGCGCTTGCCATCATGGCGCCGGCGCGCAACCCAATGTTTGCGCAAGTGCCGACGCTGAATGAGACGCTCGGCATCAATTATTCGGTTGGCGCCTGGCGCGGCATTGCCGGGCCGCGCAATATGCCTGCCGAAATCGCAAATACGCTGGGCGCTGCGCTAAAGCGCGCCTTTGACAATCGCGAATTCCAGGACTTCATGGCCTCACGCGGCTTTGGCACGGTCTGGGGTGATGCGGCGCAATTCGCCGCCTTCATGGCGCAGAGCGACGTCTCCATGGGCGAGGCGATGCGCGGCGCGGGCTTGGCGCGTAGCTGATCACTGACCGGGGGAGCGCTGCGTTGCGCCTGAACGATGCGCTCCTCGGCGCTCTGCTGATTGGCTTCGCCGGCTGGGTCTGGTGGCTGACGGGCTTCTTCCCGCGCTTCCCCGGCCAGGATTACGGGCCCAATCTCTTTCCGCGCATTCTGGCCGCAGGGATCGGTCTGTGTGGCGTGGCGCTGGTGTTGCGAGGCCTGTGGGCGCGCGGGCCGCTGATCAGCCTGGAAGACTGGATTCGCGATCCTGCCCGCCTTTTGTCCTTTCTGCTGCTGCCGGGCGCGGTGCTGTTCTATATCTTCTTCTCGGATTGGCTTGGCTTCATTCCAACCGCTTTTGTGCTGCTGCTCACGCTGTTCCTGTGGTTTCGCGCAAGGCCGGTGGTGGCGCTGCCGGTTGCAGCCGGGATGACGCTGCTGATGCATTGGCTATTCGCCGGGCTGATGCGCGTGCCGCTGCCGCGCGGCCTGATGGACAGCTTCCTATGAGGGGCATGCCATGGAACCGCTGATCCAGGCCTTCGGTCTTGTCTTTGATCCCTTTGTCCTTGCCGTGATTGCGGTCTCGGCGTTATTCGGCATGTTTGTCGGCGCCATGCCGGGGCTCACCGCCACCATGGCAACCGCCCTGCTGGTGCCGGTCACCTTCTTCATGCCGCCAGTGCCAGCGCTTGGCGCGATTGTCACGGCGACAGCCATGGCGATTTTTGCTGGCGATATTCCAGCGGCGATGCTGCGCATGCCGGGCACGCCGGCCTCGGCCGCCTATACCGATGAATCCTATGCCATGACACAAAAGGGCCAGTTGAACCTGAATATGGGGGTCAATCTGGTCTTCTCGGTAGCGGGCGGCCTGATTGGCGTTGCCGTGCTGATCGCAGCCGCGCCGGTACTGGCGGAATTCGCACTGAATTTTTCGTCCTTCGAGTATTTCTGGCTTGCCTGCCTGGGGCTGACCTGCGCGGTGTTTCTCACCAATGCCGATCCGGTGAAGGGCTTCCTCAGTCTTTTCATCGGCCTGTTGCTGGCGACCATTGGGATTGATCCATCGGCAGGCTTTCCGCGCTTCACCTTTGGTGAGGTGGAGCTGATGCAGGGCGTGAATTTCATCGCCACCATGATCGGCATGTTCGCGGTGAGCGAGCTGCTGCGTGGCGTAACCTCCCTGCGCGATACGGGTCAGGTTATCGTGCAGCAGGTCGGCAATATGTTCCGCGGCCTGGGTGATGTTGCGCGGCGCTATTGGTTCAATTTTCTGCGCGGGAGTGCGATCGGCACGGTGATTGGTGCGCTGCCCGGCGCTGGCGCCGATATCGCGGCCTGGATCAGCTATGCCGTTTCCAAGCGCTTTTCCAAGGAGCCGGAGAAATTCGGCACCGGCCATGTCGAGGGGATTGTGGACAGCACCTCGGCCAATAATTCGGCGCTGGGGAGCGCCTGGATACCGGCCCTTGTCTTTGGCATTCCGGGTGATTCCATCACGGCCATTGTCATTGGCGTACTTTACATGAAGGGCATGAATCCAGGCCCGACCGTATTCACTGAAAACCCGCAGCTCATCTATGCCGTCTTCCTGATTTTCATTCTGGCCAATCTGATCATGCTGCCGCTTGGCTGGGCCGCGATCAAGAGCGCGCGTCAGGTGCTGCGCACGCCGCGCAATATCCTGCTGCCGGTAATCCTGTTGTTCTGCATCGTGGGTAGCTTCGCGATGACGAATAGTCTTTATGGTGTTGCGATCATGCTGGTCATGGGGCTGTTTGGCTGGTTTCTTGAAAGCCACGGCATTCCAGTCGCGCCGCTGATCCTGGGCCTGGTGCTTGGCGAAATGCTGGAACAGACTTTTGTCCAGAACATGATCAAGACAGATGGCAATCTGATCGCCTTCTTCAGCCGGCCGATTGCGGGGGCGCTTGGCATCGCGACCGTACTGATCTGGGCCATCATGATCCTGCGCGTATTGCGCCCAACGCGGGGCGGTATCTTGCGCGCCTGACGCGGTCTGAGCGTTCCGCGTCGCAACTCTGCTGCCATGGAAAGCTTTCCGTGTCAGACGCGCGGGTTGCCTGATGCCGAAAGCTGCTTTCGGGGGGCAGTGGGAAGCTGGTCCCTGGCGAAGCTGCGAATAAGGGAAAGGGTTTCAGGCGTCAGGCTGGCCTATTGCGCCTGACCCCGCGCACCACCAACCAAACCCCCACTGCAATCATGGGCAGAGACAGCAATTGCCCCATGGTCGCGCCGGCGAACAGAAACCCCAAATGCGCATCGGGCTGGCGGAAAAACTCGCCCGTAAACCGCGCCACGCCATAACCCGCCAGAAACACGCCCGAAAGCACGCCGGCACGCGCGCGCATAGCGGGCCAGTAAACCAGCACCATCAGCAGGATGAACAGGCACAACCCCTCAAGCCCCGCCTGGTAAAGCTGCGACGGGTGGCGCGGATCGGGGCCCGCGCCTGGAAAGACCATGGCCCAGGGCACATCACTCACCCGACCCCAAAGCTCGCCATTGATGAAATTCGCCAAACGCCCCAGGAAGATTCCAATCGGCACCACGCAGACCACGCGATCGGAGAAAGCCACCCAATCCAACCCCTGGCGCCGCGTGAAGAAAAACAGCGCCAGAATCACCCCAAGCGCACCGCCATGGAAGGACATGCCGCCCTGCCACAAATAAAGGATCTCCCAAGGTGCCCGCAGAAAAATATCGGGGCGATAGAAGATCACATAGCCAAAACGCCCACCCAGAATAATGCCGAGCGTCACCCAGGTGACGAAATCATCCACTTGTTCGGGCGTCGCCACCTTTGGCCCCAGCACTACCAGCCGCCGCGCGAGCCGCCAGCCCAGCACGATCCCGGCGATGTAGGCGAGCGCATACCAGCGAATGGCGAAGGGGCCGATCTGCACCAGCACCGGGTCAATCATCGGAAAGGGGATCGCGAAGAACATCAGGCGAAGGGATCCTCGGCGCGCAGCAGCACATCACGCACATAGGATGAAACACCGGCTTCCAGCGTGATCGGGTTCTTGCGAAAGCCAGCCGCGCGCAGGCGTTCCATGCGCGCTTCGGTAAAATACTGGTAATTGCCCCTCAAATCATCCGGCATCGGCACAAAGCGGATATCCGGCGCACGGTCCAAGGCTGCGTAGATGGCGCGCGTCAGGTCAAGAAAACTCCGCGCCTCACCGCTGCCGATATTGAACAGGCCGGAAGTGCCAGGATTGTCATGCAGCCACAGCATCGCCGCCACACAATCATCCACATGCACGAAATCGCGCTGCTGTTCGCCATCGGCGATGCCATCACGGTCGGAAGCGAAAAGTGTCGCAGCCTCACTGGCCATGATCTGGCGGAATTTATGCAAGACCACACTCGCCATGCGGCCCTTATGGTGTTCATTCGGGCCATAGACATTGAAGAAGCGCAATCCGGCCCATTGCGGCGGCCGCGCCTGCCCGCGCGTCAGCATCTGCGCCACGCGCCGATCAAAAGCGAGCTTCGACCAGCCATAAAGGTTCAAGGGCCGCAGCTTGGCCAATACTGCTTCAGACGCATCATCATCAAAGCCAAGCAACCCATCGCCATAGGTCGCGGCAGAAGACGCGTAGATGAAGGGCACGCCGCGCTTGGCGCACCAATCCCATAGGCGCTGCGACAGGGTGAAATTCACCGCCGCCACCAGATCGCCATCGGACTCCGTGGTGGCGCTGATCGCGCCCATATGGAACACGGCTTCCACCGGTGCGTGGGCGCCCAGGAAATCCCACAAGCCCTCGGGCGGGATCACGCCGGCGATGGGGTGCTTTGCCAAATTGCGCCATTTCACCCCTTGGCGCAGGCGGTCCACCACCATTACCTCCGCGCCGCGGGCGCAAAGCGCGGCAACCAGGTTGGAGCCGATGAAACCGGCCCCGCCAGTGACAATATGCATGGACGGTCTTTGCAACCTCGGCCTTGAGCGAATGGTCTTAAGCGTATAGGCCGTGGGTGGTTGGACCGGCAAGCAAGGGCCGAAAGGACAAGGCGATGAAGGATCAGGGTAGCGGGCGCGCGCGCGTCATGGATGATTTGGCCGGCATGGCAGGCGGCGCCTTTTCGGTGCTGACCGGCATCCGAGCGGAGATCGAGGCCATCGCCAAAGCCCAGGCCGAGGCGATTATCCGCCGGCTCGATCTGGTCCGGCGGGAGGAATTGGACGCTGCCATGGATGTTGCCCGCCGCGCCCGGGAGCAGGCCGAGGACCTCGCCGCGCGGGTCGCAGCCTTGGAGGCCCGGCCAGCGCCAAAATCGGGCGGCAAATCCTCATCCAATACGTGAGGACAGGTTTGTAACCTATTCGCACTTGCAGTGGGATTCCGCACCTGCGTAATCTCCCCCTTGTGGTCGCCGGCCCGATTCGCACACCAGATGTTGGGGTGCAGGCTGGCTGATCGGAAAGGGGGAGTTTCCGATGTCCGCCTCACTACACACTGAAATTGATCGCGTTATCAATCCCTTGGACGTGCTGGAACAGATCATCGCCGGCAATGAATGGGTGTTTGAACGCCGGTCCGATGAGGAAATGGCCGCCGAGGCACCGGGGAAATGGTGCGATTACGGGCTGCATTTCTCCTGGTCGTCCGAGATGAGCGCCATGGCCTTCACCTGCGCCTTTGATTTGAAAGTGCCGGCGGCGCGGCGGGACAAGCTGTATGAATTGCTGGCGCTGGCGAATGACCGGCTCTGGATCGGGCATTTCGGTATTGAATCGGAGGAAGGCGTGCCGGTGTTCCGCCATTCCGTGCTGTTGCGCGGCGCGCCAGGCGCCTCGGCCGAAAGCCTGGAAGATATGGTGGATATCGCGCTGACGGAATGTGAGCGCTTCTTCCCCGCCTTCCAATTCGTGCTCTGGGGCGGGAAAAGCCCAGCCGATGCGCTGGCCGCCGCCATGCTGGATTGCGTGGGCGAGGCGTGAGCTGCCAAGCGCGCGGGTGATTGCCCGCGCCTGATTTCAAAGGCAATCTGGGGGCATGAGCGAAAAACTCCCCCCGATCCTTCTGATTGGCTGCGGCAAGATGGGCGGCGCGATGCTGTCCGGCTGGCTGGAGCAAGGTTTGTCCGATGCCGTGGTGGTGGAACCCCACTCACCTGCGGTGGCCGCCTTTGCCGGGCGGGTGCGCGTGGTGGCGGATGCCGGAGCGATCCCAGCCGATTTCCGCCCCGCCGCCGTGGTGGCCGCAATCAAACCGCAGGAAGCGCCGGCAAGCCTGCCGGCCTATGCGCGCTTTGCCGGTCAGGGCGCCTTGTTTCTTTCCATCATGGCCGGGCGGTCGATTGCTTCCATGCAGGCAGCGCTTGGCGCCAATACCGCAATCGTGCGCGCCATGCCAAATACGCCAGCCGCCATCCGCCAAGGTTTCACGGCGGCCTTTGCCGGGCCGGGGGTAACGGTGACCCAAAAGGCGCTGGCTGATACGCTACTCGCCGCCATTGGCGAAGTGGCTTGGGTGGAGCAGGAAGATCAGATCAATCCCGTCACCGCAGTCTCGGGCGGTGGCCCGGCCTATGTGTTTTTGCTGGCCGAGGTATTGGAAGCCGCGGCGGTGGAACAGGGCCTGCCGCGCGATCTGGCGCGGCGCATGGCGCGCGCGACGGTGGCGGGGTCTGGCGCACTGCTTGGCGCCAGTGAACAGGATGCAGCGGATCTGCGCCGCGCCGTGACCAGCCCCAAGGGCACCACGGAGCGCGCGCTTGCGGTCTTGATGGAAGCGGATGCCTGGCCCAAATCCATGTCGCGCGCCATTCAGGCAGCGACGGACCGCGCGCGCGAATTGGCGGGGTAAAGGGGACAAGCGATGCATCTGGGTCGGGCCGCTTTCATCCCGATTACCGACCGCGAGTCGGCCAAGCGCCTTTTTGCGGCATCGGTCGGGCGGATCGAGATTGAAACCCATTCCTATTGTAATCGGCGTTGTTCCTACTGCCCCAATGTGGTGGGAGATCGGCTGGGCGATAATGTGCGGATGGAAGAACCTGTCTGGCGCCTTGTTTTGGATAACCTTGCGGAGATCGGTTTTTCGAAGAATTTCGTGATGAACAGCTACAATGAGCCGCTAGCGGATCGCTCCATTTTGGATCGGATCAAGGAAGCGCGGGAAGCGCTGCCCGCGGCACGCCTGATGATCTATACAAATGGGGATTATCTTGATCCGGCCTATATCGAAGCGCTGGCGGAAGCTGGCCTGAATTACATGCGCTTTTCGATCCACATGCGCAAGGATGACCGGTATTCCGATATTTACGCCATCAATCGGATGCTGGAAATTTCGGTGCGTGCGGGCATCGCAGCGCGCATCCGCACCGTAAGGTCGAATGAATATATTATCGCTGCCATGCCGCATCCGCGCATGGAAATCGAAACCCGCGCGATCAATTTCATGCGTAATGGTACGGATCGTGGTGGCTTATTGCCGGACATCACGCCGGCCACCAAGCGCACCGCCCCATGCTTCTTCCCCTTCGCGCATTTCCACATTGGGTTTTCCGGCAATATCGTACCCTGCTGTCATATCCGCAGCGACCGCCCGGAACATGAAGACTATTTGATTGGCAATCTGGCCGAATATGGCAGCATTTTTCAGGCATTCGCCAGTGAAAGGGCGGCCGCTTGGCAGCGCGAATTGGTCGGAACTCAAGAAAGGAAAAAGCCCTGCGATACCTGCACTGCCGCCTTCTTGCAGGGCCCACAAGCCGCTGCCGCCTTTGACCAGGCTTGGCGGGCGCATGTGCTGCCGAGCTTGGCCGCGGCACCGGCCTTGGTGAGTTAGGCGCCAATGCCATATAAGGAGCCATGAAAGCTGATCCTGCCGATGAAAGTCTTATCGCCGCACTTTGGCGCGTGATTGCCGCGCATGGTTGGCCTGGGCTGACGATGCGCCGGCTCGCTGCTGAGGCGGGCGTGGAAGCCGCCACCCTGCGCGAACGCTTCCCGACCCGGCTTGATGTGCTGCTGCTGCATGGCCGCCTGATGGATCAGGCCGTTTTGGCCGGTACCATTCCAGGCCAGGGCGGGTCTGCACGGGACCGGATTTTCGATGTGCTGATGCGCCGGCTGGATGCCATGCAGTCGCATCGCGAAGGCATTTTGCGCCTGTTTGAAGATATGGGCCGCGAGCCCGCACTGGCATTGGCGCTCGCGCCCCATATCGGCATTGCCATGCGCTGGATGCTGGAAGCGGCGGAGGTTGAGGCGAAAAGCGGCGAGGCAAGGGTGCTGGCTTTGGGCCTGACGGGTGTCTGGCTTGCCACCATCCGCGCCTGGGTGCGCGACGACAGCCCCGATATGGGCGCCACCATGGCCGCGCTCGATTCAGCGCTGGATCGGGCAGAACGTATCGCACGCCCGCTGGGGCTGCTGCGTGGTGAGGCTACGCCGCCCCCAGCCGGGGAAGCCGCCGATACTTCGTGACCTTCCGCGCAGGCGGCCTATACTGGGCCTACACCCCCGGAGACCCCTCATGACCGATCCCTTCAGCTTCAAGCCCAATATGGATATCACGAAAATGTTTGCCGAGTTCCGCATGCCCGCCATGCCGGATATGACAGAGCTCGCCAAGGCGCAGCAGAAGAATCTGGAGGCCATCACGGCGGCCAATAAGGTCGCGCTGGAAGGGGCGCGCGCGGTTGCCGAACGGCATATGGAGATTGTCCAGCAGTCGGTCGCGGAAATGCAGGACGCGATGCGCAGCATGGCAAGCCCCGGCGACGCGCAGGCACAGGCCGCGAAGCGCGCCGAAATGGCCAAGGCCACCTATGAACGCGCCGTTGGGCAGATGCAGGAATTGGCCGATCTGATCCAGAGATCCAGCGGTGAGGCGCTTTCAGTGCTGAATAAGCGTTTTACCGAAGCGATGGAGGAGGTGAAGAACCTCTCCACCGACAAGAAGGCGTGATCGGCTGGGCGCGGGGGCAGCCCCCGCGCGCCTATTTTCAGCCGAGATGCTTGGTGAAAAACGCCAGCGTGCGTTCCTGGGCGAGTGCGGCATCCTTGGCCACATAAGACCCGCGCTCATCACAGCCAAAGCCGTGGCCAGCGCCCATATAGACGAAGATTTCCACTTCCTTGCGCGCGGCGCGGATCGCGTCCACGTCGCTCATGGGGATTGACGCATCGGTTTCGCCGAAATGCAGTTGCGTCGGGCAATTCGGCACTTCATCCTTCGCCGCCGCAATGCCGCCGCCATACCAGCCGACCGAGGCCGAAAAGGCGCTGCTGCGTGTGGCACCATGCCAGGCGACCGTGCCGCCCCAGCAATAGCCGACAATGCCGCGCTTGGCCTGGCGGGGCAGGGCAGCGGCGGCGGCGAGCACATCCAAAACGGTCTTGCCCGCATCAATCTTGCCGCGCAATTCGCGCCCGCGCGCCAGATCGGCGGCGTCATAGCCAAGCTCCACATTGCGTTCGGCACGATCAAAAAGCTGCGGCGCGATGACCGCGTAACCAGCGGCAGCAAAATCATCGCAGAGCTTGCGGATATGGCGGTTTACGCCAAAGATTTCCTGCGTCACCACCAGGGCGCGCGCGGCATCCTGCGGGCCGGTGCGATAGGCTTGCAGGCGAAAACCATCTGCGGCGGTGAGAGAGATCATGGGCATAGGCGTTTTCCTTCCGAGTGAGATGGGCTTATCCTGATGGCATGGCTGAAATCGTCAACCTGAAGGGCGCGCGCAAAATGAAGGCACGCGAAGCCGCCGAAGCCAAGGCCGCCGAAAACCGCGCCACATACGGTCAGACCAAGGCCGAACGCGCGCGGCTGGCGTTAGAAAAAGCCAAGCTGCGCGCCATCACCGACGGCGCGAAGAAAGGGGAATGAAGGGCTACTTCACCCCTTGCGCACAATGCTCGTCCAGCCATGCGGGTCATTGCTGCGGCCATATTGCAGGCCGGTGATGGCATCATAAAGCCGGCGCGTGACATCGCCGATTTCACCACCATTGATCAGCACATCCTCGCCCTTATAGCCGAGCGTCCCAACCGGGGAGACTACCGCCGCCGTCCCCGTGCCCCACATTTCCTTGAGCGTACCATCACGGCCTGCCGCCATGACTTCCTCAATCGCGATCTGGCGTTCGGTGACCTTGAGCCCCCAATCGCGCATCAATTGCATGGTGCTCGCGCGTGTCACGCCATCCAGGATGGTGCCCGTAAGCGGTGGTGTGATCACCTCATCCCCAATGCGCAGCATGATATTCATGGTGCCAACCTCATCGAGGTATTTGCGATTGACGCCATCCAGATACAGCACCTGCGAATAACCCGCCTTCGCTGCATCGCGCTGGCCAGCCAAGCTCGCGGCGTAATTGCCGGCGGTCTTGGCTTCCCCGGTGCCACCCTTCACGGCGCGGACATGCGTGTCTGACGCCAGGATTTTCACCGGCTTCACGCCTTCCTTGTAATAGGTGCCAACGGGTGAGAGGATCAGAAAATACAAATAATTATGCGCCGGATGCACGCCCAGCATCACATCGGTCGCGATAATCGTAGGGCGCAGGTAAAGCGCGGTGCCGGGCTTCCGCGGCACCCATTCATGTTCAAGCCCGACCAGCGCATCAAAGCTTTGACGAATGATGTCCACCGGCAATTCCGGCATGCACATGATCTGGCCAGAACGGTTGAAACGCTCCGCATGGCGATCGGGGCGGAACAGGCGGATCTGGTCATCATCGCCACGAAACGCCTTCAGCCCATCGAAAATCGCCTGACCGTAATGCAGCACCGAAGTCGCTGGGTCCAGGCTGAGCGGCCCATAGGGCACGATGCGCGGCGAATGCCAGCCCTTATCCTCCTGATAATCCATCAGGAACATGTGATCGGTCAGCACCTTGCCGAAGGCCAATTCATCATCGGCGGGCTTCACCTTGGGGGTGGTGGTGCGGGTGATCGGGAAGGAAGCCATTGCTGCGTATCCTCGGGGTTTTGATTTCTTGCGTGAGATTAGCCTGGGGCGCAAAAAAAGGTAAGTAGTACTTACTTAGATTTTGCGCCTTCTCCGGCCAGCAGGCGGACAAGGTCCGGTCCCAGCCCGATTTGCGGCGCCTGCGCCACGCGGGCCGGCACCCGGTCGCCCCGGCAAGCCATGACCAGCGCGCAATCCAGGCTATCCAGCACCGGCACCGGCAGCAGGGCCGCGAGCCTGGGCGCCAGGCCCACCAGCCCGGCCCCGCCCAGCACCACAATGCCCGCGCCCGCCGCCACGGCCTGCCGTGCTTCTTCGGCGATCAGGCCCAGAGATTTTTCGGGCTCGCGTGCAATCATGTCACCGGTGGGCGGCACGGAGCGCACCTGAACGCGATCCGGCCCATGGCCGCGGATCAGCGCGAATTCTTCCAGCATCGGCACCCAGGCGGCCCCGCCCGTCAGCAGCGCAATGCGCGGTGCCTTTTCGAAGGCGAGCGTGATGGAGGCTTCTGCCATGCCAATCACTGGAATGGGGAGCAATTCGCGCGCGGCTTCAATGGCGGGTTCGCCGAAACAGGCGATGATGGCGGCATCAAAACCTTGCGGATTATCCGCGCCGATATGCTCCGCGAGGCCGGTGAGTACCGCGTGCCCGGCAATGGCGACTGCGGCGCGCGTCGCGATATAGCGTGCGCCGAAAGGGGCGGTGGCCGGCACCAGATCGCAGGTGGGCAGGCCAAGCCGGGGCAGTGCTTCCGCGGCGCGGGCAGCGATCAGGGTGGTGATGGCGGGGTCGGTATTGCCGTTCAAAAGCAGGATGCGCATGCCCCGGTTCTGCCGCTTTGACGGCAGGGCTGGCAAGGGTGCTGGGCGCGCGCATTTTGCCTATTGCGCGTTCCCGCGCGGCGCCGCATCGTCAGGCAGTGCTGCCGATAAAAAAGGCAAGGATGAATATCCCTGACCGCCAGCCCAGGGCTGGGGGGTGGCACGGGCTTTGCTGCCAACGGATACTGGCCTGGCATCCGGGTCTCGGCCCTGGGGGCAGGCGTGGCGCGTAAATTCAGGCGGCAGTTTCCCCCGAAACTGCCCAAACTCGACGAAGGGAGAGTGACGCAATGCGTTTGAAGAAATTCTTGATGACAGCCTGCCTGGTGGCGCTGCCGGTGCTGGGGGCGTCCATCGCTCAAGCCCAAGGCACGCTCCGCATCGGCATGACGGCGGCGGATATTCCTCTGACCAATGGCCAGCCCGACCAGGGTTTTGAAGGCAACCGCTTCACTGGCATTCCGCTGTTTGACAGCCTCACGATGTGGGATTTGTCCTCGGCCGATAAGCCTTCCGTGGTGATCCCGGGGCTTGCGACCGAATGGGCCGTCGATGCCAATGACAAGACGCGCTGGGTGTTTCGCCTGCGTCGTGGCGTGAAATTCCATGACGGGTCGGATTTCAACGCCGATGCCGTGGTGTGGAATGTGCGCAAGGTCCTGGACCGTGACGCGCCGCATTATGATCCGCGTCAGGTCGGTGTGACGGCGACGCGCATGCCAACGCTCCGCCGCGCGGAAAAGATTGATGACTATACCGTGGCGCTGTTCACGGCAGAGCCGGATAGCCTGCTGCCGATCAACCTGACCAACCTATTCATGGCGAGCCCTGCGCAGTGGAACAAGATGCGCGCAACCAGCGCGAATGCCGAAGCTGCATGGCTTGCCTTTGCGCGTGATCCTTCCGGCACCGGCCCCTTCCGCCTGACGCGCTTTGTCCCGCGTGAGCGTGTGGAATACGCGCGCAATGATGCCTATTGGACGGATAAGGCCAAGCTTGAGCGCGTGATCTTGCTGCCGATTCCAGAAGCCAATGCGCGCACGGCAGCGCTGCTGTCCAATCAGGTGGATTGGATTGAAGCGCCGTCACCCGATACCATTCCGCAGCTGCGCCAGCGTGGCATGGTGATTACCAGCAATGCACAGCCGCATGTATGGCCCTGGCAGCCCTGCTTTACTGAAGGCTCGCCCATGGCTGATGTTCGCGTGCGCCGCGCGCTCAATCTCGCGATTGATCGTGAAGGCTTGCGCACACTTCTGGGTGGCATGATGTCCATTCCTGTCGGCACCGTGCCGCGCGGCCACCCTTGGTTCGGCAACCCAAGCTTCAATATCCGCACTGATAAGGCCGAAGCGCGCCGCTTGCTCGCGGAAGCGGGCTATGGGCCGCAGCGTCCTTTGAACCTGAAGGTGCAGATTTCTGCCTCCGGCTCTGGCCAGATGCAGCCGCTGCCGATGAATGAGTTCCTGCAACAGGATCTGAAGCAGGTTGGCGTGAATGTCGAATTCGATGTTCTTGAATGGAACGCATTATTTGCTTCCTGGCGCCAGGGTTGCCGCGATGCTTCGGCGCGCGGTGCGCATATGACCAACGTGTCCTTCGCCGCCATGGACCCTTTCTTTGCCATGGTGCGCTTCTGGGATTCGAAAATGGCGCCGCCGGTCTCCAACAATTGGGGCTTCTTCAACAATCCGCGCTTTGACGCGATGATTGCTGAAGCGCGCAATTCCTTCGAACCGACCGCGCGTGATGCCGCACTCGCCCGCTTGCATTCGGCTGGTGTGGATGAGGCGCTGTTCATCTGGATTGCGCATGACGTGTCACCGCGTGCGATGAGCCCGCGTGTGCGTGGCTATGTGCAGCCGCAGAGCTGGTTTGTTGATCTGCGCCTGCCTTTCATTCAG
>Ga0172373_10007081_pt1 | contig 14692 bp, 15 predicted proteins | sample Lak10m_2_FD_114546 | JGI IMG/M metagenome (GOLD analysis project Ga0172373, IMG submission 114546) | Freshwater microbial communities from Kabuno Bay, South-Kivu, Congo - kab_092012_10m | ecosystem: Environmental > Aquatic > Freshwater > Lake | place: Democratic Republic of the Congo... | reverse complement strand
TACCCTTCCCCGGGCAGTTACAGTCTGAGCGCGCGCGCAATCGACGCCCAGGGGGTGGGGACCACCTCGGCGCCGGTGTCGGTCACCGTCGTCGACCCGGTCGCGCAGGTGTACTATATCCATCCCGATCATCTGAACACGCCGAGGCTCATTGCGGACGCTGCGGGTACGACGGTGTGGAAGTGGGATCAGCAGGAGCCGTTTGGGAATGATGTGCCGAATGGCGATCCGGGCAATACGGGTACGACGTTTGAGTTCCCGCTGCGGTTTCCGGGGCAGTACTACGACAGGGAAACCAATCTCGCGTACAACTATTACCGGGACTACGATCCGGCCATTGGCAGATATATCGAAAGCGACCCGGTTGGCCTCGCGGCAGGACCAAACACCTTCGCTTACGTCGGATCGGACCCACTTACAGCGGTTGATCCGTTCGGTCTTTACGGTTGTGTGTACTGCGTAACGCAACACACGCTCACGTGCACGCCCGATAATCCCCAGAATCCGAGCTACACGTCAGACGCCTACTCGTCCGGAAACAACAAAATACCAGGTTGCCGAAACAATCCTGCATGCGAAGGCATTCGAGGCGTTGGACCAGTTCCACGAGGGGATTACGAACTCAAGCGTCCACGCTCCGGCCGCCCCAATCGGCTTGACTTGCGCCCTGATCCTCTACCGCGCGACTTTATTCAAATTCATTCATGCGCGAATCCGGGAAGCGACGCATGCTCTACTGGTTGCATCGTCTCGACCTCGCCGAATGTGAAGAAGCTTCTAGATACACTTCAATTAGAGAAGAACAATCGAATTACTGTGGTGCCATCATGCGATTAGTGATTTGCACATTGATAATCTCAACGGCTTTAGTGGGGCATAGTACTGAAGCAGGCAGCCAAACTCCGATTCGGAAAGCGAACATGGACATGGCCGTTACATCGGCGGCAATTGCAAAGGTGATCATTAGCGGTCGCTATCTGAAGGCTCAGACGCCGCCAGAGGTAACGCAAGGTGATGCGTTTAGGGAGCACGAAGAATTAGTCATGGATCTCTTGTATCTGCTTGACCGGCAGTCAAGGCCTCAAGACATACGCACGATGATCAATCTGTCGTCTTACTATCTCGGCGAAGCTCCTGGTCAAATCCTTAATTGCCTGATAATCCGCAAAGGCTCTCGCGCTCTATCCTTCGTTAACGACGCGATGAAGGCTACGGATAGCGCCTGCGAGAAGGAAAGTCCTGCGGGTATCCGAGAGAAGGTGTGCCTTACGGCCGCAGAGATGAAATCCCACTTAGGTAGTCTCGCAAAGGCGCTGTCCTCTGGCGAGCAGTGCTCCGACCTATAACATTCACTCCAATCATCTGAACACGCCACGGCTTATTGCAGACGCTGCGGGTACGACGGTGTGCCGGTGGGACAACCAGGAGCCGTTTGGCAATGACGCTATGGGGATCCCAATTTCACGGGGACGACGTTCGACTTCCCGTTACGACTGCTTGGGCAATACTTCGACAACGAAACCAATCTCCACTACAACTACTATCGCGATTACGATCCGGCTACCGGACGGTACATTCAGAGCGATCCGATCGGACTCGCTGGGGGCGTGAATCTCTACGAATACGCCAAATCGAATCCGCTGATCTACACCGATCCAACCGGGCTCCTTTGCGTTTACTCGCAGAGTACTGGCAGCTTCACTTGCACAAACGACATCACCGGGCAGCAATATTTGGCGTGCACCGGATACGCCGGTCAGGGCGTTGGGCTTAACAACCCGGCTGCGCAGAATCAACAGAATGTTGGTCCTCTTCCGCAAGGCGACTACACCGTCGGCGCGCGTACTCGACGCCGCGGTCCGCTGACACTTCCGCTAACGCCGGATCCTGGCAACACCATGTATGGGCGGAGCGGCTTCTTGATTCACGGCGACAATCCCGCTCAGAACAACACTGCATCGGAGGGCTGCATCGTTGCTCCTCCTCAATGCCGAGCTGGAATTCCAACCGGTGAAACGGTCAGAGTTGTTCCATGAGATGCTATTCATGCATTCCGCTAGCCGTCTTATTGGCGTCGGCTTCGTGCGCGAGCGTTTCGCTTGGTGCCGAAATTCCTCCGGCAACCTTCTCGATTGACAACGCAACTGTAGGCGTAACCACACTGGCCGATGTTCAGAAGATTTATGGCGCAGCTGAAGCCTCAAGAGTCGGTCGAGAAGACGAAGCCGACGTGCGAATCTGCTATGCCTACTCTTCCTCAAAGGGAACGTCGTTCTTAATCTTTGAATCAGGCGTAATGGGGGGCTTCAAACAAATTACGGGGTTCAGGATTTCCACCGTTCGTCCGAGCGGAAAGTGCGTGTCAACGAAGATAGACGTCAGTGCCTTAGAAACGAGGAACAGGGTTCGGCTAGACCAGAGTCTTGTCGATTTCCAGAAAGCCATTCCCGTCGAGTTTAAGCGTCGCGGCTCGGAACTGATCTACGAGGCTGTGAGTCAGCGAGCGGCGACCCAAGAGGAGCTGAAAAGACTGCGCGCCAAATGGCCGAATGAAAAGCAAGACTACTTTGACGTGACAATCACCGTCAGCGCGAGGTTCAAGGATAACCGTCTCATCGACTTCTACGTTCACAAGATCGAGTCCTACTGAGGACGCGATCCAAGCACAGCCCTGATTAGAAATTGAAATGCCATTCAACGCCCGGCCTCGCGCTGGGCGTTGTCGTCTTAGCTCGCCGCGCTCTTGAGGAGCGTATCGAGGGTTTGCAGCACGAGTTTCTGACGCGCGGGGGATAGCTCCTCGATGCGGTGCAGCCGCCGCGTGAGCTTCAGGCTCAGCGGCCCGTTGGTCGCGCCGCGCATGGCCCTGCTGCCGAGCAGCTCGTCAGTGGTGACGCCGAGCACCTTCGCGACCTTCAATATGCGGCAAGAAAGCGACCAGCGCGCTGATCGATGCGTCTATTCGCTTGTTGTTTGCGCGATGCAGATTGACCACACTGCGCGACAATATTGACCAGGGCGAAGCAACTTCAAGTGCTTGGCGAGAAAGAGCAATAGATCAAGATTCGGTGGTCAGCGCGGTTCGCGCATGGTGGTCAATTCCATTCGCGCAGCAACACAAAACGCTACGCTTGTGGCGAAGGGGTGTTTTGTTAGTGTTTTTTGACCAGATTGCATCGCTTAACATTCAAAGACTAGAATGCCTTACTTAATTCAGCCCATTTTTGTGGACTTCCTTTGAACATCGCGCCGTAACTCAAATGTGAAAAACGAAAACCACCACGGATTCACATTACTCGAGTTACTGGTAGTGATGGTGATCATTGGCCTTCTTGCGGGTTACGTCGCACCGCGCTATTTCGCGCAAGTGGGAAAGTCTGAGGTGAAAATCGCCAAGGCGCAAATCGATGCGCTGGAGAAAGCGCTGGATCAATACCGGCTCGACACGCACCGCTATCCGAGCACCGAGCAGGGTTTGGAAGCGTTGGTAACGAAGCCCCAAGGCGAGGCCAACTGGAACGGTCCGTATCTGAAGAAGGCCGTGCCGCGCGATCCCTGGGGCAAGCCCTATATGTATCGCATCCCCGGACAAAAAAGCGAGTTCGACTTGCTCTCATACGGCAGGGACGGCAGGCCCGGCGGCGCGGGCGACGACGCCGACATCACCAACTGGTAAATCGTGCGGTTTCATATCAAAGCGCTGTCGGGACGAGACAATGTGACCGCGGTCATGGTGGATGCGATCGACGAGACGTCCGCACGCGACTGGGCGCGAGGCCAGGGCTACGCGGTGCTGGCTGTACGAAAGAGCGGCATCGGTTTGCCGGGTTTTCGCGCGTCTCGCGCCGACTTCGATTCCCTGCTCTTTTCCATCGAGTTGGCTGCCTTGCTCGACGCGGGGCTGGGTTTGGTCGAAGCGCTCGAAGCGCTGTCGGAGAAGGAATCCCGCGGCGAGCGCAGGCGGGTCCTCGGCGGGATGCTCGCGGAACTCGCGCAGGGCCAGTCTTTGTCGAGCGCAATGGGCCGCTATTCGCAGCACTTCCCCACGCTCTACACCGCCATGGTTCGCGCGAGCGAGCGCACGGGCGACCTGAAGCAGGCGCTTGCGCGCTATATCGGCTATCGCGAGGAGGTGGACCGGGTGCGCAAGAAAATCCTCGCCGCCCTGATCTATCCGGTCATCCTGATGGTGGTCGGGAGTATGGTGATGGCGTTCCTGATGTTTTACGTCGTGCCACGCTTTTCCAAGGTATATGAGGGCATCTCGGGCGAGTTGCCTTTTTTCTCTACACTGCTGCTTGGTGCCGGGCGCACGATCGAAGCCCATGGCTGGATCGTGGCTCTGGTACTGGTGGCCGCGCTCGGAGTGGCAGGTTTCGCCGCTACCCGACAGGATATTCGCGCCCGCTTGAACGAGCAGTTGTGGCGCGTCCCCGCACTGGGCGGGCGCATGCGCGTGTACCAACTTGGGCGTTTCTACCGCACCCTGGGCATGCTCTTGCGCGGGGGTATTCCGATTTTGCCGGCAATGGACATGGTGCGAGGCTTGCTAAGTGCACGCCTGCAGCTGCAGCTTGTCGAGGCGAGGCGCCTGCTGGCCGAAGGTCAAAGCGTTTCGCATGCCATGGGGACGGCGGGGCTCACCACTTCGATCGCGAGTCGCATGCTCGTAGTGGGCGAGCGCAGCGGCGCCATGGCCGAAATGATGGAGCGCATCGCCGCTTTCTGCGACGAGGACAGTTCGCGCTGGGTGGATTGGTTCACCCGCCTATTTGAGCCTTTGCTCATGACCGTGATCGGTCTGGCGGTGGGTATGGTGGTGGTGCTGATGTACATGCCGATTTTCGAGCTCGCGAGCAGCATTCAATGAACCAGTCTGTCAACAGCGCTCTCGAGAGTATCGTATCCCGGCCCGTCATCGATCCAGAAGATCTGCGTTGGGCGCGCGCGGAGCACGCAAAGACGCGCAAACGCCTGGTCGATCTGCTGGAGGAGCGCATTGGCTGCGACCCCAGGGAATTCGTGCAGCGGCTATCCGCGAGCCTGCGTATCCCGGCGCTTGAATTTCAGCAGTTGGTGGTCTGTATTCCGGCGTTCGATATCGTCTCCTACGCGGAAGCGGCGAAGCGCGCCTGCCTGGCGGTACGTGATGCGCAAGGCGAACTGTTGCTGGTGCTGTCGGACCCTTACGACGCGGACCTGCACGACTGGGCAGAGGAAGCGGTTAGGGCATCGTTTGCTTTTCGTATCGCCCATCTATTGGACATCCAAGCCTATCTCGCGCGGCAGGAAGAGGCGATGCATGCGATCGATGCCGCATTGCCCGAAGTGGGCGGCAGCAGTGCATCTACCCGCCAGATAGAAGACATCTCACTCGAAGCGATCGGAGAGACCCAGAGCACGGTGGTCAAGCTGGTCAGCTCGACGCTATACGATGCGCTCAAGGCGGGCGCGAGCGACATCCATCTCGAAACCGGCCCGGGCGGCCTGGTGATCAAGCACCGCATAGACGGGGTGCTCAGCACGGTGGGAACACTTCAAGGCGTGGAGCTTGCACAGCAGGTAATCTCGCGTATCAAGATTGTGTCGGAACTCGACATCGCAGAGCGGCGCGTGCCGCAGGATGGGCGGTTTCAGGTCGCCAGCAAAGGTCGCGAGATCGATCTGCGCGTCTCCATCATGCCGAGCAGCTTTGGTGAAGACGCGGTGCTGCGCATTCTCGATAAGCGCGCGCTCGCCGATGAGGCCAAAGGCTTGAACCTGGGCAACCTAGGTTTCAGCGCCGGCATCGTTGCCAGGCTGCGCAGGCTCGCCGCCGAACCGTATGGCATGCTGCTCGTCACCGGCCCCACCGGCAGCGGCAAGACTACGACGCTGTATGCGGTGATCTCGGAGGTGAACCGCGGCATCGACAAGATCATCACCATCGAGGATCCGGTCGAGTATCAATTGCCGGGCGTACTGCAGATACCGGTGAACGAAAAGAAAGGTCTCACGTTCGCTCGCGGGCTACGCTCGATCCTGCGGCATGATCCGGACAAGATTATGGTGGGCGAGATACGCGATCCGGAAACGGCCGAGATCGCGGTGCAGTCCGCGCTGACTGGGCATCTTGTCTATACCACGGTGCATGCGAACAACGTGTTCGACGTCATTGGCCGGTTCACCCACATGGGCGTGGACACCTATAGTTTCGTGTCGGCGCTCAATGGCGTTCTGGCGCAGCGTTTGGTGCGGGTGAATTGTCCGCAATGTGTCGCCCCCGACTCTCCGGATGCGCAGCTCCTTGCGGACTCGCAAGTCGATGATGCGGGCGGTTTTCGCTTCATGCGCAGCTGCGGCTGCGCGCAGTGCCGCGGCACCGGTTTTCGCGGAAGGAAGGCGATCGGCGAACTGTTGCCGATGAACGACGAACTACGCGCACTGATCGTGGCCCGCGCACCGTTGCACACGCTGAAGGATGCTGCGATTTCGGGGGGTACCCGGTTCCTGCGCAGCGCCGCCCTGGATTTGGTTAGGGCCGGCGAAACCACACTGGAGGAAATCAACCGTGTCACCTTTGTGGCGTGACGAACTGCGCATTGCGTTGACGCCGGAGGCGCTCGCCTGGGTGCGTTATCGCCGTGGCTTTTCCCGGCGCGTGCCCGAGACGGGCGTTCTGCGCTTGCCGGCGCAAACGGAAGCCCCGCCGTGGCAGCCAGCCGTCGATGCGCTCGCGCAGGTGCTTGATGCGGCCGGCCGGGCGCAAGCGGCCGTGGTGTTGTCGAATCATTTCACGCGTTATCTGGTGCTGCCGCGGAATGCGGACATTGCGGGCGCGTCCGAGTGGGACGAATTCGCGTGTCACCGCTTCGCCGCCGCTTATGGCGCCGCGGCCCGGGGCTGGAGCCTGCGCCTGAGCGCGAGCGGCGCGGAGGCGCCACGGGTCGCGAGCGCCGTGGACGCGGCTCTGCTCGCTCAATTGCGCGAAGTGTTCGCGCGCAAGCACGTTCCGCTTGCTTCTATTCAGCCCAATTTGATGGTGAGCTTCAACCGCTTTCGCGCCAGGTTCGAGGGCAAGAGCGCCTGGTTCGTGAGTCACGAGCCGGGAAGACTGAGCCTCGGCCTGCTGTGGCAAGGCGCGTGGCACACGATCCGCAACCGCCGCGCGGGAGCGAACTGGCAGGCGGAGTTGGCCGGCCTGATCGATCGGGAAAACCAGCTCGCGGGTCTCGACCAGCCTTGCGCAGACGTATTGCTGGACGCGGTGAATACCGACTTGCCGGCGAAACTTGGTGCTTACACGCTGGGCAATCTGCGCCGAGAGTCTTCCGCCCCGATCGCGGCTGACCCGGCGCTTGCGCTGATATTGAACTGAGACTTGCATGCGCGCGCTCGATCTCGACTATCAGCGTTCGGGTGTCCGCTCTCCCTGGGCGGCATGGGTATTGCTCGCGGTGGCCGCTGCCTTTGCCGCAGATCTCGGGTTTGCTTATGTCGAGTTGAAGGCGCAATTGCAGCGCTACGAGGCTCGGGCCGCGCGGCTTGCGCAGGATTTGCCGGCGCAAATCGCGGACAAAACCGATCGCAAGGTACTGGAGCGGGAATTGATCTACGCCCACCACACGATTAACCGATTGGGGCTGCCATGGGGGCGGTTGTTCAAATCTCTGGAATCGGCTCAGACGGAAGGCGTCGCCTTGCTTTCGATCGAACCCGATCCCCAAGCAGGCATCGTGATCCTGTCCGGCGAAGGCAAGGATTATCCGGCAGTGCTCACCTATGTCGCCTGGCTGATGAGCGACAAGACGCTTTCCGACGTGCAGCTGGTGAAGCACGAAATCCGCGTGAATGAACCGCAGCACCCGGTATTCTTCGTGGTTTCAGCCGCGTGGAGCCGCAGGCCATGAAAGCGTTCGCACGCAGTTGGGCGGATCTGCGTCGGTCGCTTGGCTGGAAAGAGACCCTGGCGCTTGTACTGCTCGGCCTCGCACTCGGATTTCAATTCTCCGTGCTCCAGCCGATGGAGCAGCGCAAGGCGCTCTTGGAAAGCAGGCTGGAACTGGCAATAAAGCGTGGCGACAGGGCACGACGCGGCGCCCTGCCTGGCGACGCTGCGGGCCGACTGGCGGAGTATTACCGTTTCTTCCTGCGCGAGGAGCCGGTGACCGATTGGCTCGCGCGGCTTTACGATATCGGACGTAAGGTCGGCATTGAACTGCTCTCCGGCGACTATGGCTTGAGCAGACCCGAGGGGGCAAAACTTGGCCAATACCAGATCACACTGCCGGTCACCGGCAGCTATGCGCAAATCCGCGCATTTGCCGAAAACGCGCTGCTCGAAATCCCCCCCCTGTCGCTCGACCAGATCCATTTCCGCCGCAAACGGGTAAGCGACGCCCAGGTCGAAGCGGAGATTCGCATGACCTTGTACCTGCCGGCGTCATGAGCAAGCGCTTTCCGCCCGATCGCTCGCGTCCTCTTGCCGTCGCAGTCGCTGTCCTGATCCTTCTTGCGACGTTTGTCATCAGCAAAGAGGACCGGACGCGCGAGGCAGAGTTGTCGACGCCCGTGCACGATGCGCGGCGCGTGGCAATTGCAAGCACGGATGCCCCTGGTGCGCTACCCGAACTCGACCTGGGAAAGCTCAATCGCACCAAAACAGATGAGATCGCGGTTAACCTATTCACATCCAAGCTCTGGACCGCCCCGCCACCCCCGAAGCCCGCGGTTCCGCTTGCGCCCGTTACTCCGGTCCCGCCGCCCGCGCCGAGCGCTCCCGCTTTGCCGTTCGTCTATGTTGGCAAGCTGCTCGATGGAGACAAGCTGGTGGTATTTCTTTCGCGGCAGGACGCGAAGTACAGTGTCTCCGCCGGCGACATGATCGACGGCATGTATCGCGTCGACAAAGTGAGCGAGAGCGCAGTCGTTTTCACCTACCTGCCGCTCGACATCAAACAAACCTTGACGATCAATCCGCCGCAATGAGGCCCACCATGAAACGATGCTTGCCGCTGCTTCTCATCGCTTTGACGCTTTGTGCATGTACGGCGCGGGAGACTTTCCGCGAAGCGGGCAGCATCGTCGAGATCGGCGACTCCCTGAGTGAGGGCGGTAAGCAGCTTAGCGCCCAGGGCCTGTTCCGCGAAGGCCGCAGCCTGGTCGAGTCGGGGAAAATCGAAGAGGGTCTGGATCAGGTGAATCAAGCGGTCAAGCTCGATCCGCGCAGGCACGAGTACCGGGCCTACTGGGCGAGGCAGCGCGACCTTGCCCTGCGAAATTATCTCGGATTGGCAGAAAGCGCCCGCGCGCTCGGGGACTGGCAGAATGCCGAGTCGGCTTTCAAACGCATGCTGGCGATCGATCCGGGGAGCGCGCGCGCCGAGGCCGGACTCGAGGCGCTACCGTCGGAAAAGCGCCAGCGCGCCCAGATCGCCGAGGCCGAGGCGCTGTTCAGTAACGGCGATAACCTGGGTGCGCAGCAAAAGGTCCGGCGCGTGCTCGCCGAAGATGCGAATAACCGCGATGCGCAAAGACTCGCGCGCCGGATCGATGAGAAGAACAATCGCGACGCGATCGCCGGGCCGAACCTGAAACGCGCCCTGCAGAAGCCGATCACGCTGGAGTTCCGCGACGCCAGCCTGCGCACCGTGTTCGAATTGCTGTCAAAGCAGGCCGGTCTGAATTTCATTTTCGATAAGGACGTGCGCGCCGACCTCAAGACCACCATTTTCGTGCGCAATGCGAGCATCGACGACGCGGTCCGCTTCATCCTCGTCACCAATCAGCTCGAGCGCAAGGTGCTCAACGAAAGTACCGTGCTCATCTATCCGCACACAGCGCCGAAGCTGCGCGACTACCAGGACTTGATGTTCAAGAGTTTCTATATTGCCAACGCCGACGTGAAGCAGACTGCCGCCATGGTGAAAGCGCTGGTGAAGACCAAGGATATGTACATCGACGAAAAGCTGAACCTGCTGGTGCTGCGGGATACGCCCGAAGCGCTGCGCATGGCGGAGAAGCTGATCGCAAACCACGACCTCGCCGAGCCTGAAGTCATGCTCGAAGTCGAGGTGATGGAGGTGGCGACGAGCCTGCTCACCGAGCTCGGCATACGTTTTCCGAGCCAGGTGAACTACAGCGCGGTGGGTGCAGCCGGCACGGCGGGTACCCTGACACTGCAGGAATTTCGGAACCGCAATAGCGGATTGGTGCGCATGAGCATCACCGACCCGGCCCTCGTCGGCAATCTGAAGAGCCAGGATAACCGGACCAATACCCTGGCCAATCCCCGCATACGGGTGAAGAACCGGGATAAGGCCAAGGTGCACATTGGCGACAAAGTGCCGGTGATCACCGCAACAACTACCGCGACCGGGTTCGTGGCCGAGTCGGTCACTTATCTCGATGTCGGCTTGAAGCTGGAAGTAGAGCCCAATGTGTTCCTGCATGATGAGGTCGGCATCAAGGTGGTATTGGAGGTCAGTACCATCGCGCAGCAGATTCGAAGCCCCGCTGGAACGCTGACTTACCAGGTCGGCACGCGCAACACCAGTACCGCGTTGCGCCTGCACGATGGAGAGACGCAGGTACTCGCAGGACTGATCAGCGATGAGGATCGGAAGACCATCGACAAGGTGCCCGGGCTGGGGGGCATCCCGGTTCTCGGACGCTTGTTCTCCAGCCACAACGACACCGACAAAAAGACCGAGATCGTGCTGCTGATCACGCCGCGCATCCTGCGCAATATCGCGCGGCCGGATTTCCGGTTGGAGGAATTCCCCTCGGGAACGGAAGCAGTGCTCGGCGCCGCGCCTCTGGTATTGCGTGGCGCGGAGATGGGAGCGGGCGAGGCGGCACTCGGATCGGGGGCCGCATCTGGCGCCGTGGCGCCGGTACTTACTCCGCGGGCGGGCAGCGCCAGGATCAGCCTGCAGGCGCCTTCTTCGGTTCGGTCGGGCGGGGAAGTCCAGTTGATGGTCAACCTGCACGCCGAAGGCGAAGTGCGTAACGCGGTGTTCGGCATTGCCTTCGATCCGGCGCGATTCAAGGTCGTCAGAGTCGAGGAAGGCGCCATGCTCAAGCAGGCCGGCGCCGCGTCGAGCTTCAAATATCACGTGCAGGATGGTGAAGGCCGGGTAAATTTCAATTTTGCGGGCAAAGGCGATTTGCGCGGAGCGGGAGAATTCGCGCGCGTCACTTTCCGTTCGACCGAGGGCCAGCAGGGCAATTCGACGATGCGGCTGGAGGCGATGTCGCTCACGGATCCGGTCGGCCGCATAGTAACGGCGGCGCTGCCGGATCCGGTCAGTCTGCAGTTGACGAAGTAGGCGGCTATGCTGCGCCGACGCGGCTTCACGCTCATCGAGATGCTGATCGCAGTGGCGATCGTGGCGATCCTCGCGTCGGTGGGGCTGCCGCTTTCCGAGCTTGCGGTGCAGCGCGGCAAGGAGCAGGATCTGCGGCACGCCTTGCGCGAGATGCGCGAGGCCATCGATGCCTACAAGCGCGCGGCCGACGAGGGGCGCATACTGCGCTCGCCCGATCAGTCCGGCTATCCGCCCGCGCTTGGCGTCTTGGTCGAGGGCGTGACCGATGCGAAGAGCCCGAATGGCGCCAAGATCTATTTCTTGCGCCGCCTGCCGCGCGATCCCTTTGATCCGGCTCCGGATACGCAAGCGGAAGCAACCTGGGGCAAGCGCAGCTACGAAAGTCCGCCCGATAATCCACGCCCCGGCAAAGACGTGTTCGACGTGTACTCGCTCGGCGGGGGAACCGGATTGAACGGCATCCCTTACAGGCATTGGTGATGGCGCGCGACGACCGTGGTTTCGGCATCGGACCGCATAGGACACGCCGCGCGGGCTTCACCTTGATCGAGCTGCTGGTGGCGCTGGCGATCATCGCGTTGCTGCTATCGATTGTTACGCCGCGCTATATCAACACGGTGGGAAGAGCCGAGGAGGCGGTGCTGAAGGAGAACCTCGTCCTGCTCCGGGACGCGATCGACAAGCACTACGCCGATACCGGAAAGTACCCGGCCGCGCTCGATGATCTGGTTACGAAGCGCTACCTGCGCAGCGTTCCGGCCGATCCCGTCGCCCGGAGCGCTCAAACCTGGGTGATCGTGCCGCCCGCCGATCCGGCGAAGGGCGCGGTATACGATGTCCGCAGCGGCGCCAGCGGTCAGGGGCGCGACGGCAGGCCTTATGCGCAGTGGTGAGATCCCAGGCCGCCATCAGCAGGGGTTTACCTATCTTGCCTTGATGTTCGCGGTGGCGCTCGCGGGCGCGGTGCTCGCTGCGACCGGCATCGTTTGGTCCCAGGCCAGCCAGCGGGAAAAAGAAGTCGAGCTGCTCTTCATAGGCAACCAGTTCCGTCTGGCGATCGCGCTTTACTATCAACGTACGCCGGGCGCGGTGAAGCGTTATCCCGAGAAGATTGAGAACTTGATCGAAGACCAACGCTATCTGAGCACCCAGCGCTATCTGCGCAAGTTCTACGCCGACCCCATGACCGGCAAGGCGCAGTGGGGCCTGGTGATGGCACCCGAGGGTGGCGTCATGGGTGTCTACAGCCTGTCGGCGGGAAAGCCGATCAAGAGCGCCGGGTTCGCGCAGGCCGAGAACGCGGCCGGGTTTGCCAAGGCCGCAAGCTATGCGGAGTGGAGATTCGCGTATGCGCCTCCTATACCGGTTCAAGGCATTTCGCAGCCTTCCGGCCTGCCTGTCCCGCAGCCGGGAACCGCCGGCTCTGGGCGACCGGGATAATGTTTCATTGATATGAAATTGAGAGACAAGGAATTCAGGTCAAACAGATGATTGACGCCTATCTGTGTTTCACATTACCCTGCTGGTAATAGGGCTATTCGGGTTGCCTGTATATTGCTGTGAACTCGTAAACACGAAGGGAACTCAATATGAAACGCACACTAGAGGCGATGAACGCAGCTGCCTTAACTGCGAAAATGAAGGACGCGCTGTGATTCGGCGCTGGTGGTGTGCGGTGGTGGTTGTGTGTGGTCTGGTGTGGGCTGGCCAGGTCGGAGCTCATCCTGCCGACCTTACTTGGGACACTTATGACGAGGCAATGGCTTATTGCATTACGACAATCCCGACCCTCATAGGCGAGTGCAATGGCGCTGCGCCGAATAAATTTTGTGCTGCGGATCCTGCCGGGACAAATGATGTTTATGTACAAGGAACAAGTTGCGATTGGCAGCACCAGCGGTTCTGGTTCATTAATCGATGTTCGGTTGGACAAATCGTAGACGCCAATCCGACTCGATGCGTCGACCCAATGGTGGCCAAGGGCAACGGCCCCCCACTTACGTGTGCTTCAACGCACTCGACACCCTCGACGTCCAATCCCATAGCTATCGGCACTGGCAATAAATGGCTCAGTGAAATCGACATCGAGGGTAATGGCGTCCTGCGCTTTACCCGCTATTACAACAGCAACGTTGCCACTGTAAGCTCGGCGTTTGGCGCCCGCTGGCGGTCGGCCTACGGTCAGCGTCTTAATCTGGAAACTGCCACCGGAACGGTTCGAGCGCTCCGCCCGGACGGAAAGATCTTCGGCTTTCTCTTATCCGGCAATAACTACGTTGTTGATGCCGACATTTCCGACCGACTCTACCGCGAAACCAACGCGGGCGGCACGCTGACCGGCTACCGCCTGGAAACCACCGACTACACCACCGAACGCTACGACACCGCCGGACGCCTGGCCAGCATCGCCAACTCCACCGGTCAGATACAGACCCTCACCTACGACGCACTGAGCCGGCTGTCCACGGTAAGCGACGCCTTCGGTCGTCAACTCACCTTCACCTACGACGCCCAGAACCGCATTGCCACCCTCGTTACCCCGGCCAATGGCACCTTCGCATACACCTACGACACCGCCAACAATCTCGCGACCGTCACTTATCCTGACGCCACGACCAGGACCTACCACTACAACGAACCCCAATACACCGGCGGCGCCAACCTTCCCAACGCCCTGACCGGCATCACCGACGAGAATGGTGTGCGCTACGCAAGTTACACCTACGACAGTACCGGCAAAGCCGTCGAGGAGATCGCGCCGGCCGTCGGCACCAACACCAACCGCTACCAACTCGTCTATAGCACCAACAGTACCGCCGTCACGGACCCCCTCAACACCCTCCGTACCTACAGCTTCCAGACCGTTCTCGGCATACAGAAGAGTACCGGCAGCAGCCAGCCCGGCGGCTCCGGTTGCGGCCCCGCCTCGTCGGCCATCACCTACGACGCGAACGGGAACGTGGCGAGCCGCACCGACTTCAACGGCAATCTCACCACCTATACCTACGATCTCGCTAGAAACCTCGAGACCACGCGTACCGAGGGTTTGACTGCCGCCGGAGTGGTGACGCCGCAGACGCGCGCCATGGCGACGGAATGGCACCCCACCATCCGCCTTGTCAGGCGTATGGTTGAGCCGCTGCGTCTCACGACCTACATCTACAACGGCGATAGCGGTGCGAGTTGCGGTTTCAAGGCAGACGGTACGACTCTTGTGCCGGGAGTGCTGTGCTCGAAGAGCGTACAGGCGACCACCGACGTAAGGCACTGTAAAGAAATAAGGGTATCAATATTGTGACTCGATGTGCTATGCTTCGCGGGCATGGATACCGCATTGTCGACGTTGAAGCGCAAGCTGCGCTCGATTTGGCCGCACTTGGATG
>Ga0172373_10007080_pt1 | contig 14698 bp, 12 predicted proteins | sample Lak10m_2_FD_114546 | JGI IMG/M metagenome (GOLD analysis project Ga0172373, IMG submission 114546) | Freshwater microbial communities from Kabuno Bay, South-Kivu, Congo - kab_092012_10m | ecosystem: Environmental > Aquatic > Freshwater > Lake | place: Democratic Republic of the Congo... | reverse complement strand
TCAATGAACTACTTTTCAGAACTTGGTGATTTTGTAAAAGAAGGAAGTTGGATTAGTTATTCAGTAAACGGGCAAATAACAAAAAAACAGAATTTCCATGAAGGAAATGAAGTTGATTAATTATACTATTAATTCTCCTGACTTCAACACTTTTCGCAGAGCTCTTATGTAACCCTTGATTTTATTAGGGATAATTTTTGATTTGGGTTTTAATTTGTGGATTTTACTTTTGTTTTTTATTTATTAGAAAGTTAAAACCACCATATGGGAAAAACTACATTCAGGTTGTAGATAAGAGTAATGGAAAATTTAATGTTGTAAAGAGTTTTGGTTCATACAAAAACGAATCAATATGAGCTCATATTTGGAGCCAGAATTAAAAATGAGAGCTGCTTCAAACAACTATTATTTTTGCTTTCAAGGTTAATTAGGGACAGTAATATCCTCCTAAAAATACATTCTCTACAGGAATATCTTTACAAATAAAACTTTTTGAAGAAATTGTACCCATGTTGAACCATCCTAATACTCTTGGAGATTTTTCGGTTATAGGTAAAATATTTGTTCTTAAATTTTCAGGAGTAACTGCAAACAATCCTGCCTGACTATTATTAACCTGCGTTACCAATTGAATAAGGTATTCATAAGAATTTTTATTAATGGAATAAACTTCAACAGTAAGTATATCATTTAACTTAAAAGGATTATCAAAAGGAGTGACAGCAAAATAAGCAATAGGAGGAATAAAACACAAACCATCCGATCCCTCACCACCTCCGCCATCTTCTGAAATATTAATGTTTGATGTTTGATTGAAAAAAACACCATTTTTGTACGTTTTAATCCAATAAAAATTTCTTTCGTTTGGTATATCTTTTCCGAACAACCAAGGCGCGTAACCTTTTACAGCAGTATCGCCAAAATCGGTTAATTTATTAAATCCAACGGTATCAATTCGTGTTGTTTGATAAGAAGTTGAATTGGATATATAATTGAAACCCTTATATGAAATTTGTAATTCGTAGTTGTGACCAATTATATTAAAGGTGTCATTAGTTGTTGGAGAAAAGATATAATTTCCTGTTCCGGATGATTCAATGAAGGAGTAAATCTTACCATTTGTTAAGTCCTTTACATTAACAGTTGCGCCAATTGCAGCAGGTGTTGATGTAGAGTTAAAAACAGGCGCTGTTGTAGTTAATCTTATAACTTGATCGCCGGATTTATTATTTAACCAAGCATCTACTACCAATAATGTTTCTCCTTCAGGAACATCTACTTGAATTACCTTTTCGCATGATGACACTACAATAAGCATTAAAAAGGCAAAAACTAAAAAAGAATATTTTTTTAATAACAGCATACTTAAAAATTAAAATTATAAGTTACAGATGGAATGATTGTTCCTACAATCGTATATCTAACTGCTTCAGTTTGTTTTGGATTATTTTCATTAGGACGGAAAAAAATAGTAAATGCATTTTTACGATTATATACATTATAAACACTAAAAACCCAACTGCCTTTCCATCTTCTTTTTTCGTTTTTAGAAGGTGTATAGGTTGCAGAAATATCTAAACGATGATAGGGCGTATTTCTAAAGTTATTACGTTTTTCAGTGGTGTTATCTGTTACGGTGTAACCCTGAATTTCATATTTTACATTTGGAAAAGTTGCAGGTATTCCACTTTGTAAAATAAAATTTCCCCCAAACGTCCATTTTTTATTTAATTCATAACTTGATGTAATACTTAAGTTGTGCGGTCTGTCGTAACGGGCATAATACCATTCCCCTTTACTTAAACCCGGAATTTGCCTTTCAGTCCGTGATAAAGTGTAACTAATCCAGCCGGTTAATTTTCCTTTATTTTTCTTAATAAAAAATTCAAGTCCGTATGCTCTGCCTTTACCTTGAATTAAATCGGCTTCTAATTCTTCATTCAATAATAAATCAGCATTATCAATGTAATCCAATTGATTTTGCATGATTTTATAATATGCCTCAACGGATGTTTCAAACATGTTTTCTTTAAAATTTCGGAAATAACCTAATGCAACTTGATCAGCAAGTTGCGGTAAAATATTATTTGTTACAGGAGTCCAAATATCTAAAGGAGTAGCTGCTGCAGTATTAGATACTAAATGCAGGTATTGCGCCATTCTGTTATAACTTGCTTTAATTGAACTCTCATCTGTTAAAGAAAGTTTAAAGGAAAATCTGGGTTCCAGATTTCCGTATGATTTTATAGTAGTGTTTCCTGAAAATGATTTTTTCTCTTTCAATCTTTTTCGTGTATTAGCAATGGTATCGTAATAATAAAATGCTGTATCGGCAATGTAATTGAACAAACTATATCTTAAACCATATTGTAAGGAAAATCTATCTGTAATTTTTTGTTCATTATCAATATAAATTGCTGATTCTAATCCGTTTTTATTATCCAAACCAATTTTTATTTTTTCGCCACTAGCTTGTGTTACAGTAGCTTCTCCAGGTTTAAAATTGTACCAGGTAGATTGTCCGCCAAAATGTATTGTGTTTTTTGCATTGAGATAATAAATGAATTCAGGTTTAAAACTATAGTTGATGATGTTTGACCCCCAATCGAACCGTGTAGCATCATAATCATTTTTAAAGCCCAAAAAATAATTGTATTTACTATAGTAAAAAGTGGAATTAAGAAATAATTTTTCTCCAAAAATATGATTCCATCGAGCAGTAGCGGTAGCATTTCCCCAATCAAATCTAAAACCCGCACCAAACACATCCTGACCGAAATAACCACTTAAAAAGATTTGATTTTTTTTGTTGATTCTCCAATTTACTTTACCTGTTAAGTCATAAAAATAGAATTGCGCATTTTTTAAATCAGGTAATTTTTTATTAATGATTGGTTTGGTTAATACATCAATGTAACTTCTTCTACCTGCAAGGATAAATGATGCTTTATCTTTTTTAATTGGTGCTTCAATAGAGAACCGACTAAAAATAGTTCCAATACCTCCACTACCCTCTAATTTTTTATTGTTCCCTTCTTTCATTCTAATATCTAATAAAGAAGATATTCTACCGCCATATTGAGCAGGAATTCCGCCTTTGTATAACTTCACATCTTTTACAGCATCAGGATTAAATACTGAGAAAAAACCAAATAGATGAGAGGAATTAAAAACCGGAGCTTCATCCAATAAAATTAAATTACCATCAATATTACCACCTCTAACATTAAAACCACTACTCCCCTCACCTACTGTAGTTACTCCTGGAAGTAGCTGTATACTTCTAACAACATCAACCTCACCAAGCAACGCCGGAATTTTATTAATTTGTTTTATATCTAATTTAACCGTACTCATTTCCATACTTTTCACGTTTTGGTTTTCCTTTTCACTTGAAATGGTAACTTCGGTCAACGTAGTTTTTTCATCTTCATTCAATTCAATATCAAGTGTAAGATTTGAATTGATTTCAATTTCTTTTTCAATTGTTTTGTAACCGATGTAAGAATACACAAGCGTATTTTTACCTTGCTTTAAAGTGATAGAATAAAATCCATAAACATTTGTTGTAGCAGCATTTGCTGTACCTTTTGCATAAACGGTTGCTCCAATCATGGATTCTCCATTTGAAGCATCTTTTACATAACCACTAACCGCATAATTTTGCGATTTAACTATGTTTGCAATTATTAAAAGAAGAAGTACTAAAAATTGTATTTTCATAAAGTGCGGCAAAACTAGGCATTAGCTTTAATTTGCAGACAACCCTACATCATTTATTAAAAAAAGTAAAAAGGATTTAACAAATTTTACATAAAGTTTCAACTTTATGTTTACCTATTTTTTATTTAAATCTAGGTTTAAAGAAAATACATGACTGTAAGGAGCAATGGAAACATTTCCCATATTGGTAAAAGCATAATTTAAAGCAATTGCTCTATATTTTATTCCAATCCCCATATTCGGCTGAATTGTTTTTATTTTTTGGTTGTAGTTATTGGTATAAATTTGATAGTTATTTAATCCAAAACGTACAAAAATTAAATTGATATAAGCTACTTCAATACCTAAAGAAGGATCAATGCTCAAAACATTAGTTTTTATTAGTGTATTACGTTTTCCATCAAAAGTACTTGTTAAATCAAATTCAGAAATCACCTGAATTTTATTTTTCCAAAATACTTTTTTATTGGTAATTCCTCCTACTATTCTAGGCACTGTAACCTCTATATTATTTTTAGGAATTTCGTTACCTGTTAATGCAAAAACGTTTTTTGTATTTTCATCTAAAGTGTATGACCAAGCATTAAAAGTTCCGGTTATATCTTTTCCAACAACTGCTACTTTCCAATCTTTATTAAGTTGATGATTTATTCCGACATCAATTCCAAAACCCCATGAATTAGCAAAATCTCCCAATCTTCTTCTGATGATTTTCACATTAGAGCCCACTTGTATGCCTTTTAATTTTTGAATCTTTTTTGAATAGGATAAAATTGCGGCAAAATCAGTTGCATTAAACTTTGATATTTTATCATAATCAACATTTCCGTTCGCATCAACCAATTGAGTAGTGTTTGGAATATTGTCAACACCAAAACGAATTAAACTTATTGCTCCAACGCTAGTAGAATCTAATTTTAAAGAAAGTGCTCCATAATCGTATTTTGCAATTCCTGCAAAATAGTCGGAATGCATTAAACCAATTTGAATTTTAGATTTTTGATTGATAAGCCCTGCAGGATTCCAATAAGCTGTAGTTACATCATCTGAACAAGCAACAGCAGCATTTCCCATTGCCAATTGTTTTGCACCTACTCCAATTGCTAAAAATTCGTTACTGTATTTTAAAATTTGAGCATTTGATTGAACAAAAGCTATAAAAACAAAAATATGTAATAATCTTATTTTCAAACTAGGTAGTTAACGAGAAATAAATTAAAATATTTTACAAAATAAAAAATCCCCAATCGGGGATTTTTCTTAATACTTACTAAACCCTGATCGTTCGGAAATTTTGTGTTCAATTAATAAACCTACACAAGCTCCATCCATTGGTTTACCTTTTGCTTCTGTGGCATCTCCAGAAGGAACTGAAACTTCAATTAATAAGTTACGTGTACTGTTAGATTGAAATTCAAATTGTTGTGCATTTTCATTTTTCGCATTATCAAAAAGTTCTTCTTTTGTTTTTGCATCAATTATTTTAAAATTAACTTGAGTGCCTGCTGTTTCACAGCATAAAGACAATCTGTAATCCATACCTTTATAAATTACACATCTTAACTTTGAAATACTTCCTTGAGAAAATAAGCCACTTCTAGATTGAGAATTATATAAGAATTCTCTTTTATCACCTTTTGCAGGTTCATTTACGCAATGTTCTTTATGAAAATTAGCACAAATACTAGATTGAGAAAATGAATTATTTGAATAATTTAAAATTATAGCAAATACAAAAATTGCAACTACTTTTTTCATTTTATTTTACAGTTGTGTAAGAATTTCTAATTGATTTAACTTTTTCAGATATAGCTTTATATTGAACATCTGTGATTTCAACATTAGTGCCGCCATCTAATACTTTTATTCCTTTAGCAGGTGCGTCTGTAGCAACAGAAGTTTCTTTTAATGCATCGTAATCTGTTTTCAAACTGTTTAAATCTTTCAACACTTCTGCAACAGATGCATCAGACTCAAAGTTCTTCATAAATTCAATAATGTTATCCAATGTATATTTTTGGTCGGCTATACGTTGTGTAGCTGGATTTTTTGCGTCAAACTTATTAAGATTTGTAACGATGTATAAACTTTCAATATATCCTCCGGCAACCATTAGAGCCAAAGTACTTCCTTGCTTTCCTTTTTGTAAATCTTCAAATGAATTGTAATACAAATCATCTGTTATGGATGCTAAGGAATCTGAATTACCAACATTTTTCTCTAAACGTTTGGCCACGTTTGCATCAATAGTAGTTGATACTCCAATTTCATCGCCTAATTGTTTTACCACTTTAAAATACTTTAAAGCTTCAACACCCATTTCGAAAGTTGAGCAATAACTTAAATCGCAACCATAAATTCCAAAATTAATAGCTTTTGATTTCGCATCGTTATAATTTTTAGCATTATCAGATGGATTTAGGAAAGAAGCGTTTTTATTATTTTTTCCTCCAACCATTTTTACAAAAGTCAACATCTCACTTGGAGATGGCACCTGATAAATGATTGAATTAGCATCTGCTTCGGTATTTAAAGCTAACGAATCAACTTTTGTAGAATCGTTAGTTGATAACTCATCAGATTCATGCGAACCACCACCACAAGAAAATAAACTGAAAGAAAGTGATGCTGATAAAATATAAGTCAATGATTTTAGTTTCATTTTATTTTATTTATTAATTATTGATTAATTTTTTTACCAAGTCAGCAGCTTCTTGCAACTGAATTGCCGAATAAACTTTTAATCCTGACTGATCGATGATTTTTTTAGCTTCTTCAGCGTTAGTTCCTTGCAAACGAATAATAATAGGTACATGAATTGAACCCATGTTTTTGTATGCGTCAACAATTCCTTGTGCTACACGATCGCAACGTACTATACCTCCAAAGATATTTACCAAAATAGCTTTTACGTTCGGATCTTTTAAGATAATTCGGAACGCTTTTTCTACACGCTCTGCATTTGCAGTTCCACCAACATCTAAGAAGTTTGCTGGATCTCCACCTGATAATTTAATGATATCCATTGTTGCCATTGCCAAACCTGCTCCGTTTACCATACAACCAACATTCCCATCTAATTTTACATAATTTAATTCAGCTGCTTTTGCTTCTACTTCAATTGGATCTTCTTCGGCAATATCGCGCATTGCTTCGTAATCCGGATGACGGTACAATCCATTTCCATCAAAAGTAACTTTTGCATCAACTGCAATGATTTTATCATCGGCAGTTTTAAACAAAGGATTAATTTCAAACATAGAAGCATCAATTGAATCATAAGCTTTATATAAAGAGCTAACAAATTTTGTCATTTCTTTAAAAGCCGTTCCACTTAATCCTAAATTGAAAGCAATTTTTCTTGCTTGAAAATCACGTAATCCAACTTTTGGATCAATTTCTTCTTTCCAGATTTTATCCGGATGAGTTTCTGCAACTTCTTCAATGTCCATTCCACCTTCTGTGGTGTACATAATGATGTTTCTGCCTGTTGCTCTGTTTAGCAACACACTCATGTAAAATTCTTTTGTTGGATTTGGTCCTGGATAATACACATCCTGAGCAACCAAAACTTTATGTACTTTTTTTCCTTTTGGTCCGGTTTGAGGTGTTACCAATTGCATTCCTAAAATAGCTCCTGCTTTTTCGCGAACTTCATCTAAGTTTTTAGCAACCTTTACTCCGCCGCCTTTACCTCTGCCTCCGGCATGAATTTGTGCTTTGATAACAGCAAAGTCGCTATTAAATTTTGACTTTAATTCTTTTGCGGCTTCTACAGCTTGTTCAACAGTTTCTGCTATAAATCCTTCTTGAACTGCAACTCCGAAACTTTTTAAAATTTGTTTCCCTTGGTACTCGTGAATATTCATTTTTTAAGTTTAATCTTGTACTACAATATTGTCAATTTATTTTAAATCTACCAAATAATTTATTGGCATTAACTTTTATACATTACGTCTTTAACTGCTTTCACCACTTTAGGCACATTTGGTAAAGATGCTTCAATTAATGTTGGTGCATAAGGAAGTGGAACATCAGCTGTTGTTACTCTTCTAATTGGTGCATCCAAATAATCAAAAGCTTCTTTCTGAACCATGTAAGCAATTTCTGATGAAATACTTGCCAATGGCCAAGCTTCTTCAACAACAACCAAACGATTAGTTTTTTTAACCGACTCAATAATTGTTTTATAATCAATCGGTCGAACAGTTCTTAAATCAACAACTTCACAGTTAATTCCTTCTTTTGCTAATTCTTCGGCAGCTTTTAATGCTACTTTGGTAATTTTCCCAAAAGTTGCAAGTGTTACATCAGTTCCTTGTCTTTTTACATCTGCTACACCAATCGGAATAATGTATTCTCCCTCAGGAATTTCACCTTTATCGCCATACATTTGTTCACTTTCCATAAAAATAACAGGGTCGTTATCTCTGATGGCAGATTTTAAAAGTCCTTTTGCATCGTAAGGATTTGAAGGTACAATAACTTTTAAACCCGGAGTGTTTGCATACCAATTTTCAAAAGCTTGAGAGTGCTGAGAACTTAACATCCCCGCACTTGCAGTTGGACCTCTGAAAACAATCGGAACACTGTATTGTCCTCCACTCATACTTAACATTTTAGCTGCTGAATTGATTACCTGATCAATTGCTACCAATGAAAAGTTAAAAGTCATGAATTCAACTATTGGTCGTAACCCGTTGGATGCAGCACCAACTGCAATACCGGCAAAACCTAATTCAGCAATTGGAGTATCAATGATACGTTTCGAGCCAAACTCAGCAAGCATTCCTTTACTTACTTTGTATGCACCATTATATTCTGCAACCTCTTCACCAAGCAAAAACACACTTTCATCACGACGCATTTCCTCACTCATTGCTTCGCGAAGGGCTTCTCTAAATTCAACTGTTTTCATGTAATTTGGGGTTAAAAGGACAAAAATAACTTTTTTAATGAAATATAGGTCATTTTAAATAAAGCAAAAAAGCATTTTTATTTTTCAAAAAAACTCAAACCTTAACATTAACTTAATAAACACAAAAAACGATTATTTTATATTTGCGAATGTTAATCGCTTAAATAATGGAAGAAAAAGTAAAAATTTTATTGGTAGATGATGAACAAGACATTCTTGATTTTTTAAGCTATAATTTATCAAAAGAAGGATATGAAGTTCTAACAGCATCTAATGGAAATGATGCAATACAAATTGCAAAAAAAGTACTTCCTAAACTTATCATTTTGGATGTAATGATGCCCGAGTTAGATGGCATGGAAACATGCAGGCAAATGCGTGAAATTCCCCAACTTAAAGATATTATAATCGCCTTTTTAACTGCACGTAATGAAGATTATTCTCAAATAGCAGGTTTTGACGTGGGCGGAGATGACTACATTACAAAACCTATTAAACCAAGAGTTTTAAGCAGTAGAATTAAAGCATTGTTAAGAAGAAGTTCTATTTCAGTTACAACTACAGATGAAAATGTGGACTTAGGCGACTTGAAAATAGATAAAGATCGCTTTATAATCATTAAAAATGGTATTGAAATAAGTTTACCTAAAAAAGAATTTAAACTACTTACTTTACTTGCAACTAAACCGGGCAAAGTTTTTACACGAGAATTTATTTTGCAACAAGTTTGGGGTGATGAAGTAGTTGTTGGGGACAGAACAATTGATGTACACATCAGAAAACTTCGTGAAAAATTAGGAGATGACTACATAAAAACCATTAAAGGTATCGGCTACAAATTCGAATTTTGATTTTCTAAAAAATTGGTAATTTTCATTTACCTTTGTTTTCTATCATTTCAAACGCATCATTTGGTTAAAATAGGAAACATATCTTTACCTGAATTTCCCTTATTATTAGCTCCCATGGAGGATGTTAGTGATCCGCCATTTCGTTATGTATGCAAACAAAACGGAGCCGATTTAATGTTTACAGAATTCATTTCCAGTGAAGGACTAATTCGCGATGCAATAAAAAGCAGACAAAAACTTGACATATTTGATTACGAAAGACCTGTTGGCATACAGATTTTTGGTGGCGATGAGGAAGCGATGGCAATGTCAGCAAAAATTATTGATACTGTTCAGCCTGACTTGTTAGATATAAATTTTGGTTGTCCTGTAAAAAAAGTTGTTTGCAAAGGAGCTGGTGCCGGTGTATTAAAAGATATTGATTTAATGGTGCGTTTAACCAAAGCTGTTGTAAAATCTACACACTTGCCGGTAACAGTAAAAACACGATTAGGTTGGGATGAAAAATCTATCAATATTTTAGAAGTTGCAGAGCGCTTACAAGATGTAGGTGTTCAGGCCTTAAGCATTCACGGAAGAACCCGTGCTCAAATGTACAAAGGTAATGCGGACTGGAGCTTAATTGGTGAAGTTCGAAATAATTCGAATATAAAAATTCCAATTTTTGGGAACGGTGACATTGATTCTCCTCAAAAAGCATTGGAATACAAAAACAAATATACCGTTGATGGCATCATGATTGGCAGAGCCGCAATCGGAAATCCCTGGTTTTTTAATCAAACCAAACATTTTTTAAAAACTGGTGAAGTTTTACCTGAACCTACATTAAATGATAAAGTAGAAGTTTGCAGAACGCACTTGATAAAGTCATGTGAATGGAAAGGTGAAAAACTTGGGGTAATAGAAATGAGAAGGCATTACGCAAATTACTTTAAAGGCATCAATCACTTTAAAGAAACACGAATGAAATTAGTTACTCTAAATTCACTATCAGAAATACTTCAGGTTTTAGATTCCATAAAGGAACAAGTTTTAGTTTAGTGTAAATTTCAGACTGATTTAAATCATTTTATTTTCTTTACAATCAAATTTTTGATTATGCCATGTATGGTATAACATCCATAGGAGTTTTAATTTTTTCATTGGCTTATACAATATCGTTGGCTAAAATCAATTGACAATAATTTTATTTACTTGCAGAGAATAATACTTATTTTTGCCCAGTTTTATTAATTTAAACCATCAATTAAATGAAAACATCCTGGATAAAAATAGATTCAAATTCTGATTTTAGTATTTACAATATTCCTTTTGGAATTTATGGAGACGCAAGTGTTAAACATCGTGTATGTTCTGCCATTGGCGATTACATTATCGATTTAGCGGAACTCGCAAAAAATGGTTACTTAAACAATTTGGTAAATCCCGAAATTTTTGAGTCAAAATTTTTAAATGATTTTATTGCATTAGGTAAAGGCACAACAACTAAAGTTCGTGAACGTATCATGGATTTGTTTTCTACTGAAAACAAAGAATTACAAAGTAATTCAGCACATCAACAATTGATATTGAAAAAACAAAGTGATGTGTGCATGTTGTTGCCTGTGCAGGTTGGCGATTATACCGATTTTTATTCCAGCATTGATCATGCAACTAACATCGGTAAAATGATTCGTGATCCTGAAAACGCGTTAATGCCTAATTGGAAACACATTCCTGTAGGTTACCACGGAAGAGCTTCTTCCATTCAGGTTTCAGGGCATTCCTTATATCGCCCGAAAGGTCAGCAGAAACCTGCTGATGCACCTGTGCCTGTTTACGGCCCATGTAAGTTATTGGATTTTGAATTGGAAACCGGATTCATCATCGGTAAAAATTCCTCAATTGGTGAAAGCATCAGCACTGAAAAAGCTGATGAATATATTTTTGGAATGTTGTTGTTCAACGATTGGAGTGCGCGTGATATTCAAACCTGGGAATATGTTCCACTCGGACCATTTTTATCTAAAAACTTTGCATCAACAGTTTCTCCTTGGATTGTAACATTGGAAGCGCTTGAACGTTTCAGAACAAAAGGTTATATACAAGAGCCAAAAGTATTGCCTTATTTAGAATACAATGGCGACAAAAATGTAGATATTAAACTGGAAGTTTACATTCAGCCGGAAAATGGAAATGCTAATAAAGTTTGTACATCCAACTACAAATACATGTACTGGACAATGGAACAGCAATTGGCGCATCACACTGTAAACGGTTGCAATGTTAATGTTGGCGATTTAATGGGTAGCGGAACCATTAGTGGCCCAGAACCACACGAATTTGGTTCGATGATGGAGTTGAGCTGGAAAGGCACAAAACCTTTAAAAATGGACGATGGCAGCGAACGTAAATTCATCAACGATAACGATACTGTAATTTTAAAAGGCTGGTGCGAGAAAGACGGAATCCGCGTTGGTTTTGGCGAATGCAAAGCAAAAGTTCTTCCGGCAAATTAATTGAAAATCGTTCAGGAAATAACACACCCGCTTTTTACTGAAAAAAAAGTTCAGGTTCAGGTGTTACGATTGGATTTATACCAACCTGAAATTGGCGGAAACAAATACTTTAAACTAAAATATAATTTAGAACAGGCAAGGTTGGGTAATCACTCAACCTTGCTTTCGTTTGGGGGTGCTTATTCTAATCACATTGCTGCGCTTGCAAATGCAGGAAAAATTTACGGATTTAAAACAATTGGAATAATTCGTGGAGATGAACTTGAAATTAAAAGCAATAAAACCTTACAACAAGCAAGTGAAAACGGAATGCACTTGCACTTTATAAATCGTGAATTGTACAGAAAAAAAAATGATTCTGATTTTATTGAAAAACTTCATCAACAATTTGGTGAATTTTATCTAATTCCCGAAGGCGGATCAAACGTTTTTGCAGTAAAAGGTTGCAAAGAAATTATAGATCTCATACCGTTTCCTAGCGATATAATTTGCTGCGCAGTTGGCACCGGAGGAACTATTGCCGGCATTCAACTTTCAAGCGAAAATAATCAACAAATTATTGGAATTCCTGTATTAAAAAACGCAACATTTTTATACGACGACATACTTTCGTTGCAGGAAAAATACTATTCACAAATCCTCAACGAAAAACCAAAAAGTAAATTGGAATTAATTTTCGATTATCATTTTGGAGGCTACGCTAAATCAACGAATGAGTTGGAGAAATTTCAAATTAATTTTCAAAATGAATTTCAAATTCAACTTGATAAAATTTACACCGCTAAATTGTTTTATGCAGTTTTTGATTTGATAAAAAAAGATTTTTTTCAGCCCGAACAAAAAATTATTTTGGTTCACACCGGTGGTTTACAAAAAAACAACTTATTTAAATAGGGTTACTCTAATAATTATTAACAGCATCAAATTAATACTATTAGAACACGATAGAAATAATTGTGTAAATAATTATCTTCTTATCAATTTCAAAACAATTGGTCTTGATTTGCCTTTCTTGATTTTCAATAAAAAACATCCTGAAGATAAATCAATTGTTGGTAATATAAATTCATTTTTACCGGTTTTACAATTTGAAATTAAAGAGTATACTTTTTCTCCCAAAAGATTTACAATGTCTATTTGTAAATCATCATTTTGTAAAGAAATAAAACTCAAACTAGTATAATCGTCTGCCGGATTAGGCATAAGCATTAAATCTTCTATGGATTGCGACTCTTTTATACCTACCACGTTACCAGGAGCATAAATTGTTAAAGAACCAATTTGTGCTAATTGAGATAATCTCATTCCTGCTGTTGAGTCGCAATAAGAACTTGAACAACCTAATGAATCGCTTACAGTTAAACAGATAACATAATTTCCAGGATTATTATAAATATGAAAAGGATATGCTTGAGTAGAGGTTGTTCCATCACCAAAATCCCATAAATATGTTAATGGCAGATTTCCAGTTGAATTATTTATACCTAACCAAACACTAGAATTAGTGTTTAATGAATCTTGCCAAATGTAAAATGATGCCTGGCAATTATTTACAATCCCTCCTCCTGTTGAATTGAATATTACACAGGCTGAATCAGCGCAAAATGTGCTGCTATCTTGATAAGAAGCATAATAACAAATTTGATGTTGCCCTGCAGTATTAAATGTATAGGTCATTGTATCAGTTCCTGAGAAAATCTGCCCATCAATACTAATGTAATTGTAATTATAAAAAGTAGATACATATCCTGTAATTTGAGCTACATCTGAATTAATCGTTGAAACATTAAGAGTAGTATTTAAATTGCAATTTGTGTTATTGTTTGAATTATCATAAATTACACATGATGTATCTGTGCATGGGTTTAATGTATCTGCAGAAGAAGCATAATAACAAACTTGGTGTTGTCCGATTTGGGTAAAAGTGTAAAATGTAGAATCTGCATAAGGAATTTGTTGCCCATCAATAATTAAATTTTCATTAATAACAGGCATATTTGAGTTTGATGTGATACTAATAGTGTTTTGAGAAACTTCAAAATAATTAACACTTGTAACTAAATTACATGTAGTAACATTTGTTACAACAACTAGAATAGTTGACGTTGTAGAACAATTTTGTGTTGAATCATTTGGGTTGTATGCCTGAATAGTTGCATAAATAGAATAATTTCCATTGACAATATAACTGTGGTTTAATGCTATTGATGTTTGATTATAAATTGGACCATCAATAAAACCATCTCCAAAATCTACTCGAACACTTGAATACCAACCACTAGGGAAAGAGGTTTGACCTGTAATTGTAACATTTCCATTAGTGCCATAAACTGGTTGTGAAAGGGAAATAAAACAATTTTGAGATTTTAATTTAGTTATACTAAATGATGTTATAATAAAAAATATTAAAACAAGTGGAGTAGTAATTTTTCTCATACTATTAAATTTATGTATATCAAATATAATAAAAATAGAGCTTAAAAAAAACACAATCACTTTTTACTCACTTTCAGATTGAGTCTATGCGTTTAGTCATTTGTTTTTTCGCAAATCACAACAAGTTTATTTCATAATTCAATTACCTGATTTTTTTCAGGTATAATAGTATTTTCAAACCCATTTTTAATTAAAGTTGATTTCCAGGTTTGTTTAGTTTCATTTTCACCATGTACCAAAAATATTTTTTTTCAGTTTTTTATTTTGAAAAG
>Ga0172373_10007075_pt1 | contig 14701 bp, 12 predicted proteins | sample Lak10m_2_FD_114546 | JGI IMG/M metagenome (GOLD analysis project Ga0172373, IMG submission 114546) | Freshwater microbial communities from Kabuno Bay, South-Kivu, Congo - kab_092012_10m | ecosystem: Environmental > Aquatic > Freshwater > Lake | place: Democratic Republic of the Congo... | reverse complement strand
TTCTCTTATCGTATTTCTGAAACGCATGTGAATATTTTCCCTGCGAGGGTTTTGGTAAGTGTTCCAAAAAGAAATTTTAAAAAAGCTGTTGATAGAAATTTATTGAAAAGAAGAATTCGCGAATCATATAGGCTTATAAAACCTACTTTTTACAAAGAATTACACGAAACAAAAATTGATTTACAAATCAATTTCATTGGTAAAGAAATTTTAGATTATGCCAAGATAGAGCAAGCTATCAAAAATGGTCTTCACAAAATCACCTTGCAACTTTATAAAAATTCAAAATCCGAATAATTTTATTTGCCAAATTGTAAATAAGCATATTCTTATGTTAATAAAGAGATTTACGTTAAATTCGTGTTTTTAAATTTTATATATGTTACGTACAGTTAATTGCGGCGAATTAAGATTGTCAGATAAAAACAAAGAAGTTACTTTATGCGGTTGGGTGCAGCGCAGCAGAGATAAAGGAAGTTTAATGTGGGTAGATTTGCGCGACCGTTATGGCATTACACAATTGTTTTTTGATGAAAGCCAAGATGCAAATTTGATACAGTCAGCGAGAAAATTAGGTCGCGAATTTGTCATTCAAGTGAAAGGAGTTGTTATTGAAAGAGAATCAAAAAACCTAAACATTCCCACAGGTGAAATTGAAATTAAAGTTTCTTCACTTCATATATTAAACGAATCTATCACACCACCTTTTACCATTGAAGATGAAACGGATGGCGGAGATGAACTACGCATGAAATACCGCTACCTGGATTTGCGCAGAAATGCAGTAAGAAAAAATTTAGAATTGCGCCATCGTTTAGCAATTGAGACACGCAATTATTTAGACGCACAGCAGTTTCTGGAAGTGGAAACGCCTGTCTTAATTAAATCAACGCCTGAAGGCGCAAGAGATTTTGTGGTTCCAAGCAGAATGAATGAAAAGCAATTCTATGCCTTGCCACAATCGCCTCAAACTTTTAAGCAATTGTTGATGGTAAGCGGATTTGATCGTTATTACCAAATTGTAAAATGTTTCCGCGATGAAGATTTGCGTGCTGATCGTCAGCCGGAGTTTACTCAAATCGACTGCGAAATGAGTTTTGTGGAGCAGGAAGATATTCTGCAAACTTTTGAGGGATTGGTTAAGCATTTATTCAGAAAAGTAAAAGGTGTTGAAATACCTGATATGCCTCGCATGGCTTTTGCCGATGCCATGAGATATTATGGTAACGACAAACCGGATATCCGTTTTGAGATGAAGTTTGTTTACTTAAACGAGGAACAAAACAATGTTGTTGGCGGGAAAAATTTTAAAGTGTTTGATGATGCGGAAACCGTTGTTGGCATTTGTGCAAAAGGCGCGGCAGAATACACCCGCAAACAATTAGATGAATTAACTGAATTTGTAAAACGTCCGCAAATTGGCGCAACCGGATTGGTATATGCGCGTTATAATACAGATGGCACTATTAAATCTTCGGTTGATAAATTTTATCCGGAAGAAGATTTAAAAAAATGGGCTAATGTATTTGGGGCAGAAAAAGGTGACTTAATGCTTATTTTGGCAGGCCCAAAAGAAAAAACTCAAAAAGCACTTTCTGAACTACGTTTAGAAATGGGCACCCGATTAGGACTGCGTGATAAAAATAAATTCTCTTGCCTTTGGGTAATTGATTTTCCATTACTAGAGTGGAACGAAGGCGATCCTAATTTACTTGCATCTTTAGCAGGAAGATGGCATGCCAAACATCATCCATTTACATCTCCAAAACCGGAAGATATTGAATTATTAAAAACAAGCCCGGGTGAAGTTCGAGCTAATGCGTATGATATGGTGATTAATGGTGTGGAAGTAGGAGGTGGAAGCATCCGTATCCATAACAAAAACTTACAGGCACAAATGTTTGAAGTACTCGGCTTTACAAAAGAAGAAGCTCAAAAACAATTTGGTTTTTTAATGAATGCCTTTGAACATGGCGCTCCGCCGCATGGCGGAATTGCTTTTGGTTTCGACAGGTTATGTTCCTTGTTTGGTGGTGCGGATAGTATTCGTGATTTTATTGCTTTCCCAAAAAATAATTCCGGAAGAGATGTGATGATTGATTCTCCATCTGAAATTAGCCAAGAGCAATTGGATGAGTTAAATATTGCTGTTAAAACGAAGTAAGTCTTATCTTAATTATTGGATAGTATTTTTATTCACCACAAGAAATTTTTTATCTAATGAAAAACCAAATAGCTGTTTTTGAAAATAAAAATATACGCAAACTTTACGATGAGGAAAAAGAAGTGTGGTATTTTTCAATAATAGATATTATTGAGGCATTAACTGAGAGTACTAATCCAAGAGATTATTGGTTTAAGATGAAACTTAGAGTAAAATCAGATGACGGATTTGAACTGTCGACAATTTGTCGACAGTTCAAATTAAAAGCAAATGATGGTAAAATGCGTATTACTGATGTTGCAGATGTAAAAGGTATTTTTAGAATAATTCAATCCATTCCCTCACCTAAAGCAGAACCCTTTAAACAGTGGCTGGCGAAAGTTGGTTATGAACGCTTGCAGGAAATACAGGATCCAAGTTTAAGTATGGATAGAGCAAGAGAGAATTGGAAAAATAAGGGGCGTAGCGAAAAATGGATTCAGCAACGTATGATGGGTCAGGAAACTCGAAACAAGTTAACGGATTATTGGAAAGAAAGTGGTGTAACTAAACAAGATGATTTTGCCTATTTAACCAACATCATTCATCAAGAATGGACTGGTTTAACAGTAAAAAAACATAAACAAATAAAAGGGTTAAAATCACAAAATCTTCGAGATCACATGAGCGAAGCCGAATTATTATTTACTGCGTTGGCTGAATTATCAACCAGACAGATTGCTGAAACTGAAAAGGCCAATGGATTAAACGAAAACGAAAAAGCAGGTGTAAAAGGTGGAGCAATTGCAAAAAATGCCCGTAAAGCATTGGAAGCAAAAACAGGTAAAAGTGTAATTACTGGTGAAAATTTTTTGCCTCCAAAAAAATAAAACACAAACTCTTTGTTTAACAAAAAATTCAAATGCTTTTAAATAACATTTCAAAAATTTTAATTGAAAAGAAAATGCATAGTTTTAAAAATTATTTATTCGTCTAACTCCTATAATTTAAATGTTGTTTTTAATTTAATAATGAAACAAAACTTCGCCAAAATTATCTCATATTTATTCCATCCGGTATTTGTGCCTACCTATGCTTTTGCCCTGATTTTGTTTACTAACAACTATTTCTCATACTTTTTTTCAGCTTCCATTAAATGGTTGTTACTGGCTGTTACCTTTTCGTTTACAGCTCTTCTTCCCATTTTAAATTTGATGATTTTAAAACGATTTAGATTAATTAGTTCCTTCTTTTTACAAAATGCAAGAGAACGAACATTTCCTTATTTAATTACAACTTTGTTTTATGTAGGTTTAATTTATCTTATCAAAGATTTCAAGTTGCCCGGCATTTATGTTTCATTTTTAATTGCCTCTGCTATCTGCATTTCCATAGCAGCACTCATTAATTTGAAATGGAAAATCAGTGCACATTTAATCGGTAACGGTGGTTTGACGGGATCCATTTTAGCTATATCATGGATATTACATCAAAATTGGTTACATTGGTTATGTTTAATGCTATTAATTTCTGGCTTAACTGCATTTGCTCGTATTGCATTAGAAGAGCATACACCACAACAAACGTATGTTGGTTTTCTGTTAGGATTCATCGGCATGTTTTTTTTATTGATTGGCGCATACATTGTAAATCTCCACACCATTTTTTAATATGGCAGTATTGGTAACAGGTTCAACCGGATTGATTGGTACACATTTAACTGCACAACTGTTAATGAATGGAGAAAAGGTACGTGCATTTATAAGAAAAGGAAGCAAGAGGGAAAATATCAAAGAAGTTCTTTCCTTTTACACTCATCAGGTAGAAGATTTTTTTAATCAAATTGATTTTTTTGTCGGAGACATCACCGATATTTTTTCAATTTCAGATGCATTGGAAGGTGTCAACGAAGTATATCATTGTGCGGGAATGGTTGATTTTAATGAGAAAAATTTAAAACAACTTTTATTGATTAATGAAACCGGTACCGCCAATTTAATCAACGCTACCTTAGAAAAACCGGGCATTAGAGTGTGTCATGTAAGCTCTGTGGCTACACTACCTAATCATGATAAAAAGCCAATAGTTGATGAATCAGTTTTCTGGAAATCATCTCCAAAAAACGCAGCTTACTCTATTAGTAAATACAATGCAGAACGCGAGGCATGGAGAGGCGTTTCAGAAGGATTAGATTTATTTATGGTTAATCCCAGCATTGTATTAGGAGCCGGTTGCTGGAATCAAAGTACGGGTAAAATAATGGAGCAATGTAAAAAAGGAATTGCTTTTTATACTAAAGGTGTTACTGGTATTGTAGATGTAAGAGATGTAGTTGCTGTAATGATGAAACTCATGAAATCAAAAATTACTGGTGAACGATTCATTCTTAACGGTGAAAATTATTCGTATCAAAATTTAATCAATGAATTTCATGATGCCTTTGGAAATAAAAGACCATACATTGAAGCTAATTCATTTTTATTAAATATTGCTTCTGTACTCGATCGTGTCTTCTCTAAAGAACGTAGATTAAATAAGCAAGTGGTAGAATCCATGTTAAGCAAAACTTATTTTTCCAATAAAAAAATTACTGAGGCAATCGGACATCAGTTTTATCCCATTTCTGAAACTATAAAATACATAGCAGAAAAATACGAAACTAAATTTTCGTTTTAAAACGTCAACCTATACTGAGGAACAAAGAAAAATTTCAACTGATAATCAGTGCGAATGGTTTTTGTGCTGATATCGTAACTCTGCTGAAACACATTGTTGTGTCGTGTTAAATTTTGGATATCCACACTTACTTCATGCGTAACATGTTTTGAATTTAAACGATAAGATGGTTTTATGTCTATTCTGAAATAAGGATCAAATTGTGGCGAGTATGCTCTATCATTAAAATACAATTGACGATTGTATAAAATAGATTTATCAATGTCAATTGGCACATAACGTTTGCCTCCTGCATAAACAACTTTCACGTCAAGTGCAATAGTATGTTTGGTTTTTATTTTAAATTCTTTTCCAGCCAAAGCATTAATCACATAATTTCCATTGAAAGCTGTGTTTCGGATTACATTATCACTTCCTTTGTATTTGCTTTCAAAAACAGATGCAGTCAATAAATAATAAAATCCTTTACTATAAAACTTTTCTAAAGTAAATTCAAGTCCGTAATTTTCCCCTGTCCCTTTGCTTGTTAAACTATCTATATTCGGGCTTTCGAAATCAGCACCTAAATTAATGGCAGAAAAATAATCTTTACGAGTACGAACCGGAATGTTGTATAGATATTGATAATAGCTTTCAACTTTTATTCGAGCATTTTTAAATATGGTTCTATCGTATGCCAACACAGCGTGCACAGCTCTACTGTAATCTAAATTTCGATTTGTTTCTATAATTCCCGCTGCTGTTGTAGAAGTTGAAAAATAAACATACAGTGGCTGCAATTGGCTGTGCATACCGGTTCCAAAGCTTAATGCGTCTTTATTACTTATTTCATACCGTAAACCAATTCGTGGTTCAATTGCAAAAGAATTGTTTAAATAAAATTGTTGTGCGCTCAATCCAGTATTTAAAGTTAGTTTCTGATTGAGTTTATGTTGCCACTGAGTAAACAATCTACACAAAAGCGAATTGCCCTTAAAATCTCTTAAAGGCAACAATCCTAAGCCAGTAAATGCATTGGTGCTATCTACAAACAAGGTTGAAAATAAATCTGCATACACACCAGCATTAATGAAATTACGTGAATTTATTTTTTTATTGAATGTACTGTTTAATGAATAACGAAGTGTATAAGATTTATTTCTGTATTCGGGAGAAATGATGTTTGGAACAACATTCGTGTCAATACGATCAGCAATGATTAAATTATATTGACCACTTACACCTATATTTGTTTTGATGTAGGATGTTGAATTAAGTAAATACACGTGCGATAAACCAGTTGCCCCAACATTGGATTGATAAGAGATGTTTCTCCCGCTGTAACCATAAAGGTTATTTTCCTTGGATTGATCTTTTGCTTTTAAATCAATAAAGCTAATTCCTCCAATTCCCCAGAATGTGTATTTACCAAATTTTTTAGTTGGAAATTCAAGTTTAAAAGTCACGTCCTGATATTGCGGTATGGCTGCGCCTGTTCCAAAATCAATATTTAAATATTTAAAAACAGAAAGCGTAGAATACCTATAATTTACAAGGAATGAAGCGTTTTTATTTTTTTTAGAAAATGGACCTTCAGCACCTACTTCAAATCCATTGAATCCCATTTGTGCAAGGTATTCGTATTTTTCATTGTTACCTGTACGCATCTTTAAATCAAACACACCCGCTGTTGCGTTGCCATAATCTGCGGGAAAAGCGCCGGTCATAAAATCGGAGTTATCTAATGTGTTGTTATTTAAAATGCTTATCGGTCCGCCTGTTGAGCCAAGAGAACCGAAGTGATTGGGATTTGGAATATCCAATCCATTTACTCGCCATAAAACTCCTAATGGAGAGTTGCCACGAATGATAATATCATTTCTGCTGTCGTTAGCACCGCTTACACCGGCAAAGTTTGCTGCCATACGCGCTGGGTCGTTTCTGCTTCCCGCGTAACGCGATGCTTCTTCGGTTGAAAATAAACGCGAGCTCACCGTTGCCATTTTGTTGTTTGATTTTGTTTTATCCTGCTCAGCAACAATGGTTACTTCATCTGCCTGCACAGCGTTTTCTTCTAACTCAACTTGTAACACAATTTCTTTACCTGCTGTAAGGATAATGGATTGTACTTTTTCCTTATAACTGAGTAATGAAAATTTAATTTGCCATCTTCCTAACGGCACTGCTTCTAATCTGAATTTTCCATTTTCATCACTGCTGCAAGCCTTAATAGGATCGCTGTTCAGCAATTGAATCATTGCCCCTGGCAAAGGACTTTGAGTTTGTTTATCTACAATTGTTCCGCGAATGGTTTGAGATAAATCCTGTGATTTTATGCAATTAAAAATTACAATAAATAAAAAAAGAAAATACTTTTTTTTCATTCGTATCATTTTAACTGCAACAGTTCTTTTGCATTATTAATTGCTGCTTCACCAGGTTTTCCAGAGCTCAGCATTTTTGCAATTTCTAAAATTCGTTCTTCGTTTTGCAGCTGTTTAATTTTTGAAATTGTTTTTGTTGAATGATCTTCTTTGTATACAAATAAGTGCGATGTGCCTTTTGAGGCGATTTGTGGTAAATGTGTAATGGAAATAACCTGTCTGTTTGTTCCCATTGCCTGAAGTATTGTTCCGATTTTATCAGCAACATCTCCTGAAACACCGGTATCAATTTCATCAAAAATAATTACCGGCAATGCAGTTTTTTGCGCAGCCAGTGATTTAATGCAAAGCATTAAACGTGATAGCTCCCCTCCGGATGCCACTTTTTCAATGTCTTTGAATTCGCTTCCTTTATTGGCAGAAAATAAAAAGTTGATTTCATCTTTTCCTAAAACACCTAATTCTGTTTTTTCTTTCAATTCAATTTTAAATTTGGCATTTGGCATCGAAAGCTGTTCAAGCATACTTGAAACACTTTTCTCGATTTCAGGAATAATTTTTTTGCGTTGATCAGAAAGTGTTTTTGCCTGAGTTAAAAGTTTTTTCTGCAGGACATTCATATCTTTTTCAAGACGCTCTACATCATCATCGAAAGATTGAATGATGGAAATTTTTTCTCCCATATCTTTCCAAAGTGCTATCAACTCTTTTTCATTTGCAGCGTTATGCTTTTTTAATAAACGATTGTAGGAATCTAAACGTTCATTTATAATTTGCAATCGCTCAGGATCGGCTGTAACGTCATCACACAAAGCAGAACTCTCTGAAGCAATATCTTTTAACTCAATATAAACTTCGGAGAATCGTTTATTTAATTCGTTGTAGTTTTCACCATAACGGGAAAGCTGAGTTAAAATGGGTTTTAATAAGTTGAGCTTTGAAATTACATTTTCATGATCTCCATTAATTAGCTCTGTAATGGTAGTTAATTGTTGTTTAATGGATTCCGCATTTTCAAGCACTTCACTTTCTTTTTCAAGAGTTTCAAGTTCTTCTTCCTTTGGCGAAAATTGTTCCAGTTCATCCAATTGAAACTGCAAAAAATCCTGCTCCTTTTTTAATTGAGCTTCTTTTGCTTTTAGCTCATTGAGTTGTTTTTTTACCGATTGATACTTTGAAAAATCTTCTGCATAATTTATCAATTGTTGTTTAAGTTGAGCAAAAGCATCAATCAACTTAAATTGAAAAGCATGTTGATTCAACATTAGGGTTTGATGCTGCGAGTGCACATCAATTAATCGTTCTGAAAGTTCTTTCAGCACAGCAAGTGTAACCGGAGTATCGTTTACAAATGCTCTAGATTTTCCATCTGCATTAATCTCTCTGCGAATACAAGTCTCTTTTTCAAAATCAATATCGTGAGTTGTAAATAACTCTTCTAATTGCAAATTAGAAACATCAAATACAGCTTCAACTACACATTTTTTAGTTTTATCAAATAAAGCATCCGAATCTGCTCTGTTGCCTAACACCAATCCTAAAGCACCCAACAAAATAGATTTACCTGCACCTGTTTCTCCTGTAATTACAATGTAACCTTCCGGAAAATGAATAGTGCTTTCTTCAATCAGTGCGTAATTTTTTATGCTGAGGTGTTGTAACATGTAGCTTGAAAAAATTTTAATTGAACAGATTATGCTTTTATCAAATAATAATTTTTCTTGCCTTTTTGTACAAGCAAATATTTTTGATTGATTAAATGTTCTGTTGTTACAACTTGTGTTTCGCTTTCAATTTTTTGTTTGTTTAATGAAACACCACCTCCAACAATCATTTTTCTAGCTTCACCTTTGCTTGGAAAAACAGTTGTGTTTGCAGTTAGGAAATCAATAATGTTAATGCCTGATATAAGTTGTTCTTTGTTGATTTCAAATTGAGGAACGCCATCAAATACATCGAGAAATGTTGCCTCGTTTAAATTACCTAATTGTTCCAATGTGCCTTTGAAAAGTATTTCAGAAGCTTCAATGGCTGCGTGATAATCTGCCTCAGAATGTACACGAATAGTTACATCTTTTGCTAATGCTTTTTGTAAAACGCGTAGGTGCGGAGCCGCATCATGTTCTTTGTCGAGTTGTTCAATTTCTTCTCTGCTTAATAAAGTAAAATAACGAATGTATTTTTTTGCGTCTTCATCGCTGGTGTTTAACCAGAACTGATAAAACTTATAGGGCGAAGTTTTTTTAGCATCCAGCCATACATTACCCGATTCGGATTTTCCGAACTTTGACCCATCAGCTTTTGTAATGAGTTGCGTGGTTAACGCAAATGCCTGCCCACTTGTTTTTCTGCGAATTAATTCGGTTCCGGTGGTGATATTTCCCCATTGGTCGCTTCCACCCATTTGTAATAAACAGTTTTTTTCTTTGTATAAATGATAAAAATCGTAACCTTGAATTAACTGATAACTGAATTCAGTAAACGACATGCCAACTCCGGTTGTTCCATCAATTCGTTTTTTCACCGAATCTTTTGCCATCATATAATTTACCGTGATGTGTTTTCCTGCATCACGAATAAAATCCAGAAAAGAAAAGTTTTTAAACCAATCGAAATTATTCACCATTTCTGCACTGTTTGCTCCACAATTAAAATTGAGAAATTTTTCGAGTTGTTTATGAATACAATCTACATTATGTTTTAAAGTTGCTTCATCCAACAAATTTCTTTCCTGTGATTTCCCACTTGGATCGCCTACCATTCCGGTTGCGCCACCTACCAGTGCAAAAGGTTTATGCCCAGCTTTTTGAAAACGAACAAGTGTCATGATTTGAGATAAACTTCCAACATGCAAGGAATCAGCAGTTGGATCAAAACCAATATATGCTGCGGTCATTTCTTTATTCAATTGCTCCTGTGTTCCGGGCATTGCATCGTGCAACAAACCACGCCACTTTAATTCTTCTACAAAATCCATTTCCATGACTAAAATTTAAAGCAGCAAAAATAAGAAATAGAAGTTTAGAAATGACACTTTCATTTATAGAATAATGTAGAAATAATGCCAATAAATTCGTTATATTTTAACAAGATTATTTTTTTACTTCAATTAAAAAGTATTTAAGAAAACAACTTTTATAAGAATTTTTACTGATAAAAGTTTAGATAAAATCTTACTAAAATAGAATTGAAACTAAAAGCAACAAAAAAGCCTTTCATCCTATGAAAGGCTTGATTTTGATAGCTTAAGCATATACATGTTAATTGTATAAAATATACAACATGTTTTGATTTAAATCTATTTTGTATTCTATTACAAACTCATCCAATGTTTGTAGATGATAACCATTGCTAAAGTGTCGAGTTTACAATAACTTATTAGTGCTTGTTTAATCAATTCTTTTTTAACAGGATCGTTTTTGGCAAATCCGTAAAGCATATCCTGGTATGCACGCATGGCTGCTGTACCCTCTTTTACTTCATAAGCATCTATTTCTTGAATAGATGGTAAAAGCTTATATGGAGACAGTACCTCATTATTTTCTTTTTTGTAAAGATTTACTCCGGGTTCAAAATTTTCAAGCATTGATTTAATTTCAGGATTAGTGAAACTTTTCATCACTGCTGGCAAAGTAACTTTTATACTTGTTTTGCCATTAGTGTATGGATGAAAATATCCCCTTTCAGCCATCTTACACATATCGGTAAGCTCCGTTGTATCGTCTTCATTAAATTTCACGACGCGCTCGAGCCATTCAGATAAAATAGGGTTACTGTAATTGTACTTCTCCATCTGAAAATAGATATCTCTTAAAATAATATTTTCATGTTTCGACCAAATCATAATTTCACCACCATCGTTTGTTGCATTCATTAGTGATTCTGCAAATAAAAAATTTGGAAATGCCTCATTTGTATTTATCCATTCTTTGTGACGTAAAGTAGATGTAGTTGTATCTAAAGTATGGCAACTCCATTGAAATGCTATATTTTCATAAGGCCTCATTCCTTTATGATAAGGTAATGCCATACGAGATGTTTCAAAGTCAATAAAATGAATTTTCTTTTTAAGCATCCTAAGTTCTATTTTTAACTCTTCACTTATCCATTCATTTGTATACGTTAACTGCATAAATGGACGATTATTATGGTAAGGTTTATTCTGTTTTCGATTTTCAGGATTTAATATATCTGCAGGGAAATCGCTTAATCTAACTTTTCCCTCACTAATTAATGATTCTATTATGTTATCATGATGACGGTTAACATTACCTAATTGTTGTAGTTTTAATATATCGGGTGGTGCATCTGCCAATTTACCCCAACAGTGTTTAAAACCATCCGTTAATGGATCCTCAGAACGAAACTCACATTTAACACAGTTTAATCCAATAGAAGTTGAAATTTGAGTTAACTCTGGCTCTAAAGATTTTGCAAAATTAGTAGCGTGATGAATAATGGCTGGCAGACAAACATTAACTTCATTCGATAAATCAACTAATGTTAATATATCATCATTCAACAAATCATTTACATTACCATGAAAATTTACATCATAACCTACAAATTTAGACCCTGGCTTTTGTGTTTTAATTAATTCAAACATTCCGTTTAGTCCTTCAATATTAGTAACCTTGTTTTTATCAGGCATAAATAGAAAAGGGTTAACCTTAAATTGAGGATATGCATTACTGGTAACAAAATACTGAAAAGCTACATCTTCTAAATATGGACCCAGAATTTGTTTCTCTTTTTCAGAGTTCGCACTATCAAAAGATTTTGCTTTTACCTCAATTAGGTTAATGATATTACCTTTTTTCTCTAATACATCAATCCGAATTAAAAAATTCTCAAATAGTACTGATGCTTCGTAAATAATAACATTATCGTTATTCAATAATAGATCATTTGTAATTTCTGCTGATCTTTCCGGGTTACCTTCATTGCTTAAATCAATGCCTCCAGGATAGAGTAATGTTGCTAATTTTCCTACCATGTAACCACCTTCTGCCAATAACTCCATGAATTCGTTTCCTTCAAGTGTTGTAGGAAATTTTAATTTTCTATAATAAAGTTTTGCCGGACAGGTCCTGGCAACTTTAAAATCTGATTTGGAAACAAATAATTTATTCATACATCTTGTGTTAAATTGTTAAGGTATTAAATGTTGTAATCATGTATAATTTGTTAAGCAAAAAAAATAATTCGCTTATTTGAAAATAGTTAAAAAGTTTAATTATAAAAAAATAGAATCACCAACATTACAGTTCCAATTAAGTTGATTTTCAATTATCTCTTCTCTTGCATATTCATCTGTATATTCAAGTAGTGAATCAATCAGCAACTTTTTTGAAAACAAATAGTTCATCAATGAAATTATTTTTTCATTACTTGCCTCCTCTAAAAGTGAGGTTAACTTATTAGTTTCAAGAGTACTATTTTCAGATAAGAAATCAATACTGTCATTATGAAGATATACGTTGTTTAAAATAATTTCAGCAATTGATTCAGGTAAAAAAACAGCGGCAACATGTTCTGTTAAACAATTATGGCAAAGTGTGTTTAGAAAATTCTTAAATGAAATGTCATCAGTGTTAATTTTCATGATGTTTATTTTTAATTTTTAAAAAAGATAAATGATTTAAATTTTTGAATCAAAGATTGTTTTTCAAGCAGTAGGCATTCGTGTTCTGGTGCATCATACTCCACATATCCTTGAAATATTTTATCAGATAATTCTCCGCAATTTGTTACTATCAATTCTAATTCAGTCTCCTGACAATTAATAACTTCTTGGTTTAAAATACTCATCATTTTATTTGTACCAATCAGTATATTATCTTTAATCATAATTACTTTTTTAAATTCTATTGCTGTACCTCGTATCTGTTCGGTAAATTGATTGCTTGATGTTCTTATTAAATTGAGCTCAGGATACATTATGGTATTTTCATCATTAGGCACAATAATGATTTTATTGAGATAAATCCATTTTTCCTTCTTCAAAACATTGGATAGTTTGATTCGATTAATTTTATTAGATATGGTAAAAGCTATTCCTTTATAATTCATTTAATCTGCTTTTTTAATTTGACCCATAAATTGAAATGTAGTCATCCGGATTTTCAATCAGGTACTCGAGTTCAGCATTAAACAATCTATCTATCATCTCTAAACTTTTTCCAATATCCATAGATAGTTTTGAGGGTTCGTTTATTAAATAATAGTTTAATAAAGCTTGTTTTGATTGTTCATGTAAAGTAACAATGAACTTAATTTCGGCTTCAAGCAACTCTTTTTTTTCCATTTTATTTTTTATTGATTAGTTTAAATAATGTGTGTTTGCAAATAGAGAACAATCCCTTTTTCAATTCTTTCTTTTCTTCCAATGATTTTGAGAAATACCTGCTAATTTCTCCTTTGGTATTTATTTTATAGTACTTTATAACTTCATCATTATTACGAGAAGTGATACTTGGTAAATCATTAACAGTAGTACAAAAAATTAAATCAGCATGTAGTTGTACTATTTCTACGTGAATAAACAAACAGTTTTTTACTTCAAGTAAAGTTTCAATTTGTCTTGGAGAATAATTTTTAACCAATACACGATGAAGAACCTGACTTAACAAGTATGCCTCGTTTATTTTATGTTCGAGTAACCTGCTTAATGTTTCAGGTTTACCAAAAAATAATTCTTTAGAATAAGATTCTTGATCTTTATTTAATGTTGATTTTTGAATCTCATTAATGTAATCCGTTTTAGATTTAATTTTTTTTGGTTCATTAGGAAAAGTATTTATTTTTATTTTCATGAAAATAACTGAACGTTTAATCTTTTTTATATACTTTGAATCATAATTTTTTGTTTTTAAAACATCTACTATTTCATTAAGTTCATTTGCCAATAAATCAATCAAGCCTTCCAACTTTATTTCAGAAAATGCATTATCGTTTGTTTTAGAAACAAACCATTTTTTGCCATTTGTAACAATCAAAAAACAAGGCAAACTATTTTCTATGCCCGGCAAATCAGCGCTGTTTCTTTTAAAATGATGAACCCTCAAATCATCACTTGAAATTTCTTTTTTAATGGCAACCCACGATAAACAGATGGCACTGTTTTCGAGAATACCGTTATAAAAATTTTCTTCAGCATTATTACTTAATGCATTTAGTTCCCAACCGTACATGGTTTTAAGGTTAAGAGCTTCTAAAATAAATGTTGGTTTCATGGCTTGATTGTTTATTGTTTTACAAATTTAGTTTACGTTAACCGTAATGATATTGCGCTCAATTGTTTTGGAGAAATTTTTTTTAGGAAAGCGTTTATTTTGTATATAAAAATTTAATTTTTATATACTTTCTTTTACTTGATAAAAAGAAAGTATCAAATAAAAATCAAGAACAAACGATTGCTCACGCTCTCTGCTTTTTTCTTTACGGTCAGCCATTCCACCTGGCTGCCCTAAAAAAAGCAATCACCCGAATCGGCACCGCGTTTGTTCGTTGCCACGCT
>Ga0172373_10007073_pt1 | contig 14704 bp, 14 predicted proteins | sample Lak10m_2_FD_114546 | JGI IMG/M metagenome (GOLD analysis project Ga0172373, IMG submission 114546) | Freshwater microbial communities from Kabuno Bay, South-Kivu, Congo - kab_092012_10m | ecosystem: Environmental > Aquatic > Freshwater > Lake | place: Democratic Republic of the Congo... | reverse complement strand
TGGACCAGATGGCAACACCCAAGGTACTGCCCCCCGCAAGCATCCAGATGGTCGCCGTGCGACCAGTGGTTTCTCGCATGCGCTGGACGTGAGTCAGCGCTGTGAAAGAACCCAGAATGGCGATTAACACCGATAAAACGATCAGCGAGGTATTCCAAGTGATAGGCACAACGACCCTTTTTATTTGAACTTGTCCTGATACTACTTAGGCAAGCGTCCCCTCAATGAGAGAAGAAAGTCAGTAAATCCCTTTCTATTCCCCCGCTCCGACCCATCATTCTCAAATGAGCACAACGTTCCTATCGGCAACCGATCTGAATCCTTTAGGGAAATTTCGCCGTCAGCGTGGGCACACGATAACACGCGATTTGTCAGCTTCAGGACAGGATTAGCCATCATTCAAGCGATATAATGAACATCCGTTTTTCTTCTATCTCGGAGCCACCGCCATGTCGCACAACCTGTTCGATTCCCGCCAAACACTCTCCCTCGCCAACGGCAAGACCTCGGCCTTGTATTCGCTACCTGCATTGGAAAAGGCAGGCATCGGCAATATCTCGCGCCTGCCGGTCTCCATCCGCATCGTGCTGGAATCGGTGCTGCGCAACTGCGACGGCAAGAAGGTGACGGAACAGCATGTGCGCGAGCTGGCGAACTGGAAACCGAACGCGGCGCGCAGCGAAGAGATCCCCTTCGTCGTGGCACGCATCGTGTTACAGGACTTCACCGGCGTGCCGCTGCTGGCCGACCTGGCCGCCATGCGCGACGCCGCCGCCAAGGCGGGCAAGGACCCCAAGGTCATCGAGCCACTGGTGCCGGTGAATCTGGTGGTTGACCACTCGGTGCAGATCGACAGCTTCAACAACCCGGATGCGCTGAAGACCAACATGGCGCTCGAATTCGAACGCAACACCGAGCGCTACCGCTTCATGAAATGGGGCATGCAGGCATTCGACACCTTCAAGGTCGTGCCGCCCGGTATCGGCATCGTGCACCAGGTCAATCTGGAATACCTCGCACGCGGCGTGATCCAAAAAGACGGCGTGACTTATCCCGACACACTAGTTGGCACCGACAGCCACACCACGATGATCAACGGCATTGGCGTGGTCGGCTGGGGCGTGGGCGGTATCGAGGCGGAAGCGGGCATGTTGGGGCAGCCGGTGTATTTCTTGACGCCCGATGTGGTCGGCGTGCACCTCAAAGGCAAGTTGCGCGAAGGCGTGACCGCCACCGATCTGGTGCTGACCGTGACTGAGCTCTTGCGCAAACACAAGGTCGTGGGCAAGTTCGTCGAGTTCTTCGGTGAAGGCACATCCAGCCTCGCTCTGCCCGACCGTGCCACGATTGCGAATATGGCCCCAGAATACGGCGCGACCATGGGTTTCTTCCCAGTGGATGAAGTGACGGTGCAATTCATGAAGAACACCGGCCGCACGGCGGATGAAGTGGCCGCTTTCGAGGCCTACTTCAAAGCGCAAGGCCTGTTCGGCATCCCCGCTGCGGGCAGCATTGATTACACCAGCGTGGTGGAACTCGATCTTTCCAGCATCGTGCCGTCACTCGCCGGTCCAAAACGTCCACAAGACCGCATCGCGCTGCCTGCAATGCGCGACACCTTCAACACCCTGTTCAGCAAACCCATCGCCGAGAACGGTTTCAACCAGCCCGCCGACAAACTGAACACCCGCTATGCCACTGGCAAGGACGGTTTGGAGATCGGCAACGGCGACGTGCTGATCGCCGCGATCACCTCCTGCACCAATACCTCCAACCCTGGCGTGCTGCTGGCCGCAGGTCTCCTGGCGAAGAAGGCCGTGGCAAAAGGGCTGAAGGTCGCGCCGCACATCAAGACCTCGCTGGCGCCCGGATCGCGCGTCGTCACCGAATACCTGACCAACGCCGGTTTGCTGCAATCGCTGGAACAACTGGGCTTCAGCGTCGCCGCCTACGGCTGCACCACCTGCATCGGCAACGCCGGTCCGCTGCGTGAAGATATCGAGAAGACCATCGTTGACAACAGTCTGGTGTGCGCTGCCGTACTTTCCGGCAACCGCAACTTCGAGGCGCGCATCCACCCCAACCTGAAGGCCAACTTCCTCGCTTCGCCTCCTCTGGTCGTTGCCTACGCCATCGCGGGCAAGATGAACATCAACCTCGACACTGAGCCGCTGGGCACCGGCAAGGACGGCCAGCCGGTTTACCTGAAAGACATCTGGCCCAACAGCGCCGAAGTGCAGACCGTGATGAAATTCGCGGCCGACCCGGCGGTGTACCAGAAGCTGTATAGCGATCTGACCCGCGACCTGCCGCTGTGGAACGCCATCCAGGCGCCCACCGGCAACCTGTACCAGTGGGACGATTCCACCTACATCGCCAAGCCGCCGTTCTTCGATGCCGCCGCGCCAAAAATCGGCGACATCAAGAATGCCAAGGCACTGGCGCTGTTCGGCGACTCCGTCACCACCGACCACATCAGCCCCGCCGGCAGCTTCAAACCCACCACCCCGGCGGGCAAGTATCTGCAAGCGCACAAGGTCGAGGTCAAGGACTTCAACAGCTACGGCTCGCGTCGCGGCAACCATGAGGTGATGATGCGCGGCACCTTCGCCAACGTGCGCGTGAAGAACCTGATGCTGCCGCCCAATGCGGACGGTAGCCGCATCGAAGGTGGCTACACCCTGTACCAAGGCGAACAGATGGCCATCTATGACGCCGCGATGAAACACATCGCCGACGGCACACCGACCGTGATCTTCGCCGGTGAAGAATATGGCACCGGCTCCAGCCGCGACTGGGCCGCCAAGGGCACACAACTGCTGGGCGTGAAGGCCGTCATCGCCAAGAGCTACGAACGCATCCACCGCAGCAACCTGGTGGGCATGGGCGTGCTGCCCTTGCAGTTCAAGGGCAGCGACTCGCTGGGCAGCCTCAACCTCACCGGCGAAGAGACCTACGAACTCACCGGCCTCGCTGGCGAAATCAAGCCGCAACAGGATGTGTCACTGACCATCAACCGCAAGGATGGCAGCACGCAAAGCGTCACCCTGCTGCTGCGCATCGATACGCCGATCGAGGTGGATTACTACAAGAACGGTGGGATATTGCCGTTCGTGTTGAAGGAGTTGGTGAGTAGGTAAGTATTTGATGCACGATGGTGAAAACGAACAAGCCCGCTTTCGCGGGCTTGTTCGTTTTTAACGAGTGCGAAATTTTTTTCAAATTCACAACAGCGTGACTGGTACGCACACTTCGCCGTCGAAAGCCCCAGTTGCCTCGTCGTAGTAACCACCTGCTGGATAGTGCTCGAATAATGGACGTGCATCCAGTTGATAACCGCTCTCCGGCAGCCAATCGCGCAGCAGGTATTCCCACGCGGCAGGTATATCGTCTTGCGGAAAACGGAATGGCAGCACGGCGTATTTTCCGCCGGGGATGGTCTGCTTCAGCGCAGGCGCGCTAGGTTTGAACGATGCATCAATTTCCACACAGGCATCGTAACGGCATTTCTCCGACGCAGTGACCAGTGGATCGTCTAAGCCGATGCCGTAGCGTGCATTTCCCAGCAAACCTTGTACGACCATCCACGGTGCGACCTGCTGTTGCCAAAAGTCTTTGATGGCAAAGCCATAGGGACCCGTCACCCGCATATAGGCAACGGTGACGGGTTGTCGTTCGACGATAGTGACGGTTCTGTTCATAGTGTTCTCCATGGTGGTTTGTAAGATGGAAACATGATGTTCCGATCCGTCGTCGATCACCTGATTCAGCTTGCGCATCACCTGATCGCGCTTGCTCTTTTGTGTAACACGCCAAGCCGTGGGAGAACAGCCAAAACGAGCCTTGAACGCATGTGCCAATGCTTCATTGGAACCAAACCCGACTGCTAGCGCGATCTCCAACACCGCGATGCGCGGCTGCGCTAATAAGCGTACCGCAGCCACCTCCAATCGCCTGCGCCGCACATACTCGCCCAGCGGTTCACCCATCCAGGCGCTGAACGTGCGATGAAAATGAAATGGGGAAAAACACGCTACAGCGGCCAGCTCTGCCAGCTCCAGCGGGGTATCAAGATGCTGATCTATATGCGCCAGTACTTGGTGCATACGTGCAGAATAACGATCACGATTGCGGGACATGGCTCAACGTTTGACCGAAGCTGGATGTTCCATCTTCATGTACACACCGCCTTGTTCCAACTCTTGCAGCATCTGAGCCAATCGCTTCTGTTGTGTCTCAGGCAATTTGGCTTTCGTTATCCAGCCGATGTAATCGTTGCGCTGGTACGGTGGACGTTCGTCGTAGGCTTGCATCAGGCTCTTTGCCGTCAGTGCATCGCGCATGAAGTCCGGCATGGGGTGGCGTTCGCGCTTCAGGTGCGGAGATTGATGCACTTTCGTTGCCGCCTCAGCATCTTCTAGTTCCAGCAGCAACCGCAAGCGCTCCTGTTTCGCCACCACCCGCCAATATTGCCCGGTCAGCGCGCCTTCCAACGCCCACAACAGATTGAGGCTGGCATTACCGCCGCTGAGTTTCACTTGAAGATAGGTACGCACCGCACCCAGCTCGCGCAGTTGCTCGATGGTCTGGATGCCCGCCTGTTGCAGCATCATTTGCGATTTGGGACCGAGATTGGGCAGGTCAGCGATGTTCATATGACCTCCGTGGCTAAGCCCATGAATGCACTGTAACGCTCGACTGCTTGTTGCAAGGATAACTTCTCCGTCTTGCTCAATTTGGAAAAAGGCGTGGCCGTCACGACGATGAGATTCTTTTTGACGGTGCGTTTCCATGTCCCCACTACCTGACCATCGATGACGATGGTGGAGGCGAACATACCGTTGCCGCCGGGGCATATCTGTTCCGCATATTGCGGTGCCAGCACAGCGCTGCGATCTTGATAGCCTAGGATGTATTCGTCGAAACCGGGCAAGGCGAACGCGCGGATCTTCTCCTTCGGCAACACGATGTCGGGCGACATCCAATAGGTCGTTTTATCTATCGTCTCTGAGATCAACCTTGATTTGATGTCTTCAAAACCGGCTCGCGCTTCAGTGGCACTCAAGCCCGACCACCAGATGAAGTCTTTGATGGTCGCGGGGCCGCGACTGCTGAAATAACGCCACGCCAATTCTGCCAACGCTTCGTCGCGCGTCTTGGCTTTGACGGGCTTCACCCACTCTTCCAGCAGTGCGTAGTTCTGCTCTTTGGCATCGGTAGATGCGAGACAGATGAGGCCGTGCAACGCGGCGTTCCACAGGATGTGATAACCACGCTGCCCCTCGACGGAGATGCCTGCCGCTTGCAAGGCGGCATACATCTCGTCACGTTTCTTTTGTTGGCCGCCTTGTAAGGTCTTGGTGAAGACTTGGTGGCTACGAACGAGTGTCTTGTCGTCCAACTCCAAGGCATCGCGCCGCCTCTGACTGCCAGACAGGTTCTTAGGCGAGGTGAGTGAAAGCATCCAGCGCACATCTTGCGCGGCCACGACATGGAGCGTGCCGCGCATAGGCCAAGTGCGGACGATGTCGCCTGCGTCGAAGGCGCGATCCACCTCACCTTGTACGGCGTTAGGCAAGCGCAGGCCGATAGACCATTTCACACCGGGCAGGTCTTGCCCTTGCATGCCGCCTAGATGCGCAACGATCTGCGCGGGCGTTGCGAAACGTTGAGTTGAGATTTGCTGTCGAGACAAGCGGAGTGCGGCGATGTCCATAAGGCTCCCTGTGCTATGACTCGGTTCGCCCAGTCTATCGGCCAACCTTCATCATTCGTCCTGATCTTTCTGGCCGGGGAACAACACCTCGGCGAAACCGAAGTCACGCATATCAAGGATGCGCATGGGATACAGAATGCCGTCCAGATGGTCGCACTCGTGTTGCACCACACGCGCATGGAATCCGCTCACCGTGCGATCGATCAGGCCGCCGTTCTCATCACGTCCTTGGTAGCGCAGCCGGGTATATCGCGGCACCAGACCGCGCATCCCGGGCACACTCAGACACCCCTCCCATCCCGCTTCCATCTCGTCCGACACAGGGGTGATGACTGGATTGATGAGTACGGTCTGCGGCACCGATTCCGCGTCGGGATAACGCGGATTGGCATTCACTTCGAAAATCACCACACGCAACCCCACGCCGATCTGCGGTGCGGCCAACCCCACGCCGCTCAATTCTTTCATGGTGTCGCGCATATCCGCCAACAAAGCCTGCAGCTCATGATTACCGAAGTTGGTGACGGGTTCTGCGCGTTGCAACAAGCGCGGATCGCCCATGCGCAGGACTGGCCTAGACGCCATCGTGCTCCACCACGCCTTCCAATATCTTGCGCACCCGGGCCATGGCGGGCTGGGCGAAGGTGCCGATCTCATCCAGCGGGATTGCTTTCTCGCTGGTAGCGCGCCCCGCTGCATAGTTCACCACCACGGTGATGGCGGCATATTCCAATCCCAGTTCGCGCGCTAATGCGGCTTCCGGCATCCCCGTCATGCCCACCATATCCGCGCCGTCGCGCTCAAGGCGATCGACCTCGGCAGCGGTCTCTAGACGCGGCCCTTGGGTCACGGCATAGACACCACCGTTCAGACACGCTTCGCCTGCACGCTTTGCCGCTTCCAAAATGCGTTGCCGCAACGACTCGGTATAGGGCAAGGTGAAGTCGATATGGGTGACGGAGTTCTCGCGTCCGTCGAAGAAGGTGAAGGCACGACCGTGTGTGTAATCGATGATCTGATCCGGCACGACCAAGGTCCCCGGTACCAGATCGGCACGTATCCCGCCCACCGATGACACCGCGATGACACGCTTCGCCCCTTGGTCACGCAAGGCCCACAGATTGGCGCGATAGTTGACCATGTGCGGCGGGATAGTGTGACCGTAACCGTGGCGCGCGATGAACATGACTTCGTGTTCGTTAATCGTGCCGAAGGTCATCGGCCCAGACGGCTCACCAAAAGGCGTGCGCATCACCTGTCGATGGGTGATCTTGAGATTGCCGAGTTGATTGAGACCTGTACCACCAATGATCGCGAGCATTTGAAACTCCAATTCAAAATCAAGTCGTCCACGAAAAACACGAAAGGCACGAAAATATATCTATGTAACTTCTGTCGTGTCGAATTAGATTTGGTATTCGTGTTCGTGCTTTTTGTGTATTTCGTGGATAAATGTTTTACCCTTCTTTTACCGCGTAGATGGCTGGCAGATTACGCCAAGCGCCGTGGATGTCCATGCCAAAGCCGAATACGAAACGATCCGGCAATTCCATGCCTACAAAATCGGCACGGATGGGTTTCGATTTGCCATTCACCTTGTCGGCGAAGACGGCGCAATAGAATTGGGTTGCCCCCAGTTCCATCACCCGCTGTTTGATGGCCAGCATGGTGTGACCTTCATCCAGAATGTCGTCCAACACCAACACCACTTTGCCTTTCACGTTCTCGCGCGGCGCGACCTTCCAATGCAACTCGCCGCCTTGCTTCTCGTTGCCGTAACGCGAGACATGCAGGTAGTCGAAGTCCAGCGGGAAATCCAGCATCGGCAATAATTGACCTGTGAAAATGACTGCCCCCCCCATCACTGACAACACCAAAGGGTGCTGGTCCGCGAGTGTCCCATTGATCTCTTTGGCCACCTGCACCACAGCGGCTTGTACTTGATCGGCACTGAACAACAACTCGGCATCCGCCAAGGTCTGGCGTGCTTGTTGGTTGGTCAGCATCAGCTCTTCTCCCAATCGCTCAGGTGCGCCAGCAGCTCATCCTCACCCCACACTGGCACATTCAATTCTCTAGCCTTGTCTAGCTTGCTCCCTGCTTCCGTCCCAGCTACGACATAGTCCGTCTTTTTGGAAACCGAGCCCGCCACCTTCGCCCCCAAGGCTTCCAGCCTTGACTTTGCCTGATCTCGGCTCAGACTGGCGAGGGTTCCGGTGAGAACGAATGTCTTACCAGTGAGCGGAAGCACTTGTTCACTTGCGCCATCATGTTCTTCCCACTGCACACCCGCTTCGCGCAACTGTTGCACCACCTCGCGGTTGTGTGCCTCGGCGAAGAAATCAACGAGGCTTTGCGCGACGACCGGCCCCACATCGGGCACTTGCAGCAACCGTTCGGTATCGGCCTGCATGATAGTTTCCAGTCTGCCAAGATGACGCGCCAAGTCCTTGGCCGTGGTTTCGCCCACATGACGGATGCCAAGTGCGAACAGGAAGCGGCTCAAGGTGGTGTGTTTGCTCTTCTCCAGCGCCGCTACGATGTTGTACGCGCTCTTCTCGGCCATGCGATCCAACGCTGCCAAGGTCGCCACCTCCAAGCGATAGAGGTCTGGCAAGGAACGGATGATGTTCTCATCCACCAACTGCTCTACCAATTTGTCGCCCAAGCCTTCGATGTCCATCGCGCGCCGCCCCGCGAAATGCAGGAGGGCTTGCTTGCGTTGGGCGGCACAGAACAGACCACCAGTGCAACGCGCATCGGCTTCGCCCTCTTCGCGCACCACATGGCTACCGCAAACTGGGCAAGTGGTCGGCATGACGAACGCGCGGGCATCGCTTGGACGACGTTCGGCGATGACGCCCACCACCTCGGGGATCACATCGCCAGCACGACGCACGATGACGGTGTCGCCGATGTGCACATCCTTGCGGCGTACCTCGCCTTCATTGTGCAAGGTGGCATTGCTGACCGTGGTGCCGCCGACGAACACCGGCTCCAATTTGGCGACCGGGGTAAGTTTGCCGGTACGACCGACTTGGACCTCGATGTCGCGCACGACGGTGAGTTGCTCTTCTGCTGGAAACTTGTGCGCCACCGCCCAGCGCGGTTCGCGCGAGACGAATCCCAACACGGCTTGTAGCGCGAGGCTGTTGACCTTGTACACCACGCCATCAATGTCGAAGGGTAGTGCATCCCGTTTGCTGGCGATGCGCTGGTGGAAGGCGACCAGTTCATTCGCGCCTTTTGCCACGGTGCGCTCATCGCACACAGGCAAGCCAAACTTTTTCAAGGCATCCAAGATGGCGCTATGCGTGGCAGGCAATACCCAACCTCGGGTTTCGCCTAGACCATAGGCAAAGAAAGAAAGCGTGCGCTTGGCCGCCAAGGCAGGATCGAGTTGACGTAGGGTACCCGCCGCACCATTGCGCGGATTGACCAAGGTAGGCAATCCCAGTGCCCGTTGTTTTTCGTTGTAGTGATTGAAGTCTTTGCGCGACATGTAGGCTTCGCCGCGTACTTCCAGCACCTCGATGTCGCAGTCGTGCAAGCGCAAAGGGATGGATTTGATGGTGCGGATGTTCTGCGTTACGTCTTCCCCCGTCTCGCCATCGCCACGGGTGGTAGCGTGTATCAACACGCCGCGCTCGTAGCGCAGGTTGATAGCGAGTCCGTCGAATTTGAGTTCGCAGTTGTATTCGATCTGTTCCATCGAACCCAAGGCGTTCCTGACACGTACATCGAAATTCGCAGCCCCGCTCGATTCGGTGTCCGTCTCGGTGCGGATGGACAACATGGGGACAGCATGACGAACGGGGACGAATCCATCCAGCACCTTGCCGCCCACGCGCTGGGTCGGTGAATCGGGGGTGAGCAGATCTGGGTATTGCGCTTCCAGCGTTTGCAGTTCACGAAACAGCTTGTCGTATTCCGCATCGGGAATGCTGGGCGCATCCAGCACATAGTAAGCGTGGTCGCACCGTTCGATCTCGGCACGCAACTGAGCGATGCGTTCTGCCGCTCCCATCAGGAGAACAACCGTAGCGCCTGATCGCTTCCGGGAGCGATGCCGCCTGCCAGCATGCGCTTTTCGACGGCCTCCACCTGAGCACGGATGCGGGAGATGGCGGTGTTATCCAAGGTAACGCGCTGATCATCGACCAGGGTGGCGCGCAAAGTAGTCGCGACCTCCATCGCCAACAAGGTCATCTCATCCAGACAGTTGACTGGGTTGTGCACTCGCGGAATGTCGAGCAGCAGTGTCATGTTGTCGACTTGCATCTGATCCAAGGTGTGGTGCTGGAACGGCGTGCCGTCTGCCGCGCTTAAGGTGAACAAAGTTGCACCGTCCGCATTGAACTGGTGAAAAGTACCATCCGCCTGCAAGCTCATGCCCACTTGCTGCACGGCACGCGCCACTTCACTACCAAACAATACGCGTTCGCTGTTCGGTACGATGTTGATGCCAATCATCTGATCGACCTCGGCGCAGAATTTATCCAACTCTCGCGCGCGGTCGATGGCGCTATCAACCATGGGCAACATCATGTCGGCATCCAGCTTTTGTCCAATGGCACTCAAGAGTTCCCGAAAATCGGCGAGTCGGGTATCACTGATGGGGCCGTTGCGATCAACCAATTGCAAGGCGATCTTGAAAGCGCTGTAAGTGGTGCGACTTTCTGGAATGACTCGCTCCCACACGCCGGTGGCCGCACTGCATCCCACCGCTTGGATGGTCTTGCCGTAATCAAAACGGCGCTGCCAATAGCCGTCCAAGGCTTCTGCGCTCTGCGGAAATTTGAGCGTCACGCTAACGATGTAGTCAGTCTTTTCGTTAAATTGCGGCGAAGTGTCCACAACAGGTTCGGCGATGAAATGTTCTGTGTCCACCGCATCCATCACAGTGGGTGGCACGACTGTATCGGCTGAAACAGGAGGATCGAAGGTCTTGCCCAGGCTACGGCGATAGCGCCACTGCTGCCATAGGCCGTAGCAATACACGCCCGCCACCACCACGATGCCAATAAGCAACAAACTGAATTGGAACTCACTCATGCGCTTCGATGCCTGAAATAAAAAACAACGGGCGGAATTCTATACCAAAGGCAGTTCGCCTTCGCTGATCCCGATCTTGCTGATGTCTTGCAGGTCTTTGATGAATTCGGGGTCTTCGTGCAGTTGCGCGAGCGTCTTGGGATGGTGCTTACCGTGCATCTGTGCCAATCGGGCTTTGCTGGGTGCAGACATCTCCCATTTCAGTCCGGCCAACAACTCATCCGCCGATTCCGGTTTGTTACACACCAGTACCATATCGGCCCCAGCCTGTAGCGCCGCCTCGGCGCGTTGCACAATGCCACCTGCCACCGTGGCGCCTTCCATACTCAGGTCATCGCTAAAAATACACCCTTCAAAGCCCAGTTCACCGCGCAGGATGTCCTTCAACCATCGCTTTGAAAAACCCGCCGGACGTGGATCAACATTGGGGTAAATGACATGGGCGGGCATCACCGCAGTCAGACCGAAATTAATCATTTGGCGGAACGGGATGAGATCGCACAGTTCGATGTCGGTGTAGCTGCGTTCGTCCACGGGGATCTCCAGATGCGAATCGGCACAGACATAACCATGCCCTGGAAAATGTTTGCCCACGGTGGGCATCCCCCCTTGCTTTAATCCAATCAACAAACTGTGCGCCAACTCGGCGATCACCTGTGGATCGGCATGAAAGGCGCGGTCGCCGATGACCGAACTGGCACCATAATCCACATCCAGCACGGGCGTAAAGCTGAAGTCCACCCCGCAGGCACGCAACTCGGAAGCCAACACAAAACCCACTTGTTCGGCGAGACGCTTGGCGCGTTTGGGATGCGCGTCATACACCTTGCCCAACTCGCGCATCGGCGGTAGCCGCGTAAAGCCTTCGCGGAAACGCTGCACACGCCCCCCCTCATGATCGACCGAGATCAACAAAGGCGGCGTGCGCAAGGCGCGAATGCTGGCGGTCAATTCAGCGAGCTGACGGGGAGATTCGTAGTTGCGCGCAAACAGAATGACACCGCCGACCAAAGGGTGCTTGAGTCTTGCCTCGTCCTCAGAGGTGAGCGTCTTGCCCACTACGTCCAACATCACCGGTCCGATACCCATCAGTCTTTCCCTTCTAAAATAACGAATGCCACAGCCGTATCTTTCTCATCACTGAGGCTTAAGTGATGGCGCACAATTCCTAGGCTCATCAGATGCTCAGCCAACGACTCATCGAATACAAAGATGGGTTTGCCTAATGCGTCATGACTGACGCTGATGCGTTGCAGGCTGACTGGATGGCGCAAACCCTGCCCTGTGGCTTTGGCAAAGGCTTCTTTGGCTGCAAAACGCTTGGCGAGGAAGCGGGCTGGGTATGTCTGCGCAGCAAGCTCTAGGTATTCGGACGGACTTAAGATACGTTTGGCAAAAGCATCGCCATGACGCAGCATCGCCGCTTCGATACGCGCCACCGCGATGATGTCCGTGCCGATACCGAAGATCATGCGACGAGCAGTGCTTTCATCTTTTTCACTGCCTGCGCTAAGCCAATGAACACCGCTTCCGCCACGATGGCATGGCCGATGTTGAGTTCGGCGATATGCGGGATAGCGGCGATCGCTTGCACGTTGTGGTAATGCAATCCGTGTCCGGCATTGACTTGCAAGCCTTTTGCATGAGCATACTGTACGGCAGCGTGAATGCGTTGCAGTTCCGCTGCGCGGGCGGGAACGCTGTCGGCATCGGCATATTTTCCGGTGTGTATCTCGATGACAGGCGCACCTGCTTTCACTGCCGCATCAATCTGTTGCTCATCCGCATCGATGAACAAAGAGACGCGAATGCCCGCCTCGGTGCAGCGCTGGGTAGCACGCTGAACAGCAGCAAAATGTTTGATGACATCGAGGCCGCCTTCGGTGGTGAGTTCCTCGCGCTTCTCTGGCACGAGGCAGATATCGTGCGGCTTGACGCGCAAGGCGTTGGCAATCATCTCGTCGGTGACGGCACACTCCAGGTTCATACGCGTCTGCAACATGCCGCGCAACACGTCCACATCGGCATCTTGGATGTGGCGACGGTCTTCGCGCAGATGGATGGTGATGGCATCCGCCCCCGCCTCTTCGCACACCAAGGCGGCACGCACCAGATTGGGATAACGTGCACCGCGCGCTTGGCGCAGCGTGGCAACGTGGTCGATATTCAATCCGAGCTTAATCATAATTTCTGTAAATCCCTCATCAGTTCACGTGTGTGCAATGTCTTGCCCGCCAGATAGTGGTCCAGCAACAGACGGATCAATTGCTTACTCTGACGCGCGCTGTTGGCATCGCGATAATCATCCGCCGCCATATCTAGCAAGGTTTTGCCACTGATCGGCATTCCTTGCACCGATTCAGGTGTCGAAGCCACAGCCCCTAGCTCAAGTATATAGCGGTAAGTCTGTGTCGGCATGATGGGCTTGTCACTCATCGCTTCGGTATCCAGCCGCAGGCCGTAACCTAACTCTTGCAATAACTGTTTCTCGAAACAACGCAAGGTAAAGGCATGGTCTTGTTCCTGTGCCAGACGCAGCAGGGTGTCTTGGTAGTAGTCAAACAAACGCTCGTGCGGGTCGTCCCGCGCCATTAGATTGAGTAGCAGTTCGTTCAGGTAAAAACCACACAGCAGGGCCGTCCCCTGCAACTGAGGTTGTCCACCCTGCCATTCGGCGGCATGTAAAGTGCGCAACTCGTGTTTGCCGAACCAGCTCAACGACAGCGGCTGGAAGCTCATCAGCAAGCCGCGCAAGGTGGAACGTGGACGCCGCGCACCGCGCGCCACCAAGGGTACACGCCCATGTTGGCGGCTGAACACCTCTAATACCAGACTGGTCTCACGGAAGGGGTAGCTGTGCAGGACGAAAGCGAGTTCATCCTGGATACGTTGCTTGGAAGCGGCGTTACTCATACCCCAGAGACTTCAACATCTGTGCGCTATCTGCCCATCCGCTGCGCACTTTGACGAACACTTCGAGGAAGACTTTGCCATCGAATAATTTTTCCATATCGAGGCGCGCTTGCGTGGCGATCTCTTTCAGCTTCTCGCCCTTGCTACCGATGAGCATGGCCTTGTGCGCTTCCTTATCCACCAAAATGGCGGCATGGATACGACGCAATTTACCTTCGAGCTTGAACTGTTCGATGACGACGCTGACGGAATAAGGCAGCTCATCCCCGGTAAAACGGAACACCTTCTCGCGCAGGAGTTCGGCAGCCAGGAAGCGTTCGTTACGATCGGTGATGTCGTCCTCGGCATACAGATGCTCCCCTTCCGGCAAGAACGGGCGGATCGCATCCAGCAAGGTATCCAGATGTTTATCCTGACGTGCACTGACGGGCACGATGGCCGCAAAGTGACGCAAGGCAGCCACTTCTTGGATGAACGGGAGCAGTTCGTTCTTGTCCTGCATCAGGTCGGCTTTGTTGATGACGAGAATTGCTGGACGGTCTTGCGGCAACAATTCCAGCACTTGTTTGTCACGCTCGTCGAAGTGGCGCGCCTCCAGCACAAACAGCACCACATGCACCTCGCGCAGGCTGTTGGTGACGACGCGGTTCATGCTGCGATTCAAGGCATTGGTATGTTGCGTCTGGAAACCGGGGGTATCGACGAATACGAACTGGGTACTGTCTTCGGTGAGGATGCCTGTGATGCGGTGGCGCGTAGTCTGTGCTTTGCGCGACGTGATGCTAATCTTTTGCCCGATGAGGTGGTTGAGCAAGGTCGATTTGCCCACGTTGGGGCGGCCGACGATGGCGATGAAGCCGCTGTGCTGGTTCTCTGTTTCAGTCATTGCGTGATTCTCTTATAAGCCGCTTCTGCGGCAACTTGTTCTGCGACGCGGCGACTGTGACCTTCACCGCGCGTCTTGATGTTCAGTTTCGCGATCTCGCATTCCACTTCGAATGTCTGCGCATGCGCCTCGCC
>Ga0172373_10007070_pt1 | contig 14705 bp, 18 predicted proteins | sample Lak10m_2_FD_114546 | JGI IMG/M metagenome (GOLD analysis project Ga0172373, IMG submission 114546) | Freshwater microbial communities from Kabuno Bay, South-Kivu, Congo - kab_092012_10m | ecosystem: Environmental > Aquatic > Freshwater > Lake | place: Democratic Republic of the Congo... | reverse complement strand
TCCAACAAAATTTAATCATCAACTACCTGAGGGCGGTATCAGGAACCTGCTCGGAACGTTCAATGATACGACTTTGCAGCGGGTTGTTGATCGAGATTCTGGAATTCGCAGTTCGGCACAACTAGTCCGCTAGCCTAGGGCTTTGGACATAGAGGACCGGAGTGCGCCAGAGGTTCCCGAGAGATAACAAACAAAGGAGAAGTCCAGTTATGTCATCGACAACCAGACAGCAGGTATTGCGACATCTTGCCTTGGTCGCGGATTTGCAGCCGCCAGTGCAAAAGACGGGCAAGGCGCCCTATCCCACCGACATGACGCACGACCTGTTCCGCGCCTTTACGCGCTCGCCGCACGACGTTGGGGGCGAATTCGATGTGCCGGTCGAGTGGACCGAGGAAGAAGGTGAGGCCTGGGGCTACCGCGCCTATGTGACGACTGAGTGTCTTGCCTGGCGCGGGGTCTGGTGCGCAGAAGAACGGCGTCGCATGCAGAACGTCGATCTGGGAACGTCGCAGTATCTCGGGCTGCCCTACTACGGTCGCTGGCTGCTTGCGGCAGCCCGCATCATGGTGGAGCGCGGAGATTGCAGTCTGGGAGAGTTGATCAACAAATTCGACGAGGTGAAAAAGCGCCATGAGCCAGCACGATAGAACCCATCACGCCAAGATCGCCACGGGAAAGGGCGACCCCCAGTGTTTCAAAGGCACCGCAGATGGTCCGCCCAAGTTCAAGGTTGGCGATCGCGTGCGCATCAAGCATCTCCCGGACATTTTCTACACCCGTTGCCAGGTCTACACGCGTGGCGCGGTCGGTGAAGTGGCAGTAGTCACCCACGAGAGTCCGGCGCCGGAAGACGAGTCCTTTGGGCATGTCGATCACTCGGAGTGGTTCTACATCGTTCGCTTCAAGCAGCGCGACCTGTGGCCCGAGTATCCGGAGGCCTTTGCCAATGACACGCTGCAGACCGAGTTTTCCGAACGTTGGCTGGAGGCGGCCTGAGCCCAGGCCCTTCGTACGACAGAACCGTATTGAGGAAGGATAGATAAATGGCACATGACCACGATCACAATGCTCCCGCACCCATGGTGGAGGAGGTCAGCGATTTTGAGGCCCTGGAAATCGCCGTGCGCGAATTGGCGATAGAGAAGGGGTTGTTCTCGGCGGAAGACCACCGGCGCTTTACGGAGTTTGCAGAGCATATCGGCCCGACACCCGCAGCGCGCATGGTGGCCAAGGCGTGGCTCGACCCCGAGTACAAGAAGCATTGCCTGACGGACGCTATTGCGGCAAGCAAGGCCGTTGGCGTCGATTGGCTGAACCCGACCGGATTTGGTACCCCGAGTGACTACACCGATTTGCGGGTGCTTGAAGACACGCCGACCATGCATCACGTCGTCGTTTGTACCCTGTGCTCCTGCTATCCGCGTCCGATCCTCGGTTTCCAGCCGGAATGGTACCGCACGCCCAACTACCGTCGTCGGCTGGTTCGCTGGCCGCGCCAGGTGCTGGCCGAATTTGGCTTGAGTTTGCCGGCTGAGGTCGAGATTCGGGTCGAAGACTCCAACCAGAAGTGCCGTTTCATTGTCATGCCGGTTCGTCCGGCGGGTACCGAGGGCTGGACCGAGGATCAGCTGACAGAGATCGTCACACGCGATTGCCTGATCGGGGTTGCCCTGCCGAAGCCGGGCGTCACCTCCAACATTCCGCTGCCGGTGCATCGCGCAGCGAAACCTGCGCACCATTGAGGAGAACCCGATGGCCGCGCTTGAAAAAATGCATGCACCCGCTGAAATGGCTGAATGTGCTGCCAACTGGACTCCCGTTCCGCTGCTTGAGGATATCAAGGAGAACGGACGGGTATGGGGGGAGCTTGCGGATCAGTATGGCGTAACCAATCCTGACCCCCCCTGGAAGACCAGCCTGGACGGTATGTGCGAGGCGCTTGCCGCCGGGTCATGCTCCTCGGTGGCGGCCGCGGAAAAGCGCTGGCTCGCTGGCGAGGTTGATCGCGGTGGACTCGATGCCGCGTTGCCGCTGCTCGAACGGCGCTGGGAGGAGGACGAACTGTCTGCCACGCTATATCAGGACGTGCCCTTCCCAGAGCGTCAGTTGCTGTCGCTTGTGCATTCCATGATCAAGCGCGGGTTGGTCAACGAGGATGACCTGAAAAAGCGCATTTCCGAAGTCCAGACGCGGTTGAGCGCCACGTGACAGGGGCGGTGGCCACCGCCGTCCGCGGTGCCGTGGCCCTCATTGCCATTCCAATGGCGCATTCATTTCGGCGTGAAAGATTCTGGCGCCCTGTTTCCCGGCAGCGGTGGGGTGATCGTCAGGTAACGATTGTGGGGCTGGCTTCGCAGCCAGACCCCGGACAACCAGTAACGGAGAATTGATCGGTGTCAATCAGAGGGGTAGAGATCAACATCCAGGGCTTGGGCTATCGCTACAGCACGCGCGGTAATCCGACCTTTACCAACCTTCGCCTGGAATCCGGGCGGGGCGAAGCCTTAGCCATTATCGGCCGCTCTGGCTGCGGCAAATCAACGCTATTGCACATCATTGCCGGCCTTAACCGCCCAACGGAAGGCAGTATCGAGTTCGACGGGAAAAAGGTAACCGGCCCGTCCTCGCGGTGGGTAATGATGTTTCAGGCACCCCATCTCTATCCCTGGATGAAGGTTTCCCAGAATGTCGGGGTCGGGCTCAAGTTTGCCGGTTGGCCGGAGAAGGAAAAGGCCGAACGTGTCGCGGAGGCGCTACAGCTGGTCGAGCTGCAGGATTATGCCGACGTCAGCGTGCAGGATCTCTCTGGGGGGCAGCAACAGCGTGTGGCGCTGGCCCGCTCGCTCGTGATGGAGCCAGAACTCCTGCTGCTTGATGAGCCTTTCTCCGCGCTGGATGCCTTTACCCGGGCCTCGCTACAGCGTGACGTGCGCTCGATTGCGAAAAAGCTCGGCTTCAACCTCATCATTGTTACACATGACATCGATGAGGCAATCCTGATGGCGGACCGTGCCCTCATCATGGCTGGCGCACCGGGAAAGATCGTTACGGAAATGGAGGTTGGACTGCCCGACCCGCGCGAGCGGCATGATCCGGCGGTGCAGAACATGCGCGGCCGATTGATGGATGCTTTTCAAAGTGCGGCGAAGGTCGCAGGCGGCGCACAGCAGGACACGGAGCAGGAGGCGGAGTCTGCTTCCGCGTAGGTGCAAGGGTTCACCAGGATGCCCGATTGATAGTGGTCAGGCAAATTTGACTTGATGAGGAGATCAGCAATGAGTTTTCTAGGCGACTTCGAGCTTCAAGTTCCTCGTAATCTTTCAGAGGAATCCGTTATCAGGGTCGATACCGACGCACTGATTCCAGGCGCACCGGATACCGGCAGCCCAGAGGTGGACGCATTGCTGTTCGGTGCGCGGATCAATCGCCGCGAACTGTTGCAGATAGGGGGCTTGGCCGCATTGGGAAGTGTCGTTCCCACTTCGGCAACCTTCGCCCAGGAGAAGAAATGGGATCCTACCGTGCGCCTTGGCTACATTCCGATCACCGACGCGGCAGCCCTGCTGACCGCACACGAGATGGGCTTTTTCAAGAAGGAAGGCCTTGACTCGGAGAAGCCGACGCTGATTCGTGGCTGGTCACCGCTGGTGGAGGCTTTTGCTTCCCATCGTTTCAACCTTACCCACATGCTCATCCCGATCCCGATCTGGATGCGTTACAACAACAAATTCCCCATCAAGATCGTTGGCTGGAACCACACCAACGGATCGGGGATGGTGGTTGGCAAGGACAGTGGCATCAACTCGCCGAAGGATTTCGGTGGCAAGCAGTTTGCGGTGCCGTTCTGGTACTCGATCCACAACATCATTTCGCAGATGATCATGCGCGACGCAGGCATAAAGCCGGTGATCAAACCGCAGGATGCCAAGCTTGCCGCGGACGAGTGCAATTTCATCGTCCTGAATCCGCCGGACATGCCGCCGGCGCTGGCCGCAAAGTCGATCGACGGTTACTGCGTTGCCGAGCCTTTCAATGCGCTTGGCGAAGTCCGGGCCGGCGCAAAGATGTTGCGCATGACGGGTGACGTCTGGAAGGGGCACCCATGTTGCGTGGTCGTAATGCACGAATCAGAGACCGCCGATCCGGCGCGCGCGCAATGGGCGCAAGCGGTGATGAATGCCATTGTCGCGGCGCAGATTCACTTGTCCGAAAACCGTGAAGCCATGGCGGACATCCTGTCGAAGGACGGCAAAGGCTACCTGCCCTTCCCGAAGGAAGTGGTCCGGCGCGCCATGATGCTCTATGACATTCCCTACCCCACCAACGCAGCAGCGATCAAGCACAAGGACTGGGGCATGGATCGGATCAATTTCCAGGGCTGGCCGTATCGCTCCGCCACCGAACGCGTGGTTTCCGAACTCAAGCGCACCACCATTACCGGGGACTCGGATTTCCTCGCCAAGCTCGATCCAAAGATGGTGGGCAACGACCTCGTCAAGTACGACTTTGTGCGCAAAGCGCTTGAAGCCAACCCGAAATGGAAGAACGACAATAGCGTGCCGAAGTCCGGCGATCCCTTCACTCGCACGGAAGTCATCTCCATATGACAGGAGCAGCCACGTCCGGCGGCGCAGCCGCCGGAGTGTCTTCGAACATGGGTACCCGCTTTGCCATGGCGGCATCGCGGGGAGCCATGAATTTCGTACTTGGCCTCGCCATCCTCGCAGTCCTTTGGGCTGCGGGCGGCTACCTGATTGCCGCTGATCCGAAGACCGCAAGCTTCGCCGGATTTGGCCTCCTTCCAACAATGAAGGCGTTTCCGGAACTCTGGCAGGCCGGAAAACTGCAGAGTGCCACCTACGCGAGTGGCTACCGTCTCGGATCCGGTATGGCAATTGCAATTCTGGTTGGGGTGCCAATCGGAATCATCATGGGACGCGTGGAGTGGTTTAGGAAACTCTCCCATTCTCCCTTCCAGCTGCTGCGCATGATCAGTCCGCTGTCCTGGATGCCGATAGCCGTGTTTGTCTTCTCGGCCTGGGATGACTCGATCATATTTCTCATTGCGTTTGCATCGGTGTGGCCCGTGATCTACCAGACCGCAGCCGGATTGTCGAAGGTCGACCCGGCCTGGTTCAAGGTGGCGCGCAATCTTGGCGCCACACCGCGACAGATGCTCACCCAGATCATTCTTCCCGCCATCAGCTTCGACATTTTTACCGGCATACGCCTCGCTCTCGGTGTCGCCTGGGTTGTTCTGGTTCCCGCTGAACTGCTGGGCGTGACCTCCGGGCTCGGGTATGCGATCAAGGACGCCAGAGAAACGCTTTCCTATGATCACCTGACCGCAATGGTTCTGACCATCGGCGTAATAGGCTATGCCCTGGATACGCTCTGTGCAATGCTGATCAAAAAGTTCAGCTGGCATCGCGGGGACGCCTGACATGAGTACCCATGCAGTAGCGATGGCAAATCCGGCAGCACAGTCGCGAGCTTCCGCCGCGATTGGAGGTGCCGCCGCCGGAATCGGATACTTCTTTGCCGGCCTGCTGATCCTGATCGGACTATGGTGGCTGGTGGTCTATATCGCCACCAAGAATCCGGCGATGGCCCATTTTGCGAGTTTTGGCCCGGTACCGGCGTTCAAGGCCATTCCCCATTTGTGGGAAAACGGTTTGATACCCAAGGCACTGCAGACCAGCGGTTCGCGTCTGGGAATGGGCTTGCTCATTGCCATCGCCATCGGCGTGCCGATTGGCATCATGATGGGACGCAACAAGCGCTTCCGGGAATTGTCGAACTCGCCCTTCCAGCTGATGCGGATGATCAGCCCTATGTCATGGGAACCCATCGCGGTGATCGTGTTCGCCGGATGGAACTCCGCCATCGTATTCCTGATCGCAATTGCCGCGGTTTGGCCGATCATGTTCTCGACGGCTGCAGGTTTGTCCAAGGTTGATCCGGCGTGGTTCAAGGTGGCACGGAATCTTGGTGCCACGCCGTGGCAGATGGTGACCGAAATCATCATTCCCGCGATTGCGTTCGATGTCGTAACGGGCATAAGGCTCGCAGTCGGCGTTGCCTGGATTGTGCTGATTCCCGCCGAATTTCTTGGCGTCACATCCGGCTTCGGCTACACCATCGAAGATGCTCGGGAATCACTTGAGTACGAAAACCTGATGGCCATGATCCTGGTCATTGGTGCGGTTGGATACGTACTCGACAGCATCTGCCTGGGCTTGCTCAAGCGTTACAGCTGGCACAAGTAGTTCGACAGGATTCAGCAAGCCAAACCTAACAGGCCTCGCCTCAGGATCGGCGCGGTCGAGACGGAGATTGAACGACAATGGGAAGAAAGCTGCATATAGTCTGTGTGTCCGGTACCAGGGAAAAACTGCAGATGGCCGCGATGATTGCGTCTGTCGCAGCGGCAACCGGTGATGAGGTGTCGGTGTTTTTCTCGATGAACGCGGTCCGTTACTTCGTCAAGGGAAATAACGACGAAGCCCCCGCCGAAGGCGAGTTTGGCGCGCTGATGGGCAAAGGTGTCCCGCCATTCCGCCAGTTGTTTCAGCATGCGGCGGATCTTGGCGACGCCTCGCTGCTGCCATGTTCCATGGCTCTGGACCTGCTGAAAATCGAAAAGGACGATCTGGACCCCAGTTTCGGCCCGCCAACCGGGCTGACCAAGTTTCTTAGCGACGCTGAAGGCGCGCAGCTGTTGTCGTTCTAATTCTGCTGGCGGGGATCTACGCCGAATACCGAGGAGGCTGGACAAATGAGTGTGACCAAGACGATCGATGCCCGCGACACCTTCTGTCCCGGACCGCTGATGGAACTGATTTCCTACATGAAGCACGCCACCGTCGGTGACGTGGTCGAGCTGCTGTCTACCGACAGTGGATCCGCCAATGACATTCCTGAATGGGTGAAAAAGGTTGGTCATGAGATGGTTGGAACGGAACAGGTCGATGGCGTATGGCATCTCAGGGTTCGCAAGGCCAAGTAGTTGTCGCGCATGAATGCGGGCCTTCCCGCATGCCGGGCGCCGAATACCAAGCATAGGAGACAGCAATGAGAATCTTAGTCGTCGGCGGCGGAACCGCCGGCACCATCATCGCCAATAATCTGGCCCGCAGGCTGGGGCCGGAAATCCGGGCAGGAAAGGTTCGCCTGACGATGCTTTCGGCATCTGACCGCCACATGTACCAGCCGGGCCTGCTTTATGTCGCCTTCGGCCAGATGGCGCCGGACCAGCTCTATCGAGACCAGGCGAGTCTGCTGGAGCCCAACATCGATTTTCACGTCGATCCGGTCAAGCAGTTCCTGCTCGACAAGAACCAGGTAACCACCGAGGCGGGGAAGACCCACGAGTACGACATCATGGTCATCGCCACCGGCTCGCGCATGGTGCCCGACGAAACTCCGGGCCTGACCGAGGGCGCCGAGTTCTTCTACACCGAGGCGTCGGCGGTGAAGATGTACCAGAAGCTGCGCGAATTCCAGGGCGGGCGGGTTGCCGTCGCCGTCGGCGTGCCGCACAAGTGCCCGATCGCGCCGGTCGAGGTGATGTTCGCGCTGAACGACTTCTTCAAGGCGCGCGGCATCCGCGACAAGGTGCATCTCAAGTACTACTACCCGATCGGCCGCATTCACACCATCGAGAACGTCGCCAAGTGGGCCAAGCCGGAGTTCGACAAGATCGGGGTCGAGTACGAGACGCTGTTCAACATCCGCGAGGTCGATGCCAGGAACAAGATCCTCAAGAGCGAGGAGGGCACCGAGGTCGAGTACGACCTGCTGATCGTGATCCCGCAGCACCGCGGCATGGAAGTCATCGAGCGCGACAACATGGGCCAGGGCGGCTGGATTCCGACCGACCGCTACAAGCTGACCATGAACGGTCACGACAACGTATACGTGGTCGGCGACACCACCAACCTGCCGGTGAGCAAGACCGGCTCGGCGGCGCACTTCCAGGCCGAGGTGGTGGCCGAGAACATCGCCTCCATCGTCAAGATCGGCTCGCCGGTGCGCGACTACGACGGCAAGGTCTACTGCTTCATCGAGGCCGGCCACGACAAGGCGACATATGCGATGTTCAACTATCTGAACCCGCCCGACCTCAAGCCGCCGTCGAAACCCATGCACTGGTTCAAGCTGTCCTACAACCAGATGTACTGGACCAGCGTGCGCGGACTTCTGTAAAGAGATCGAACCATGACCACCCAGAACGACACCCCCCTGTCAGGCTTCAACGAGGGCGATCTCCAGCGCCTGGTCGAGTTTGCGCAGCTTGTCACCTCGGCACAGGACGCGATGAACGACGACATCGTCAATCGATTGGCGTCGACGTTCAGCGAAGGCATCACCATGCTCGATCGGCTGACGCGCAACGAGGGTCTGATCCACCTGCTGCGCGAAATGGACCGGCCCGAGAACCAGGCATTCCTGGTCTGCCTTTCCAACGCATTTACCGAGGCCAGCAGGGAACTGGCCACCGCGCCGCCGAAGGGTGGTGGAATCGGCGGCCTGCTGAAGCTGCTAAGCGATCCCGGGGTTCAGGAAGGCGTGCGGCTGCTGGCCATCGTGGCCTCGGGCATGAGCAAGGGCTTGCGCGACCTGCATCGCAAGGGGCTGGGTTCCTGAGCAAGGCAAGGCACGGCGCCTGATTCGCACTGCGAAACCGGTACGCGGCCAAGGCGAACCGCCTGCCGCCAGCCGGCTAGAATCGGCGCATGGTCAGTCGACGCGAGTTCCTGAGGGGGCGCTTTGGCGCGCATGGTCCGCCCGTGCGGCCACCGTGGGCGCTGGCGGAGGCCTTGTTCCTCAAAGCCTGCACGCGCTGCGGCGCGTGTGCGCCGGTCTGTCCCACCTCGATCATCAGCCTCGCCGCAGGCTATCCGGTGGTCAGCTTCGCCCGCGGCGAGTGCACCTTCTGCGGCGAATGCGCCAAGGCCTGTCGCGACGGGGCATTGCAGGACAGCGCCCTGCAGATCTGGCCTTGGGCGATCAAGGCATCGGTGGGGCGGGATTGCCTGGCGCGGCGTGGCACGGAATGCCGGGTCTGTGGCGACTATTGTTCCGTTGCGGCAATACGCTTCAGTCCGCGCATCGGCGGGCCGCCCGAGCCGGAAATAGACAGCAACGCCTGCACCGGCTGCGGCGCCTGCGCGGCGCCCTGTCCGGCTGCGGCGATCAGCGTCGCCTGAGTTTCCCGCCGTCCCGCCAGCGCCGACTCTTGCGGCAGTGGACAAGCGCCGCCGCTACTTGATGTTGCCGACGAAGCGGTTCTCCACCAGTGCCGGCGCATCGACCTGCGGCACGTGGCACAGCACGCAGTTGTGGCGCGACGCGTCGAAGGCCTTGGTCGCGGCGACGAAATGGCTGTCGCCCATCTTCGGCGAATTCTTCTTCACGTAGTTGGCCTCGCCATGGCAATCGAGGCACTGGTTCTCGGTCAGCGTCACTTCATCGAAGTTATCCACGGCATGCGGAATCACCGGCGGCTGGGTGCTGAAGGTGCGGGCGACGACGGGCTGCGTCCCGGGCCGCTTGCCGACATATTCCTTCGGCGCGGGCGCCGCGTCGGCGGCGGCGACATCGCTGCCGCGCATCGAAACCAGGGGCTCGTAACTGGCGCAACCCACGATCGCGGTCAGCAACGATGCCAAAAGGATGGTGACGGTTTTCTTCATGATTGACTCCCCAGACAAGATTGAACGTTGATCATTCGGGCGCCGCTCGCGCGATGCCGCCCACGGGTACGGCAGATGAATGGAAACGGGTGCCGAAGGCGAACACATCCTTCGAACAGACATCGATGCAGCGGCCGCAGTTGGTGCAATTGCCCTCCAGAATCACCGGCGACGCATCGTCTATGGCTTTCAGCGCCGGCCGGATCACCTGCGGTTCGGGACAGACGGCGAAACAGTCCATGCAGTCGTTGCAGGCATCCCGTGCCGGCAGCCTGATCCGTAGCAGAGAGAGTTTGCCGATCAGGCTGTAGAAGGCGCCGACCGGGCAAAGGTGGCCGCACCAGCCGTGGCGCATGACGAACAGGTCGAAAAGGAACACGGCGAGCAATACCGCCCAGGCGAGGCCGAGGCCGAAGATCAGGCCGCGATGCAGCATCGACACCGGATTCACCATCTCCCAGGCGATGCTGCCGGTCGCCGCGGCCACCACCAGCGTCATGCCCAGCATCCAGTAGCGCGTCGGCCGGCTGATGTGGGCGCTGCCCTTCAAGCCGAGCCGCACGCGCAGCCAGTAGGCGAAGTCGGTCAGCAGGTTCACCGGGCAGACCCAGGAGCAATAGGCACGTCCGCCGACCAGCAGGTAGAACAGCAGCACGATGACCACACCCGTCAGTGCCAGCTGCTCCGGCACTTGCCGCGCCAGCAACGACTGCAGGATGATGTAGGGATCGGCCAGCGGCAGCACGTTGAGCGTGTAGCTGAAATTCAGGTTGCCCTTGACGATCCACCAGCCGAACCAGGGACCGACCAGGAACAGCAGCAGGATGCCGAGCTGGCTGGCACGGCGCAGCAGCAGCCACTTGTGCGCGGCCAGCCAGCCCTTGGCGGCGATGGCCTCGGCACCGGGACGCAGCACCGGTTGCGCCGGCGTGCTCACAGCTTGCCTCCCTGGAATGCCTTCGGCAATCCGGATGCGCTGCCGGGTGCGCTGCCAGGAGTCGGCGCTGGCGGCACGGCGTCGGATGACAAGCCCTTGCCGCTTTCATACTTCATGCCCTCCGGCATGTTGTACTTGTGCTCCACGTCCGGCGCCACCAGGCTGCCGCCCGCCTTCTCCTTTTCCACCCAGCCGAGCCGGTAGTGGGAACTCAATTGCCCCTTGGCCATGTAGACGGGAAAGACCTTGATCGAGGCGACTTCCGTGGGGCAGGCCTTTTCGCACTTGCCGCAGCCGGTGCAGTGATCGGAATGCACCACGGGAATGAAATGCGTATGCCGCCCGGTGCGCACATTCACCTGCGGGTCGAGCGTGATCGCCTTGTCGATCACCGGACAGACGCGATAGCAGATATCGCACCGCAGGCCGAGGAAGTTGAGGCAGGTCTCCTGGTCGACCAGCACCGCGAGGCCCATCTTCGACTTGTTGATGTCTTTCAGCGAATGGTCGAGCGCACCCGTCGGACAGGCCTTGACGCAGGGGATGTCCTCGCACATTTCGCAGGGCAGCTGGCGCGCGACGAAGTAGGGCGTGCCGGTGGACATCGGCTCTTCGGGTTTCGCCAGGTGCAGGATGTCGAAGGGACAATCGCGCACGCACATGCCGCAACGGATGCAGGCCGCCGAGAACGCCTCTTCCGGCAGGGCGCCGGGGGGACGGATGGCGGCCGGCGGCAGCGCCCTGGCATGCCGTGCGTACAGCCCGACGCCCAAGCCCAGCAGGCCGACGCCGCAGGCCATGCGCGCGGTGTCGGCGAGGAACTGCCGACGTGCTGCCGCGCTGGGCTTGGTGTCCTTGTCCATGATCCCTGGCCGGGGAGCGCATGTCGCTCACGACTCCCCATGCCCTCCGTGGTTTTCGCTCAGGCCTTGACCACCTTGGCCGCACACTTCTTGAAGTCCGTTTCCTTGGAAATCGGACATGTGGCGTCCAGGGTCAGCTTGTTGACCAGGCGGTGCTCATCGAAGAAGGGGATGAAAACCATTCCTTCCGGCATCTTGTTGCGGCCCTTGGTATCCACGCGCAGCTGGATTTCGCCGCGGCGGGTCGAGACCTTGACCACGTCGTTGCGCTTGATGCCGCGCTTCTCGGCGTCCTTCGGGTGCATCCAGACCACGGCGTCGGGGAAGGACTTGTAGAGTTCTGGCGCACGGCGGGTCATCGAACCCGTGTGCCAGTGCTCGAGCACGCGACCGGTGGACAGCCAGAGGTCGTATTCCTTGTCCGGCATCTCCGCCGCCGGCTGGTAGGGCAGGGCGAAGATCACCGCCTTGCCGTCGGGCTTGCCGTAGAACTTCAGCTTTTCGCCGGTCTTGATGTAGGGGTCATAGCCCTCGCGATAGCGCCACAGCGTCTCCTTGCCATTCACCACCGGCCAGCGCAGGCCGCGCACCTTGTGGTAATGGTCGAACTCGCCGAGGTCCTTGGCCTTGCCGGCGCCGAACTTGCGGTACTCGTCCCAGATGCCCTTCTGCACGTAGAAGCCGAAAGCTTCCGCTTCGTCATTGGTATAGCCGGCCCAGGCGTGGGCATTGGTCTTCGCGGTCTCGTCCTTGCCGAAGGCGTTGATCTGACCATTCAGATAAAGCACCTCGTAGAGCGTCTTGCCTTTCAGTTCCGGCGCCTTGGCCAGCAGGTCGGCCGGCCAGACTTCCTCGACCTTGAAGCGCTTGGCGAATTCGAGGTATTGCCAGAGGTCGGACTTGCACTCACCCGGCGCCTTGACCTGCTGGCGCCAGAATTGCCCACGGCGTTCGGCGTTGCCGTAGGAGCCCTCCTTTTCCATCCACATCGCGGACGGCAGGATCAGGTCGGCGGACATCGCTGACACCGTCGGGTAGACATCGGAAACCACGACGAAGGCTTTCGGGTTGCGCCAGCCGGGATAAATCTCGCCGTTGACGTTCGGGCCGGCCTGCATGTTGTTGGTTGTGGTGGTCCAGTAGAAGCCGATCTTGCCGTCCTTCAGCATGCGCGACTGGAGTACCGCGTGATAGCCGATGCGATCGGCGATGGTGCCCTCGGGAACCTTCCAGATCTTTTCGGCAGCCTTGCGGTGATTGGCATTGGCGATCAGCATGTCGGCCGGCAGGCGGTGGGCGAAGGTACCGACTTCGCGCGCCGTGCCGCAGGCCGAGGGCTGGCCGGTCAGTGAGAAGGGGCTGTTGCCCGGCTCCGAGATCTTGCCCACCAGCAGGTGCACGTTGTAGATCATGTTGTTGACCCAGGTGCCGCGCGTGTGCTGGTTGAAGCCCATGGTCCAGAACGAAGTGACCTTGGTCTTCGGATCGGCATAGGCCTTGGCCAGCGCCTCCAGCTTGTCCTTGGGCACGCCGGAAATCTCGTGCGCCTTGTCCAGCGTGTATTCCGAGACGAACTTGGCGAACTCGTCGAAGCTGATCGGCGAGGAGGCCATCGGGTTGCCCTTGGGCTTGCCGTCGGGACCGGGATAGCCGTTGTTCTTCTCATTGACTTCGAGCGGATGGTTGGGTCGCAGGCCGTAGCCGATGTCGGTGACCCCCTTGTGGAAGTTCACGTGCTTGGCGACGAAGTCCTTGTTCACCGCGCCCGACTGGATGATGTAGTTGCAGATGTAATTCATGATCGCCAGGTCCGACTGCGGCTTGAAGATCAACTCGGAGTCGGCCAGTTCGCAGGAGCGGTGGCTGAATGTCGACAGGACGTTGATCTTGACGTGGGGTGCGGTCAGGCGACGGTTGGTGATGCGCGACCAGAGGATGGGGTGCATCTCGGCCATGTTCGAGCCCCACAGCACGAAGGCATCGGCATGCTCGATGTCGTCATAGACACCCATCGGCTCGTCGGCGCCGAAGCTGCGGATGAAGCCGAACACGGCAGATGCCATGCAATGGCGGGCATTGGGGTCGAGACTGTTGGAGCGGAAGCCGGCCTTCCACAGCTTGTTGGCGGCATAGCCTTCCCAGATCGTCCATTGGCCGGAGCCGAACATCGAGACGCCAAACGGGCCCTGGTCGGGATTCTTCATGGTCTCCTTGACCTTCTGCGCCATCAGGTCGAAAGCGGCATCCCAGGAGATCGGGGCGAACTCGCCGTTCTTGTCGAACTTGCCGTCCTTCATGCGCAGCAAAGGTTGTGTCAGGCGATCCTTGCCATACATGATCTTCGACAGGAAATAGCCCTTGACGCAGTTGAGGCCCTTGTTCACCGGGGCGTCCGGGTCTCCCTGGGTGGCGACCACACGGCCGTCCTTGACGCCGACCAGCACGCCGCAACCGGTCCCGCAGTAGCGGCAGACACCCTTGTCCCAGCGCACGCCGTCCTGGCTTTGGGGCGTTGCCGCCTGCACCACGCCGGGAATGCTCATGCCCGCGGTGGTCGCCGCCGCGGCGATGGCGTTGGTCTTGATGAATTCGCGTCGCGTCAGTTTCATTTCAGATCTCCTTGTAGTTACGGCATAACCTGAAGGTTAGCCTCCACTGAAACTTCGTTTTCTGGGTCGGATTCGGTTTGGTGATAGACCATGGCCGCCGACAGCACGCCGTCGAGCTGGCCGATGCGTTCGTAGGTGGCGACGTTGCTGGCGTCATCCTCGGTTTCGATGGTGACGATCAGCTTGCCTTCGTCCGAGATGGCATGCACCTCGACCCCGGCCAGGGTGGAAATACCGGCCTGAACGACAGCCAGTTCGCCCGGGCGGGCGTGGACGATGGCACTCGATATGTTCATTGCGTGACTCCGGTCGACCGGCACTGGTTGGCGCTGCCGATCTGGTCGCCGCACAGCAATAACCTCAAGAATTTAAGGTTTTGTGCACGTGCACCATCCTATGCCTGGCCAACCTGGCTGCCTTGACGAGAATCAACCGGAAATGCCCTCAAACAAAAATCGCCATAGAACTTTTGTGCCTCTTTTGAATTTCGAGTGGGTAATGACGCGTGCCGCTGGTAGCCCGAGGCCGGGGGTCAAGGGCGGGCTGCGGGGTTATCGCAGCCCGGCGAAGCGCACCCTTGACGCCTGGAATCGGG
>Ga0172373_10007069_pt1 | contig 14707 bp, 15 predicted proteins | sample Lak10m_2_FD_114546 | JGI IMG/M metagenome (GOLD analysis project Ga0172373, IMG submission 114546) | Freshwater microbial communities from Kabuno Bay, South-Kivu, Congo - kab_092012_10m | ecosystem: Environmental > Aquatic > Freshwater > Lake | place: Democratic Republic of the Congo... | reverse complement strand
TGGTGTTTTCATGAGTCGCAGCTGCGTCTCGCCCAACCGTCGTATGGATGCCCGCCTGCGCGGGCATGACGAGTATGTACCAGGGGAAATTAGCCACTTCTTAACCTGGATTCGGAGCCCTGCTAGGGCAAGGCCCCGGACTGCCCGGCCGGGCAGGAACTTCTTCTAAGAAGGGGGGATGGGGCGAGTGATCGGATTCGAACCGACGACATCCAAGACCACAACCTGGCGCTCTAACCAACTGAGCTACACCCGCCACCGGGAGGCCGCATGTGTACCCAACACAGGCGGGGCTCGTCAAGGGGGAGTTTGACGGGCGCGGCCGATTTCGCCGGCATTGCCGTATTGCCGCCACATTGCTGCAGAACAGTCGCCGGACGGCGAGGCGGAGATTGAACGATGACAAGCCCGAATTCCTATCTGCTCCGGATGGCGGTCTTTCTGGCCCTGGTGGCTGCGGCGGTAACGTTGCTGTGGTCGGGGCTATGGGGAACATTCTCCTACAATCCGGTACTGAACGGCCTGATCCTGGGGGTTTTGCTGATCGGGATCGGCCTGAATTTGCGTCAGGTACTGCTGCTCAAGCCCGAGGTGGCCTGGGTGGAATCCTGGCGCCGTGGCCAGCCTGCGCTGTCCGGCCGGCTTCGCCTGCTGGCCCCGATGTCCTCGATGCTGGGCGAACGGCAGGAACGGATCAGCCTGTCGGCGGTGGCCTTGCGTTCTCTGCTCGATTCCATTGCGGCACGCCTGGACGAAAGCCGTGAACTGGCCCGCTATATGGTCGGGCTGATGATTTTCCTCGGGCTGCTCGGCACGTTCTGGGGGCTGTCCCAAACCATCGGGTCGGTCGGCGACGTGATCCGTACCCTGGATGTGTCGGGCACCGATCCCGTGGCGATGTTCGAGGCTTTGAAAGTCGGACTGGACAAGCCGTTGGCCGGAATGGGGACTGCCTTTTCCACCTCGATGTTCGGCTTGGCCGGGTCGCTGGTCCTGGGGTTTCTCGACCTGCAGGCCGGCCGGGCGCAGAACGTGTTCTATAACGAATTGGAGGAATGGCTGTCGGCCCAGACCCGGCTGGGTGCGGGGACCATCGCCGGGGATCAGCATGTGCCGGCTTATATCCAGGCATTGCTGGAACAGACCGCCGACAGTCTGGATGGCCTGCAGCGGGTGATCGGCCGCAGCGAGGAAGGGCGGATGTCCGCCAATGCCGCCCTCGGCACTCTGGCCGACCGGCTGTCGGCTCTGTCCGATCACATGAAGGTCGAGCAGTCGCTGATGCTGAAACTGGGCGAGGGGCAGATGGATCTGCGTCCGGTTCTGGCCCGTCTTGCCGATGGCTCCGGGGGACTGGACGAGGCCAGTCGCACCCACCTGCGCAACATTGATGGCCGGTTGGAGATGCTGGTCGGCGAAACCGTCGCCATCCGCAACGAGCTGGTGACGGAATTGCGTTCGGAATTCCGGTTGCTGGCCCGCACCATCGCCGCCGCCGCCCGGGATTCGGCGGAGAGGTCGTAATGGCCTTCCGCCGCCTGCGCCGATCGCCGGACATCTGGCCCGGATTCGTCGATGCCTTGGCCTCTCTGGTCATGGTCGTCGTCTTCACCCTGCTTATTTTCGTTCTGGCCCAGTTCGTTCTCGGGCAGGCGCTGAACAGCCGCAATCAGGTCATCGGCAGCCTGGGCCGCGAACTGGCCGGACTGGCCGAGCAGCTGTCACTGGAGAAAAACGCCGCAATAGCCCTGCGGAGCGATCTGGACCGTCTGGACGGCGAGCTGAAATCCACTCGCGGCGAGCGTGACGGGGCCGTCGAACGGGCCGCCGGGCTTGAGCGCGAGGTTTCCGCCCTGGAGGTGCTGAAGGCGGGGCTGGAGGCCAGGATCATTGCCCTGGACGCAGCCTTGTCGTCCAGCCAGGGGGCGGTGACGAGCGAACGGCGGCTGTCCGAGGAGGCTCGGACCCAGGCCGCTCTGCTGAACCGGCAGATCGAGGTGATGAAGCAGGAACTGGCCCGCATCGCCGCTGCACTGGATGCATCGGATGTCCGCGATCGCGAACAGAAGATCCAGATCGCCGATCTGGGAAAGCGGCTGAATGTGGCCTTGGCCGCCAAAGTCGAGGAACTGCAGAAATACCGTTCGGAATTCTTCGGACGCCTGCGCAAGGTTCTGGGGGAACGGCCCGGGATCCGCGTCGAAGGCGATCGCTTCGCCCTGCAATCGGAACTGCTGTTCGGCACCGCTTCGGCCGAACTGGGGCCGGCCGGGCGCGAGCAGGTGCGCAAGCTGGCGGCGACGCTGAAGGATATCTCGCGGCAGATGCCCAAGGATATCGACTGGGTCCTGCGCGTCGACGGTCACACCGACCGCCGGCCGATCGCCAGCGACCGCTTCCCGTCCAACTGGGAACTGTCCACCACCCGGGCCATCAGCGTGGTACGTGCCCTGATTGCCGAAGGGATCGCCCCGGACCGACTGGCGGCGGCCGGCATGGGCGAATTCCAGCCCCTGGACACAGCCGACACCGAGGCCGCCTACGCCAGAAACCGGCGAATCGAATTGCGGCTGGACCGGAAGTGACCGTTCAGTCTTCCAGGCAGCCCAGCACGTCCGCTTCGGGCGCTGCGCCCCGGATGTGGCGGCGATGCCACAGGGCATAGAACAGCAGGGTCCAGCGGGCGAAGGACGTTTTGGGATCGCCGGTCCGGAACAGGGCTGTCACCGCGCCCGGCCGGGCGATGGCGGCGATGGCCGGGTCCTTTGCCAGCAATGGCCCCAGATGCGGCGATCCGGCCATCCATTCCCCCACCGGCACGGTGAAGCCCCGCTTGGGCGAAAAGGGCAGGGCCGCCGGCAGGGCGCGGTCCAGCCAGCGGCGCAGCAGCCACTTGCCCAGGCCGTTGCGGACCTTCCAGCGGTCGGGCAGGGCGAAGGCGAAGGCGGCCACCCGGGAATCGAGAAAAGGGACCCGACCTTCGATTCCGTTGGCCATCAGGCAGCGGTCGGCCTTGATCAGCAGGTCGTTGGGCAGCCAGTCGGCGCAATCGGTGGCCTGGGCCGCCTGCAGTCTGGACCGGCCCGGCTGGCGGGCGGCGCGCTCGGCCGCCGTGAAGCGGTCGCGCCAGCCGGCGGGGAAGGGATGCAGCAGGTCGAGACCGTCGAAGGTCCCCTTGCGGCGCATCGCCCGGGTCAGCGGCCACGGCCGCATGGCGCCGCGATAGCGGCCATAGCCGCCGAACAGCTCGTCGCCGCCCTCGCCGGCCAGGATGACCTTGACCTCGTCGCGCGCCCGGGCGGCCAGCTTGAAGGTGGGAAGGCAGGCGTAATCGGCGGCCGGGTCGTCCATCGCCGCCGCGACCCGGGGCAGCAGCGTCCAGAAATCGGTTTCGGTGAAGTCCACTTCCACGTGGCGGGCGCCGACGGCGGCGGCCAGCCGGCGGGCGTGCTCGCGCTCGTCCCTGGCCGCCGTGCCGGGGAAGCCGGCGGTGAAGGCCAGGACCGGACGCGGGTTCAGCCGGGCCATCAGCGCCAGCAAAGCCGACGAATCGATTCCGCCCGACAGGAACATGCCATAGGGCACGTCGGCCCGCTGGTGCATCTCGACCGAACCGGCCAGAACCCGGTCCAACTGGTCCAGCAGACCGGCCTCGTCATCGGCGCGGCCGGGCGCGGTGCCGCCGGGGCCGGAAGGCAGCGGCGGGCTTTGCCGGCTGGCGGCGATGCGGCCGTTTTCGATGACGACCAACTCGCCCGGGGCCAGGCGGCGGATGCCGGAGAAAATGGTGCCGGTGCCGCAGGTGAACTGCAGTTGCAGCAGTTCGGCCAGGGCCTGGGGCTCGACGATGGGGGGCACCAGACCGCAGGCGACCAGGGCCTGCGCCTCCGAGGCGAAGGCCACGCCCCAATCGCCTTCCGCCACGTAAAGCGGCTTGATGCCGAAGGGGTCGCGGGCCAGCACCACCCGGCCGGCGACGGAATCGTCGATGGCGATGGCGTACATGCCGCGCAAGGCGGCGGCGAAGGCGTCGCCGTCGCGGCCGTACAGATGCAGCGGCGGTTCGCAATCGGATCCGGTGGCGAAGCCGATTCCGGGCAGGGCGGCCTTTAGTTCGATGTAATTGTAGATCTCGCCGTTGGCGACGATGGCCCGCCCGGCTCCGTCCAGGATGGGCTGGCGGCCGCCTTCCAGGTCGATGATCGACAGGCGGGTCTGCACGAAGGCGACGGGGCCGCGGCAATGGCGGCCGCTGCCATCGGGGCCGCGATGGGCCAGGGCGGCTTCCAGCCGGTCCAGCAGGTGCGGGTCCGGGCGGCATCCGGCAGGGGCGACGATGCCGGCGATGCCGCACATCAGCCGGCGACCTGACGGAAGAAATCGAGATAGCGGGCCACCACCGCCGCTTCGGTGTAGTCCGCCTCGAAGGCGGCGCGGCCGGCGGCGCCCAGTCCGGCGGCAAAGGCCGGGTCGGCCAGCAGGTGGCGGATGGCGGCGGCCAGGGCCGGGGCGTCGTCGACCGGGGTCAGCAGGCCGGTCTTGCCGGTCCGGATCAGTTGCGACGGCCCTTGTGCGGCGCAGGCGATCACCGGCTTGCCCTGGGCCCAGGCCTCGATCACCACGTTGCCCAGCGGCTCGTGGCGCGACGGGCAGACGAACAGGTCGGCGGCGGCATGCAGGGCGGCGATGTCCTCGCGCCAGCCCAGGAAGCGCACCCGCGGCATCACCCCCAGGCGCGAGGCCAGCCGTTCCAGTTCGCCCAGCAGGGGGCCGTCGCCGGCTATCCACAGATAGGCGCCGGGAACGTCGGTCAGCGCCTTCAGCAGGACGTCGAAGGCCTTGTTGGCGTGCAGCCGCCCCAGGGCGAAGATCAGCGGCGCCTGCGGCGGGGTCGAGAACGCCTTGCGCGGGGCCGCCGCCGCCCGGATGTCGGACACGAAGTTGGGAACATAATGGGCGCTGGCCGGCGGCCAGCCCTGTTCGACCAGCCAGTTGCGGAGGTCGGGGGTGTTGCCGATCAGATGGCCGCAATCGCGATAATATTTCAGGTCGTAATAGCCGCCCAGCCGTCCGACATGGACGAAGCGGCCGCGCGGACAGAAGCGGGTGGCGCGGTTCATCCAGGTCAGGGCGATGGTCGGGCGGAAGCGGGCGACGGCGCGGCGGAAGCCCCAATGCGTCGCCACGTCCAGGACGCCGCCGAAGGGCAGCTCGGTGACGGCGACGCCGCCGTCGCGCAGCATTGCGGCGCGGCGGGCATTGCGGCGGATCAGCACGTGCTGGTCCAGCCCGGCGCGCTGCAGGGCCAGGGCCAGGCGCTCGAAGAACGCCTCGGCCCCGCCATGTTCGGCCCCGGCCATCGCCTGCAGCAGGCGGGTCATGCGATCATCGCCTCAAGCCGCAGGGCGGCGGCATCCCAGGTCCGCCCGGCGTACAGGGCGCGGGCCTCGGCCCCCAGCGACCGGCGCAGGTCGGCATTGCCCAGCAAGGTGGTGGTCAGGTTGGCGAAGGCGTCGGTGTCGGGGGCGACATAGGCCGAGCGCCCGTCGGCCACCCGTTCCGGCGCGGCCCCCAGCGGACGCAGGACCGCCGGGATGCCGCAGGCCTGGCTTTCCATCAGGGTGAAGGCGGTGGCGTCGTCGGGATGGCCGGGATACAGATGCACCGCCGCCTGCTGGAAGGCCTGGGCCATCAGATGGTCGCCCTGGGGCCGTTCGACCACGACGTTCTGCGCCTTGGCGGCGAAGACCTTCAGCGCCAGCGGTTCCAGTTCCGGCTCGATGCCGTTGCCCTGGGCGGCGTTGGCCAGCCCGGTGGAATGGATGTGCAGTTCCGCCTGGGGAACCGCCGGATGGATGCGGTCCACCCACAGGTCGACCAGCCAGTCCAGGCCGTGGGCCGGATGCGAGGTGACGATGGCCCGGGGCGGGCCGGCCTCCTCGACCTGAGCGGGGTTCAGGAAGTCGGATTTCAGGGCCGGCGGCAGCAACCCCACCGCCAGTCCGCGGGCCTGCCAGTCCGTCGCCTGGGCCTGGGAACACAGCAGCACCAGCGGCCGGTGGTCGTCCAGCAGGCGGCGGGTCGGCTTGCGGTCGAGGAAGCGGCCCGGGCTGGTATGCCACAGCACCCGCTTTCGGGCCTGGCGGACGAATTCCAGCAGCGGCGGCTTGCGCAGGGCGATCAGCACGTCGGTGGTCAGCGGCTTCCGGCCTTCGAAGGTTTCCCACTGGGCGCCCTCGATGAACATGCTCCAGCGGCAGCGGTTGAACACCGCCACGCTGTGGCCCCGCCGCGACAGGGCGCCGGGCAGGGCGGCGAACGCCTTTTCCGCCCCGCCCAGCGGCCGGGCCGAGGCGGTATAGCCATCGAAAGGAATAGAATCGTCGACCAGCGTGATATGCATCGTTCCCCTTTATAGGACGTGCGGTCGGGTCTTGCCAAGCCGGGCCGGTTGCCCCACCTTTTTTCCTGCCGTCAGCAGGAAGGACCGATCATGCCCGCCAGTTTCACCCGTCTGCCCCGCACCGTCCTGACCATCGACGGCGAGGATCGCCGGACCTTCCTGCAAGGACTGATTTCCAACGATATCGGCAAGGCCGGGCCGGAGCGGGCCATCTGGGCGGCGTTCCTGACCCCGCAGGGCAAGTTCCTGTGGGATCTGTTCATCGCCGAGGTGGACGGGGCCTTCCTGATCGACGTCGAGGCCGAGCGGGCCGAGGCCTTCCGCAAGAAGCTGACGATGTACAGGCTGCGGTCGAAGGTCGGCATCGCCATCGCCGGGGAACTGGCGGTCCACGCCGTTTTCGGCGATGGCGCCGCCGCCGCCTGCGGCCTGCCCGACCGGGCCGGTGCCGCCCGCGGCGGCTGTTTCGTCGATCCCCGGCTGGCCGAAGCCGGGCTGCGCGTCTATGCCGCCGACGATCAGGCGCTGCGGGCCGCCGGTCTGGCCGAGGCCCCCTTCGCCCTTTGGGACGAGGCCCGCATCCGGCTGGGCCTGCCCGACGGCAGCCGCGACATGCCGGTGGAAAAGGCCCTGCTGCTGGAAAACGGCTTCGACGAACTGGGCGGCGTCGATTTCGCCAAGGGATGCTACATGGGGCAGGAACTGACGGCCCGGACCAAATATCGCGCGCTGGTGCGCAAACGCCTGCTGCCGGTGGACATAACGGGGCCGGTGCCGGCTCCGGGCACCCCGGTCATGGCCGGCGAGACCGAAGCCGGCGAGATGCGCAGCGCCGCGGGCGGCAGCGGTCTGGCGCTGCTGCGGCTGGAACAGGTGCGGTCCGGCCAGCCCCTGACCTGCGGTCAGGCGGTTCTGGTGCCGGCGGTTCCGGCCTGGGCGGTTCTGCCCGAGGGCGAGCCGGGCTAGCCCGGCTGGGAATCCGGCAGTTCGGAATAGAAGCGGAAATCGTTGCGGCCGGTATGCTTGACCCGGTACATGGCGATGTCGGCGGCCTTGCTGATCTCGTCCAGGGTGGTGCCGTCGTCGGGGAACAGGGCGCCGCCGATCGAGGCGCCGATCTGGCAGGGAATGCCCCGGTAGTCGATGGGGTGGGCCAGGGCCTCGATGATCTTGCGGGCGACGATGGCCGCCTCTTCCCGGCGGGTGACGCTTTCCAGCACCACCACGAACTCGTCGCCGCCGACGCGGGAAACGGTGTCGGACGACCGGACGCACCGCACCAGCCGGTCCGCCACCTTGCGCAGGACGACGTCGCCGGCCTCGTGCCCCAGGGCGTCGTTGATCGGCTTGAAACGGTCCAGGTCGACGTAAAGCAGGGCCATGCGCGCGCGGTTGCGGGCGGCGCGGGCCAGGGCCAGTTCCATGCGGTCGGTCAGCAGGTTGCGGTTGGGCAGTCCGGTCAGGCTGTCGTGGTGCGCCAGCCGGCGGATGCGTTCCTCGGTTTCCTTGCGTTCCGAGATGTCGCGCAGGATGGCGGTGAACAGGCGGTGGCGGCCGTGGCGCAACTCGCTGACCGAGATTTCCATCGGAAACACCGTGCCGTCGGCGCGCAGGCCGCGGCCTTCGACCTGCCGGCCCATCAGGGTCGGGAACAGCCCGGCCATGTAGGCGTCGAAAAAGCGCATGTGACGGTCGCGGTCGGGTTCGGGCAGTATGCTCAGCATGTCCAGCCCGGTCAGCTTGCCGCGCTCGAAGCCGAACATCTGCTCGGCGGCGGGGTTGGCCGATTCGATGCGGCCGGAATCGTTGATGGTGACGATCCCTTCCGCCACCGAGGCCAGGACGCCCTGCAGGCGTTCTTCCCGCTCGCGCAGGGCTTCCGCCGAACGGACGAATTTCGAGATGTCGCGCCCTTCCAGCAGGAAGGTCTCGTCCGGGGTCTGAACGCGGCGGACCCGCAATTCGGCCTCGAACGAGGACCCGTCGCGGCGGACCAGTTTCAGCGGCAGGAAATCCTCTTCCGCCAGCAATTTCCAGCCGGCCTCCATCAGGAAGCGGTAATCCTCGACGACGAAGGATTCGAAGGCGGCGCCGATGGCCTGATCCGATGAACTCAGGCCCAGCATGCGCCGGCCGGCTTCGTTGATGAAGGTGATGCGGCCGGTCTTCAGCAGGCAGACAAGCGAAGACACAAGCTCAAGCAGCTCGTGTTCAAGTACGACCGTAGTACTCATGGCCGGCAAGGAAGCCGTCACCGCACCGCACCCCCGTGTTCTTTGGCTGGATGGTCTGCCCAACCCGGGCGATTGTCAATATCCGGGGATGGCGCTCAGGTATGGTGCAGGCGGGCGTTGATCTCGGCCAGCCGCTGGAAGGGAGAGGTGCCCTCCGGCAGCGACAAAGGCCCGGCCCGGCGCATTCCTTCGCGGCCCCAGCGTTCGCGCACCGCTTCGGACAGCCACTGTTCCGCCTGGCCCTGCCGGGCCAGGGCCAGGCGCCCGCCTTCGGCCAGATGGGCGGCGTGGCCGTCGATGGCGGCGGCCAGCGGGCCGAGGCCGCTGCCGCGCTGCGACGACACCAGCAGGACCGGCACGGTCCAGCCGGCGGTCTCGTCGGCGCCGCCCAGGGACAGCGCCCCCATGACGTCGGCGCGGGCCCGGCTGGCGGCCTGTTCCATGTCGGCCTTGGTGACCACCACCACATGGGGGATCTCGGCGATGCCGGCCTTCATGAATTGCAGCGAATCCCCCGATCCCGGCTGCACGCAGAACAGCACGGTGTCGGCGACGCCGACCACGTCGGTTTCGCTTTGGCCGACGCCCACCGTCTCGATCAGCACCACGTCGTACAGGGCGCGCATGAGCACCATCGCCGACACGGTCAGCGCCGCCAGTCCGCCCAGGCGGTCGCGGGCGGCCATCGACCGCACGAAGATGCCCTGGTCCTCGGGGTCGGTGGACAGGCGGGTGCGGTCGCCCAGCAGAGCGCCGCCCGACCGGCGCGACGACGGGTCGATTGCGATGCAGGCCACGGTGCGGCCCTGGCCGCGCCAATGGCCGATCAGGGCATTCATCAGCGTCGATTTGCCCACCCCCGGCGGGCCGGTCATGCCCACCACGTGGGCGGCGGGGGCGGCATAGGCGGCGTTCAGCAGGGCCACCGTCTCGGGGGCGTCGGGGGCGCGCTCCAGCTGGGCCAGGGCGCGGGCCAGGGCGGCCTTGCCGCCGGCGCGAAGGGTTGACAGGTCCATGTGGCCTCCGGTCTGGGGCGGCGATTGTCCCCGTCCCGGCGGCAGTGGTCAAGCCGAAGCGCCGATGCTATGGTGCGGTGCATGTCCGTTCCGTTTCGCCTGCCCCTGTTCGTGCTGGCCGTCAGCGTGCTGGCCCTGGCCTTCGCTTTCGTCGCCGAATTCGGTTTCGGCCTGCGTCCCTGCATCCTGTGCCTGACCCAGCGGGTGCCGTTCGCCATTGCCGGCGGACTGGCGGCCCTGGCCTTGCTGCCGGCGGTGCGTCCCGTGGTCCGGCGCCGGCTGATGGCGGCGGCCGGGCTGGCTTTTCTGGTCAATTCGGGGATCGCCGTCTACCATGTCGGGGTCGAGCAGAAATGGTGGGCGTCGTCCTGTGCCGCCGCACCGGCCGGGCCGGTGCCCGCCGGCGACCTGGCGGCCATGATGAGCAAGCCGGTCGAAGCCCGTTGCGACGAACCGGCATGGCAATGGCACGGCATCACGATGGCGGCGATGAACGTGCCCTTTTCCGGCGGTCTGGCCCTGATCGTGCTGGTCCTGGCCGCCCGGCGGAAGGAATGGCGATGAAGACCGCAGAAGACCGCATCCCCGGCGATCCCACCCGCGACCAGCTGGTGGCCCGTTTCCTGCGGGTCGACCAGGCCGGCGAACTGGGGGCCGTGCGCATCTATCAGGGCCAGCGGGCGGTGCTGGGCAAGGGGCGCCACGGGCCGCTGCTGGCGCATATGGCGGCCCAGGAACAGCACCATCTGGATACTTTCGACCGGCTGATCGGCGAGCGCGGGGTGCGTCCCACCGTCCTGGCCCCCCTGTGGCATGTGGCCGGCTTCGCGCTGGGGGCGGGGACCGCCCTGCTGGGCGAACGGGCGGCGATGGCCTGCACGGTGGCGGTGGAAGAAGCCATCGACGAGCATTACGCCGACCAGGCCGCCCGCCTGGGCGACGACGAGGCCGAGCTGAAGGCCACCATCGAACGGTTCCGCCGCGAGGAACTGGAACACCGCGATATCGGTCTGGCCAACGACGCCGAGAAGGCACCGGGCTATCCGGTTCTGTCGGCGGCGATCAAGACCGGCTGCCGGCTGGCCATCTGGCTGTCCGAGCGGATCTGAACAATCCTTTTCCGGAGGACACCATGACCAGCTTTGCCGCCCTGATGCTGCATGAGACCGATGGCAAGGTGGTGCCGTCGCTGCGCCACCTGGACGATGCGGACCTGCCGGCCGGCGACGTCACCGTGCGGGTGGAATGGAGCACGCTGAACTACAAGGACGGGCTGATCCTGGGCGGCCTGGGCCGCCTGGTGCGGACCTACCCGCATGTGCCGGGCATCGATTTCGCGGGCACGGTGGAATCGTCGGATTCCCCGGCCTGGAAGCCCGGCGACAAGGTGGTGCTGACCGGCTGGCGCGTCGGCGAGATCCATTGGGGCGGCTATGGACAGAAGGCCCGCGTCAAGGCCGACTGGCTGGTGCCGCTGCCGGACGGCCTGACCACCCGTCAGGCGATGTCCCTGGGCACCGCCGGCCTGACCGCCATGCTGGCGGTGATGGCCCTGGAAGAACACGGACTGGCGCCCGACGGCGACGGCGAGGTGCTGGTCACCGGCGCCGCCGGCGGTCTGGGCAGCGTCGCCACCGTTCTGCTGGCCCGGCGGGGCTATCGGGTGGCGGCCTCGACCGGGCGGGCCAGCCAGCACGATTATCTGCGCTCGCTGGGGGCGGCCACGGTGGTGGACCGGGCGGAACTGTCCGGCGGCGCAGGCAAGCCGCTGCTGGCCGAACGCTGGGCCGGCTGCGTCGACAGCGTCGGCGGGCCGACCCTGGCCGCCGTCCTGGCGTCCCTGAAGATGCGCGGCGCCGCCGCGGCGTGCGGCAATGCCGGCGGCGTCGAACTGGCGACCACGGTGCTGCCCTTCCTGCTGCGCGGCATCAACCTGCTGGGCATCGACAGCGCCCAGTGCCCGACGCCCCGCCGGCTTGCGGCATGGCGGCGGCTGGCCGGCGACATGGACCTGGATCTGCTGGACCGGATGACGTCTCAGGCCCGTCTGACCGACCTGCCCGAACTGGGGGCACGCATCCTGAAGGGCGAGGTGCGCGGCCGGGTGGTCATCGACGTGGCGGCCGGCTGACGCTTTGCAATCGGCGGCGGGCGGCCCCATCTGATACGAAGCCCGGATGATTCATTCGGGCTTCGTATCCGGCGCCCATCGAGGGCGCGGCCAAGGCCGCGGATGCGGCCGCCCGGCGAGGGCTTGGGAACCCGAATGAATCATTCGGGTTCCGTATGGGAGCCATGCCTTTGGGAGTCCGCCCGCATGCAGATCCGTTCCGCCCCCGACCTCAAGGATTGCGACGTCACCGACCGCGACGTCTATCTGGGCCGCCGCCGCTTCCTGGCCGCCGCCTCGTCCCTGCTGCTGCCGGTGCCGGCGATGGCCGCACCGGCCGGCGACGCCCCCACGCCTTTCGAGGCGGTCAGCACCTACAACAACTTCTATGAGTTCGGCACCGGCAAGGACGACCCCGCCAGGACGGCTCCCGGCCGTTTGATCACCCGCCCGTGGTCGGTGGCGGTGGGCGGCGAATGCGCCCGGCCCGGCCGGATCGGGCTGGAAGACCTGCTGAAGCCGCACCGCCCCGAAGAGCGCATCTACCGTCTGCGATGCGTCGAAGGCTGGTCGATGGTCGTGCCCTGGACCGGGGTGCCGCTGGCGGCGGTGCTGCCGCGCTTCGAGCCGACGTCGCGGGCCAGGTTCGTCGAATTCACCACCCTGGCCGATCCCCGGCAGATGCCCGGCCTGCGCGCGGGCGTGCTGGACTGGCCCTATGTCGAGGGGCTGCGGCTGGACGAGGCCATGCATCCGCTGACCCTGCTGGCCACCGGCCTGTACGGCCGGGACCTGCCGGCCCAGAACGGGGCGCCGCTGCGGCTGGTGGTGCCGTGGAAATACGGCTTCAAGTCCATCAAATCCATCGTCTCGATCCGCTTCGTCGAGACCATGCCCACAAGCAGCTGGATGAAGGCCAATCCCCGGGAATACGGTTTTTATTCCAACGTCAACCCGCAGGTCGACCATCCGCGCTGGAGCCAGGCGACCGAACGGCGCATCGGCGAATTCCGCCGCCGCGACACCTTGATGTTCAACGGCTATGCCGATCAGGTGGCCGGGCTTTACGCCGGAATGGACCTGAAGGCCGATTTCTGATGCGCCGGGGCCTGAAGCCGCTGGTCTTCGCCGCCTGCCTGCTGCCCCTGGCCTGGCTGGCCGGACGCTTCTGGCTGGATGATCTGGGGGTCAATCCGGTGGAGACGGTCAACCGTTTCCTGGGCGACTGGTCGCTGCGCTTCCTGCTGCTGGCCCTGGCGGTGACGCCGCTGCGCCGGCTTGCCGGCTGGCCGGCCCTGGCCCGGCTGCGCCGCATGCTGGGCCTGTTCGCCTTTTTCCATGTCTGCCTGCATCTGGCCTCGTATGTCGGGCTGGACCTGTTCTTCGACTGGCAGGCCTTGTGGCGGGACGTGGTCAAGCGGCGCTACATCACCCTGGGCATGCTGTGCTTCCTGCTGCTGGTGCCGCTGGCGGCGACCTCGACCGATGCGATGATCCGAAGGCTGGGCGGCCGGCGGTGGCGGGCCTTGCATCGGCTGGTCTATCCGGCCGGCCTGCTGGCGGTCGCCCACTTCTGGATGATGGTCAAGGCCGACATCCGCGAACCGCTGGCCTATGCCCTGGTGCTGGCCGGCCTGCTGGGATGGCGGGCCGTCCGCGCGGCCGGAACCGCCCGGCAGCGGATGTCGTTGCACTCGGCCGATATCGGATCATAATCCCGCCATGTATCCGCTTCTTCCCGTTCTGGCTTTGCTTGCCGCGCTGCTGCCCGCCGCCGGTCCGGCCCTGGCTCAGGCCAAGGTCAAACGCTGCCTGTCGCAGGCCGAGGTCCTGACCGAGCAACTGGTCCGCCACGGCATCTTCCTGCGCGAGGCCGGCACCCGCTGCGACGAATACAAGGCGGGAACCGCCAAGCTGTGGAAAGAGTTCGACGGCAAGTTCGGTCAACGCTTCGCCCAGCAGACCGCCAAGCGCAAGAAGCTGTTCGACCGCGAGTTCAAGACCAAGGCCACCGAGGTGATGACCTATTTCGACGGCCGGCTGGTCACCTATTACCGCCATTACCCGCTGAGCATCGCCTATTGCGAGAATGTCGACAAATTGCTGAAGGATGCCGGCAAGAAGGGGTGGGGCGGGTTCACCGCCCAGGCCCAGACCATCCAGAACGAGGTCATGCTGGATTACAAGGTCTGCAACTGACGGCGCGTCCCCGGCTTTGTGTCTGCCCTAAAAGGCGGCGGGTGGCGGCACGGCGGCCAGGGTTCCCCAGACCAGGGCGGTGCAGGCGGCCAGCACGGCCAGCGCCAGCAGCGGATTGCGGAAGCGGATGCCGTCGATGCCGGCAGGAACGCTTTTGCGGCCGGTGATCATGGCGCCGATCAGGTCGTCATGCTTGACGAAGCGATAGAAGGCCACCGCCGCCAGATGCAGGCCGACGAAGGCCAGCAGCAGCCTGAACCCCAGCCGGTGCAGCTTGGACAGGGTTGTCACCGTGCCCGACGACACCAGATGAGCCAGCGGTCCCTGGCTGAAAATATCGTCCGAGGCGAACAGTCCGGTGGCGGATTGGGCCAGCAGCAATCCCAGCAGGGCCAGAACGCTGTAGGCTCCCAACGGATTGTGGCCGATCGAGCGAACCGCCCCGTGCCGTGCCGCCGCCAGATAGGCCAGGGCGGCGCGGGGACCTTTGACGAAATCGGAAAAGCGCGAGGTCCGGCTGCCGACGATGCCCCAGGCCAGCCGGAACAGCAGCAGGCTCAGCACCATCGGCCCCAGCAGCAGGTGCAGGCCTTGCCGTCCGGTCAGTCCGCTGAGGCACAGCGCCGCCACCAGCCCGACCAGCAGCCAGTGGAACAGGCGGGTCGGCAGGTCCCAGACCTTGACCCTATGGGTGTCGGGCATCCTGTCCATCCCTCGCTCCTGTCCCGTTTGTCGCAGCATGCAC
>Ga0172373_10007065_pt1 | contig 14710 bp, 11 predicted proteins | sample Lak10m_2_FD_114546 | JGI IMG/M metagenome (GOLD analysis project Ga0172373, IMG submission 114546) | Freshwater microbial communities from Kabuno Bay, South-Kivu, Congo - kab_092012_10m | ecosystem: Environmental > Aquatic > Freshwater > Lake | place: Democratic Republic of the Congo... | reverse complement strand
TGTGTTATCTTTTGAACCATCATCCACCACAATACACTCCCAATTTTCAAAACTTTGTGCCATAACACTTTCAAGCGTTTCTGCCAAAAACAATGCATAATTGTAACTTGGTATAATTATACTTACAATGGGCATCTGAGACATATTAAATTGTTATCGAATCTGAAATTAATGTACTCAATTTGTCATCATTAACAAATAAAAAATTATTTACCTTACTGAAATTCATTACTTTATGTGTTTTAATCTCATAAATAGATGATACATTTCCTTCATCACTTAAAGCAAAACATATATACCCAAAGTCTTTTAATAAATTATACAACTCTACACCATTTTTTGTTTGTGGGAGTATCTCAACTATTATAGCCGGCTGATGTTTTTGTATGGTTTTTAATGCTCCTTTCAAAATAGAATACTCGTTACCTTCTGTATCTATTTTTATAATTTTAGGTGTAATATCCGGTTTCATTTCGAGGTAAGAATCGAGTGTAGTTGTTTTTACTGTTTTAACCTTCACTGCCCCCTCTTCTTTATCCATTTCAGCATTTTCCTTGTAAATACTACTCATGTATGATGAAGGAGAGATGTAAAAACTAATTTCACCATTTTGATCTGAAAGACATACACTTTCAAATGTATAACCTGAAAATTCATTTAAAGCATAAACTTCCTGCGTGAATTTTTTTAGCCCCTCATTTGGTTCAAATAATATAACAGGCCTTTTAACAGAAAGTGGGTATAAGGTTCGAAGGCCTAAATTTGCGCCAATGTCAATAAAATGACAGTGTTTGTCATAATAATCATGGAGTACGCTTTCGGCTATTGTTAAGCTTTTGTCAGACCATTTATAGCTTAATGCAAATTCCCATGACTTTTTATCAGCTGCTTTAACAGGAACTTTAACCACATTTTCATTTAGTAATTTAATACTCCAGGTTAAATCAAATTTTGGCCTAGGGGTGTTGCCCCATATAAAATTAATTAGTTTTACAGACGTTGCATTTTCATAAACTCTGTTAAGTAATTTAACTCCCAGTGCTCCCTTGGATAGGTTACTTATGAGAGAGCTTACCATATTTTTTCCAGCTGTTTTTACAAAGCCCTGCATAATTATTTATTTTGATTAAGCAGCCACTCTCTGAACTTTAAAAGACCCTCAGCTAGTGTTGTGCTTGGTTTGTAATTCAATTTTTCAGTTGCTTTACTAATGCTTGCATAAGTTACAGGCACATCACCCTGTTGTTCTTCAAGATATTTTAGCTTTGCTTTCTTTTCAAATGTTCTCTCCAGCTGTTCTATTAATTCAGAGAGTTTGACAATTCTATGATTTCCGAGATTAAAGATCTCATACATTGATGCATTATAGGTCATTGCCGCCACTATACCATTAACAATATCATCCACATAGGTATAATCTCTGCCGGTACTTCCATCTCCATATACTGTAATTTCCTCGTTATTCAATATCATTTTCGAGAATTTATGAATGGCCAAGTCTGGTCGCTGGCGTGGACCAAAAACAGTAAAAAAGCGTAATGCAATAAAACGGATACCAAATAAATGGCTATAGGCGTAACCTAGTAACTCTGCTGAGATTTTGGATGAAGCATATGGACTAATTGGTTGTAATTGCTTATCAGTTTCTGACCAGGGAATAGAAGAGTTAATACCATATACACTACTTGAAGAAGCAAATATAAATTGTTTTATATTTTTTTTTCGGCAAATTTCAAGCAAATGTTGAGTACCAAGTACATTAACCATTTGATAGGCTACGGGATCCTTAACACTTGGATTAACACCTGCTTTTGCCGCAAGATGAACTACTATATCATAACTTTCATTAAGTTTTTTTTCCAGATCATCTCCATTTTGGATATCAAGCTCAACAAATTTAAACAAAGGATTACCGATATGATGTGCAATATTGGACCGTTTGATAGAAATGTCGTAAAAAGGATCGAAATTATCAATACAGGTTACCTTGTATATACCCGATAATAATAATTCGTCAATTAAATGGCTTCCAATAAATCCAGCTCCTCCTGTTACGAGAACATTTTTTAACATATGACTAAAATATCCTTTAAAATTACAAAAATTAGTCCAAAAGCGTATCTAAAAGTAATTTATAGTCTCTCGTCATTTGTTCACTTGAAAACAATTTATTTACTCTGCTTTCATTTTCTTTACCAATTTCTATTCTTAGTTCCGGAGAATCCATTAATTCAATAATTTTATTGGCCATATCGTGTACATCAGAAGGTTCTGTTAAGTAGGCATAATTATCTCCCAGGGCTTCCCTAATACCAATAATACTTGTGGCCACTATTGGCAACCCTGCTTTCATCGATTCCAAAACACCATTAGGACATCCTTCAAATCTTGAACTAAACACACTTAAATGGGTAATGGACAAAATACCTGCTACATCATCTACACCTCCCAAAAACTTCACATAAGAGCCTATACCATTATCTTCCGCTTGCCGCTTCAAACTTTCATATGAATGGTCTAACCGACCCGCTAAAAGCAGTACCGGATGCTGCTGTCGCCGTTTATCATATACAATTTTCCAGGCATCAATTAATGTTTTATGATCTTTATAACCATGTAAATTTGCCAACATGCAAGCTACAAACTGTTTTTCAGTTACGCCGGCTTTCTCCCTCCATTGATAAGGGTTGCAGGCAACCGAAGGTAAAGTAACTGCATTATGAATCAATTTAATTTCATCCTTAGGCTTTTTAAGATGCCTGCTTAAAAATAAACGCCCTTCTTCCGAGTTTGAAACAAATACAGGAGTGTTTTTTAAGGCGACTTTCTCTAACAGATGACCGGTAATTCCGCGTCCTTCATCGCGTTGATTCCATATACATGTTTTGGCTCCGGTATATTTCCATACGGCGCAGGTTAGTACATTTGGCCAATATGTATAAGGCATAATCACATCAGGTTTAAATGATCTGATCTCCTTAATGAGTTTAAGTAATTGTTTTACCCTGCTAAGTTTGCCGGCGTATCTATCAATATTGCAAATGCGCCATGTTATACCTGCTTTATCGAGAATAGCTACCCCTTTTTCCGGACGATCTATTGCCCATACTTCCACTTCATAGTGCAAGGTATTTTTCATATAATCAGCCAATATGATTGCCTGTTTCTCGGCCCCTCCCATCATCAGGGTATCCAAAAAAAAGAGAATTCTCCTGGTTTTGTTTTTTTGTACCACCTCTTACTCAATTAAAATTTACATCAGCATTTTTTTCCAGCCATATTCCTAAAACTAAAAAAAGCCATAAAATACCCGCATAATCATATTTTTCGCCATGGTTATTTAACAGCTGTTTAATAAACTCAGTGTCAAAAAGTTCTTTCATAATGGCATTTTCATTAAGTAATCGCTCAAGCATGATGCGGGCCTGCTGGTCTTTTTTAAACCAATGATAAATTGGCAAGCCAAAACCTTGTTTTTTTCTATAAACAAAATCGTGATTGAAATATTTTTCTGTCAATTGTTTCAGGATATATTTTCCTGTATAACTGCCATTTGTGAGTAAATGATATTTCATGCTATCTGGCAATTGAGCCGCCAAAGAAACCAGTTTAGTATCAATAAATGGAGGTCTTACTTCCAGTCCATGACTCATGCTCGCTATATCTACTTTATTAAGTATATCGCAAGGCAGATACGTTTTAACATCTATGTATTGAGCATAAGATAACCTTGAGTAATTTATTGCATGTGAGGATGCAGAATCAAATAAACCATCTTTTTGTTTTGTGTAAACTTTATTTCCGTTTTTCCATGCTTTATCTCTTAGCTCATCATTAACATACATAATATGATTTTTCCACACATCAAGTACATTCAGTGTACCATGCTTAGCGTAAAGTTTTATTCCATTAAGAGCGATTCTGGTTGCCCAATAAGGACTTTTCTTAAAGCTGGCAACAGAATTTTCAAATGGATGATTTTTCATCCACCTCATGTATGAATCATACCCTCCAAATATTTCATCCCCACCATCGCCCGACAATACGAGCGGAACATGCTGTCTGGCCAGCCGCGACACAAACCAGGTTGGAACTGCGGAGCTATCGCCAAACGGCTCTCCATACTTTTCAACCAGATATGGTAAAACATCAAGTGCACTATCAGTTACGTTCTCGCTAATGAGTTCAACACCACTTATTTTCGATGCTTTTTTTGCAAACTCTATTTCCGAAAAATCCTGTTCATTGAACGTAATGGTAAAAGCTTTTAAGGGCTGGTTTGAAAAACGTGCCATCTTATAAGCTATTAAACTGGAATCTATACCTCCTGATAAGAAAACTCCAAAAGGCACATCGGAAACCATATGTGCCTTTACTGAATCATCAATAGCTTCTTCAATATCAGCTAGCCATTGTTTCTCGTTTTTAAGTTTATCCTGATTAAAATTCAAATCCCAATATTGCGATATGGTATGTTTACCGGTATTTAAATCAACTTCCATATAGGATGCAGGAAGTAATTTGTAAACATTTTTGTAAATAGTATGAGGCGCTGGTATATATTGATACCTAAGAAAAAAATCGACTGATTTTAAACTGCCCTCTGCAATCCTGTCTCTTACTTTTTTAAGTGGATTTATTTCGGATGAAAAGGCCAGGAAATCATTTTCCAAACGGTATATAAGAGGTTTAATTCCAAACTGATCGCGTGCCAGATAAAGCTTGTTAACTTTATAATCAACAAGAGCGAACGCAAACATACCTCTAAATTTTTTCACGCATTCAATACCCCATTTTATATAAGCATAGATAATAACCTCAGTATCAGAATGTGTCTTAAAAATTATACCGTCAGAAATTAATTCATTTCTTAATTCTGCATAATTGTATATCTCTCCGTTAAATGTAATATAAACTCTTTGCGAATGGTCGCACATAGGTTGCTTGCCACCCTCAAGATCGATAATTGATAGTCTTTGATGCCCGAATGCAAGTTGATCTTTAATAAAAAAACCGTTACCATCAGGTCCGCGATGGCTTATGCATGAAGTCATAGATTCTATTTCTTCTGTATTTACCAGTTTACCGTCAAAGTTTAATATTCCAGCTATCCCACACATATATTACTTAATTAGGCCGATTCTCTTTCTGAATATATAAAATTGGTCTCTGAGCGAATTTACAGATTTAACAACCGGATAAATTAATCTCTTCATATTGGTTTTACTACTATGCTCGATCAGAAAATCACTAATCTTGTTCTGTGATCTGTCTTTCTTTTTAATGTTGGCTTCCTTAATTGCCTTCAATAAAAGATCCATCACCGCGCGTTCATTATAACAGGCAACTGCCCGTTTCCAACCAGCAGCAGCTATACGCCTGCGTTCATCGTCATGCTCAAGGTAATACTTAGTAAGCTCAATTGCCTCTTCTACGGTATCAAAACCTATGGCTTCCTCATTAAGCTTAAATATTTCGGATAAATGGCTTTTATTATCACATAATAACATAACGCCATTTGCCGGCAACATATAAGTTCTAAAATTGATTGGGCCGGTTGAATTATGGAAATTCGGGCCTATTTTAGTATTTTGGTATAGCTTTACTTTTTGATCTTCAGGATAAAACCCGGCTTTCCAGCCAGAGCCAAAATACTTGCCTTGCGGAAAAGCATTCGAATACTTATCAAGCCTTTCTGCCCGCCACCCGGAAGTTCTTTCACAAAGTAAAGTAACATCAACTTCACGTGTTCCATTAATAATATCATCATAGGTTAAAGCCGGATCGTAATCTGTTTCAAAGAAGCCCATGGGCCAAAACCGAGCATTTTTCACACCCCATTTTTTATAGGTGTCTACCTCAGCAATATTGCCAACCATACACAAATCATAACACCACGCTACAGGCTTGGATAAATTTTCAGAAGATTCGGGATCATCAAAACAGCCATAAACATTAATTGTAGGTAGTTGCTTAACAAATTCGGGATGCATATTAATTCCGTTCCAGTTCAGAAAAACATCAAATCCATCGAGCTTTTCTGCCAGATTTTTATAAAGATCCAATAAATCTTTATCCCCACGCTTCCACATTGCATCCAGATCTTTCCAAAGTAATCGGGGACCGGGAGGATTTAAGGTAAGGCAAAAACTCTCAACATAGAGAGTTTCCGAATTAATTCTTGAAAGCCACTTATTGATCCATTCTTTAACATCAAATGGATTTTTATAATAACTATATCCCAGTAAAATTCTCATTAATTAACCCTGTAAATTCCAACCCACGAATCACGTATATGATAGATTCTGCCATTCAGTTTACCATCTTCATATAGTTTTTCAACACCAGCACATACCGTGTGTATCCAGTTGTATTTTTTGGCTAGTTCAAGATTAAAATCATGCCATAAAATATAAGACCCCTGTGGCATAAAAGGCAATAATTTTAGTGTATCATTATACACAAAATCCGTGTCGTGAGATCCATCTATAAAGGCTACATCAATTTGTCCAATATTCGGTGTCCACTTAGCAGAGTTACATAGTATCTGAACTATATTCTTAAGTTGATGTGACTTGTAGTAGGAGCCTATTTTTTTCCTTTCAAGTGCTATAGTTGTGTATTTGCCGCCTTCGCCAGAAAGAATCTCCTCTGGTGGTATATTCATGGTATGTATTGTTGCGTTTGGTGCATTTACCGACATTAATGCCGTGGTATGACCTATAGAAGTTCCAATTTCCAGCGCTGTTTTAGCAGCGGCATTTTTCATCACAACGCCGATAGATTCAGCGTCCCTGATTCGTCTTTCATTCAGATCTTCAGGATATTCAAAATCATAAATTGTGCTGTCGCTTAGTATAGGATCAGTTTTCCAACCAAACACTTTCTTTAATTCCTCTATATTATTTACTTCAATAACCGCATTTTCAAGATATGGAAAATGTTGCTGAAGAAGTTTCTTTTTAATTAGTTTTTTTATAGATCCTACCATATTACAATTCTAATAATGACGATTTATTTTTAGCAATAGAAGCTGGTATTGCCCAAACATTAGCACTGTATTTATAATTACCGCACTCTGTTAAAAACTCAGTTACACTTACAGACGGTTTTTTTGTTTTTTCTGAATATAAAACATATCCTTTTTCTTCCAACTGAGCTTTTAATTTTATTACATCGGAACCAGCAACAAACAAGTTAAGATTTGCAAATTCAATTAAAATAATTGGCTTATTTGTTTGAAAAAAATCACTCGCACCTTCGATAAAGAAAGGTTCATGCCCGTCTATGTCAATTTTAATAAAATCTATCGGATCAATTTTTTCATCTTTTATGATACCATCCAGGGTACGCAATTCAATTTGCTCATACTTTTCAGGTGGTGTATTTGGTGCCCAATGCAATGACGCACTCGTATTATCCATTCCGATTTTTAAAGTTTCATTAGCGTTGGATAATCCGAATGGATAAATTTTTACGATATCTGAAAACTTATTTGTTTGAACATGCCATTCTACCTGTTTACGATAACCTGCCACTGGCTCAAAAGCGAATATCTTTCCTGTAGGCCCTACCTGCTTGGCTAAAATATTTGTGAAATAACCAATATTAGCTCCCACGTCGAGTACTCTCATGCCTGGTTTTACAATTCGTTTCACCAATTCGGACGTTTCCGGCTCGAAAGCCTTTTCAAGAGCAATAGTACGGTCGATGTACCTGTCAAGACATAATTTCCATTTAAGTCCATCAATTTCAAATTCGTGCCATCCCGACACTGGTATTTTTCGCTTCTCTCTTTCTTTAAGTTCTCTTTTAACTCGCGATGCTATTCGTTTAATCATTACAAAATTTATCTATTGATTTATACTATTTTGTTTTCCCAGCTTATATATGGTAATATTTTACTTCTTACAACATCACCAGTATAAGCCATGTTAATCTTATTTGATGATTCTATCTGAAGTGGTATACATATTCCATTTTCGGGTGTACACATTTTTACATTATAAACACCAGCATGGATTTTCAATTCATAATTTAAAGGTGCGAGAATATTTGCAGGAATTATTGCATTACTAATGTATACACCAGGTTTACAAACAGGTACCTTACTATAGTGTTCATCGTTAAAACTCCTTATTAAGATATTTTCCTCATTGTCGCAAATATCAAAATACACCCTTAATCCTGTATTTTGTTTAAGCACTTCATAAGTGATTTCTATCTCTACGGGTTGTCCATTCAACAATTTTGAACCTGAATTACCATTTTGCTTAATTGATAAATCAAGAAGTTTAAAATCATCGTCTGCAGGCAAATTTTGGATGATTGATGAAATGTCATGATAACTGTTTTCAGAATGACTACTTCGCAGATATTCGCCAGACAAAACTGAACTCGGCCCGTCGGCATAAACCTGTCCCTTTTGCAACCACACAATTCTTTCGCAAAGCTGCTGAACTGCTTTCATATTATGACTTACAAATAACACAGTGCGTCCTTGGTTTCGGCTAACATCTTCCATTTTACCCATGCACTTCTTCTGAAATTCAGCATCCCCTACTGCTAAAACCTCATCTATTATTAGTATTTCATTTTCCAGAAAAGCTGATACTGCAAATGCTAAACGCAACTGCATTCCGCTGCTGTAATGTTTTAGCGGTGTATCCAAAAATTTTTCAACTCCCGAAAAATCAACAATGGCATCAAAATTTTTAAGGATTTCAGCGCGTCTCATACCCAAAATCGATCCATTAAGGAATATATTTTCACGGCCCGATAACTCAGCATGAAACCCTGTACCAACTTCCAAAAGACTGGCTATTCTACCCCTTGAAATAATTTTTCCTCCAGAAGGCGGTGTTATTTTACTTAGTATTTTTAACAAGGTAGATTTTCCCGCTCCATTCTTACCAATCAAACCAACACTTTCACCTGGGTTTACTGAAAAAGACACATTGTTCAATGCGTAGAAATCTTCTTTACTGGATGAAGTTTTCCTGAACATAGACACGATAGAATCTCTCAGGCTAAGATAAGGTTGGTTTTCATGATGAATACGAAACCTTTTGGAAACATTTTTTATTTCAAGAATAGGTTGCATAAATCAGGCTATATCAGCAAAGTAAGCTTCGGTTTTCCGGAAATAAAATACCCCCGCAATAAACAAAAATAAGGCAGATGCAACACTCATTAACATATAGCTTGGCTGTATAGCCTCTCCGGAAAACGCAGAACGAAAAAGCTGGACCGGTGCATACATTGGGTTAATCACTACAAGTAACTTTAATAACTTAGAAGATACTATTGAAACAGGATAAATAATCGGAGTAATAAATAACATAGCCTGAATCATAAAAGGAATAATATATCGGAAATCACGGTACTTAATGTTAAGCGCGGCTAACAAGGTGCCAACACCAAACGTAGCCAAAACAGCTACTAAAACGCCCGTTGGGATAAATACAATAAGACGGAACACATCAAGATGAGGCCTGTATATAAACAGAACTACAATAAGAATAATAAAAGAAATTAAAAAATCGAATAATGATACAAGAACCGCAGATAATGGAATAATTAACCTCGGAAAATAAATTTTCTTGATAATATTTGCATTGGTAATCATGCTATTTCCAGCTGTAGAAACTCCTGAGGAAAATATATTCCAAATGATAAGACCTGAAAGTACAAACAGAGGATAAGGTATATCAGAAGATGGAACATTAAGAGCTCGGCCAAAAAAAAAGGTGAAAATAAGCATCATTAATAAAGGCTGAAGTATAACCCACAATAGGCCCAAAATCGTTTGCTTGTATTTAATTTTTATATCACGCCAGGTAAAAAAGTAAAATAGTTCACGAAACTGCCATAACTCCTTTAAACCAAGACTAAAGTTCTCTTTTGGGGCTATTTCGTATTCCATTACAGTTTTTAAATTATCAGTAAAAATAGTATTTTTAAGGTATCATTACTTATTTTAATCCAACAATTAGTGAAAAAATTAAGTCATATATCCTGCACTTTACTTTTCTTTTTGGCTCTATTGGGTTTTAATAAGTGTTTCGCGCAAAGTCCAATCAATCCTACAAACTTTAATGGCCTGAAACTGTGGCTTGTAGCTGATAGTGTTAATACCGTCTCAGGGGGATTTGTTAATACCTGTAAAGATATCTCCGGCAATAACAATCATGCAACTCAGACAAACCCCTCTCTAATGCCACTTCATATGCCATCAAATCTTAATGGCCACGCTACTATATTATTTGATGGAGTAGATGATTTTTTAACATTTTCAACCATAACTGACGCCAGAACTGTTTTTTGGATCATTAAGGAAAATAATAATGCGACTGCCAATTACAGATCGCTCATGGGTGATCGTACCGCATATGATTTTATTCGAGGAGATAATAAAGAAATATGGAATTCAACTTATACAAACAGTTTTATTCTAAATAGTAGTACCAGGCTAAATTCAAATTCTATAAATGGCACATCCCAACAACTAGGCTCTGATTTTTCTCTTATTTCCCTTGTCACAACAGGCAATGTAACCGGTAGTAACTTTAGTTCAGACAGGTTAATATCTAATCGCGTTTGGGACGGCGAATTAGCAGAATTAATTATTTACAACGAAGCTTTAACACCCACTCAAGTTATTCAAATTGAACAATACCTTAACGATAAATACGCTCCCCCTGCACAATTACCAAACGACATTTCTATAAATAATTCCATTTGTGACACTATTTTAGAAATAAATAATTCCTATAAAAACAAATACTCAAACATAATTTGGTCTACTGGAGCAACTTCTCCAACTGTTTCTATCAACAAATCAGGAAAATATTGGGTTAAAGCAACAAATATTTTTGGTAAAGAATCTTCCGATACCATCGTGGTTCAGTTTCCTGAATTGAGATTACCTTCACAAAATCAATTTTGTAAAAATCAATCTTTAGATTGGAATACACAACTATCTAAACAACTATTCAACTTTCAATGGTCTAATGGTTCAACAGACTCGTTAATAAACATCAACCAACCAGGTGATTATTTTGTAAAAATTACTGATTCATTCGGTTGCTCAATTACGTCTGATACCATCACCATCACCCAAGATGATTTCTCGACAAACGCCTCCCTCGGGCCCGATATTAGTCTCTGTTCAGGAAATTCTATTACGCTGAAACAAGGGCTACAACCTAATTTAACTTACACCTGGAGTACCGGCCAAAATGCTGCAGCCATTACCGTTACCAATACCGGACAATACGCTGTAGCGGTTACAAATACAAATAATTGTGTGGGGTATGATACAATACAAGTAAATATTATAGGAGATGCACCAAAAGCTGATTTTTCATACTCAAATCCCTGTGTTAAATCTGTTGTTTCATTTTCTAATAGCTCAAATGCCCCTCCCGGAAACATTATCAACTCTTATCATTGGAATTTCGAAAATCGTCTCGGTTCCGTCAATTCGTCTACATTAACAAATCCTTTTTACACCTATTTTGATACTGGCCATTACAATGTTCAATTACAGGTTAAAACCAATGTAGGTTGCGAACAAACGATTACTAAAACCATACATATAGCTCCAACTCCTACAGTTAATTTCACCAATGGTTTAGCTTGCCAAAAAGACAGTACTGTTTTTACTAATTTAAGTTTGGGCTCAAATTCCTATTCTGTTACATCTCTTTATTGGAATTTTGGTGACCCCGGAAGTGGATTTAGTAATGTTTCAACTTCTTATTCACCTAAACATTTATTTACAAACCGCGGAAATCATTCCATTAAATTAATAGCCACAAACGAAGTAGGTTGCAAAGATTCTATTACTAAATCTATTTTTATAAAAGATCAAGTAAGTGCTGATTTTTTTTATCACAATGCTTGTTTAAACCAACCTACCTTTTTTCAAGATCAATCTATTGCTCCGGTCTCCTCTACCCGCTTGTGGAACTTTGGCAATTATATTTCAAATGGATTAACTACGACTCATACCTATAGCAATACCGGAATTTCATCTGTTACTTTAACCGTAAATGGCACAAATGGATGTATGTCAAAAACTACAAAATCAGTAACCGTGTATTTACCTCCTGTTTCCAGTTTCAGCGTTCCTGATTTTTGTGTAAAAGACACCGTCTATGTATTTAACAACTCTTTAGCTAAAAATGGGAATATCGTATCCCATGATTGGAAAATGAATAATGTTTCTTTTTCGGCTTTGAGTAATCCAATATTATCAGCCATGCAATCGGGAATTATACCCATTAGATTAACGGTAATGAATTCATTTAATTGTAGCGACTCGCTTACCAAAAACATCACTGTTTTTCCATTACCACTTGTAGATTTTTCTATTAAACCTAATTCCTTTTATTACATTGATTCACTCATCACTTTTTATCCATCAATAACCAATGTACAATCTTATACATGGCACTTTAACGGACAAAGTTATTCGCATACACTAACACCTTCTACAACGTTTAGCGTGCCGGGTACTTACACATGTTCTTTACTCATAGAAAATCAACAAGGTTGTAAAAACGAAAAAAACAAAACCATTTCAGTTCAAAAACATTATCTAGATGTTGCCGTATTAAACATACAAACTCTAGAGGATACAGATGGTTATTTAATTGTAAAAACAGATATTGCAAACTATGGTACCGTGCCTGTAAATTCAATGCAAATTCATTATCGGATTAACGATGGTGGTAACATAAAAGAATCATGGAATGGGGCTCTAAATCCTAATACAATAACTACATACACCTTTCACTCGAAAAGTGCTGATCAAAACAACAAAACGAATAAAATTACTTGTGTTGAAGTAGAAAAAGTAAACGAAACTTTTGATCGAAATAGTCAAAATAATTACTTGTGTAATGTTCTAAATTCAAATGAGACTACCGTATTAAATCCTCTTCCAAATCCAACTGATGGAGATGTTACCATACCAATTGTACTTAACAAAGAAACTACTTTTTCAATTTCGATTATTCATTCAACCGGACAAACCGTCTATCCTTCGACCGTTTATCAAGGAAATGTTGGATTAAATTTCATTAATTTGCCTACAGCTTCCTATGCTAGAGGAAGCTACATTATTGAAGTGAAAATTGAAGAACAAGTGTTTATGAAGAAGATCATAAAAAACAAAAGAGACTAGAATTATAAATTATTGTTTTTAAAATACTCTAGCTTTGAATTAAAAATAGCTGCCATTAGAGTAGCTCTCTTCTTCGCTTCTTCAGCATTTACCCCTTCAAAAAAATCGTCAACGGTTTGCGTAAAATGTTTAACCCAAATAATAAAATGACTTTCGTTGATAGGCATCTTTGCATGTGGCGGAAAAGGAGCTCCTGTATATGTTCTTTCTCCTAATAAAATCGTTTGCCAAAAACAATACATTTTATCTAAATGTTCCTGCCAACGATTTTCAATACGTTCCTTAAAAATTGGACCCAATACCTCATTCTCACGTACACGCTTATAAAATGTATCGACCATTAATTTTATATCATCAATATTTTCAATATCCCTCTTCATATTTGTAGGTGTCATTTTAAGCCGTGGTACTAAAAGTACTATTTTTAGGTATATTTTTCCAATAACGTTTATCAAATGCTAAACAAATATTTCTTAGAAAAAACTTTCCTTGGTCTTTAATGATAATTTTATCATTTTTCAATTCCAGTAAATCGTCTGCTAAAAAATCATTGAATTTATGTCTGTTTTTAAAATAATATTTACTGATTGGAGTTTCGTGCTTACACATTAAATCCAATATATGCTGCCTAATGGCTAAATCTTCCTTTGTTAGCGAATGGCCTTTAAAAATTGGCAAACTCCCCTCATTAATTATTTTTTGATATTCTTCAACAGTTTTTATGTTCTGAGCAAATGCATCCCATGTATCACTAATAGAGGAACAGCCTAATCCTATCAATAATTTTGTTGTATTGGTTGTATATCCCATAAAATTACGATGAAGCCTGCCTTTTTTAAATGCCTCAAATAAATTATCATTGGGCTGTGCAAAATGATCCATACCAATATCAGAATAGTTCGCTTTCATTAATAATTTTTTACCGGTTTCATACAGATTTCTTTTGTAAGAATCGGCCGGTAAATCTTTTTCTGAATATTTTCGTTGACCTGGCTTTAACCAAGGTACATGAGCATAACTATAAAATGCAATACGTTCTGGTTTTAAAGAATTAATTTTTTTTATGGTATCTCGAATTGTTTCTAGTGTTTGAAATGGCAACCCATAAACCAAATCAACATTAATAGATGTATATCCAAGTGACCTAGCATTCTCAATAACTTTTTTCACTTCTTCAAAAGTTTGGTAACGATTGATTGTATCCTGTACTTTTTCATCAAAATCTTGAATACCAAAACTCACTCTTCTAAATCCCAAATCAAATAACGCTTTTAGATGATTAATTGAGGTATTACTTGGATGCCCCTCAAAACTAAAATCATGTTCTTTTGCTATATCTACAGTTGCTAAAATAGACGTCAACAAATACGATAGATTTTCAGGTGAAAAAAAAGTTGGGGTACCGCCTCCTAAATGTATTTCTTTCAAAATAGGCTTTTCATGAAACTGACTTAAGTATAATTGCCATTCTTTTAATAAAGATTCAATGTAAGGTAACTCAACTTTATGATTAACTGT
>Ga0172373_10007063_pt1 | contig 14711 bp, 8 predicted proteins | sample Lak10m_2_FD_114546 | JGI IMG/M metagenome (GOLD analysis project Ga0172373, IMG submission 114546) | Freshwater microbial communities from Kabuno Bay, South-Kivu, Congo - kab_092012_10m | ecosystem: Environmental > Aquatic > Freshwater > Lake | place: Democratic Republic of the Congo: South-Kivu... | reverse complement strand
GTCGGTGATGAAGTCGTCCGGACGCAGCCCTCCGTCCTCAGCAGGGCTGCCCAGCAGCACGTTAAGCAAATGCATGCCACGCCCGGCTTCCGCCTTCATTTCAATTCCCAGTCCGACCATCTCACCGTGAATCGTGCCGTGCAATTCGCGGTAGCGGTCCGGAGTCAGCAGGATGCTGTATTCATCCAGCGCGTTGCAGCCACCAAAAACGTACTCCAGCAGAACTGCCGAATCTTTCAGATTCAGCTCACGACGACACAGGTCGCAGAGGCTGCCGAGAACCTGCCGAGCCTCGGAAACGCCGGACACCGGCCGGTTCCAGTAACTGCTGATCAGAGTCTGCCGCACTTCGCTGATTCGTGCCTGACGAGCGGCATCCGGTATGTTCTTCTCAATAAAAACGGGGTTTCTGAGAGCCATGTACAGGCTCTCTGTCCCATGCGCCATAAATCGAGTCAAAGAAACAGTTTCAAGGTACTCACGCTGAATGCTGCGGTACACGTCATCAAACATGTTCAGCAGCTGCGTCCGCCCGCTGTCTTTGAGCATGCTCTGGAAGCTTACGTCACTGTAACGACGTTCAACCGCGTGATGGACCTTGGCGCGACGCTGGCCATATTTCAGCCCTGCGTCATCAGAGAATGTCTTCAGAGCATCCTCATAAAGCTGAATCGCCTCGCCCCATTTCCGGCTGGTTTCAAATTCCTCTGCTTTGCGGAGCGCTTCGCCGGCGGAGCTCCACGCAGGCTTCGAAGCTGTCTCCTCGGCAGGGCAGACAACGCCCTGGGCAGCCAGCAGGACCACGGATGCAACAATTTTGCAGCAGATTCGGAACACGCCTGTACGCCTTGACAGAAATCAACTGATCAGCCGATTGCCGGGGCTGATAAGCAAGGCGTCCTGCCACACTGGTCATCCTGAGCCACTACGATCGATACACTAGCAATTCCGATTCGGAAAAACTGATGCACAGGCCAATATATGTCTGCATTTGAGTGTGGTCAAATTCCGAGGCCGGCACAGCCTGCCCCCACCTGCCAAACACGCCACGCGGCAATGTCAAGAAAAACTGCCCATTTTATCATCTGATTTCAGCGAACGCTGTATCGTCTTTCACTGTATGGCTTTGTGGAAAATGCACTGGAGTGAATCCGGGCGGCCGGTGGATGAGCTGCGGGCATTTGTGTGAGCACTGTGCTGCCGGTGCGGATCAGGCTGATTGCAGGGATGTCGCGAAAGAACTTCATGAACTCACGTGCAGTGGTTCAATTTGCTGGCGGACAGTTCAGTTTGCTACACTGAAGAAGACCGAGACGGTCCAGGAATGTTTTGCTGCCGTTTTGTGCGATGCACCGCTTACGTGATCCCGCCTTTTCAGTGACAGGAACCTGATGATGAGTCTTCCAAACGAATCGCGACGCAGTTTTTTTGGTCAGGCCGGTATCCTGACTGCCGCCGCAGCGCTGGCTGCTCAGGATGCAGTTGCCGATGAGTCGGGTGAGCAGCGTCGGGTTATTGTGGGGGTCATGGGTGCAAGTCGCGGTGCGGCCCTCGCTGAGGTGTTTGGACGATTGCCGAACGTGGAAGTTCGTTATGTCTGCGACGTCGACCAGAACCGCGTCAAGGCGCTGCAGGAATCACTGGCCATGAAGCTGGAAAAGCCGGTACAGGCCACTGGGGATTATCGCAGAATTCTGGATGATGCCGAGGTGGATGCTCTGATCTGTGCCGCTCCCAATCACTGGCATGCTCCTGCCGGAATTCTGGCCTGTGCTGCCGGCAAGCATGCCTATGTTGAGAAGCCCTGCAGTCACAATCCGCAGGAAGGCGAATTGCTCGTGCAGGCCGCCAGGAAGCACGGGAAGTGCGTACAGATGGGCAATCAGCGACGCAGCAGTCCGACGATTCAGAAGGCGATGCAGAGGCTGGCAGAGAATGCAATTGGCCGGGTGTACTACAGTCGCAGCTGGTATGCGGCGACACGCGGTTCAATCGGTACAGGTACTCCCGCCCCCGTCCCGCCGCATATCGACTACGAATTGTGGCAGGGCCCGGCACCGCGATTGCCATTCACCTCCAACCGCCTGCATTACAACTGGCACTGGGGCTGGCATTACGGAAACGGAGAACTGGGAAACAACGGTATTCACTCGATTGACCTCAGTCGCTGGGGCCTGCAGGTGGACTATCCGGTGCGAGTGGTGTCGTCCGGAGGGCGATATGCTTTCTCAGATGATCAGCAGACTGCTGATACTCATGTCGTGTCGTTTGAGTTCCCTGATCGACGGCAAATTGTCTGGGAATGCCTGAGCTGCAATCGTCATGGCATGGATGGTTCCGGGTTTGGTGTCAGTTTTCATGGTGAGACCGGGTCCATGAAGCTAAGCGACAGCGGCTACACAATCCTCGACGCCAGGGGCAAGGAGATTGAAAAGCAGGACGGGGCGGACGGCATGCGAGCACATGCTGAGAACTTCGTGACAGCGATCCGTCGAAATGACCCGACGCTGCTGAATTCCGAAATTGAACAGGGGCACAAATCAACGCTGCTGTGCCACCTCGGAAATATTGCTCATCGCACAGGCGATGCCCTGAAATGTGATCCGGGCAACGGGCGAGTTTTGAACAGTGACCAGGCCATGAAGCTTTGGTCACGCGAATACGCCGATGGCTGGCAGCCGAAGGTCTGACCGTTCGATTCCGATGTTTCGGCAAAAAAAAGTCCGGCAGACGATTTGTATTTGTCTGCCGGACTACTGATCATTCGGCCTTTTTGAAACCGGCCTGCAGCAGAGCCTCATAGCCGGCCCGCAGCGGCCGGATGTCATATCCCTTGCCCTGCAGAATTTCGGCACACAGCAGCACTCGACCGCCAGATTTGCAGTGCAGGTAAACAGGCTTGTCCTGCGGCAGTTTCTGCAAGGCTTCTGTAAGCCCCGGTCCTTTCAGGGAACTGAGCGGCAGAAATGCAGCATCAGTCAGATGCCCGGCGTTCCACTCGTCCTGTTCCCGCACGTCCAGCAGCACTGCAGACTTCTCTGCAACCATCTGTCGAACAGTGTCCAGAGTATCCACGGTGTGACCAGCACTGGTGAACTGCGGCATCATCTTCTTTGCTCCGTTCTTTTCTGTGGAAGCAGTCTTTTTGGCACGGGAAAACACTGGCGAATCAGGGTCGCCGCCGGACTGCAGATATGCGATCAGGTCCAGAACTTCATCACGATTCAGCGTGTTGATCAGTCCCGCTGGCATCATCGAGACCTTTGACGGCTGAGTCTCTTCGATTTCGTCCCGCGGGATTGTGGTCAATGCACCGGGCTCCAGCATGTTTTCGCAAACCATGATCCGGTCGTTGTTCAGGTTGACGACTCGACCAGTCACTGTGCGGCCGCTGTCCAGCACGAACACCGATGCTTCGTACTGATCCGAAACAACTTTGCTGGGTTCAATAATCGCTTCCAGAAGTGTTCTGGCATTGTAGCGACGAGACACGGCTGTCAACTCTGGTCCAACGATTCCGCCGTCTCCGGCAAACCGGTGGCATTTGTAGCAGGCGGTGACCTGGAACATGGTGCGACCGTTATCGAACGATCGTCCGGTCAGGCCGGCTTCCACATCTGCCAGAAAATCGTCAACTTTCCACTCCTGAACGACCGGGCGAGCGGCTGCTGCGACCAGCGGCTGACCGCCGGTCGGCTGAGCTTCCAGAACGTCCTTCAGGTCCGCCTTTTCGGCGTCCGTGAGCCGATCAATGGCTTCCTGACGGATGTTTTTCAGGAACCCCGAGAACGAGTTGCCGCCGCGGAGTGTTGTTGACGAGACAAACCACTGGAAATACTTCGTTCTTTGTTCAATGGTCCAGGGGCCTTTGAGAGCTCGCAGGCAGTATGCGTAGTGAATCTGCTCTTCCTGGCTGGGAGCCTTCGCCTGCAGTTCAAGGGTCTTGTCGGCCACTCCTTCAGCATTCAGGTATACCAGAATGCGGCAGAGCTCCCGGTTCAGACGAACGCTGCGAGCCGGATACATGGGGTTCAGTACCTCGGCCACCGCACGAGCAACTTCTGCAGACGGCTCACCCATCCGAATGAAGCACAGCCCCGCGACTCGCAGTGCCGCAAGCAGCTGCATCTCTGACAGTTCAGCACTGTTAAGCCGCCCGAGTGACTCCAGCAGAGGCTGCTGCAGAGATTTGTCACCACAGCGAGCCAGAGCCAGCAGCGCAGTGAGTTTTGCTTCATTGGAGGAGTCTTCCGCGAGTGCTTTCCGGGCCCATGAGCCTGCCGGCTGGTGTTCGATGGCCGTCCGAGCAGCAAAGCGAATGCTGCGATCCGCATGTCCAAGATATGGCCATGCTTTTTCAACGGCACCTTCCTGAGGGCGATGCAGCTGTTCCAGCGAATGCCGCAGATCCCGAGCTTCCTGTCCCGCCAGATCAAGCGGGGCTGGCGCAACAGAATCAGAGCCCGTCCAGGTTACGCGGTACAGACCGCTTTGAGTCTTGCGACCACCGATTGTGAAATACATCGCCTGGTCAGCCGGATTGATGATGACATCGGTGACCGGCAGCGGTGCTGCTGACACGAATCGTTCCAGCTCACCCGTGTAACTGCTGCCGTTTGGCTGCATGTGGACGGCATAGATCACGCCGTAGCTCCAGTCGCTGATGAACAGAGCACGCTGGTACTTCTGCGGAAACCTGGCCCCTGTGCCGAATGTGATACCGGTCGGGGAACCCGGTCCGACATCGACCACGCTGCCCAGCGAATCCGGATAGAACTCCGGCCATTTGCCGGTACCGGAGCGCCAGCCAAACTCGGAACCACTTGTCACATGGTTGACTCGAGTCGGGCGGTACCAGGGTGAACCAACGTCCCATTCCATGTCTGCGTCGTAAGTGAACAGCTCGCCCTCGGGGTTCAGTGCGATGTCGTACTGATTGCGGAAGCCCATTGACAGCAGCTCCCAGTCGGTTCCGTCCGGGCTGACTTTGGCAATCCAGCCACCTGGAGCCATGATGCCGACGGCGTGTCCACCGGCGTCCCACATACGAGGCAGCAGCTGATCTTCATCCCAGATTGTCGGGACGGCGGAAGCAGAAAACTTTGTGGGGGCCGTGTGGTTGCCACAGGCCACGATCAGCGATTTGCCATCCGGGGAAAGAATGATGGCATGCGGCCCGTGTTCGTTGCCGCCCTGCAAAGTCCTGAGGTGTTCGGCACTGTCGTACTGGCCGTCGCCATCGGTGTCACGGACCCGGTGCAGCCCGACTCGCGGAGCGTCACCGCTGTTGGTCATTACGTAAAGGCTGTCAAAGGCACACAGCAGACCCTGAGCCATACCGACGTCGACGTTGATCGGCTCGATCGCGATGGTTGCGTCGCTGCCAATAGCCGGCGGAGTCACTCGGTAAAGTCTGCCGTACTGATCCGATACGATCAGCCGTCCCTGCGGGTCAGCTGTCATGCAGACCCAGGACCCCATTTTTTCGGCTGGCACTGAATACAGCAGTTCGGCCTTGAAACCGGCCGCCAGCTTCAGGTCGCTGATCGGAGTAGCCTGCGGGGCTGGCGGGGCATCATCGGTCAGGACAATGCTGTCGATTTCCATCTGCCCCCCGCGACTGAAGGGGTCAATTCGCAGCGAAGTGACTGGACTGTCAGTTTCGAACCACAGGCGAACGGGACGGAATTCTTTGTCTGAGCCGCGCAGTTCTGTGCGAACTGATTTGTCTTCAGAGGTGGCCGGGGAGGCTTCTGTGGTCCAGAACACCTGGACGTCTGCGTTGCCTTTAAACCGGGCGCTGAGGGTCAGGCGATGATGACCGGCGCGACCTTTGACGGGCGAGGCAAAGTACGGGTCGTTGCCTTTGGCTTTCAATTGCAGGTGACCGTCGCCGACCGACAGCTGGACCTGATCATTTCCGGTCCAGCCGGCCTCGGTCTGATCGAAATCCCAGCGAAAGATCTCGTCGGCAATCGCTGGTAACCAGGGAGTCACGAGGGCCACAGCCAGAGTGGCAGCTTTCACAACCTGAGCAAAAATGGACATAGTACACAGCCCTGACATCGAAACAGACTGCAGATTTCGGGAACCACCATCTCGGGAAGGCAGCGAGTGCTCCTGAAACTACCGGAATGGCCCCTACAGTCTGACAAAGTGTGATCTGGCGTGCAACCTTTGATGACGATGGCGAAGGCCGGTGTGGCGACAGGACAGGCAGTTTATCGACTGGCCGATCCGAGAAGGCGGGAAAGGTCCAGAGATACGAACGCGAAAAAGGAGAAGAGCCTGGTCCGAAACGGCCAGGCTCGTGTGTTCAGCAGGTTAAAATTGAAATCGCGAACACTGGTGTCACGCCTGGCGTTTGGCCGCTCGGCGTTTCAGAGCTTGACGAACGCCCATTCCGACAACACCGACCATGATAGCCCAGGACGATGGTTCAGGAACCGTACGCTGCAGAGTGAGATTTTCCGTGGCAAAGGACGATTCGATAATCGCGTAAGACCCCTGCTGCGGCAAGGCTGACGACGAGAGAATTGCTTCGATATTCGCCTGTGAAGCAAAGCCGGAATTATCTGCCGGAGTTCCATTGATTGAAAGACTGAACGAGCTGCGGCCTGTTCCGCGATTGCCAGGCACCGATGCAGGATCAAAATTTGCGGAGATCTGCAGTTGTGTGGGAGACACCATTGTAAGTCCGCTGACCACGGGCGGTACGCTGAGCAGGTTGTTGGCTGTCAGCACATTCCAGGTTTCGTTACCAAGCTTGAATGTGGCCGCTGTAAGCAGTGCTGTCGCGGCTCCTGGTGCCGGTGTGTAGACAGCATCCAGGGTCCATAGCTTCCCGATGAAGGAGCTGCCAGCCACATTGGAAGAAGCCACCACTCCGTAAAGGAACACCTGCGCTGCATTGACGGACTGAGCCGTGCACAGCATCGTGGCGAACGCAATCGCGATCAGACGCGAAATGGACGCTTTGCCTTGCAACAAAGACATTTCAGAACTCCCTGTTTCAACAAGTCATCCCCGCCCGGCATTGACATAGCCGCAGGCACCCGATGCGCCGAGAATTAGGTTCGGGGGATTTGTGACGATCAGGAAGTTTTGGGGAGAGGCGAGACCATTTGCAACAGGGAAGGAAACAGGTTGCTGCAAAAAGGCAACGTGTCAGTGTGACGGAATGCGCGATCGTTACAACCGGCACAGTTTAACAGTCAGCAAACAACTCCAGAGTGCAAAATAAAAAAACCGGTCGCTGTAACGACCGGTTTCTATAGCTTTCGTCTGATCAGGCGTTCATTCCTTCGAATCTGCAGTGTTGCGTCGACGCAGATAGCGTCGACCCACAACCATGCCGATACCGGCCAGCAACCCCCAGGTCGATGGTTCTGGAACCGCATTCAGAGTCCCCACGAGTTCGAAGTCGGTGTCAGGCAGAGAACCCTGACCGTTCGCGAAAAAATTACCGGTGATCGAGTTGGCGTTCGCAATGAGGAAGTCAATGTTGGCCTGCGAGGCGACGTTAGCGGCGACATTCTTAGTGCTGACGATAGTCAGGTCCAATTCACTGGTGGCGGTTCCGATGGAGTTGTTAGTGTCGCCGGCCCAGTTCACATTCACCAGCAGCGTATTCAGGTTTTGCACTCGCAGTCGGTTCTTTGACGCGCCCAGACCACCCTTGATGTCCGTAAAATTCGCAGTCGAAGACCCGGCCATGCTCAAGGCAAAAGAAGCGGAATTCACAGCCGCAATCGCCCCGGTACTTGCAGTGTATGCAAGGTTCGACAGTACAAAACTGCCACTGACCGCAGTTGGAAGATTTGCCGTCGTTGCAGAACCCTGAAAATACAGCGGGTTGGCGTTCACCACGCCGCACACCGCCATCGCTACCATCACAGCAGCAATTTTTGCAAATCGCATCACACTACCCCCTTAATTGTGTAACAGAAGCAAAACCCGTCAGACGGTGACCCGTTCGATCAGGTTTTGATACAGGCGAGACAGAACCGTTTAAAGTTCTTGACTGCCCGATTATCACAAATGGGGGAGTTTACGCAAGTGTCAAAAACTGACTTTCCTGAAAAATGCGAAAATCATTCCACCGAGTCAGCAGGCCACCTCTGATCGGCGACGCCGCGTCAGATAACGACGAGTGGCGAAAACGGACGCTGCTGCCAGCACCGCCAGACTTCCTGGCTCAGGTACCGCCTGGGGAATTCCCACCAGTGCCTGCTCGCTCTCCCCAAATGGTGCAAACGGATCAAACTCGAAATTCCCCGTAATATTCGTCGCGGTGCTGACCAGCTGCTCCACATTCTGCTTGCTGGCGATCTGCAGCGGAACCGCTCCCGAACTGACAACAGTCAAAATCAAAGAACTGATATTCGTACCAAGAATTCCAGACTGTTCGCCTGTCCAGTTGAGGCGGACTCGCAAGGTATTGAGGTTCGACAGCACGGACACCGTGTTTGTCTTTCCGGCGTTGATGTTTGACCACGTCCACGTACCTCCGCCAGCGCGATTGACGGTCATCGTCGCCTGAGTGACCGCGGCGACCAGTGTTGCCGACGGCGTGTACTGCATCATTAAGACCCAGCTGGAGCCGGCATCGGACCCCAGACCGGCCCCCTCCAGAGTGCCCATAAAGTAGAGTTGTTCGCCACGCACCGAGGCGAAACCAGCAGTCAGAGCCAGCACAATTCCCAACGCAGTTCTCATGACGACATCCCTTCTGTTACCACCGACAAGTTATTTCAGTTGCTGCCCACAGCGGGCTTTGCAGTGTTTTGCTTCTGCAACTCCTCGACAATAGCTCGATGAATTGCCGCCTTCTGAGGATTTCCTGCCTGCTCCCAGGCTTTTGCGAGATGTTCGTGCACTTTGTCCGGGTTTTGTCGGTCGGACAGTGCACGCTCGAAATCGGCTATTGCTTCCAGAGTTTTTCCTTGCCGGAGCAGAATTTTCCCGCGAGTGTCATAGACGGCGGGCTGGTCCGGCAGATATTTCAGAGCCTGATTCACCATATCCATAGCACGCTCCAGATCTGCCTCAGGCTGATCGGACATCGCATCTGCAATGTTGTTCAGCAAGCCGGGCATACCCGGCAGATGTTCCTGTGCAAGATCAAAGTGCACCATGGCTTCAGCAATATTCGGCGGATTCCGAGACATCTCGCGGGTGCCGAGGATGAAGTGCACCGTCCCCGGAGAGATTCCTGCGGCCAGTGCAGCATTCAGCTGCAGCTCGAGCGTTTCATCGGACATCTCTCTGACGCCGCTCAGTGCCACCAGCTCTTCGGTGACTCGAGCATCCATCGGGCTGATCACAAGGGCTCGGGTGATCAGATCAAGTGCCTGTTGCAGATCTTCGCTGGCGCGGTTTTTCTGGAGCCGGAGTCTTTGGCAGTGAGCCACGTAAACCTGCAGCAGCAATTCCCTGAGTTCACTGGTCAGTTCCGGATGGACTCCGCCTGCCTCAGTAATCAGCTGTACGGCATCCTGCTCACGATGCGCCAGCACCAGACAACGCATCAGGCGGACGAAATCTTCGAGCACAAGCTTTTCGCGAGTATAGGCCTGCACCAGCTGGTCGGCTGCTGCACGCGCAAAATCCCGGGATTCTGTCTCACGGCCCAGATTCAGCTCGACTTCGGCCAGTGAGAACAGGGCCTGAGCAAAATTGCCGCGAGGCTGTGCAACCAGCTTTCGCAGCACGACCTCAGCGCGCGAGTATTCTCCGCGGACCATCAGTCCTGTTGCTCGCATGAAGGAAGCTTTGATGTGGTCGGGCTGCCGAGCCAGAATCCAGTCAATGACCTGTTCCAGTGCGGTCCACGAGTCTGCGGAAGGGATCGCCTGGTCGGAGAACACTTTGAAGTGCTGTTCCGCGAGCCATTCGGCGGCCGGCAGGTACCCGCGGTCCTGCATCAGGCTTAATGCTACTTTCCGTGCCTGCTCGTTGTGTCCCAGCGCCGACTGCACCAGGGACCGCTGCAGCAGATGATCCGGCTCGCCGGGTTGCAGTGCGGCCAGCTGTCGCAGGAAAAAATCAGCCTGCTCGAAGTCTTTGGCCTGTGCGTGGACGCGGAAGGAAGCTCTGGCCCGAACCACCTGCTGCTGCTCTGTAGGCACCAGCCAGATCTCCAGCATCAGCGGACTCAGCACTCCCGCAAGAGCCGGCAGTCCAGCAAGAAAATCGAGAAATTGTCGCGTCTGGAGCAACCGCAGGACAAAGGCCCCTGACTGCAGCACCCAAAAAATGGGGTTGATGTAGCTGAGTCCTGCAGGCAGCTTGCGGCGGTCGTCAGTTCCAGCGGACTGCTGGCTGTCTCGCAAACGCAGCAGTTCACGAAACCAGCGTCGCCAGTTCGTCAGTGATTTCGTGTATTTCCGCTGATAGTACCCGGCTGTGGCCGAAAACCACTTTTTCACCGCCGGGATGCTGAATTTTTTCCTGCGACGGCTCATACAGGCACCTCAGAGCCGGTCCGGTTGCTGAAGGCTGCACAAAGACGGAAGACGTCGGGGAGGACGGCCGCTGCTGCCTGAGGTGCCGCCTGAGGTATCGGCTGCGGTGCCCCCGGAAGGGGTTCCGCGGGGGCGGCGGGCGCCGGATTTGCCGCGGGCAAAGCCCGCAGGAAACCAGGCAGCACCCATGCGGGCAGCGCCGTCAGCAGCACCGCCAAAGCCATGGCCAGTACCAGGGCTTTGCGACTTTTCGTCAAACCCGACCATGGCAGCTCGGATTCGGCAGCCGCTTTGTTCGCCGCCGATGTCTCAACCGGTACGGTAAACAGCCAGTTCCATGCGAGCACGAAGACGTTGATGCGATCGTACTTGCGAGGGTCGTCCGGAATGCCGCCAAAGACAAACTGAATAAATCGGTCTGTGCTGAGCAGGAAGGGGATCGCCAGCAGCATCGCGGTGTATCCTACGGCATCATGTTTCCAGCCGGTCGTCAGATCAAGACTGAACTTCACCTGCGCCACTGCGATAGTCAGCACTCGCCCCACATTCATCAGCAGTGCCCAAAACACCGCGGTACTCATCAGCAGCAGGCTGCGGACAATCGAATACTGTTTGGAGACACCGACAAATGCGGCGATGAACATCACGGTGAACAGCGACTGGACACCGGAGCAGGCTTCGGCCACCATCAAAGGCACGCCCACCATCGGCTGAATTACGTTGCCTTCGCGAATGTGATCGATGTGCAGGACATTGAGGAAATCCGAGGCGATGCGTGAGGTGACGAGCTGGAGTCTTTGAATGACCTGTTCATCGAGGTTCAGCGGTGGCCTGACCGTCATCAGCACGGGAAGTACGAGGTACAGCAGTCGGCGTCGGGAGTCGGTTTCGCGGAACAGATCCAGCAGGCACGTGAACAGCAGAGCGAAACCGATGTAGCACAGCCAGGGTGAGGAACGCAGGCAGCCGGCGGCGGTGGTGAGGGCTGCTGCGGCTACCAGCAGTACGCGAAACAACTGTCTAAGCCAGTTTCCCGACAGTTCGGGCTGCTGCGAGGTGCGAGTGGCGGCGAAGAACAGGGTTGCTGCGAACGCGAAGGGGAAGAACTGGTAATACTCGCGGCTCCAGAGCTGCGTGAGGTACGCGTACAGTACAGGAGCGAACGTCAGGGCAAGGACGCCGCTGGAGATCATCAGCGGCGACTTCAGCGAATCGGCGAATCCGCTGTTTTCCTGTTGTTGAGAAGAGCCGTGGCTCATGGTCTGGCAAATCCTTGACCTGCAGGCGAAGTGGTTTGACCGGGTTTGCTGTGGCGCAGGACGGGAGTCCATCCGGCGAGTCAGGGGCTGAGGCAGTGTCAGGCAGCCACCCCTGCGGCGCGGGTACCCGGCTGCAGTCTGTCACGTACTTCCGGGAAATCCTGGGATTTCGCATGTTGGGGTGTGAGAAGCCGGGGGAAAAATCGCGAAGTTTCGTCAATGCTGGAGTGATCGTGAAGATCGGCAAGGGTGTTGCGTCTGTTACATGTGGTATGTCGGCGGCGAATTTCTATACATACGAACACTCTTCTGGGGGTTTCTGGTGTGGTCGGCTTATTTTTTCGAGAAAGCTGATAATGGTGAGTTTGTGGCGGTGTGTGGTCTTTGAAATCCGGAAGTCCGACAGTGTTGACTTACCTCACCCATTTTCCTCATTTTTCGATCTCTGGCGGGGCCTTCGGTGGATTTGCCCCCGGAATGTGATAGCATTTGCAGGTCAGGGCTCCAGTGGTGGCCTCAAGAGGGCTGTCCGAATTCCCCGGGAAGATTGGATTTTCAGGCAATTTCAGATGTTTCGCTGGATCAAACGCACTCGCCGCCGAATTCGCGACTGGTTTAAGGACCGTTCGCGTTACCTGCGCTGGCAGTGGCATCGTATGATCAGCGGTGTGTTTGTCTGGTGGGAGAGCCTGAAGACGACTCATGAGGACGGTCCTGGCGCGGTCGTTGAGTCTGCCGGAAAGCGTGGTCGTCCTGCGTTAAAGGCTGGCAGTTTCTTCAATCCGTTCTTCTGGTTCGCCGGCGCGTTCCAGTTTTTGCTGCGTTATGTGTTGTCGCGACGCCTGATAGACCTTGTATTGAGTTTGCCGGGCCTGTTGGGTATCGGTGGACCTGCGTTGTTTGCTTATGCGTGGGTGCCGTCAGACTTAGACCTGATCAGTCGCTGTCGTAATCAGATAACAGCGCTGGGGCAGCAGGAAAAGTTCACTGAAGCCGTGTTTTATTCAAAGCTGTGGCAGTCAGTTCAGAAGGATGACCCGCAGGCATTTTTGGCAGAGGCGGATTTGCGAAAGCTGGCGGGTGATTTGCCAGAGTCAAGGCGTCTGCTTGAGCAACTCTTTTCTTCCACAGGGTATGAACCGGCCCTCGTGCGGATTTGTCGGGAAGATCTGGAACGGGTCCTGGCCGGAGATACGGATGCTGCTGGTGAGCAGAATTTCACAGAACGTCTGGCGTGGCTGGATCAAAGATGGCCTGATGATCCGGAACTGCAGTTCATGATCGGTACCTACCACATGGATCGGGGGGATCATGTCACCGCCGGTTCGGCTTTCAGTAAGGTTGCGCTGAAGCCTTCTCAACTGCAGGTGGATGCAATTCTTTCCCAGTCCCTGTGTGAGTTACGGCAGAACAAACGCACGGTTTCTCGCACCACTGCCTCAGCCGGGGCCGACCTTAGCATACAGCAGCTGGCAGCTTTTGACACCAGCCCGGAGGCTCTGAAGAAATGCTGCCAGTTACTGGTGCTTGGTTCCCGCGAGGACGAAGCAGTCAGTTTGTTGCAGGGGCGAATTGAGAAAGCGTCAGACGAACAGCGTCCGGCACTGCGATTTCTCATGGCCGAGGTGTTGACTCGCTGGTGCGAGCGGAGACGCAGCGAGGGATTGCGGAATGCCGAGGAAATGTCCGACTGTCTGCGTCTGCTGGGGCAGGCATTGCGTGCATTTCCTGAGCATGAGGCGGCCCTGAACGAGCTTTCCTGGTTTGCCAGCAACGTGCCGGGTGGCGGGGAAGCAGATGGCATGCTGCAGCAGATTCTGGATTCTGGCGTGGATCCTGGTTTTCTGCACTTCGTGCTGGGGACTCGGGCGGCTCTCCGATCGCCTCCCGATGTCGTTGTTGCCAGGCAGCATTTTGAGCGGTCGATTGTCCACAACGCTGGTTTCCCGACACTGCTGAATAATCTGGCCGACGTGATCGCTCGCAGCGAGGATTCCGACGAGGCTTCGCTAAAATCTGCGATGGAACTTGTGCAGCAGGCAATCGTTTTTTTGCCTGATGCGGCCGAAGTGTTTGACACTCGCGGGAAAATTCGCCTTCGGCTCGGAGAGTATTCCGGGGCGATTGCCGATTTTGAGGTGGCTTTGAAGTCACCTCGCTGTCGCGTGTCGGCGTATGAGGGTTTGGCAAAAGCGTATCTTGAGTCAGGTGACAATGAAAAATCCCAGCATTACCGTGATCTGGCCGGTCGTGCTGGTGCTGGTCAGTTGTGATGTCTTCCAGCCGGATGTTTCCTTTACAAGCAGGCGTTCTTCGCTTTTCAACTTTTTGGAGGTTTCAATGAAAAGAATGTTATTGGTTCTCGCCGTGGTCATGGGAATGACTGCCAGCGTCTCTGCTGAGCAGATCTATTTCCGTGGCACTGCCGCGGCATCAGGGACAGGCTCACAGTTTTATAATGGCAGGGCCTGGACCATGCTGGTGACGTACACGCCGAATGCGTCCGGACCTGCCGCCATTACCGCTGCTACTCTGTTTTTCTACTCCAACGATGCCACAGATCACAAGAACGAGTCGTTCAACCTGATTCCAGCGACCAACGCTGCAGCCAACGAGATCGGGGTGACTCAGAACGCGGGTACTAACAACGACAGCCTGATAATTCAGACGGAATTTGGTCCGTCCGAGCTGGGTCGCGGTACAAGCTCAGCCTTTATGGATAATCTGGTTGTCACCGGACAAACAGACGTTGGCAACACAAATGGTACAGTCGCCAATATCACCGCACTGGGCGCAATTGGTAATTCGGTCGCTGGGACATTCCGAGTTGCTCCGCGTCCTGGTGGCACTGGTAGCATGCAGGTCAATCTCACCGGTTTCTCGGCCGTCCCCGAGCCGGGCTCAATCGCTCTCCTGAGCGGTCTGGGTCTGGTTGTTGGACGCCGTCTGCTGAAGCGTCGTGCGAAGAAGCAGGAAGCTGCTGTCT
>Ga0172373_10007062_pt1 | contig 14712 bp, 12 predicted proteins | sample Lak10m_2_FD_114546 | JGI IMG/M metagenome (GOLD analysis project Ga0172373, IMG submission 114546) | Freshwater microbial communities from Kabuno Bay, South-Kivu, Congo - kab_092012_10m | ecosystem: Environmental > Aquatic > Freshwater > Lake | place: Democratic Republic of the Congo... | reverse complement strand
CGGGCAAAATATCTCTTGTGGGTTCATTGGTTTCTCGCGTGATTTGGAAGTCGCAAGAGTTTGCCAGTGAACCCCATTTTTTGCAAGCTTTATGTTCCTCCACGCTTTAGTGGAGTGCTACCTGGCATTGGCCACTGATCATTTTCGCAAAATATTATATGATTCGCAAAATAACCCCAGTTGAAGTTGAGCTACTCCTTGCTGTAACTCTGGTAATCTCCACCCTTTCATGGCGATTTGTTGAGACTCCGTTCCGCTCAAAGAGTTTTATAAGCACTAGATATGTCTACTTATTCGCCGTCAGCGGAATGGCATGCACATTATTGGTCGGAGGCACTATTTACAGGTATAAAGGATTTCCTAAGAGACAAGGCCTAGAATATCTACAACAAGATAATCAGAAAAAGGAAGCCTGGTTATATGAAGAATGTAGCATCAATGCCACAGACGACCTGAAAGAAATCAAGCCCTGTTCACTCGGGGATGAACATTTGATTCCTTCATTCATGGTCTGGGGAGACTCACACGCTCCAACATACGGAAAGGCTATTCATACTTCCGCACTCCAATATGGAGTTTCCGGTGTCCTAACGTACGGCCAGGGATGTCCAATACTATTAAACATGGCTCGAAATCAACAAACTGGAGACATTACTTGTGTTGACTATAACAAAATGGTTATAACCTATCTCGAAGAGCATCCAGAAATCAAAACCGTTATTCTTGCCAGTCGATGGACAATGTGGCTAGAAGGAACTCTCTATAAGCAAGAGGAAGGCATAACGCCGCATCTCATCGACACAATGCACGATCTTCCAGATACAGCGACCAGTGAACAACTTTTTACACTCGGGCTAAAGCGGACAATTGAAACCCTGCAAGCCATGGGACTCAACGTTGTGATAATCGCACCGCTACCAGAGATCGGATACGATGTGCCTTCTGCCAACTTTATTGCCAGCAGAACCGGTCGTGACATTAACCAGATCATTGCCCCAACACTGGATGAATACTTGAGTAGAAACCAGAAAATGTTCGCAATACTAAATACGTTTGAGGAAAAGTATAAAATCCAAGTGATCGAACCTTGGAAATTCCTTTGCCAGAAAAATATATGCAGGGCGGCCATTAACAAGATACCTTTATACAACGACGATGATCACTTATCTGTTTTTGGGTCGGAATTAATCTCGCCAATTTTTGACCCATTATTTGAATCCATAAAGAATTGAGCATCCATAATGACTTTACTCTTACTTATCCGACACGGCGAAAACGATTATGTCAAAACAGGGAAGATGGCAGGCAGGCTGCCCGGGGTTCACCTCAATGAACGGGGACAGAAGCAGGCACAGGCTATGGGTGAAGCGTTGAAGGGCGTCCCCATTACAGCCATTTATTCCAGTCCGCTTGAAAGAGCCATTGAGACAGCAACGCCAATTGCTAACGCGCGGAATTTGAAAATTATTCAAAATCCAAATTTACTGGACACCGATGTTGGCAAATGGCAGGGAAAATCACTTGCCATGTTGAGACTCAAAAAAGAATGGAAGATCGTGCAAAGTGCGCCTTCGCGTTTTCAATTCCCTGAAGGCGAATCGTTTTTGGATCTGCAGGCGCGTATCGCGAATGTACTTGAAGGAATTGTCAAAAAGCATAACAAGCCCAAGGACATTATTGCAGTAGTCTTTCACGCGGACCCGATCAAACTCGCGGTCTCACACTTCCTTGGCTTGCCTCTCGACCATTTTCAAAAACTAGGCTGTGACACAGGCTCGCTTACCATGCTTCATGCGGGAGAAGCTGGCGCAAATTTGGTCAAATTAAATCAACGCCCACCGTTTGATTTTTTGCCGACAGATAAAAAGCATTCGTAACAACATACCCCTGAATTGTCCAGCCTCAGGGCTATACTACATGTCGATAGAAAACCCAAGCCCCTTTATATGTATCAGGATTATGTTTAGGAAGTAAAATCTATCGATGATCAGGTCAATCTTACTTAATCGCTACAAAATCGAAGCCGAACTAGGCAAGGGCGGAATGGGCATCGTGTATAAAGCGCACGATACTTTGCTCCATCGCGCAGTGGCGATTAAATTCCTGAACACAGAAGGTGTGGGGGCTGAAGGAAAGACACGCCTGTTACAAGAAGCCCGTGCTGCAGCTCAGCTCAACCATCCGAATATTGTGTCGATTTATGATGCGGGCGAAACAGATGAAAATTCCTTCATCGTGATGGAGCTGGTTAATGGGGACACATTACGAAATACTCAAAAAACAACCTTAGCTGATGCTCTGACAATGGCTCAACAAATCTGCCTTGCTTTGGATCATGCACATGCAAACGGTATTATTCATCGTGACTTGAAGCTCGAAAATATTGTCATTACTAACACACAAACATTGAAGCTCATGGATTTTGGCCTCGCACGCATGGCAAATGATACCCGCCTCACCGAAGAAGGCGTGATCACTGGAACCCTCGCATACATCGCACCTGAACTTATTCAAGGTGTGCCTGCCAGTCCGCAATCTGACTTCTACGCCTTTGGCGTTATTTTGTATGAGCTACTCACAGGACAAGCGCCATTTCAAGGGACAGTCAGCACCCTACTTTCACAGCACTTGCACGCAGTGGTTCCGCCACCTAGTGAACTTAACCCGCAAATTCCAGTCTGGCTCGACGATCTTGTTCTTCACTTGTTGAGTAAACATCCCGAAGAAAGGCCTGCTTCGGCAAAAGATATTCTTTTGATCCTGGAACAAAAGTCAGCGCCACCTGGAACAACAACTTTATTCTCAATCTCATCCAAACTAAAGAATAACCTGCCTGTGCAATTAACGGCCTTCATTGGACGTGAAAAAGAAATCGAGGATATTAAAAATGTAATAAAAATTCATCGCCTCGTCACACTCACAGGCTCAGGCGGCACGGGCAAAACCAGACTCTCACTGCAAGTTGCAGAAAACCTGCTTGAACAATTTGAATACATATGGCTTGTTGAGCTCGCGCCAATCTCAGACCCTGCCAACATTCCACAGGCAATTCTTTCTGCAATCGGCCTCAGCGAACAACAAGGTAGAAGCACCGACGAATTAATCAAGGCATACTTGCTGGATAAAAGCACATTGATCATCCTCGATAACTGCGAGCATCTGATTGAAGCCAGTGCAAAAATCGCCTACGCATTGCTCAACTACGCGCCCGAGCTCAGGGTTCTCGCTTCGAGCCGCGAGGCATTAGGTGTCAAAGGGGAAATAGCATGGCACGTCCCCTCTTTATCTGTGCCTGATATCAATCGTCTACCTGAAATTGAAGAACTCTTCCAATACGAATCAATTCGACTCTTCGTTGAACGAGCAGTGCTCGCCAATCCAAATTTCACTGCGACAAAGGAAAACGCATCTTTCCTCGTCCAGATCTGTTCCCGTCTCGATGGAATTCCCCTGGCAATCGAACTGGCTGCTTCCCGGATCAAAGCTTTAAGCGTGGATCAGATTGCAGTACGTCTTGATGATCGCTTCCGCTTATTGACAGGTGGCTCACGTACATCCCTACCCCGTCAGCAAACATTACGCGCCACCATTGACTGGAGCTACAACCTGCTCACGGAACCTGAGCGCGCATTGCTTCGCCATCTGACCGTCTTTTCAGGCGGTTGGACTCTCGAAGCCGCTGAAGCAGTTTGCAGCCAAGACGGCAGCGGATTTGACGTCCTTGATCTATTAACTCAACTCGTAGAAAAATCCCTCGTCAACTTAAAAGACGCGCACTATCATATCCTCGAAACCACGCGTCAATATGCTCGCGAAAAATTGCTGGATTCAGGCGAAGCCGCCGCCACACACGACAAACACTTGAATTACTTTCTTGATTTTTTGAAAGATGCTGAAAAAGAATTGCACGGACCGAATCAACCACAATGGCTTAAGAGTCTAAATGTAATGCGCGATAACTTGCACACAGCACTGGAGTGGGCGATTGAATCGAAGTACACAGAATCTGGGCTGAAATTGGCTATAAGACTCGACCGTTATCGGCATATGCGCTCGGATTTCACCGAAGGTAGGCAGTGGTTGGAGCGAGTTTTAACATTGCCCGACGCCCTGCAGTATGCCGAGTTATACGCGCAGGCGTTGACCCAACTGGCTACTATAATCTGGCTGCAAACTGGCGCGCAGTCTGCAAAACCTGCAGCTGAGCAAGCTCTTTCCATCGCACGCGATCACAATGACAAGTGGAATATTGCCAGGGCGCTCGATATTCTTGGACTTATTCTGACCTCCGAAGAAAATTTTGTAGCAGGCGAGGCTGCATTGGAAGAAAGCAAAGCACTCTTTCAAGAGGTTGGCGATGCGTGGGGGCATGCTCATACCGTAATTAGCCTTGGCTGGGCGGCATTTATGCAAGATGATCGAGCTAAAGCGCTTGAATTAAACGGGCTAGCCCTGATATTATTCCGCCAGATCGGCGACCCATATTTTCAATGCGTTGCCCTATCCTCCATTGGCCGTATATATGTAAAGCAAGGGGATGTGAAGCAAGGATTGATCCCAATGCGAGAAGCATTGACCATTGCTCAACAAATGGAGAGTAAATTTGAAATAGCGGCAATATTGTATTGGTCTGCTGAAGCAGCTCAATTGACAGGAAAGTCTGCACATGCTGTTTACTTATATTGGGCCTCAAGAAATCTATACGACTCCATCGGCGCATGGGCAGAGGAAGATAATTCCAGGTTTGAAAATCAACTCGCGCCATGCCGCGCTATACTCGGCAAATCAGAGTTCGCCGAAGCAGTGGAACACGGGCGTACCATGACAATAGAGAAGGCGATCCAGTTGGCGCTTGGTTAAAACAATGACAATTATCCTCGAAACCCCACGACTCATCCTCCGCCGTCAGGTCCTCGAAGACCTTGATGATCTTTGGGCGTTATACTGCGACCCCGATATTACAAAATATATTCCTGACGCACCTCGCTCACGCGAAGAGGCTCAGGCAGAGCTTGAATGGCATATGCACGGACACCCTAAACATCCTGAGCTTGGGCTTTGGGCAACCATTCATAAGGAAAGCAGGGATTTCATCGGTCGCTGCGGACTTCTTCCGTGGGAGATTGATGGACAGCACGAAGTCGAAGTGGCGTATACCATCGCGAAGAAATGTTGGGGACAGGGGTTGGCAAGTGAAGCGGCGCAAGCCATTCTGCAATATGGATTTGAAATACTAAACATCCCACGCCTTGTCTGCTTGATCGACGCGGAAAACGTCGCCTCAAAGAAGGTAGCTATGAAAATCGGCATGACCTTTGAAAAAGAAGCACAGGACGAATTGGGGTCTTTTATGATCTACTCAAAGAAAAGAGAATAATAAAAATAAAGGCGACCTATTCAAGGTCGCCTTTATTTTTATTTCCATAACTTTGCCAACTCATTCAGCGATCTGTAATACGGCTCAATGCTCGGGATGTAATGCGCTTCATTCTTTGCATGTGGGCCAACGCCTGACTGTCCCCACACGACAGCCTGCCCGCCCGGAGCGAATCTCGCGCTGGTGCCTGGGAGTTTACGCCCAATCCGCGCCTCTTCACCACCCGACGCCTGTTTGACTGCTTCGATGAGCGCTTTCAACGCTGGATTATTCGGGTCGCAAGCCACGCCGTTTTCCATGACAGAGAAGCTCGCTTCCAATCCATTCTCCGCGCAATACGCCTCAACAGCAGACCTCAACCCGTTGACATCATCCTGCGGAATGGGACGGATCTCCACGCCCAGAATTCCTTCCGCCGCAGTGACGTTGTACACACCCGGCGTGCCGACAGTGATAAACGGAAACTTCGCCTGAGACTGCCATCCATCAGGAGATTTCAATGTGAGATGTTTGGCGAATATCTCATTCAACGCAGAGCGTGCCGCAATGAGCTTCTCACTTAGATCGCCAGTACCCGCCACACCTGAATGAGCTTTTGCACCACGTGCGATCACATCAAAGCGCATCACGCCGCGATTTTCCACACAAATTTCGCCGAAGAGTTCATTGCCCTTTTCACCTGTGCGCTCGCCTGCAATGAACAAAGACGGAATGAGATTCAATTCCTTCAAAACATGCGGCGTGCCCCACGCTTCGGACTCGCCATTCTCTTCATTACCGACCAACAGCAACGCGATATTTGGATACGGCGCTCCGGCCTTCACTGTGTCTTTCATCCAAACCAAATACGTAGCAACGACAGTTTTCATATCCGCTGCACCGCGACCGTGGAGATAGTCACCTTCAATGCGCGGGATAAATTGCGAGTCGTCTGGTTCGGGTTCGACTACATCAAAGTGGCCGGTCAACAGAACCGGATTATCTTTCATTGCGCCAGGGAATGTTGCATACACGGCTGGATATTTTCCGTCAAAGTATTTCACTTCCAGACCAGCATTGCGCAAGTAATCATCGATCAACGAACCCGCACGGTGGACTTCATCGTAGCGTTCATCGGGGCAGGCTGTAACAGATGGGATTCGAATCAACTGCTGCGCCAAGTCCAAAATCTCAGCAGTTTTATCCGGGTAGGAAACTTCAATTACAGCCTGTGGACGAGCACGGAATTGAATTGGAGATTGAGGAATTTGTCTGGCTGTATCCCGTCCGCGTTGCAGGAATTCAGCGATCTTGGGAGCATCATCGCCCAAAGATCCATACTCAGAGGCGACACGCTCCACATCACCTTTTACCTGCGCCTCGCGTTCAAAATGCAATTCCTTCAGCGCATCAAACGGAACTTCATTGCCATTCTCCAATTGACCTTGTAATCGAGCGCGGAATTTTTCTGCTGTGTTATGCGCGCCTTCAGAAATCTCGACGAGCGGCGTTAAATCCTTCCACAAGTTTAATGCTTCTGCCAACGGTTTAATTTCATTGAGAGTCCATTTGAGAAAATCGCGCATACCGATGGGTTTACCCGTTAATGGGTTTTCGATCTCGGCACGCATACTGTATTTTGCAGCAAGGTTTTCATTGACGCGGGCACGGCTAATATCCTCGCGGTCATAGCGGAAGCCGCGTGCAAACTTTGAATCTGAGTAAATGTGTAGAAGCAACAGATGTTTTAGCGTAAGATTTGCAATATCAAGTTCAAGGCTGTGAGCGCCTTCATCGGTGCGGACTTCGACACGTCCCATGGGCAAGTTGATACGAGCCATGAGGTTTTGTTTTTCGATCTGTAGAGCCATCTCTTCGGGAGGAGTCGCTTCACCTGCGGCAAATAGACCACGGGTATAAAGATGCGTCAACTCATCGCTGGTGGTGGAGATCAATCGCTCCACAGGTTCGGAAAATGAACGGGCACGAACCGGCGTATAGTTGTTATTTCCAAAACGAACGCCGCGGCGGACAAGGTCATAAGAGATCTGCAGATAATCATCATACGAGCGATACAAATCTGGAAGATCGATCTCGCGCGGATTTGGGAATGTAAGATTGCGAATCGAATCGTACTCGGTCATGACAACAACAGCGCGTCCATCCTTAACCTGAGCCTGCATCGGCGTGGACGCACTGGTTGCGATGAAGAGAGATGCGAACGCACGCAGAAGCCGTGTGGCTGTAATATAAAACTCGGATTTGAATTCATCGAGATGTTGATCGCCGCGCTCTGTTGTAGAGAGGTGCATGAAGTCCCATGCGAAAAGCGGATCGGGCAAAGACAGGTTGCTGTGAATACCGGCAACTGCCAATCCGCCGCCATACAAATCTACACACTTTTCGAGATAGCGGCGTTTGGCAATGCTCCAATTACCTGGGATGGACTGATGACCAATATCAGTGAGATACAAAAGGTTGCCATGCCAATAATGCAGGCGCTCGCCAAACTTTTGACCAGCCTGATGAAGCGCATTGATGAGAGAAGCCTCCATGAGACGCGCTTCGTAGATCGCACCGCGCGGACTGTAATAAGGCCGCGTAGCCCATTCAGTCATCCAGTGAAAGACTTCAAGCTGACTGAATTGCGCCTGCCACGACGGAACACATTCGGCAAGCAGGTAATCTACAAAGGAATGACGGCTGGGGCCTGCACCTACGGTAAGCAAAGGGCGCAGTTCTTCATCCAGCAGATTCCATTCCTGCTCAAAGCCGTTCAATCCGCCTTGCGGTTTTTCTTTGGCGGCCTGCTCAAGTGCGAGGTGATATTTTTCAGGGAATTTTTTTGAAGGCATGGGGTAATCCTAAGGTTTATATTTATTTCAATCAAAAAATGGAAAGTAGAAAATGGACAGAACCACTTTCTACTTTCCATCGTTCGTTATTTTTTCAAACTCTCCAAGCCTTCAACCAATCGCTTGAAAGCGCCTTCAGTTCGTTCTACAGGCGTGGCGTACGAGAAGCGGATCCAGTCTGCGCCGAACGGGGAGAAGAACGCGCCGGGGACAATAGCAATGCCGTGGTTTTCGGCGAGATATTGTCCAAGCGGTTCGCTATCCGCCCAACCTTTGGCTTTGATAAACTCGCCCACATTCATGAAGGCATAATAGCCTTTGCCGATGATGTGCTGCATTCCACTTTCAGCAAGCAACTTCTTCAATGCTACGCGGCTGGCATTGGTTGGCTCGATGATGGTTTTTGCAGCTTCGAGATAGCCCATTTCGTAGGCAGCCATCGCCACAGCGAGGGAATAGAATGGCGGGATGACGCCATGCGATCCGCGGGCAACGATAAACTTGATGACATTCTCATCCGCGATCAAATGACAGTTACGGATGTTCGACCCGCCAAGTGATTTGGTAATTCCATCAAGGAACATCAGGCGCTTGCGTTCTTCAGGGGTGAAGAACTTGAGGAAGGAGTTCAAGTCCATCGGTGATTCGTCAGTGACGTAGTGATACATCCAATCGAAGAGCACGAAGGCCACACCCGCTTCCAACGCTGCTTTGGCAAGGGAAACCTGTCTTTCAATAGCAATGGTCAGGCCTGTGGGATTATCTGGATTGGTGATGACAATGCCGGCGATCTTGCGCCCCTTGGATTCAGCGAACTTCACGCTCTCACGAATGGCATCTTCCGAATATGCCCAGCCTTGAGCGGGGTCACCGGGCGTCCACAAAACGTTTGCGCCGACACCATACGGGCCCCAGTTGTACGAAATCCACGGGACACGGGAGACCATGATGATGTCGCCCTGACGTCCGTGTCCGAGGGCAAGCATGGCTTGATAGGCTTTGACAAGAGCATCGCGTCCGCCTGTGGTACCCATCACATTCGCAGGTCCCCAGCCGCTGCTGGCATCCAGCTTCCAATACTGCTCAATGACGGCCTTGCGATAGGCGTCCGTACCGAAAGGCATATCGTAAGCGGTACCGTGCTCAATCTGGAGTTGAGCCGCGCGTTCCAAAATCGCACGCGGAGTTCCAGGCAGTGATGCGCCGCCGTCACCTTGTGAAGCGTCAAAAATTTTCGCGCCGGGGTTCTTGTCCACATATACTTTCAACGACTTATTGATGAGGAACATGCGCGAAGGCGGGATATCCGCCATTTGTTTCAGATGCTCGCTGACAGGGATGAGATTCTTCTCGTCAACGGCAAAGACGGGGGTGGTGTTCGAGACGGGCATAATAATTTCTCCTTAATCGGGTTTAAGAAAAACGCCCCGAGGCTCGGGGCGTTTGGTTTTCCTATCTAGGATGAATGGACTTGTTCATGCTCACCAGATAAATACCAACGCCCCGTCACTACATGAGTGCGAGTAGTACGATTGGTATTATTAGTATCACGAACAAATTGTTTGGACATTGCGCGCAAGGATACCACTGCGGGGAATATGCGTCAAGCAGACAATGAAAATAAAACTCCCCGTTTCAACCCAGCTATTTCAAAATTCAACCCCATGCCCACCAACCACATTTAATTCCGCTCCATCGGGTGCGGCAGCGATCAAAGGTCTGGCTTGCATGATCAATTCCCGCACTTGTTCATTCTTCAAAGAGTCATCGTGCGCTTGTTTATCATCCCATAATTCATAGACATGCACATGCGTCTCATTGGAAAGGTCTTCGTTAATAATATACAAACGGCATTGAGGGATTTTACCTACTAAAGCAGCTGCCCGCTTCAAGATTTCAACCAATTCGGCACGTTTTCCATTTTGAGCCACTAGTTTTCCAGTCATCGCGTACATTTTTTGCTCCCGATAAAATAGTTTAATTCCCAAAGCAGGATCAAACTGCCAAAGGCAAACTTCCAACCCTCATTGACCTGCGATTAAACTTCGGTGCGCGGCGAAGCTCGCCGCGCACCTCCATATCCTGTCGCACAATCGTGTAATACCATTTCACGGGGCCATCGAATACACCCTGCAGTTGAGCTTCCACCATTTCACCAAGCTGCTTAAATGTCATTGGTCCATGCTCAAGCAAATTTCCAAGGATCGCCTCGCGCATAGTATCATACTTTGCCTTTTCAATACGCACACTATGCTGCATCGGGTCGGGGTTGATCGCAACCAAAAAATCATCCGCATTCATGGCACACCTAATTATTTGAAGAATTCATGCCTGTATACAAGGCCAGCACATTCCCGGTCGGGTCCTGAAAAACGCCATACCAACCCATTCCGGGTATTTCTGTCTTTTGGCGCAGCACCTTACCGCCAAGCTTTTCCACTTTTTTCAAGTCATCTTCGATATTGTCACTGGCAATATAGACAAGCACCTGACCGGCGGGGTTTTCCTCAGAAACTTGCGGAAAGCCTCCGTACTCATCACCATCGCCCGCTTCCCACATGGTGTAGTTCATTTCAGGAACAGGCTGGATCTTCCAGCCAAATAGATCTGAATAGAAAGCACCTGCAGCGTCCGTATTTGCGGCTGGAATTTCAACATGAACAATATTTCTTTTTGACATCATACACTCCTTTAGCTGGACGAAATAAATATGTTCTATTTTAGAACATATTTTCTGCAATTTCAAGCGCCAGATATGGGAATTATTTTCACGATACCACCAAATGTACCTTACCCCTCACACGCCTCACTTGGAACCACCCAACGGATCTGCCAACTCGGGCAGTTCCCCGGCGTTGACTGGTTTCCAACAAAAAAAGCCCTGCAAAAAATGCAGGGCTTTTTCAACACAATAACAGACTTATGAACCGAACTTTGCCATGATACGAAGGAAGACTTCTTTATCTTCAGGCATGATCTCAATCAGCTCAAACCCAACATGGAATAAGTTGGGTTGAATATGGTCAATTTTGCACCATTTGGACCGGGCAATAAAAACAATATATGGCATGTTTCCCAAATCAGGTGTTAATTCGAGGCGCATATAAAAGTCCTTATTAATAGGCAAAGGCCCAACTGTTTCCAGTCTCAACCCGATCGCACTAATTTCCACCATGTGACCGAGAATTTCTCCCGAATCATCGTTCAAAACCCTCATATAAAATGAAAAATTCTTGCGCGGAACTGTCCGTTTTTCAGCCATAGTACCTCTGCTTTCGCGTGCTTCAAGAGCTTACCATCAAACGTGTCTAATTATACAAGATAAAAAAATTGTTGGCGTAAATTTTTCATTCATATTTCAACGCCAGTACCGGGATCATCGTAGCTGCACGTAAAGCAGGATACAAACCAGAGACCATACCAATGAAGATCGAAAACAACAAAACAAAAATGGGAAGCCATAAAGGCGTGTATACAGCCACGCTCGGAGGAAGCCCTCCCTGTGCAGCAGCTTGTTGGGCAAGGTAAACAACAGCAACCACATTGAGTAATTGCCCAGCCAACCAGCCTGCCAGCACACCGCCCATTCCTCCAATAAAACCGATCCCTGCAGCTTCTCCCAGAAAGATAGTCAGCACATCGCGGTTCGTTGCGCCAACCGCTTTCATCAAACCTATCTCGCGTGTGCGTTCCAAAATAGACATGGCCATGGTATTGGCAATTCCAATTGCCGCTACCAGCAAGGCAATCGCTCCAACACCCCCCAACACCACCTGCAATATCTTATAAAAATTATTGATCCCCTGTACAAAATCCAGCATTGTGTTGGCCTGAAAACCCATCGCAATGATCTGGTCGCGAACCTCAAGGGTCTTGTCCACCTCGGCGACTTTTACGATCACTTCGTTATACCCATTCTTGTTGTAATTGATTTTTGTACCGGTTGCCCATTCATTTATGGATTTGACCGACTCCAGCGGCATATAAATGGACCAATCAGCATCGGAACCTGATTCAGCCAACACACCTGCCACTCGCACACTGATATTCTTGCGTATCTCCTTGCCCTCATTGTCCCATTTAATAATGGAGATCTGTATCTGCTGGTCATACAGGTCAGGCGGCGTAGGCGCTTCCTGACCGGGGCGAAAGTTGGGGTCGGAAAAGTTTTGTGCCACCATGGACCCAATTACCACCGTGGCTCGAGAAATTTCTGTTCCACCCTGTTCAGCTTCCAATCCTAGATTCGCCAAATCAGATGTGCCTACGCCATAGATATTACTGTAACCCAGCATTTTTTTGTATGACACTTCCATTGAAGTCATTAAATATTCCCGAGGGATCACGGATTCCACGCCGGGGATGGCACGCAACTCATCCACCTTACTGTTGGTCAGCAATAAAATATCCTGGCTGGCAGGGGCACCAGATCCACCACCCCCCATTACCGGGCCGGAGCTGTACACAATATCGCCGCCATAGCTTGGGGAAACATAGATCTGGCTCAAGTCCCCAATGCCATAAAGCTGTTCCGTGGCATTCATCTGCAAGCCAATGGCAAGCGACACAAGAATAACTACAGCAGCTGTGCCAATCACCACCCCGATCGCAGTCAACGCGACACGTGCTTTGCGGCGATTAAGGTTATTTACAACCAGCAGGAAGAGATCGGAAAATTTCATCGTTAAGGCTTAACCTTTACCGCCGCCACCCTGACTTGGAACAGGGATTTCTTCACCTGGGTTAATCTGCATGTCGGGAGATGATGCCGGGGGAGCGCTATCCAGCCCAAAAAGTCCAAGAATGAAGCGCCATGCTTTCTGCATGAACGATTCATCAGACGCGAAAGTTACATCTCCACCGCCGCCGCCACCGCTTTCCATCGAAGGATCAGGAGTCATCTCAATAAACTCTTCTTCAATATTTATCTCAAGGGTCTTTTCAATGGTTCGCTCCTGGTTGAAATCATCGGTGTATTCGATAACAATGTTGAGTTCAACAGGCCCGGCAATATCTGGAGTGATCAGCGCATCCATTGTGTAGTATCCACCAGCATCAACCGAGCCGACCAATGACGTTCCGTTTTCGATCATCCCATTTTCAGAAGTAACAGTCATATTACCCAGCACCGCTGTGCGTTTTCCAAGATTCACTGCCTGGATAGGCAATGCTCCAGGCTGACCGCTGAAAAACAGATCAAGCGGACGGTAAAAACTGATCTCAATATTTGGCAGGCTATACACCAGCAAGGTGATCACCTGATCATCGTTCACGGTTTCGCCGCGGCTGTTGAGGTAGGAAAAGGTGATCTTCATTGGATACGCACCCGGATTCGTGGATACGTTTACGATCAATTCCTGCGAGATCTGCATCATGCCGCCGGAAGCAATATCACCAAGATATTGAATATTGGAAGTACCTACTGGTGCAAAGTTCGTAAATTCGCCGCTTCCACCGGAAACCCCGCCCGGCTGAGGCGTGCCGCTACTGCCGCCAGACGATCCGCCACCCACGATCATGGTGACGCGCTGGGCCTTATCATTCCCCGCATTTTGAACGGTCATAGTCAACGTGAATTGGGAACCGGGCTGCAACGGATCTATTGAAGTTCCATATGAAGGGATGATCAACTGCCCGCTTCTCACTCCGGTAGGGGTTGCTGTGGCATAGACGCCTGTTCCTCCGCCTCCGCCTGCTACCGGGACGTTGAGCGTAAATTTATCTGAATAGGATGTTCCCTTATCGTCATAATATGTCACCGTAACATCGATCACCACAAAAGATTTACCATACAAAGCCGATGCAGCGGAAGTAAATCGTTGGTCAACGGAAGCGCCTCCCCCAGCAGAGATATTTCCAATTACCGCAACGCCGCCCGTGTTGAGCGGGATCAGATCCGCCGAAGAAAATACAGCTTGCGCGTTATAAGCCATCAAATTACCGGCATTGTCAAAATTGACTGTGAATTTAAAACTTTTTCCGGAAGCCACCTGATCAACATTCGCGCCAGACCAATCCACAACCAGCTGTGGACGGGCAAATGGTAAAGTCGCAGTTGGAGGTGGAGGTACCGGCGCGGAAACATTCAAAACAGCAGATCCGCCGCCTGTTGCCGGGACTGTTATTTGATGTGTTCCAGGGGCAAGCCCGGCTGGGACAGTGACTCTCAATTCAGTGGAACTAACAAAAACTGTCCCTGGCAGTTCGACGCCATCCAAAAATATTTTAGAAGCCCCATCAACAAACCCACCGCCCACAGCATCCCCAGAAACAGTAATGATCGTAGCTACATCATTAACTATATTATTAGGTGAAACTGAAGTCACATCCGCCATTACGGATATCGGAACTGAAGCCATTATCATAGCCAGAATCAAACTAAGGGTTTGTCCAAAAATAACTTGAACACTTTGAAATATGATAATCTTGTCTTAAAAAATCAGGACAAGCCCAATGATGAAGAAAACCGAGCGAAAAATTCATAGGTGTACTTGTAAAAGT
>Ga0172373_10007060_pt1 | contig 14716 bp, 16 predicted proteins | sample Lak10m_2_FD_114546 | JGI IMG/M metagenome (GOLD analysis project Ga0172373, IMG submission 114546) | Freshwater microbial communities from Kabuno Bay, South-Kivu, Congo - kab_092012_10m | ecosystem: Environmental > Aquatic > Freshwater > Lake | place: Democratic Republic of the Congo... | reverse complement strand
TTGACTTCCCAGCCTTCGAGGACCATGCCGGCCTCGTGGCGTTCTTCAAAAAAATAGTTGAACGCCGCCTTTTTGTTCTCGGCGATAACGGGCGATTTGGCAGAAGAAGTTTTTTTGGTGGCCATGCGTGCGATATTGGGGTGGCCGTCAAATTTACAATCTCAGCCTGAGTCTCGATTGTATGAAGAATATCCACAAGTCCGTATTGATCTGGTTTAGCCCTGAAGAAATGTTCAGGCTGGTGACCGATGTTGACGCCTATCCGCAGTTTTTGCCCTGGTGTGACCATGCGCGTGTGCTGGATAGCACCGACCAAGGCATGACCGCCGAAGTGGGCATTAAGATGGCCGGGCTCAAGCAGACGTTCACCACCCGCAATACCCATGTACCGGGCCGTGAGGTGCAGATGGCGCTGATCGATGGGCCGTTTTCAAACCTCAGTGGTGGCTGGACCTTCAACCCCGTGGGTGACGGTAGCCAGCGGGCCTGCAAGGTAGAGCTGAACCTGCACTACGGTTTCTCCAGTGCGGCGTTGTCCGCGGTGGTCGGGCCAGTGTTTGACAAGATTGCCTCCAGCCTGGTTGATGCCTTCATCAAGCGGGCCGAACAGGTGTACACCGCATGAGTTCAGTGCTGAACTTGACGGTGTGTTTCAGTCCGGCGCCAAGTGAGGTGCTGGAGTGGCCGCTGCAAGTGCCCGCTGGCACAAGCGTTCAACAAGCCTGGCTCATGGCGAGCCAGATGCCGCAGTGGCCTGCAGACTTACCAGCCAGTGTCTGGCAAGGCTGGACACCAGGACTTTGGAGCCACAAATGCACCTGGAAGCAAGCCTTGCGCGATGGCGACCGACTGGAGCTTTACCGTGACTTGCGGGTGGACCCCAAGGTGGCACGGCGCAAGCGCTTTTCCGGCCAGGGTAAAAAGCGTGCGGGCCTGTTTGCCAAACGTCGCCCCGGCGCCGCAGCGGGCTACTGAACCATGCAAGCACTTCTTGATGCCTTGGCCCAAGCCCAGGCGCCTGCAGGCCAGGCGCTGCGCGTGTTTCATGGTCGGGGTGGGCGCTTTCCGGGTTGCGAACACCTCAGCCTGGACTGGTACGCCCCGGTCTGGGTCTTGACCAGCTTCAAGCCTTTGCAGGATGAGGAACTCAACGCCGTGGGCCAGGCCTTGCAGCAGCGTCATGACCAGCACAACCCCGGTCATGACCTGTGCTGGGTGTACCAAGAGCGTGGCTCCGGTCGCCACGACACCCGGCTGATGGCCGGGCAAGTGCCCGAAGAACATATCGTGGCTGAGGGCCCGGCGCGTTATCGGGTGCATGTTCTGCGCGGACAAAACCACGGCCTGTTTCTGGATATGGCCGCTGGCCGCCATTGGTTGCGCGAGCAGGCCGGCGGAAAGAAGGTGCTGAACCTGTTTGCCTACACCTGCGCGTTCTCTGTGGCCGCGCTGCAAGGTGGCGCCACTGAAGTGGTCAACCTGGACATGGCTGCCGGGGCTCTGGCCATCGGGCAGCAAAACCACCGTATCAACGGTTTGGGCGGGGCCCGCTTTCTGGCGCATGACCTGTTCAAGACCTGGGGCAAGGTCAGCCGCATGGGTCCTTACGGTCTGATCGTTGTGGACCCGCCCAGTTTCCAGAAAGGCAGTTTTGTGGCGGACAAGGACTATGCCCGCGTCATTCGCCGCCTGCCCGAGTTGCTGGCGGCGCAGGGCAGGGTGATGCTGTGCCTGAACGCGCCTGAAATGGGCGAGGTCTTTTTGCGCAGTCGTGTGCAGGACTTGGCACCGGACCTGGAATTTTTACAGCGCCTGGCAAACCCGCCGGTGTTTGAGGATGTGGACCCTCAAAAGGCTTTGAAGGTACTGATTTTTCAGGCGCCCTGAGGCTGGCCGGGCCGGGCGGCAAGGGTACAATCCATTTTTTGGAGCCTTAGCTTATGCGCCTACTCGGTAAAGCCCTTACTTTTGACGACGTTCTCCTCGTCCCCGCGTACTCCCAGGTCCTGCCCAAGGACACCTCTCTTGCAACCCAATTTACCCGCAATATCCGCCTGAATCTGCCGCTGGTGTCTGCCGCCATGGACACAGTGACCGAAGCGCGCTTGGCCATTGCCATTGCCCAAGAGGGTGGCATCGGTATCGTGCACAAAAACCTGACGGCGCAAGAGCAGGCCGCTCAGGTGGCCAAGGTCAAGCGCTACGAAAGTGGCGTGTTGCGTGATCCGGTGGTGATTACCCCTGACACCACGGTGCGACAGGTCATGCAGCTGTCCGATGAGCTGGGTGTTTCCGGCTTCCCAGTGGTGGACGCTGGCAAAGTGGTCGGTATCGTGACGGGGCGCGACCTGCGCTTTGAAACCCGCCTGGACCAACCCGTCAGCGCCATCATGACACCGCGTGAACGTCTGGTCACCGTGCCTGAAGGCACCACGCCTGACCAGGCCAAGGCATTGCTCAACAAACACAAACTCGAACGCCTGCTGGTGGTGAGTGAGGCTTTTGAACTCAAGGGTCTGATCACCGTCAAGGACATCACAAAACAGCTTAACTTCCCCAATGCCGCACGCGACGCCGCAGGTCGTCTGCGCGTGGGCGCGGCAGTTGGTGTGGGCGATGGTACTGAAGAGCGGGTAGAAGCCTTGTCCCGTGCAGGGGTGGACGCCATTGTGGTGGACACAGCGCACGGCCACAGTAAAGGCGTGATTGACCGTGTGCGTTGGGTCAAGCAGAACTATCCACATATCGAAGTCATTGGTGGCAACATCGCCACCGGTGCGGCTGCGCTGGCCTTGGTTGAGGCTGGTGCCGATGCCGTCAAGGTTGGCATTGGCCCGGGCTCGATTTGCACCACCCGCATCGTGGCGGGTGTGGGCGTGCCGCAAATCATGGCGGTGGACAGTGTGGCCACAGCCCTCAAAGGTACAGGCGTTCCGCTGATTGCCGACGGCGGTATCCGCTACAGCGGCGACATCGCCAAAGCGATTGCGGCAGGCGCGGGCACCGTCATGATGGGCGGCATGTTTGCCGGCACCGAAGAAGCACCTGGCGAAATCGTGCTGTTCCAGGGCCGCAGCTACAAGAGCTACCGCGGTATGGGTTCCATTGGTGCCATGCAGCAAGGCAGCGCTGACCGTTACTTTCAGGAAAGCAGCACTGGCAATGCCAACGCCGACAAACTGGTGCCCGAAGGCATCGAAGGTCGCGTGCCCTACAAAGGCTCGGTTGTGTCCATCATCTACCAGATGGCCGGCGGTCTGCGCGCGTCCATGGGCTACTGCGGTTGCGGCAGTATCGCCGAGATGCACGACAAGGCTGAGTTTGTGGAAATTACTGCAGCAGGCATTCGTGAAAGCCACGTACACGACGTGCAGATCACCAAGGAAGCCCCCAACTACCGTGCCGATTGAGCGCCGTTAAAATAACGGCATCCTGAACCAAGGCGTCTGGTGTTCCAGACGCCTTTTCAATTTATAGCCCATTGCCTGTCATGCAGCACTCCAAAATCCTGATCCTCGATTTCGGCTCCCAAGTCACCCAACTGATTGCCCGCCGCGTGCGCGAAGCCCATGTGTTTTGCGAAGTGCACCCCTGCGACGTGAGCAGCGACTGGGTGCGCGAATACGCTGCCGACGGCAACCTCAAGGGCGTCATTCTGTCCGGTTCCCACGCTAGCGTGTACGAGGTGGACGACCGTGCGCCCGATGCGGTATTCGAGCTGGGCATTCCGGTGCTGGGCATTTGCTACGGCATGCAGACCATGGCCACCCAGTTGGGCGGCAAGGTCGAGGGCTCCAACACCCGCGAATTCGGCTATGCCGAAGTTCGCGCCCATGGCCATACCGAGCTGCTCAAGGGCATTGAAGACTTCTCTACCGCTGAGGGCCACGGCATGCTCAAGGTCTGGATGAGCCACGGCGACAAGGTCACCGAGCTGCCCCCCGGCTTCAAGACCATGGCCAGCACACCCAGCTGCCCCATCGCAGGCATGGCCGACGAGGCTCGTCGCTATTACGCCGTGCAGTTCCACCCCGAAGTCACGCACACGGTGCAGGGCAGGGCGCTGATTGAGCGCTTTGTGCTGGGCATCTGCGAGGCCAAGCCCGACTGGATCATGGGCAACTACATCGAAGAAGCCGTGGCCAAAATCCGCGAGCAGGTCGGTGACGAAGAAGTCATCCTCGGCCTGTCCGGTGGTGTCGATTCGTCCGTCGCTGCTGCGCTGATCCACCGCGCCATTGGCGATCAGCTGACCTGCGTGTTCGTCGACCACGGCCTGCTGCGCCTCAATGAGGGCGACATGGTCATGGAGATGTTCGAGGGTCGCCTGCACGCCAAGGTGGTTCGTGTGGACGCCAGCGAGCTGTTCCTGGGCAAACTGGCCGGGGTGAGCGAGCCCGAGCAAAAACGCAAGATCATCGGCGGCCTGTTTGTGGATGTCTTCAAGGCGGAAGCCGCCAAGCTCAAAGCCGCAGGCAATGGCACCAAGGGCGCGACCTTCCTGGCCCAAGGCACCATCTATCCCGACGTGATCGAGTCCGGCGGCGCCAAGAGCAAGAAGGCCGTGACCATCAAGAGCCACCACAACGTGGGCGGCTTGCCCGAGCAGCTGGGCCTCAAATTGCTGGAGCCGCTGCGCGACCTGTTCAAGGACGAAGTGCGCGAACTCGGCGTGGCTCTAGGCCTGCCGCGCGACATGGTGTACCGCCACCCCTTCCCGGGTCCGGGCCTGGGCGTGCGCATCCTGGGCGAAGTTAAAAAGGAATACGCCGACCTGCTGCGCCGCGCCGATGCGATTTTCATCGAAGAGCTGCGTAACACGATTGACAGCCACAGCGGCAAGAGTTGGTACGACCTGACCAGTCAGGCCTTCACCGTCTTTCTGCCGGTGAAAAGCGTCGGCGTGATGGGCGATGGCCGTACCTACGACTATGTGGTGGCGTTGCGCGCGGTGCAGACTAGCGACTTCATGACCGCTGATTGGGCGGAGCTGCCCTATGCGCTGCTCAAGAAGGTGTCGGGCCGCATCATCAACGAGGTGCGCGGCATCAATCGCGTGACCTACGACGTGAGCTCCAAGCCACCTGCGACCATCGAGTGGGAGTGAAATTGGATTGCAACTTGTTGATTTAATTGAATAAAATAAAATTCAACAACTATCCCTCCTGGATCATCAATTGTGTTTTTCATGGTGGCAGAACACCTGCTTTTGAAGGAATCACCCATACCATGATTCGTCGATCATGGTATTGAAAGGATGCCTCAAAAACGGGCACTTCCATCTTGTCATTTGGCACCGTTTTTTGATACCATTTAGACAAGAAACGAAAGCACCAGCGCACAGTGGAGCTGCTCTTTGCCCGTCCAGTCTCTGCCAATGTCCGTTGGGGTGACATCGAATCCTTGTTCGTCGAATTGGGTGGCCAGGTCACTGAGCGAGAAGGGTCGCGGGTGCTGGTCCGGTTGTTTGGTGACAGGCGGGTATTTCACCGGCCACATCCCGAACCGACGACGGACAATGGGGCGGTGGAAGCTATCCGCAAATGGCTGGAAGAACACGGAGTCAAACCATGAACATGCACAACACCATGCTGATCAACGGCTATCAGGCTGTCATCACTTTTGATCCTGATATCCAGATGTTCCGAGGCGAATTTCTTGGCCTCAACGGAGGCGCGGACTTCTATGCCCAGGATGTCCAGGGTTTGCAGCGTGAAGGAGCGACCTCGCTGAAGGTGTTTTTGGATGCCTGTGCTGAAGACGGGGTAGACCCACGCAAACATTTCTCTGGCAAGTTCTCCCTCCGGGTCGCCCCCTCCATCCACGAGGCTGCAGCCGTTGCTGCTGCTGCCCATGGACAAAGCCTCAACCAATGGGCTGAGGATGCGTTGCGTCAGGCCGCTTTGGCGGCTTGACTCAACATGGTATTTCTCATGGTATCGGCCATGTTGCAATCAATAACATGTTGATACACAGTAGATATTTTGGTTCGTTTGCAATTGAGTGGGAATAACGCCAAAGGCACCTTCGGGTGCCTTTGTTTTGCTACATTCGAGTCATGTACCTGCCTCGCCAATTCGACCACACCGAACATGCGGCAACGATCATGCGCCAGCATCCGTTTGCCAGCCTGATCACGAACGATGACAGTGGTTTTCCGTATGTGACTCATCTGCCACTCAAGCTGGTGGAGGAGGGCGGTCAGCCCGCTGTGCTGCTGGGCCATTGCGCCAGGGGCAATCCGCTGTGGGGCTATCTGGAAAAGCGCCCGTTGGCTTTGGCCAGTTTCATGGGACCGCAGGCCTACATGTCTCCCCAGGTGTATGCAGACATGCAGCGCGTACCGACGTGGAGTTACCTGGCGGTGCAGGCCCGTGTAGAGGCACGCCTGCTGGTGGGCGACGAGGCAAAGGATGCCTTGCTCAAGCAGTTGATCGCTGACCATGAACCCGCGTACGCTGACCAATGGCGCGGCCTGCCTGAGGACTACACCGGCAAGATGCTGAACGCAATCACGGCGTTCGAGCTGCGCATTGTGGAATTGCAATGCGCCGTCAAGCTCAACCAGCACCGACCCGAGTCCCATACGGCCATGCACGCGGCTTATGCAGCGGGTAATCCGCAGGAGCAAGCATTGGCCGGTTGGATGAAGAAGTTGGGTTTGGTGTGAGCGAGCTCGATTTCATGGACGAACACTGGATGGGCCTGGCGCTGGAGCAGGCCCGTCTGGCCGCCGCTGCGGGTGAAGTGCCTGTGGGCGCCGTGGTCGTCAAAGATGGCATGTTGCTGGCCACGGGTTGCAATGCCCCGATTGCCGGGCACGACCCCACGGCCCACGCCGAAGTCATGGCCTTGCGCGAAGCGGCGCGGGTGCTGGGAAACTACCGGCTGGAGGGCTGCACCTTGTATGTGACGCTGGAGCCATGCCCCATGTGCAGCGGCGCCATGCTGCACGCTCGGTTGGACAGGGTGGTCTATGGCGCAGCGGACCCTCGCACGGGCGCAGCCGGTTCGGTGGTCGATTTGTTTGCCCAAAGCGCCCTGAACCATCAGACACAGGTTCAGGGCGGGGTGCTCGCTGAGCCCTGTGGCGAGGTGCTCAAGGCCTTTTTTAAGCTCCGGCGTGTGAACACGAATCCTTTGCGCGAAGACGCCTTGCGCACGCCCGAGGCCGTCTTTGCCGATCTGGTGCCCATGCCTGGCCAGCTGACGTACTGGTGCGACTTGCTGGAGGCGCCTGGCCTGCGCCTGTGTGCCTATGACACGGGCCCGAGCGAAGCCTCCACGGCACGGCTGTGGGTGCATGGACCTGACGGTTGGTCTCAGGGCTGGCGTGAAGCAGTTGTTGCGCTGCCCGACCAGCGCCATGTGGTGGTGGATTTGATCGGCTTTGGCCGCAGCGATAAACCCAAAAAGCAGTCGTTTCACCAACTGGATGCTCATACCCAGGTGTTGCACGCGCTGTGCAACAAGCTAGCGCTTGCGCGTGTACAGCTGCAGGGCACCCACAACAACCGGGCGTTGTTGGTGGCCCTGTGTGCTTTGCAGGCCGAACGCTACAGTTTGCTGCCCGCTATGGAGCAAACTTGGGCCAACCCCGCGTTGCCAGATGCGCCTTACCCGGATAAAGGCTATCGCGCTGGACAACGCGCGTTGGCTCAACTGATGTCGTGCGACACTGAAGACCGTTAAAGAAAGTCTTTTTTCATGGCCCATATTTATGTGTTTTCCCCCTCCAGCGCCGTGCGCGACAAAGCAGCTTTCAAGCGAGGTATCAAGCGTCTGCAAGCGCAGGGGCACGAGATCGAGGTTGATGAGGCGGCCCTGGCCAGCCACATGCGCTTTGCGGGGGACGACGCTACCCGAATCGCTGCCATTGGGCGCGCTGCCGCCAGCGGGGCGGATGTGGCACTCATTTCGCGGGGCGGTTACGGCCTGACGCGCATCCTGCCTGGCTTGCCCTACAAGTCCATCGCCAAAGCCATCGACAATGGCACTCAGTTTGTGGGTCTCAGCGACTTCACCGCCTTTAATCTGGCGGTGCTAGCCAAGACCGGACGCATCACCTGGCAGGGCCCGGCCTTGGGTGAAGACTTTGGGACGGTTGATGAGCCCGACGACATCATGCTCGCCTGTTTTGACGATCTGGTTCTCGACCAAGGGGAGGGCGCAGGCTGGCAGCGACCCAAGTCAGATGTGGCAGTCCAGGCCAAGGCCCACGATGCAGTGCTCTGGGGTGGCAACCTGACGGTACTCACCAGCTTGCTGGGCACGCCATATTTCCCGGCTATCGACAAAGGTATCCTGTTTTTGGAGGACATTGGCGAGCATCCGTACCGTGTGGAGCGCATGCTCACGCAACTGCTGCATGCGGGGGTGCTGTCAAAACAAAAGGCGATCGTCCTGGGCCAGTTCAGCAATTACAAACTGGTTCCTGGGCACGACAAGGGCTACAAGTTGCAAACAGTGGTGAACTGGCTGCGCAGCCAGATAAAGACCCCTGTACTGACGGGGCTGCCCTTTGGTCATGTGCCCACCAAGGTGCTCTTGCCGGTCGGGGCGAAAGTAGACTTGGTGGCCGAAGAGCGCGACGCCCTTATGGTTTGGGGTCACATCTGATTCAGGGATTGATCCACCAAACGTAAAGCGCCGTACCCGCCAGCAAACTCAGCAGCGGGTGCTTCAAACGCCACTGCAAAGCTATGGTCAGCGCCACGGCAGCCAGTTCGGGCCAGGGCAGGCCGCCATGGCCTTGACTGCCGCCGCGCATGGCGTGCATCAGTAACAGCATCATGATGGCCAAGGGCAAAAACCGGCCCATGCGCTCGATCAGGGGGTGCAACTGCAGCCAGCGCGCAGCCACAAACGGCAGGCCCCGCAAACCGAAAGTGATTGCCCCCATGATGAGCAGTGCCCACAAGGCATGGTTTGTGTTCATGGTTGGTTCACCGGTTTGGGCTGTACAAAGACGGCGGCCATCACGCACAGCCCAATAGCGATAGAGAGTGCTTGTTGCTGGCTGATGGCAAGGGCCAGCGCATAAGCAGGCAGCGCCACCAACACCGGCCATGCTGAGCTGCGATGGCGCCATTGCTCAGTGGCCAGCACCGCAAACAAGCAGGCCAGCACAAAGTCCAGCCCCTTCAGGCTTAGTTGAGCCTGAGCGCCGACCAGTGCACCGATCAGCGTGCCCAGCACCCACCAAAGCTGGTTGAGCGCAGTCAGCAGGAACATTTTTTGAGGGGGCGTGTCTGCAGGCAAGGTGGTCAGGACCGAATAGGTTTCATCGGTCAGGCCAAACACCATGTACAGGCGCATCAGTCCCTTGGGCGGAAAACGTTGCAAGAGGGACAGGCCATAGAACATATGCCTCAGGTTGATCACCAGCGTGGCCAAAGCGATGCTTGCGTAAGACGCGCCAGCCACTAGCATGGGAATCATCATGTATTGGGCGGCACCGGCATAAATGACGATGCTGGATAACACGGCCAGCCAGGTCGGTGCACCGGCTTGTACAAACAAAAAGCCAAACACGGCGCCTAAGGGAATGTAGCCCATGGCCACAGGCAGGGTCAGGGTGCCGATCGGTAGATGTGCCTTGGATGAACTCAGTGCCATCTGCTCATCTCCATCTATAACTTAACATAATATACATCGTATAAAGTCATAACGATCAGTACTGCATGGGCTGATCTGGCGAATCAGGCCACTGCGGCTGGTCCAAAGCCTGCTCAAGGATTTTTTGCGCATCGGGCCGCACTCCTTGCCGGGCAAAGTCCAGGGCCGACAGTCCATTCTGATTCTTCAGCTCGGGATTGGCACCTGCTGTCAGGAGCAGCTTGACGCTGTGAGGACTACCGTAGCGGGCTGCCATCATCAAGGGCGTGGTGCCGTTGGGCGAAGCCGCGTTCAAGTCGGCATCGTGAGCCAACAGGATGGCAAGAATGTCAGTTTTTGCACTTGCGGCCGCGTAATGCAATGGCGACCAACCCGGTTTGTTGATGGTAGCGCCACGGGCGAGCAATTGCTCAACCAAGGCTGTCTGCTCTTTGAGTGCGGCCATCATCAAAGGGTTTTCGCCTTGAGGATTGGTCTGGTTGAGTTGTGTGCGCGGATCGGCAATCAGCACTTTGGCCGACTTGTAGGACTCCTGGCGCAAGGCGTAAAGCAAGGCCGGCTGAGCATTTTCCGAGACGGTGTTGGGGTCAAATCCTTCGGCCAAAAACAGGCGCGTTGTGTAGGCGTCATCGCGCAGCAATGCGCGAAAAAAATCGATATACGAACCCGCAAAAGACGAGCTAATATTTGAAAATAATCCAATTAAAACAATGCACTTTATGAAATTATTCATGTGATACTTTGCTTTAAATTTATTGAATTACGCGCTTGAAAAGGGCGAGGAAGTTAGCTGTGGTTTGCGCGCCGATCTCGGGTACCGAACAGCCGCGCAGCTCGGCAATCATTGACGCCACATAGGGCACCAAGGCCGGGGTATTGGTCTTGCCCCGGAACGGGACTGGGGCCAAATAGGGGCTATCGGTCTCGATCAGCAAACGGTCAGCCGGGACAAATTTGGCCACTTCCTTGAGTTCGACCGCACTTTTAAAAGTCACGATCCCCGATAAAGAAATGTAGTACCCCAGATCCAAAGCAGCTCGTGCCACCTCACGGGTTTCTGTAAAGCAGTGGAATACGCCGCCCGCGCTGGCCGCATCTCCCGATTCGCCCTCTTCCCGCAAAATGGCCAAGGTGTCGTCGGAAGCCTCGCGGGTATGGATGATGAGCGGCAATTTTTCTTGTCGTGCTGCACGAATGTGGGTACGAAAACGCTCGCGCTGCCACTCCATGTCGGCAATGGTGCGGCCACCTTTGCGCTCATCCATTTGGTAGTAGTCCAGCCCCGTTTCGCCAATACCCACCACCCGAGGCAACTGGCTGCGGCTCACCAGGTCGTCGAACGTGGGCTCCTGCACGCCCTCGTTGTCTGGGTGCACACCAACGGTGGCCCACATGTGGGGGTAATCCAGCGCGAGTTGATGCACCTGCGGAAAGTCTTCCAGCGTGGTGCTGATGCACAGCGCACGGGTCACCTGCGCGTCTTTCATCTCCTGCAGGATTTGCGGCAGGCGATCTTGCAGTTCCGGGAAATTCAGGTGGCAATGGGAATCGGTAAACATTCAATCAGGCTTTGGAGCTCAGGGTTTGCTGCGCGTCGCTGACCAGCGCTTCGAGCATCAAACCCGCGTTAAACGGGTGTTCGGCGGTGCGCAGGCTTTGCTGCAGGCGTTTGTACCAGTCGCCCAGGCTGCGCAAACTGGCCTGGGTGGCAGGCAGGGCCTCTGTGCTGAAATACCGAGGCGTGGCACCGGACTGGACCAACACCAGGTCGTGCGCCACCTTCATCAAGGCCTGCACTTGCTGGCTGGGGCTCAGGTCAGCCAGGTGCTGAGTCTGGCCTTGAGCCAATGCCTTGGGCAGGCTCGTCCACCACGTGCTGGAGCGACCTTGGCGCGCTTCAGCCAGCGCGTCTTCAGGTCGCTGACCCATCAGGTTCAACAAGCGCGCGGCCTCATCGGCAGGTAAATCCTGTGCCTGCAACCAGCTCAGGGCTTCGCCCTCCTGCGGCCACTGCAGCGTATGAGAGAGGCAACGGCTGCGAATGGTGGGCAACAAAACCTGCGCGCTTTCGCAGGCCAGCACAAAGCGCATGTTGCCTGGGGGTTCTTCCAGGGTTTTGAGCAAGGCATTGGCCGCAATCGCGTTCATGCGTTCCGCGGGGTAGACAAGCACCACCTTGCCTCGGCCGCGTGCATCGGTGCGTTGGCTGAATTCGACCGCATCGCGCAGGGCATCCACGCGGATTTCCTTGCTCGGCTTTCGCTCTTTCTTGTCAATCTTGTCCTGTGCCTCAGACGACAGCGGCCAGCCCAGCTCGATCATCAGTGTTTCGGGCATCAGCACTAGCAAGTCGGCATGGGCATGTACATCGATTGCGTGACAGCTGGCGCAATGCCCACAGGCACCATGGGGCCCTGCTTGCTCACACAGCCAGGCACGCGCCAAGGCCAGGGCCAGAGCGTAGTGCCCGAGTCCGCTGGGGCCCTGCAGCAGCCAAGCGTGTCCGCGCTGCTGCAGCAACTGGCCCACTTGCCGTTCAATCCAGGGCGCTTGCACAGCATCGCTCATGCTGCAGCCCCCTGCCCTTGTTGCGCTTGCCACCACCGTTGCAAGCCCGTCAGCACTTGCTGGCGCACAAGTTCAACGGTTTGGCCTGCATCGACTTTCAAAAACCGTTGCGGCTGCGCTTGCATGCGGCGGTCGTAGCCCGCCCGTACCGCTTCAAAAAACGATTGGGGTTGAGCCTCGAACTTGTCAGGCACACGGGCGCTGGCCAGGCGTTGCGCGGCAATGGCCGGGTCCAGATCAAACCACACGGTCAAATCAGGCTGGCGAATGCTGCCGTCTGGCTGGCTTTGCACCATGGCCTCCAGCTGCTTTAGCGTGGCCCAGTCAAACCCCCTGCCCCCGCCCTGGTAGGCAAAAGTGGCATCGGTAAAGCGGTCGCACAAAACCACCGCTTGCCGGGCCAAGGCCGGCTCAATCACTTGCACCAGGTGTTCGCGTCGGGCGGCAAACATGAGCAAGGCTTCGGTCAGCGGATCCATCGCGTCGTGCAGCAGGTGCTGACGCAGCTGTTCGGACAAGGGCGTGCCGCCTGGCTCACGCGTGAGCACCACCTCGCGCGATTGCGCTCGCCACCACTGGGCAATGGCCTCGATGTGGGTGGACTTTCCGGCCCCGTCGATGCCTTCAAAACTGATGAAACATGGTTTGTGCATTGGCTGCTTTCCGTCAAGCGGTCATTGTCCCATTACTTTGGTCATCACTTGGCGGCAGGCTGCTTGCGCAACTGGTATTGCACGACAGCGCGGTTGTGCGCATCCAGAGACTCGCTGAAGGCGCTGGTGCCATCGCCGCGGGCTACAAAGTACAACGCTTTGGACTGCGCGGGTTGCACCGCTGCCCACAGTGCAGCTTTGCCAGGCATGGCAATCGGTGTGGGCGGCAGACCTGCGCGGGTGTAGGTGTTGTAAGGGGTGTCGTTCAACAGGTCGGCCTTGCGCAAATTGCCATCAAATGCCGGACCCAGACCGTAAATCACGGTTGGATCGGTCTGCAAACGCATGCCGATGCGCAAGCGGTTGTTGAAGACGCTGGAAATCATGGACCGATCTTGCGCACGTCCGGTTTCCTTTTCAATGATGCTGGCCAGCACCAGGGCCTGGGTCGGGGTCTGCACCGCCACTTGCGGGTTTCGCTCGGCCCATGCTGCGGCCAGGTGTGTGTCCATGGCATGCATGGCCCGGCGCAGCAAGGCCAGTTCGCTGCTGCCTTTGGCGTAGCTGTAGGTTTCCGGATAGAACTGACCTTCCGGGTGGGCACCTGGGCGGCCCAGCGCCTGCATCAGAGCCTCGTTGCTCAGTGATTGGCTGTCGTGCTTGAGGTCGCTGGCACGCGCCAGAGCCTGACGCACCTGCGGCCAGTTCCAGCCTTCTATCAGGCTGAGGGTGCGCAGACTCTCCTCGCCCCTGGCCAGCATGCGGGTCACGCTTGCAGGCGTTGCCCCAGCCATGATTTCATAGCCGCCGGCCCGCAGATGACGGGCTTGGCCGGACAGGCGAAACCACCACATCAGCAGCTGCGGCTGTACCTGCACGCCCGCGTTGGCAACCGCTTGGGCAATGGCTGCAGGTCGCGCTCCTGGTTCGATGCTCAAGTCCACGCTTTGAACGCCCGCGGGCAAACGCATGGGGCTGTTGACCCACCACACCATGCCAGCCACCAGCAACGTTGCAAGGACGAACCCTGTCCACAACACACGCTTGATCAATGCCCTCACCTCGACCTCTTTTTGTCTGGATTTGTCTTGGCCTGATGCACGATCAGGCTTTATCCGGAGGATCATAATTCAGGCATTGCCAGCACATGCTTTCCCTGACGCCATGACCACCATCTCCGATATTGCCCTGACCTTGCCCGAAGGCGTTAGCCCCCTGCCCGATTGGGGGGTGATTGAAGCCACAGGCCCGGAAGCGGCAGCCTTTTTGCACAACCAGCTCAGCAACGATGTGCTCTTGCTGCCAGTTGGCCAGGCCCGTTTGGCCGCCTGGTGCAATGCCAAGGGGCGCATGCAGGCCAGCATGGTGATTCTCAAAACATCGGCTGAATCGCTTGTGCTTGTTGTGTCCAAAGACCTGCTGAACCAGACGCTTAAACGCCTGTCGATGTTTGTCATGCGCTCCAAAGTCAAGCTCAGCGACGCCAGCGGCCAGTGGCAGCTGCATGGCTTGCTTGGACAGGCTGCACAGGTACCTGGCCTGGAGCCCGGCAAGCCCTGGCAGGCCTGGTCAGTTGACTCAGGGGCCTTTGGCATCGAGCTCTACCCTGCCGTCATGGGGCAAATCCGTGTTCCTCGTGCGTTACTGCTGACCCCTATGGGCCAGGCTGTACCTGTGGGCGATCAGGCCACCGCTGAAACGTGGGCTTGGTGCGAAGTGCTCAGCGGCGTACCCCTGCTGACCGCGCCCTTGTTCGAGCTGTTTGTGCCGCAAATGCTCAACTACGAAAGCGTGGGTGGCGTAAATTTCAAAAAGGGCTGCTACCCCGGTCAGGAGGTGGTCGCACGCAGCCAGTTCAGGGGCACGCTTAAACGCCG
>Ga0172373_10007058_pt1 | contig 14717 bp, 12 predicted proteins | sample Lak10m_2_FD_114546 | JGI IMG/M metagenome (GOLD analysis project Ga0172373, IMG submission 114546) | Freshwater microbial communities from Kabuno Bay, South-Kivu, Congo - kab_092012_10m | ecosystem: Environmental > Aquatic > Freshwater > Lake | place: Democratic Republic of the Congo... | reverse complement strand
GGTATCCGGGCCGAAGCGCACACCGTCGCTCATGCGCCGACGGGCATAGAGTTCAATGAGCTGCTGCGCCACTTTCTGGATGCTGGCCTTGGTCTTGCGCTTGGCGCGATCCCACTCGCCCGTGCCCAACCGCGAGAGCTTGATATCCGCCTCTTCGCCCGCCGTGTACTTCTCCACATCGCGGAAGTGCTCCAGGCGCACATAGACGCGGTCATCGTTGGCGTAGCGCAGCTTGAGCACTTCGCGCTCGTTGCCATTCACCTTGATGGCGGTGAGGCCCTCGAAGATGCCCACGCCGTAGCGCACATGCACCACGGCGTCGCCCTTCTCCAGGTTTTCGATGCGTCTCAGTGCGGTGGCGCGGCGAAAGCGCTTCAGGTGTCGGCGCACCCGTGGGCGGCCGAAAATCTCATGATCCGTGTACACGGCCAACTGTGCGTCGTGGTGCACAAAGCCGTGGTGCAGGGTGCCCACGCTCAGGGGAATGTGGGGCAGCTCCAAGTCTTCCAGGATTTCGCGCAAGCGCTCAAGCTGCCCAGCATTGTCGCAAAGGATATGACAGACATAGCCTTCGTCCACCAGTCCGCGCAGATTGGCCGCCAGCAGGCTCATGTTGCGCAAGAAGGCTTCTTGTCGACGGGCCTTCACATTCAGCACATTTTCGTCGTCCGGGCGGCGACTTTCGTGGAAAACCAGGCGCGGACGGCGAAGCAGGCCTTCCACAATGCGGGTCGGTGAGGCGTAGCGCTCCTCCGGCGGCAAGTGGCTGCCCTTTTCCACCAGAGCGGTCCAGGCCCGCATCACATCGCCGGCGTGATGATCCATGTGGGCGCGCACGGCATCCAGAGGCGGCGCCGCCACCAGTGTGTCTTTGCGTAATAGGTTGAAGACTTCGGTTCCGCCCTCTTCCTCGCGCTGGGCGTGCAGGGCCAGGGTCACGCTGGACAGCACTTCGGTGGAGGTCTGCAAGCCCGGGTCGAAAGCGCGGATGCTGGCCACCTCGTCGCCATCGAACTCCATGCGCACAGGATACTCGTGTCCCCAGGGATAAACATCCAAAATACCGCCACGAACGGCATATTGGGCAATGTCCTCCACCGTGTTCACGCGGTCGAATCCGGCAGCGTCCAGGGCTTCCAGCAGTTCATCGCGATCCAGGCTCATGCCTGGTTCCAGGATGTGCAGTCCCCCGTCCAGTTCCCGGGCTTCAGGGTGAAGATCCAGCAGCTGGCGCAGTCCGCTCACCAACACCAAGGGATCCCCAAGACGCAGGCGCCGATAGATCTCCACCAGCGCGCTGCGCCGCTCCAGTGGCAGGGCCTTCTCATCATAGGGTGAGGATTCCACCGTCGGCAACAGGAACACGCGGTCCTGCCCCAAGAGCAACACCAGGTCGTCCGCCAGTTCCTCTGCCTCGTGCAGGTCTTCCATCAACACCAGTCCCGGCCGCTCCTGCAGCGCCGCCGCCAGTACCAGCGCGCGCAGGGATCCGGACGCGCCGCCCACTTCCGTGAGCAGACTTTCCTTTAGGCAGTCCTGCAAGCGGGAGAGGGGGGCACTGGCCAGCACCCGTTCCTGGATGGCTTGCAGCTTAGCTTGTGGCGAGGTATTCATGGGCCACCTTTCCGGCGCCAAGAGCATGGCTTTTCTGCCACTGCAAGTCATACACCACGGGCTGAGGTGCGTCGTCCTCCCCCGCAAAGATCAGGTAGCGCGTGCCCGGCTGGCGCCAGCGGCGAGTCCAGGCGGCCAGCAGGCGCAAGTCCTTGACGAAGCGGGCCAGAAAGATGTCCGGCGCGGGGCGGTCGCGTACTTTTTCCACCCGGGCGTGCAGCACTTCCACATTGTCCAGGCCAAGGGCCTCTTTCACCGTCTCCAAAAAGCGGCACTTGCGCAGCATGCTGTCGACAAGCAGCAGTTGCACATGGGGCCTTTCAAGAGCAAGGGGAATTCCTGGAAGGCCGCCACCGGAGCCCAGGTCCACCACCCGCAGGTTCTCGCCCGCGAATATGGGCAGTTGGGCCAGGGCAACACAGGGCGCCAGCAGGCGGGATTCCAGCTGAGGCAGCATCAGGGGCGAGACCAATCCCAGCCTTTCATTCTCGGTGCGCAACAGCGTCGCATAGCTGTTTAAGCGCTCGGACTGACGGGTAGGGTCGTGAACCGTCTCGTGTTCCACGTGGAACCTCCCTCAGCTTGCAGTGTGGGCGGATGAGGGCCGCGTCCGTTGCAGGTGAATCCACAAGGCTTGCATGTCCGTGGGGTTTACGCCTCCCACCCTGGATGCTTGCCCCATGTTGGAAGGACGAATCTGGCCCAGGCGATCCCTGGCCTCGATGGACAAACCATTAACTGCCGCATAGTCCATATCGGCGGGAATGGGCAGGGATTCGTTGCGCCGGAAATGCTCCACTTCGCGCAGACTGCGCTGGATGTAGCCCGCGTACTTGATATCCAGCTCCACCCCGGCAATGAGCGAGGTGTCCGCTTCCTTCAGCTCATTCGGTGCGGCTGCAGCCAAAAGATCGTGAAGGCGAAGATCGGGACGGCGGAGCCAGGCCGATGCCCGCTGGCTGTGGGAGTGCAGGGGCTCCACCGGTGAGGTTCCCTCAGCGACCACGGCTGCCAATTGCTGATCAAGGAGTGGGCGGATGATACTGGGGGCCAGGGATGTGGTATCCAGCCAAGCCAGCAGTTCCATGCGCAAATCCCGACGCTGAAGCAGGCGCTGCCAGCGCCACTCCTCCAACAGGCCCAGTTCCCGCCCTTTGGGCATGAGGCGCTCGTCGGCGTTGTCCTGTCGCAAGAGCAGGCGGAATTCCGCTCGGGAGGTGAACATGCGGTAAGGTTCGGGCAAGGGTTTGTGCACCAGATCATCCACCAGCACGCCCAGATAGGCTTCGCTGCGGGAAGGGATCCAGGGTTCCTTGTCCTGTAGAAGAGCGGCGGCATTGATGGCAGCAAGAAGGCCCTGGGCTGCCGCTTCTTCATAACCGGAAGTGCCGTTGATTTGGCCGGCAAGGAAGAAGTTGGGCAGGCACTTCAGCGCCAAGCTGGGGAGCAGCTGCCAGGCGGGAAAGGAATCGTACTCGATGGCGTAGCCAGGTCGTGTGAAGCGCACTTTCTCGAAACCAGGAACCGTGCGCAAGGCGGCCAGCTGCACTTCCTCGGGCATGGATGTGGAGAAGCCGTTCACATACATCTCGCGGCCATCCACGCTCTCAGGTTCAAGGAAGAGCTGGTGTCGGTCCTTGTCGGCGAAGCGCACCATTTTGTCTTCCACAGAGGGACAATAGCGCGGACCCACTCCTTCAATGCGTCCGGCGAACATTGGTGAACGGTGCAAGTTTTCGCGCAGGATGGCGTGGCAGGCTTCTGTTGTCCAGCCTATGTGACAAGCCTGCTGCGGCAGGCAAATGCGGTTCTCGTAGAAGCGGAAGGGCTGGGGAGGAGTGTCCCCGAGCTGCGGTTCAAGAGCATCGAAGTGCACACTGTCACGATCCACCCGGGGCGGCGTGCCTGTTTTGTAGCGTCGTAGGTGAATCCCCCGCGCAGCCAGGGCCTGGCTAAGCCCCACGGCGGGCGCTTCGCCGGCACGCCCGCTGGCCATCTGGGCTTCACCTACATGGGTCAAGCCGTTGAGAAAGGTGCCCGCGCACAGGATGAAGGCGTGACCGCGCAGCAGGGTGCCGTTGTCCAGGAGCACGCCCGTGACGCGCTCCTTTTCCACTTGCACATCCACCACCTGTGCCTGGCGCACATCCAGACCGGGTTGCTCCATGATGCGCTGGGTGGCAAGGCGGGCATAGGCCCATTTGTCGCTTTGGGTGCGCGGCGACCACACGGCGGGACCTTTGGAGCGATTGAGCAGGCGGAATTGGATGCCGGTTTCGTCGGCCAGTGCTCCCATGGCTCCGCCCAGAGCGTCGATCTCGCGCACCAACTGGCCCTTTCCCACGCCTCCGATGGCGGGGTTGCAGGACATCTGCCCGATGCTCTGCAGCGACATGGTGAGCAGCAGGGTACGCATGCCCATGCGTGCCCCGGCCCGTGCCGCTTCTATGCCGGCATGCCCGGCGCCAATCACCACCAGATCGTAGGCTGGATCGGGATGGTTCCACGTGGAACGGGAAGTGGACGAGGGTGTGCTCATGGGCTATTTGCCAATGCAAAAGCGCGCGAAGATGCGCGGGTAAATGGCGTCAAAGTCCACAGCACCCGTGATGGCGCCCAGTGCGTTGGCGGCATCGCGCAGATCCGCCGCGACCAGACTGCGGTCCAATCCTTGCGTCAATGCTTCTTGTGCTCGCAGCAAGGACTCGTCCGCCTGAAGCAGCAAATCCAGATGGCGCGCCTCGCTCACCACCAACTCCACCTGCTGCCACTGGTCATCCAGCAGGCGCTTGCGCAAGGAGTGGCGTAAGGCGGCGAGTCCGCGACCATCCCGCGCACTGAGGGAAAGCGCTCCATCCGGAGCGACCCAGTCGGGCGGGCGCAGATCCTCCTTGGTGAAAACGAGCAAGGAGCGCAGATCCTGGGCCAGATCCGCCATGGGAACCTGATCCGGTGCCACGAGGTGCAGGATCACATCAGCCTCTTGCAGGTGCTGCCGCGCCAACTGCACGCCCCGGCCTTCCACACCCATGGCGTCCTCGCGCAAACCCGCCGTGTCCCACAGACACAAGGTCAGGTCCTGATCCAAGCGCAGTTCCACGGAAATGGCGTCGCGCGTGGTGCCTGGGCTTTCGTCCACCAGGGCACGCTCCTGCCCCATCAACGCGTTGAGCAGCGTGGACTTGCCCGCGTTGGGAGCTCCTGCCAGCACCACCTGTGCGCCCGAGGCGAGGCGACCCGTGTGCCAACTGCTTCGCCATTGGCCGATGCGCCCACGCATGGCGAGAAGACCCGGCAGGAGCTCTTTGGCCGAGGCCGGATCGATGTCGTGCTCGGAGAAATCCAGGTCCGCCTCCACCTGCGCCAGCACATCCAGCAAGGCTTCGCGCACCTGGTCCACCACGGATCCCGTGCCCCCCGCCAAAGCACGCAGCGCCAGCTGGTGGGCCAGACCCGAGCGGGCTTCGCTCAATGCGCGCACGCCCTCCGCTTGATCCAGGCGCAGGCGTCCATTCTCCACGGCGCGGCGGGTGAATTCGCCAGCCTCGGCGGCGGCGCAGTGGCGAAGCAAATCGGTGAGCAAATGCTCCACCACGAAGGGCGAGCCGTGGGTGTGGAACTCCACCACATCCTCGCCCGTGTAGCTGTGGGGTGCGTGAAAGGCCAGGACCAGCGCCTGGTCCACCCGATGGCCCAGGTCGCATTTCAGCCAGGCCAGACGGTGATGGCCGTGGTCGGGAAGACTGGCGTCCTCCAGGCGGGAGGCCGCTACTTCAAAGGCACGCGGGCCGCTGATGCGAAGCATGGACACGCCACCCCGCCCAGGCGGTGTGGCCACCGCCACAATGGTGTCGCGCCCAACCCGGCTCATGGCGCCTCAGTTGCCCTTGCTCTTCCGCTTCATGCGCACCGATTCCACCTCGACACCCGGGGTCTCAATCACGATGGTGGAAGCCGGCGTCAGCCACTGCTGTTGAGCAATGGTGAGGAAGTTGAAGAGGGTGTAGTACAAGGTCAATCCAGAAGGCATCTGGTTGAAGAACAACAACATAAACGCGGGTATCGTGTAGAGCATGATCTTCTGCTGCGGCTCGGTGGACGCCGTGCTGGTCATGCGCATGCTGAGGAAGGAGGACAGGGCGAAGACGATGGCCAGAAGCGACACCTGATTGCCATACATCCAAATACTGAATGGAAGGCTAAGCACGGAATCCGGCACCGACAGGTCGGTGATCCAACCCACGAAACTGGCACCGCGCAACTCGAAAGCGCCACGGAAGACGAAGTAAAGGGCGAAGAGCAGGGGCATCTGCAACAGGTTCGGCAGACAGCCGCCCAAGGGGTTCACCTTGTGCTCCTTGTACAATTTCATCGTCTCTTCTTGCAGCTTGCGCGGATCCTTGCCGTACTTGGCCTTCAAGGCATCGATCTTGGGCTTCATGTTTTGCATGTCGCGCATGCTGCGATAGCTCTTGGCTGTCAAAGGCCACACCGCCAGCTTCACCAGGAGGGAGAAAATGAGGATGATCACGCCGTAATTGCTGATGACAAGGTGCAGCTTGGTGAACACCCACAGCACGGCGGCGGCAAAAGGCCGGATGAGCGGCCACATGAAGCCGAAAAAGCCCATGCTCGTTTTGGACATGGTGGCCTGCACCAATGACGGATCCATGTCCGCCATTGCCGCCTTCTGCAAAGGCCCGATGTAGAGCGCGAAACTTTGCTTCAGCTTGCCCTGGGCATCCATGGGGACATCCAGCGCGAAAGCGTACTGACCGTGGGCCTGTGGCGTGCCCACGGCGCTCTGGCGCCCATCAAAGCGCACCGTGGTGGGCTTGTAGGCCTCGTCCTTCTCCAGAGGCATCAGTGCCAGGGTGAAGTATTTGTTGCGCGTGGCCGCCCAGTGCACCGTGCCCTTGCGCTCTTCCGAGCCTTCCTGCTCCTTGGCGCCCAGGCGGTAGCCTTCCATTTCCGTGCCCAGAAGGGCCAAACCCTCCGTGTACATGTTGTCCTGCATGGGGCTGGACTCCGTCAGCTCCAGCCCGCTCTCCCAGCGCAGACCCCAACTCTGATGGCGCAGGGGCTCCGTGACGCCTTGAAGTTCCACTTCAACATCCATGCGCCAGCTGCCGTCGCGCAGGATGTAGCGCTTGATCAGCCGCCCACCATCCCGGCCCGTGTAGATGAAATCCAGGCTGGCCTGGGCGCCAGGCTCCAGCCGCAGGCTGTCCGGCCCTTCGCAGGCAAAGATGAAGTCCCGGGTGTCCACTTCCCGGCCGTTCAGGTTGAAATCAGGAATGAGGTTGGCGCCGCCATTCTGAATGAGCAACACGCTTTCCCCCGTGTAACTCTTCAGGCCCTTCAGCTCGTGGCGCACCAAGCTGGCGCCCTTGGTGCTGAAAAGGCTAATGCTGTTGGAGCTCTCCACGCGGATGAAGCGCTCCTGAAGCGCGGCGGCGGGAAACTCAAAAGTGGTGGGCAGCACGGCGGCGGCCAGGGCGCTGTCGGTGGGAATCGGCACCACCGGGGCGGCCAGTAGGCTGCTGCTGTCGGCAACGGCCAGCGTGTCCACCCCTTTCAGGGAATCCACCGCCACAGCGGACTCTGTCGCGCGCTGGGCGGCCAGATCCTCGCTGGTGGGCATGCCCACCAAGCGTCGGTAGGTGTCCGTGCTCATGAAAAGCGCAATGACGCCAATCAGGAAGAAGGCCAGAATTGAGCGCTTGTCCAGGCCGTTGCCCATCGTCACTCCTTGTCAGGGATGATCCACGCCGCCCCGGGAGAAGGGATTGCAGCGCAGGAGTCGCCACGCACTTTTTCCCAGCGCCTTGGCGAAGCCGTACTTTTCAAATGCTTCCAGCGCGTAGTGTGAACAGGTCGGGGTGAAGCGGCACGAGGGCGGCCTAAGAGGCGACAGGTGGCGTTGGTAGAAGCGGATCAACGCCATCGCCGGGCGGCGGAGCGGGGAACAGCTCATCCAGCTCCTTAAGCAGCTCCTGCCAACCCGCCACCACCTGCGGCTCGCTCTTCGCAGCCTTCTTGTCCTTGGCTCTCAACAGGAAGACCACATCCCGCAAAGCGGGAAAGCGCTCCCGGTGCAGGCGGTACAGCTCGCGCAGGCGCCGCTTCTGCAGATTTCTTAGAACCGCGTCACCGTAGCGACGGGGAACAAGGAAAGCGGCCCGTGGCCGCTCCGATGGGGACAGGTAGACGGTAAGGAATCGTCCTCGCCGGCGCCGGCCATGCTGCAACAAATCGCGGATCCGGTTGGAGTCTTTGAGGACCCGGCACCGGGGGAGCCGCTCATCGGGCAACGCTGACCGTCAGGTTCTTGCGACCCTTGCGACGGCGGGCGCTCAGCACCTTGCGGCCACCCGGGGTGGCCATGCGGGCGCGGAAGCCGTGCTTGTTCCGGCGCTTGCGATTGCTGGGCTGAAAAGTGCGCTTCATGTTCAAAACTCCGAGTCAGATTTCGTCAAACAAAGGCCCTGAGTTTACCATCCTGCCTCTGGGAATGCAAGGTGCTCCTCATCAAGGAGATCGATCCCGTGCGTGGCGTCGGTCACAAGGGCGGTCGGCCCTTGACTGATGCCGGGGCATCCTCTATTATTTTACGCTTTGAACAGTGGATGGACCATGCGCGGCAACCCCTTCCTGAGCCAGCAACGCCAAGCCCCCGGTTTGACCGACCGGGAAGCGGATGTGCTGCGCCATGTCATTCACTCTTTTGTCATGACGGCCAATCCCGTGGGCAGCCGCACCCTGGCAAAACTGCAGGATCTGGACCTGAGCGCCGCCACCATCCGCAACGCCATGGCGGACCTGGAGGACAAGGGCCTTTTGGCCCATCCCCACACCAGCAGCGGCCGCGTGCCCACGGACTACGGCTACCGCGTCTATGTGAATCACCTCATGGAGCAGGAGCACATCACGCCGGACGAGCGCCAGTTCATCCAGCGCAATGTGGACGAACTCATGCCCGATGTGGAAGCCATCCTGGAGCGCACGGCCCAGCTTTTGTCGCGCATTGGGCGCAACCTGGGCGTGGTGCTGGCGCCGGCTTTCGAGGAAGGCGTGCTTGAGCGCATCGACCTGGTGCCCCTCGGTGGCACGCGCATCCTGGTGGTGATCACCGTGGCCTCGGGTCTGGCGCGCACGGTGACGCTGGAAATCGAGAGCCCCGTGGCGGCGGCGGATTTGCAGGGTCTGGCGCGCCTGCTGCAGCAGCGGCTGGCCGGCCTCTCCTTCCGTCACATCCGCGACAGCATCCACGAACGGCTGGCCGATGTGCGCGAAGTTGCCGGCGTGGCGCGTCTCTTCATCCATTCCGCCGACCGGCTCTTCTCCCCCGCCGCGGCCCAGGGGGTCATCCTGGACGGCGCGCGCAATCTGCCGGACATTCCCGAGTTTCGTGAGGACGGCTTTCGCGGCATCCTGGAGATCTACGAGGACCGCGACATCATCATGCACCTGCTCAGCGGCCACATGGGCGAAGACCTGAGCGTGATGATCGGCCGGGAACATGTGGAAGAGCGCGCGGCGGAGATCAGCCTCATCACGGCCTCCTACCGCGTGGGCAGTCTGCCGGGCGCCCTGGGCATCATCGGCCCCCGGCGCCTCAACTATTCCCGCATGATGCACTTGGTGAAATACACAGCGGACCTGATCAGCAGCCGCTTTCCCACCACCCGCCCCGACGGGTCCGAAGCCAGGACAGCATGAGCCGATTCAAACACAAGCACGGCGCGTCGGAAGCCCGCACGCCGGCACCCGAAAACACGGCCGCCCAGGGCGCCGCCCCGGACACCTCGCCCCAGGACGGCGCGTCGCTGGAGTCCCAGCAAGGCACGGCGGAAGCCTGGACGGAGGAAGAGGCGCCGCCCGTGCTGGAACTTGAATGCGCCCGCTTGAGCACGGAACTGGCCGCCGAGCAGGACCGCCTGCTGCGGCTGCGCGCCGAGTTCGACAACTACCGCCGCCGGGCCGCGCAGGACTTGGCCCGCGCCCGGGAGCAGGCGGTGGACCGCGTGGTGCTGACCCTCTTGCCCGCCCTGGACGACCTGGATCGTGTCACGCGCCAGGGCGCCTCCTCCGAGGACCTGGACGCCCTGCGGCGCGGCCTGGACATGGTGGCGGCCAAGGTGACGGCCCAGCTGGAGCAGGTGGGGGTGAAGGCCTTCGCCTCCGTGGGGCAGCCTTTCGACCCCGCCCGTCACGAAGCGCTCTCGCTGAGCCAGCTGCCGGACAAGGGTGATGATGAAGTGGTTGACGAGCATGTGCGCGGCTACCAGCGTGGCGACACGGTGCTGCGGCACGCCCAGGTGATTGTCAACAAGCGGTGAAGCATGGCCAAGCGTGACTACTACGAGGTGCTGGGCGTGGGGCGCGATGCTTCCGCCGCAGACATCAAGAAGGCCTACCGCAAGCTGGCCCTCAACTACCATCCCGACCGCAACAAGGACCCTGGCGCCGAGGCCGTCTTCAAAGAGGTCTCCGAGGCTTATGCCACCCTGTCCGACGACCAGAAGCGCGCCCAGTACGACCGCTTCGGCCACGCGGCGGGCCAGGGTTTTGGCGGGTCCACGGGCGACTTCGACCCCATGGACATCTTCCAGAGCTTTTTCTCCCAGGGCGGCATGGGGGGCATGGGCGGTTTTGAATCGCTCTTTGGCGGCGGCGGGGCCCGTCGCTCAGACCGCGCCCCGGACCTGCAGGTGCAGATTCCCCTAACGCTTGAGGAGATCGCCGCCGGCACGGAAAAGAAGATCAAGCTGAAGATTCAGGAGCCCTGCGGAACCTGCAAAGGCAGTGGCGCGGCGGACGGCTCCCGGCCGGAGAGCTGCCCCGTGTGCCAGGGCCGAGGGCGGGTGCGCCAGGTGCAACGCACTTTCCTGGGCAACATGGAAACCGTGGCCACCTGCCAGAATTGTGGCGGCGAGGGCCAGGTGGTGCGCAACCGCTGCCGCAACTGCAGTGGCAGCGGGCTGCAACGCGGGGAGACCCTGCTCTCGGTGAAGGTGCCCTCGGGGGTGGAGGACGGCAACTACATCACCCTGCGCGGCCAGGGCAACCACGCCAAGGGCGGGGGAAAGCGTGGCGATGTCCTGGTGGTGTTGCGCGAACTGGAACACGATCGTTTTGAGCGGCATGGGGATGATGTGCTGTTGGAGCACGCCGTGAGCATACCCACCGCCGTGCTGGGTGGCGAGGTGGTGGTGCCCGTGCTGGGCGGTGAGGCCAAGCTCAAAGTGCCAGCCGGCACCCAGGGCGGATCGCTGCTGCGCATGCGCGGCCTGGGCATTGCCGGGCGCAGCGGGCGCAAGGGAGATCAGATCGTGCGCCTGCACCTTTACACGCCCAAGGATCTGGGCAGCGAGGCGCGCAAGCTGTTCGAGAAGCTGGGCACCCTGCCCGAATGCACGCCCCAGGGCACCAGCAAGAGTTTCTTCAAGAAGCTGGTCAATCACATCTTCGGCTAGCCCGGCCACCCACGGCCGGCACAGCGGCAGGAGAGGTGGCATGACCGGCTTGTTGACACCCGAAGAGCGCCGCACCCTGGCGGTGGTGCTGGCCCTGGTGGCGGCGGGGTATGCGGCGCTGGGCTGGCGCGCCTGGCGGGAGCCGGAGCCTCCCATGACGCTGAACGCCATGGACTCGCTCTTCGCCGTCCACGGTGCGCGCATGGCCCACGACACGCTGAAGGCGGAAGCGGCGGTCAGCGGGAAAGCGCCCCGTCGCAAAGCCAAGGCCCCGGCCCTGGTGGTGCGCTGGCCGCTGGATGTGAACCGCGCCGACAGCCTGCATTTGCTGGAACTGCCCGGCATTGGTCCCGGCAAGGTGGCCGCCATTTTGGCCTATCGCCGCCGCCAGGGCTCCTTCCAGCGGGTGGAGGATCTGCTGAAAGTGGGCGGCATCGGCCAGGCCACGCTGGAGAAAATGCGCGACAAGGTGGTGGTGAAGGTGGCCGCGTCCACGGCGGAGGCGGCACGGCCGGATGGTGAAGACGCCACCGGCCCCCATGGAGGACAAGCCCGCCCATGACGGACATCACCCTCAAGGATGACCGCTTGCTGGTGCACGAGGACGGCGAGATCCTCGACATTCCCCTGGCCTATCAAATTCACTCCCGCCTGATCCAGACCGGCGAACTGGCTCGCCTTCTGGCCGAGCACCTGCGCGACGAAGGCGGCGAGCGCCTGCCTCCCCCGGGCCGTCCGGTGCGTCTGGCCCTGCCGGCCTCCTGGGGCCTCGTGCGTCTGCAGCTACCCATCATCGGCCTGCAGGACCTGCAGCAGCCCATGCACCACCTGGCCTGGGAGCTGGACCTGCACGCGCCGGATCAGGCCGAGCAGTATGTGTTTGACTACCAAGAGTTTTCCGAGGATAATGGAAACACCGGCCAGCCCGGCCTGCGTCTGATTGCCGTGCGCCAGAATCTGGTGCAGTTCTGCCGCACCCTGTGCGAGGAATTGGGCTGGAAGCTGGTGGCCCTGCGCGCGGAAGACGAAGAGGCCCAGGATTTTCACCTGGATTTGCTGCGCGCCGCCGCTCATCGCGATGCGCTGGCCGCCGAGACCTTCCCCCCCGTGCGTTCCTGGCGCTTGGCGGTGGGTGCCGCCCTGGCGGTGGCGCTGCTGGGCGTGGGCGCAGGGTTCCTGCTGCGGCCCGCCGCCCCCACCACGCCACCCGCGCCCGTGGCCCCTGTTCCCGCGCCTTCCGCCGACTCCCTCAAGGCCGCCCTGGCCCTGTGCTCCCAGGACTCTTCCCGCGCGGCCGCGCCGCCGGATTCCATCCACGCCACGGCGCCCTCCCCCGCCGGGGCGGACACAGCCTGGGCCCGCCTGCTGGCGCCCCTGGCGGAGAAGGAAGCCGAGCTGCCCGACTTTTTCGTCATGGACGGCACGGGCATACTGGTGCGGCAGGAGGAAGGCGGCCGTGGCCGCTTCACGCGCATCCTGCAGCGCCCGGCCCGGGTGAGCCGCGTCAGCCCCGGCTTCTACTGGGTGGACTTCACGCGCGATCTGCCCGGTGGCTTGTTGGCGGAGGACACTTCACGCCCCGTGCGCCGCCTGAAGCTGGCGCGCCTGCAGGAGCTGGCCGCCCAGTTGCGCGAGGCGCCCTCCCGCGTATTGGTGCAGCGTCGCCGGGCGGGTTCGGGCACCCTGTGGCGTTTTGATGCCGCCTCGTCCAGCGCGGCTTCCCAGGGCTGGCAGGTGACCATCGTGCCGGGCCAGCAGGCGCTCAGGTCCGGAGGCCGCTGATGCAAATTCTCTTCGGCCGCCACAAGGGACGACGCCTGAAGACGCCCCCCGACGCCCGCATCCGCCCCACCACCGGCCGCATGCGCGACTGGCTGGGCAACATCCTGCGGGATCGCCTGCCGGGCCTGGAGGTGCTGGACCTTTACGCCGGCAGCGGCGGGCTGGGCCTTCTGGCCATCAGCATGGGCGCTTCCCATGTGACCTTTGTGGACAAGGCTCCCACGGCCATCCGCCTGGTCAGCGAAAACCTGCGCCTTCTGGGGGAAGAGAGCGCCGGCACGCCCTTGCGGCAGGATGTGGAGAGTTTCCTGAAGCGCACGGGCGGACGCCGCTGGCCGCTGGTCTTTGTGGATCCGCCTTATGATTCCACGGACTACGAGCGGCTGATGAAAGCCCTTTCTGGAGCCGATATGCTCACGGCTGGCGGAGTGCTGGTGGTGGAACACCCCAGTCACCTGAAGCCCGCCGCCGAAGGACTGATCATGTTGAGGACAAAGGCCTTTGGACGCAGTACCATCAGCCTCTTTTCTGGCGCGGCAGAACCCGGCAACGGATCCCCGCATTCTCATTGACCGCATCGACGACCTGCCCACCCTGTCGCCGGTGGTGGCGGGCATCATGCAGCTCATGGACGGGGGCGCCACCCAGGCCGACCAGATCGGCGACTTGATCAGCAGCGACCCCGCCCTTTCCACCCGCATCCTCAAAGTGGTCAACAGCGCCTATTACGGACTGCCCCACCAGGTGACCAGCATCCACAAGGCCGTGGTGGTGCTGGGTTTCGACACCGTGCACTCCCTTGTGCTCTCCACCAGCGTGGTGGATGTGATGCTCACCGTGGGCGAATCCCTGCGCGACATGCGCATCATCTGGGAGCGCAGTCTCTTCGCCGCCGTCACCGCGCGCAAGCTGGCCCAGGCTGCCCACCACAAGGCGCCGGACGAGTGCTTCATGGCGGCCCTGCTGATGGACATAGGCATGCTGGGCCAGTTGAAGCTCCACGGCGAGGCCTACGGCGACCTGCTGCGTGCCGAGGTGGAGGACGGGCTGGACATTGTGCTGGGCGAGGTGGAGCGCTTCGCCGTCTCCCACGAACAATTGGGCCAGGCCCTGCTGGAGCGCTGGGACATTCCCGCGGAGCTGGCGCGTCCCCTGCTTTACCACCACGAGCTGGCGGGCCACCAACACGAGATCGAGGCGCTGCGCATCAACTGCCAGATCGTGCACTTGGCGCGGCTGGCCGCCACCATTTTCTACAGCCCGCGCAAGGGCCAGGCTCTGCAGGACTACAAGGCCGAGGCCGAGCGCCTCATCTCCATGAGCCCCGGCGAGGTGGACCGCTTTTTCCGCACCATCCGCGACGAGGTGATGGATGTGGCTCAGCAGTATGGGCTGGAAATCCGCGGCCTGAAGAGCTACACGGACATTCTGGACCAGGCCAACCAGGAGCTGAGCCAGGCCAACAAGACCTATGAACAGCTGAACCGCGAACTGACCCAGGCCCGACGCAAGGCGGAGGAGCTGGCCCACAGCCTGAAACAGGCCAACGAGAAGCTGCAGCGCATGGCCAGTGTGGACGAGCTGACGGGCCTGTACAACCGCCGCTACTTCGACGAGTTCTTCGCGCGGGAATTCAGCCGCTGCCGCCGCTACCAGCGCCCCATGGCTTGTGTCATCCTCGACATCGACCACTTCAAGCGCGTGAACGACACCTACGGCCACCTGCAGGGCGACAGCGTTCTGCGTGAACTGGGCGACCGCCTGCAGCGCCTCTTGCGCGGATCGGATGTGGCCGTGCGCTACGGTGGCGAGGAGTTCGTGGTGCTCCTGCCGGAAACCGGC
>Ga0172373_10007057_pt1 | contig 14718 bp, 11 predicted proteins | sample Lak10m_2_FD_114546 | JGI IMG/M metagenome (GOLD analysis project Ga0172373, IMG submission 114546) | Freshwater microbial communities from Kabuno Bay, South-Kivu, Congo - kab_092012_10m | ecosystem: Environmental > Aquatic > Freshwater > Lake | place: Democratic Republic of the Congo... | reverse complement strand
CGGCGAGATTCGTCTCTGTGGCCGCTCTGCACAAGGCGTCAAGGTGCTTTCGCTTGACGAAAACGACACCGTGGTAGCCATGGCAGCCGATGACCCCGAAGACGAAAACCAGAAACAGAAGCGCATCCTCGACATGGGCGACATGATCGGTGTCGACATGTTTGACAGCGGCGATGACGACGACGACCAGGCTGCCCCAGGGGATGACGAATAATTCGCACACACACACACATTTTGCTCCCGTACCGCAGTAGCGGTACGGGAGCGTTTTTGTATCACCCCACAGGCATGCAACCCCGTAGTTACGCGGTAGATTCAGTCACACCCTGCGTGGTAGCGTCACTATCAGTTGGCTCGGAGGCACTCGCCACCACTTCCGCTTCCGCACTTCCCGTTGCCACCAGTGGCTCAGTCACTGGCTCACTCACGATGACCACCGGCATGACCTCTTCACTGATATCGGCCATTTTGTAGCCGACACCACGTACGGTAAGAATGCGGCGTGGCTTGGAGGGCTCGGCTTCGATTTTTTCACGCAAACGGCGCACACATACATCAACCAAGTTGGTTTCACCTACGTAATCATACCCCCACACTTCTTGGAACAAGGTCTCGCGATCGAACACCTCACCACAGTTGGCGGCTAAGAAGTATAGTAACTCGAACTCCATGGGTGTCAAATTGACATCGTTGCCACTCATGGTCACACGATGGCGCGGCGCATCGACTTCGATGTCGCCCACTTTGACCACCGCGGGCGCTTGGCGGTTTTTCATGCCCTCGACACGGCGCAAAATGGCCTCGATGCGCGCCATCAGCTCGGCCGTCTTGAACGGCTTGGTGATGTAGTCGTCACTGCCGAGCTCAAATCCTTGCACAATATCGTCGGTGCCGTCGCGCGCAGTCAACATGATAATGGGCACATCTGATTGCTCACGGATGCGCCGACATGCCTCAAATCCGTCCACGTAGGGCATCATCACGTCCAACAGCACAATGTCGTATGCGCCGTCGTTGAACGATTTCAGCACCTCCAAGCCGTTTTTGACCACCACCACATCGTAACGTGGTCCACTGAGGCTTACCTGGATGAGCGTAGCAATGGCGGGATCATCGTCGGCGAATAGCACGCGCCGAGGGGTGAGTTGATCACTGCGACCGGTTACTCTGCGAGTCAACTTCATAGTAGTACCACCTTTTGTAGTAATCAATGTTGTCAAAAAAGTGACGCTCATGAGAGCGTTGCTTTTTTGCGGAGACCGCCGGTACACAGCGTACACCACCAACGGCGTATTGACCTGACAAACGACCTATACCCTGATTATACACCGGAAGTACACCAGTTGTGAAGTCACCACATCAAACTGCAGATTGTGCTGGCGCTTCGGCTGCTGGAGGCACGTCGCTCCGGAAGTGCAAGTGGGGCGGTGTGGTTTTGCGTACCACATCTGCATCGATGACACAGCGCTCCAGCCCTGGTTGTGATGGCGCATCAAACATGACATCGATGAGCACTTCTTCGAGGATGCTCCGCAACGCACGCGCACCAGTTCCGGACTTCAAGGCTGCTTCAGCAATCGCTACCACTGCATCATCGGTCAACTCCAAGGCCACTCCATCCATGGCGAGCAGGTGTTGATACTGCTTGACCACAGCGTTTTTGGGCTCCACCAAAATCCGCCGCATCGCATCCACATCGAGCGGACGCAACGGAGCGACCACTGGAATACGCCCGATGAATTCCGGGATGAAACCGAACTTCAACAAATCGTCCGGGGTCACCTGATCCAGCAAAAACGGCGCAACGGGAGCGCCTACATCGGTCGGCTTTGCCGCCGTGAAGCCAATGGCACGCTGGTTTTGCCCGACACGCGCGGAGATAATTTTGTCGATGCCCTCAAAGGCACCACCACAAATAAACAACACTTGGGTGGTATCAAAGGCGATGTACTCTTGTTGGGGATGCTTCCGCCCGGGCACCGGCGGCACATGGGCCACCGACCCCTCGAGGATTTTGAGCAGTGCCTGTTGCACACCCTCACCAGACACATCGCGGGTTATCGACGGATTATCCGACTTACGGGCAATCTTGTCGATTTCATCGATGTACAAAATGCCCATTTTGGCGCGCTCGACATCACCATTTGCCGCTTGGATGAGGCGCAACAAAATCGTTTCTACATCCTCGCCAACATAGCCGGCTTCGGTCAACGCGGTCGCATCTGCAATCGCAAAGGGCACATCAAGCGCACGTGCGAGTGTTTGCGCCAACAAGGTTTTGCCGCTACCGGTTGGTCCAATCAACAAAATATTGCTTTTGCCGATTTCGATATCGTCTTGTGCTTTGGCACGCACCCGTTTGTAGTGATTGTAGACGGCCACCGCCAACAGCACTTTGGCACGGTCTTGCCCGATGACGTATTGATCGAGCAGTGTGCGGAGCTCGTGCGGTACCAGCAATGCGTGCTGATCGAGCGCAACGGGCACCGGTGGCGCTTCGCGCTGTTGTTCTTCGGCAATGACTTGGTTACAAATCGCCACACATTCATCGCAAATGAAAATAGGCGGCGGCCCAGCGATCAACCGCTGGACTTCTTCTTGACTGCGCCCACAAAATGAACAATGATACACGCCACGACCCGTATTGGACATAGCCACCCTCACCTTTGGAGCGACTCGGAGCACGCTGATGCTCCGAGTCGTCGATTCCTGCTTCAGCAATTATCCTTGCTGCTGCAACGCCTCGCGGGTCAAAATTTCGTCGATGATGCCGTAGTTCTTGGCCTGTGTCGGATCCATGAACAAATCGCGATCAAAATCACTGGCAATGCGCTCAATGGTCTGGCCCGTATCGGCAGCCAACAACTCACGGATTATCTGTTGCTCACGCAACAACTCACGCGCCATGATTTCAACATCCGGCGCATAACCGCGCGCACCACCACCCGCTGGATGCATGTGAATGGTCGAATTGGCCAAGCTGTAGCGTTTGCCCTTGGTGCCACCCGCAAGCAGGATGGTGGCCATGCTGCCGGCCATGCCCAGACACACGGTCGCCACATTGGGGCGAATCATGCGCATGGTGTCGTAGATAGCCAAGCCAGCCGTAATCGAGCCACCCGGGCTATTGATGTAGAGCATGATGTCACGATCGGGATTTTCGTGCTCCAAAAAGAGCAACTGGGCCACAATGAGATTGGCAATCTGATCTTCGAGTGGCGTGCTCAGCATAATCACACGCTCTTTGAGTAGCCGTGAAAAAATATCCGAACGATACTCGCCACGCCCGGTCGTTTCTACCACGGTCGGCACAAGCTGCTCGATGGTTGGCGCCAGAGCGGTGACATCCACGTTTGATTTCCAATACATCTGTAACCTCCTCAGGTAACGGTGCAATCGCTCGGACTGCGGGGCATCACGCAGTGAGCGCTGGGCTCACTGCGTGATTGGGACGCTTCAACTACTCGGCAGAGTCGGCTTTTTTGCTTTTCTTGGCTTTGGGCTCGTCGCCGTCTTCGGCCTTCTTGCTGCTCTTCTTGGCTTTGGGCTCGTCGCCGTCTTCGGCCTTCTTGCTGCTCTTCTTGGCCTTGGGCTCGTCGCCGTCTTCGGCCTTCTTGCTGCTCTTCTTGGCCTTGGGCTCGTCGTTGCCACCGGCTTGGTTGGCCAGCTCGATGATGCGCGCACGAATCTTCTTGTCGAGAGCGCTATTCGCGACCGACGTCAAGAGCTCATTGCGCAACAAGGCCTTCATGGCATCGCGCTGGTCATCGCCGTAGGTCTCGATCATACCGTCGATTTCAGCGTCGATATCGGCGTCGTCAATGACGATGCCTTCGGCGACCACGAACTCCTTCATGGCCAGATTACGCTTGAGCTGTGTTTCACCCTGAGGCAACAACTGCCGCACGAGATCCTCACGCTTGCGTCCCATCTGCTTGTAGACCGCTTCGGCCGTCGTGCCATAACGCACATACTCGGATTCCTGCGTGCGGAGGACGCGATCGGCTTCCTGCTCAATCATGACTTCCGGGTAGTCGTATTCGGTCCCTGCCACCAGCATGTCGATGAACGCATTCACGATGCGGTTCTCGGCGTTGGTGCGGGCGTTTTTAGCGAGTTCGTCACTCGTGCGTTGCTTGAGGTCGGCCAGGTTGCCCTCAGCGTTTTCGAGCGTCGGCAACTCGTCCCAATCGGGCAAAATGCGCTCTTGGATGCGGGTCACGTTGACTTCGAAGACCACTTCGGCGCCACGCATGTCCACGTCGCTGTAGTCATCGGGCATCGTGGTCACAATCGACTTTTGGTCGCCCACGGCCAAACCGATAACTCCCTCCATCAAGCCGGGAATCAGACGCCCTGGCTCGAGGATGAGGTCCGTGCTGGGGGCTGGTTGCCCTTCCACACGACCGTTAATGGAAACACCGTCGCGCAACACGTCGACTTCAGCGGTCACCAAGTCACCCTGTTGGGCAGTGCGGGCCTCGTCTGGCTCACGCAACACCACATGGCGCTCACGCATGTCGTCGAGTGCACGTTGGAGCACCTCGTCGGTGACTGGTGGTACCTCAAGCGGATCGCGGTATTCCCCGTATGCGGGAATCTTGGTGATGGGCTCTACGGGGACGTGCACCACGAAGGTGTACGGCGCCGCAAAAAACTGCACGTCGCCGAGGTTGGCTTGGCCGACTGGCTCAATCTGCTCCTGCTCAAGCGCCCCACGGAACCCAGCGTTAATCATGCCCTCTGAGGCCTCTTCGACCAAGGCTTGGCGGCCATAAAAGCGCTCCAAGATGGCACGTGGCGCTTTACCCGGCCGGAACCCTGGTACCCGCACCTTCTGTGAAAGGCTACGGGCGGCTCGATCGAGTTCTTTCTCAACGGTTGCATCATCGAGCTCGATCGTCAACTTCATCATACTGCGCGGCAAGCGCTCACTTGTAACCTTCACCGAAACCACTCCGTGTACTCTTCAATATTGCGCCAGCGTTGGCACGATGCATGTGCATTTCTCGTGCATTATAACACGAAGCAACCGGCATGTCAGATATTCGCACTGGGTGAGAACGTCAACCGTTTTACTTCATCCAACTTAGCCGCCCCCCGCTCCCGTGAATTCAGTTTATAATACCGTTGGGGAGCACAGCATTGAGTATCATTATGTCGACAGAATCACAACCCGGGGTAACATTTCAAGTGCTCGACTATGCGGCTGCCCGCAAAGTATGGCAACGCCAACGACTCGGCGGCTTTACACTGCGCACCGCACAACCAGGCATTGAGCACCAAATCTACATCGATACCCCGCAGTTCGACCTCCTGCGCCAACAGGCGTGGATGTCGTACACCTATGTCGACCACACGCTCGTACGCATGACCTGGCAGGCTCCCGATGGCACACTCACGCATCATGCCATCCAAGAGGCACCTCCTACCATCCAAGACCTCTTGCCGTATCTGCAGCCGCTCGGAGTGGCTGCCCATACCCTGAGCCCCATCTTGCATCGCATCGCCAAACACCGCACCCGCCAAGTGTGGAGCGCCCACGTCCATGTGGCCGATCTCCAACTCATCAGTGGTCTCATTCAACGCGGTGATCAAAGCGAATCATTCGCCGCCATCTGCGTTTCACCGCTGCCCCACAGTACTGTTGAACAAATTGCAGAGATTGTGAGCTTTTGTCAAACTCGCCTGCCAGTCATCAATACGCCGAGCACCGTGTTGCCGTTGTCACTCGAATATGTGACGCAGCAACAACACACCCCGGTTGAGCTGCCCCATGCCCTGCAACAACACGTGGTAATGTTGCTCGGTAGCAAACGCCCCATCGACTACACGCCATTTATCCCGCTACGCCATCATGATTCATCTGCGATGCGCATTGTGGTAGCGTGTGTAATCCAACAAATTCACCAACAACCGATGCACTGCGAGCCGTTTTGGCTGGCAAGTACCGCCACCCAACATACCCTGGCCACGCAGATTAGTGCCACCTGCCCGCCTATCGCTGCGAGCATCGACGGGTGGCCCATCGACTACCGGGCATTGCCGTTTGGCGAAATGTTGCGCATGCACTTGCGCCAACAATACCGGAAAGTGTTGCATCGCCGGCATGACGTGCTCCAAGCCTACTCGGCCCATGACATTCACCGCATGCGGGTGGCCTTGCGCAAACTGCTCGCTTTGCTCGATTGTGCGGAGTCGATGTACGACGAAGAACACATCCGCCAGTACCGCCGCGGATTCCGCCGCATTGCCCGATTCATGGGTGTTATCCGCGATTGCGACACCCTAGCAGACAACGTGGTACGCATTCTCGGCGCACATCACGTGCCAGACGTCATCACGCGCAACATTGCCCACAAGCGCCAACAATCCCTCGCACAACTCGACGAGCTCCTGCGTCACCCCAAACACCTGCAATTTCTGCACGAATTTGCCACGTTCACGTGTACTCCGGAGCAAGCCTGTGTCGTTGCGTCCCTGCCCCTCACCACGGCGCTCGGGCAACGCATCTTGTTTCGGCTCAGCGCACTCCAGGCTAGTCCCGTGCGCAGTTGGGAAAAAGCCGATGACGAAGAACTCCACGAGCTCCGCATTCGTGGCAAACGTCTCCGGTACATCATTGAGAGCTTCCCGGATGTCTTTGTGCAAGAACACTCACCCGTGCTCGATACCCTGAGCCGCTTCCAAGAGCACCTCGGAGTCATCCAAGACGCCGTGGTGACACAACAACTGCTCACTGACCTCAAGCTGGCCACGCATCCGGACGCCAAACGTGTCCTCAGCGAAATCCGGGCTGAAGCACAGACGTACCGCAAACAAATCCGGTTACGCTGGGAAGAAATCACCCATCCCACCTTTACCACGGCCGTCCACGAACTCATTGCCACCCTCGATTCCGTGACTACACCCACCACAGATTGACGAGTACCGTATGATTCCTATTCGCCTGCAGATGCAAAACTTCCTCAGTTATCGCGGCTTATCAGATATTTTCGATTTCCGCACCATTCATGTGGCCTGCTTGACTGGCGCCAACGGCGCCGGCAAGTCGTCGTTTCTTGAGGCCATGCATTGGGCGATTTGGGGTGAAGCACGCGTCAAAGAAAAAGAACTCATCTCCCAAGGTGCGAGCGATATGAGCGTCGAACTCGTGCTCATGGTCAACCACGTCTACTACCGGATTCAACGGAGTTATACCGTGGCCAAGCGCAATCCGGGCGCACAACTCAGTATCGATCAAGCGTTCGATGCGACCATCACATCATGGTCGCCGTTGACAAAAAGTAGTGTGAAAGAGACCCAGGCCTTTATTACCGACGAAGTGGTCGGCATGACGTACGACGTCTTTCAAAATTCGGCCTACCTGCGCCAAGGCCAAGCCGACGCCTTTGCCCGCCTTGCTCCAGCTGAGCGCCGCAACATGTTGTCAGCAATCCTCGAAATCGACCAGTACACGACCTACCAAGACCGTGCGCGTACGGCACAACGACGCTACGACACCGATATTGCGCAAATCAAAGGGCAAATGCAGAGCGACGAAGCCCTCGTCCTCCAACTCGAGGCAACCCAACAACAACTCTCGGATGCCGAACGACGCCTCCAATCGGCTCTCGCGTATCGGGTGTATGCCGAAAACCTGATTCAAACGGAATCAGTAGCCAAGCAAATCCAACAAACCCGCCAGCAACTCACCCAGATTGAGACACGCCAACACGAATTACAGGCGGAACACACCGAAATCGAGCATGCGTTGGCACAGCGTGCCGACCTCACCGAACAGTACCAAACTCTGCTCGAGGCAGAAGCACGCTACCAGCACTTCGAAGATGTGCGTAGCCAATTCGATGCGCTCCAACAAGAAAAAACGAATCTCGACCGCCAGTACGAAAGTCTGACGCAACAACAACAACGCGAACAAGATCGCTTGACGCAACAGGTTGCTACCATCCATGCGGATCTCAGCAAATTGGCGGAATTGAGCGCCGAACAACACGCGCTCACACAAGCCCTGCACCATGCGACCGACATCGATGCGCAACTTGTGACCCTGCAACACGCCCAACAACACACTCAGCAACACCTCAACGAATACGAACAACGCACACAACGAGTACACCTGCTCCAAGAACAACTCGCGAAGCTCCAACAGCAATATGAGCAACTGACCCGTCTCGTGGCCGATATTGACCGTGTTACTGCGGAAATAGCAGTCAGTGAGCAGGCACAACACCAACTCGAGCAACTCACCCAGCAACGAACCACGTACAGCGAAGCCGTCGCGCAGGCGAGCGTGCTCTGCACTCGCCTGCATGAACAAGCCAAAACACTCAAAGCCAAACAACAAACACTCGCGATCGGCGAAGCCTGCCCCACCTGCCAGACCATGATGGATACTGATCATTTCAACCACGCCCAACAGGTCTTTGAGCGCGAAATCGAGCACCTCCGCAACCAGTACACCGAACAACGCACCGTCCAAAAAACAGCCCAACAACAGATCGACGACATCGACACACAACTGCATGCGCTCAGTCAACGTGTCAAAGCCGGCAATGCGCTCCGCGCGCAACTCGGCAGCCTGCAGACAAAACACCAACAGCAACAACAGTGCGCCACCGATTTGGCAACCATGCGTGGTCAAATTGCTGAACTCATCGCCAACAACGAGGCGCTTTCGGTCCCAACGTTGCGGGCACAACTCTCACAACACATGGCCGACATACAAGACGCACTCACACGGAAAGCCCAAGCCGACGGTCAACGCGCCCGCCTGCACACGGTTGCCGCTGAACTTGCCCGTCTCGCGCAACAGCAGGTCCAACTTGGCCTGCTAGAAACTCGATTGCACGAACTCGCTCAGCCGTCGCCAGCACTCCAAGATCTCGATGCGCAGAGAACATCACTCCAGGCACGCATCGAAGCACTTGCGTACGACGCCACGGCCATGCAACTCCTGCGCAGCCACATCCAAACACTCCAACCGGTGCGTGACCAATACGCAAACATTCTGAAGCTTGATACACGCAAAAAAGCAGTCGACGAAATGCTCGCAGACGTCACCAGCTCGATCCAATCCGCACAGACCACTCTCGACCACTATCGCCACCAACACGATGAACTAATCCGTACTCAGAACGAACAAAAACTACTCCTGAGCAATCGCGCCCTGACGATTCCGTCTGAACAAATGCTCAAAACTGCCAAAGCCGAAGTCGACGCGCACCAAGACATCGTAAGCCAACTCAAAAGCAAATTGCGCACCATTGCGGATGCACAAACACGCCTCGCTGACTTACAAGAACAACTCCAGAGCAAAGTCACGTTGAGCAATCACATGAAAACGCTCAGCGAAGCCTTTGGTCGGAATGGCATCCAAGGGATGATTATCGAAGAATTCGCCGTGCCCGCCCTCGAAGAAGAGGCCAATCGCATTTTGTCGCAAATGAGCAACAATCAACTCTATTTGACCATCAAAATGCAACGCCCCACCCAAAACCAAGGCACCGTCGAACGCCTCGACATCGTGGTCTCCGATGCGCAGGGGACACGGCAACTTGAGGCGTTTAGTGGCGGCGAGGCCTTCCGCATTAGTTTTGCGTTGCGGATTGCACTGTCAAAATTACTCGCACGCCGTGCGGGTCGCCGCCTAGAGACCCTGATTATCGACGAAGGTTTTGGCACACAAGACGATGAAGGACGCGAACACCTCGTAGAAGCCATCAACAGCGTCAGCGAAGAATTCCGGATTATCCTCGTCATCACGCACATCCAAGAAGTCCGCGATTTGTTCCCCGTACAAATCAACATCAAGCAAATCGGCAATCGGAGCACGTGGGAGGTCTTGTCGTGACAGCTGCGCTGGCCCACACCCTAGGCACCTTCATCACCATCCCCACCCACCAATTCTTGATGGGGACTCCCGAACGCGACCTCAGTCACCTCGCCAAACAATACGGCGGCACCCGTGAGTCATACCGCGAAGAATCCCCGCAACACGCCGTCGCCGTGTCCACGTACGCCATCGCACAGACATCGGTGTGCGTGGCCGCCTACGCCCATTTCGTGGCCGCCGGAGGCACCCCACCACACAACTGGCAGGCACAATCGCTCCTCGCCGACCACCCTGTGGTCAACATCACGTGGCCGATGGCACAAGACTTTGCACGGTGGGCCGGTGAGCAACTCCAACTCCCGTTACGCTTGCCTACCGAGGCAGAATGGGAAGCCGCCGCTCGTGGCACCGATGGACGCCAATTCCCGTGGGGGGATACCTGGGATGCGACCGCGGCAGCCGTCAAAGAACGTGGTCTCCCCCTGCCCGCCGTCGCGAGTTTCCCACATGGTGCAAGTCCGTGGGGCTGTCTCGACATGGCAGGCACCGTCTGGGAATGGACCCAATCCCTCGATGCGCTCTACCCCTATCAGGCCGACGATGGGCGCAATCGCCCCGATGCACCTGGTCGGCGTATTATTCGGGGTGGCTGTTATGTAAATCCACACGGTTATGCACGCACTGCCTGTCGTTTCCGCATGGACCCCGTGCTCACAAACCCCTTTTTGGGCATGCGGCTGGTCTACACCCCCTAAACACAGCGCGCGCGTGGTGCATGCACCACGCGCGCGCTCGCAATGATTGGGTATGTACCATACACGCCGGTACTACGACGCGCTTTCGTCGCTCTTTTTGCGGCTCCGGCGTAGCTTGGGCGCCTCGTCTGCCACAGTCGTGCTTGGCTCCTCACCAGCATCGGCCCAGGCTACGGGCACAACCGACTCCGGCTCAGCCACCACGGTGGCACTCTGCGACACGGTCGCATCAACGGGTGCAGTATGTGCATGGAGCGACTCGCCCGTCCACGGGTCAAAGCGCCAGCCCGCGTGTGGTTGATTGGCCGCCCCCACTTCGGCCTCTTCGGGAAGCAAAAAGACCGCAACCAGATAGGCAATCGCCGCAATGCCCGGATTGATGAGCGCCACGACAACGAAAATACCGCGCACAATCACGGAATCAAACCCGAAATACCGGGCAATACCGCCACACACCCCACTGATGAGGCGATCGGTCCGACTGCGTGTTACTCGTTGGGTTTCCATGACAAACCTCCGCACGATGAACAAAGAAGAATGAACAACAAAAGAGAAATATGTCAATTCATTACATGGTATGACGCACATCATGCGCCTATGGTTGCGCACGCCGCGCCAACGCCTCCATGCGTGTCAAAAACAGCTCGATGAAACGCTCCGTATCGAATGCGGTCACGAGTTGCACATTGGCAGCGGGACGCGTCAGTGGTCGCCATGTTGGCGGCCATTGCTCGACCGCAAACCCGGTCATATCGGTATCTGCGGGTGGTTGCGTGGCATCCCCCACATAACTCAGCACGCTCTTGCCGATGGTGAGCTCGCTCGTGTGCTCCACATCAATCCGAACTGCGGTGGTTGTGGCAAGATCCGGCCATATCGTCAACGCCAGTGCAACCGGGTCGTTGATTGCGCACCCTGCCACCCCAAAGCTCGCCTGGTGAAATTCCATGTAAAAACGGGTCGCTTCCGCAATAAAACGGCTCACCGGTGAGTCAATGCGGAGCAAACGGTCGATGTGGTGTTGGTAGAGCATGACGTCTTTGGTGATATCCCAAGGCACCAGGGTAATCGGCAACCCGCTGTTCATCACGATATGCGCCGCATGTGGGTCCACAAAAAAATTGAATTCCGCGAGTGACGTCGTGTTGCCGTCCACACGCACCGCTCCCCCCATGATAATCGTACGTGCCACTGCTAGCACCATGGCTGGTGTTTTGCGCACCGCCATCGCAATATTGGTCAACGGCGCCACTGGCACCAACATCAACGCACCCGGATGTGCCAAGGCCTCGTCCACGATGACATCCACCGCATGTTGTGAAGCCGGCGGCGCCGACGATGCGGGTAATGTGGCATAGCCAAGGCCGCTGGCACCGTGCGTTTCGGGAGCAGTGAAGGGTGGACGGAGCAAGGGCAACGCAGTACCCGCATAGACCGGGATATGTGCAGCCCCCGCCATGGCAAGCACCGCACGTGCATTCTGCCACCCAGCAAGCATCGGGCAATTGCCACCCGTCACAGTGACACCGCGCAAGTCGATTTCTGGTGATGCGACTGCCAACAACATGGCCAAGGCATCATCAATGCCCGGATCGGTATCAAGGAGCACAGGAATTGGTGTTTGTGACATGCAGATGTCCTTTGTATGGTTGCCGTGTGTCTGGCGCTCGCGCCATGTGCGTGCCCATTATAGCACCGCCACATGCGCGCTTTTTGACATGCACACTACCATATGTCATAATTACAAATGTTTGACACGTTTATCTCACGTATACGTTGGGGAGTTGCGATGCGTGCCTACTTGGACATCGAGACAACTCACGATGCACGGATTAGCGTAATCGGCATTTATCGCCACGACAGCGGTACCACACAACTCATTGACGGGGGCATCAGCGACGTCGCCATCTATCAAGCGCTCGAGGGCATTGAGACCATTGTCACGTTCAACGGTGCCAGCTTTGATTTGCCGCGTATCAATGCGCATCTGCGTATCAAGCTCCAGCAGGATTTCGCGCACGATGATTTGATGCACATTTGTCGCAAACGCGGGCTCCGTGGCGGACTCAAGCGCATTGAAGCAATCGTAGGCATCGATCGCCAAAGTGCGGGCATTCAGGGATCTGACGCACCGCGCCTTTGGCACCGCTACGAGTATTACCGCGACCAAGCCGCCCTTGAGACGTTGCTCCACTACAACCGAGAAGACGTCGTCAACTTGTACAAACTTGAAGCCGTGTTGGGTATAACTGCAACGGTGGCCGAGAATTCCACGACCCATCGTCGCTTCGAATGAGCACAATCACTTATGCAACCAAAGATTTTGAACCAGCGCTACGAAATAGAAGAAAAAATCGGCGATGGCGGCATGGCGGCCGTTTATCGCGGGCGCGACATTCGCCTCAACCGGGTGGTGGCCATCAAAGTGCTCCACGCACACCATGCCACCGACTCGAACTTTTTGCAACGCTTCAACCACGAGGCACAGGTGGCCGCTAATCTGCGCCACCCCAGCATCGTTGACATTTATGACGTCGGCCGCGAAGACCGTTTTCACTACATCGTGATGGAATTTGTGGACGGCAGTGACCTCAAAAGTCTCATCCTGCGCTACAAACAGTTGCCCGTTCAGCAGGTGTTGCAAATTGGCAGTGCCATTGCCGAAGGCCTCGATGCGGCCCACCAGTTGGGCATGGTGCACCGTGATGTCAAGCCACAAAATATCATGGTCACCCACGATAGCACCGCCAAAATCACCGACTTCGGCATTGCCAAAAGTGGTCTCTCGACCGCTCAAACCGAGACCGGGGTGACGTTCGGCACGGCCGACTATATCTCACCCGAGCAAGCACGTGGTCAGTCCGCAACCGCGCAATCCGACATTTATGCGCTCGGGGTCACTATTTACGAATCACTGACGGGTCAATTGCCCTTTACGGGCGATAACGCGGTCGCAGTGGCCATCCAGCACGTCAGCTCAAAGCCGCCGCCGATTCGGCGTCACAACCCCAACGTCTCGCCGGCCCTCGAGCAACTCATCATGCGTGCGCTCGCCAAAAACCCGGCCGATCGCCCGTCAACTGCCAAAGAGTTCGCCCGGTTGCTCCGCGCCCAAGAAGAATCCGAAGTGCGCGACACCGCACCGCTACAACCTCGGCGCAAACCAACCAACAATGGCCGCAGTAGCACGTCAATTTCGGGGAGCATTCGCAATATGCCCCCCAAGCGCTCTACCATTACTTCACCTCTGCCTTCACGGGCTGGTCGAGAGTTCGGCGGGTTTTTGCTGTTGATGCTGTTGTTGACGCTGGCCATGGCGGTCATTTATTTGCTGTTCATGGGACCGCTCAATACGCTCATCCAACAAGGCCCAAGTAGCGTGGCACCGCTCAATACCGAAACCGTGCAACGCACTGCGTCCATCGATACGAGTGCACCCGTGGCACCGACTGCGGTGGTACGAAATGTGCCCGATATACGCGGTCAAACCGAAGCCAATGCGCTCACACTGGCCGCACAAGCCGGATTGAACGCGGTCGCCGCCCCAGCGCAGTCATCAGATACCGTTGCACGTGGGCTCGTCATTGAGCAACGACCGGCACCCGGAGCGAGCGACAACACCGATAATACGCTGGTCTACGTCATCAGTCTAGGCCGTGCTGGTCTGACCATCCCTGATTCGGTCATCGGTCAAACCGTTGAAAGTGCCAAGGGCACCCTCGAATCCTTGGGTCTGCAAATTACCTTCGTCAACGAATCGAGCGCTCTTGTGGCAGCCGGCAGTGTGATTCGCACTGACCCGGTCGTGGGCAGCAAAATCACCAACACCGACCCGGTGCGCGTCTACGTGAGCATCGGTCAGAACGCATCCGTCCCCGTGCTCACCGGCACAAGTGAAGCCGAAGCCATCGACCTCATCACCCGTGCCGGTCTCACCTACGGCGCCACCGATTATCAAGACTGCACCAAGCTGGGCGACCTCTGTGATCGCATTCAAGTCGGTACCGTTGCCAGCTCAGATCCCGCCGAAGGAGCATTGGTCCCCCTCGGCACCACCGTCAACATTGGAGTTCGCCAAGACCCATAAATTCCCCCCACACACACCCAGGCACGCATTCCTTTCCTTCT
>Ga0172373_10007055_pt1 | contig 14719 bp, 18 predicted proteins | sample Lak10m_2_FD_114546 | JGI IMG/M metagenome (GOLD analysis project Ga0172373, IMG submission 114546) | Freshwater microbial communities from Kabuno Bay, South-Kivu, Congo - kab_092012_10m | ecosystem: Environmental > Aquatic > Freshwater > Lake | place: Democratic Republic of the Congo... | reverse complement strand
TCGCCTGAAGCCCTACTTCGATCGCTATCACACGATGAAAATGGACAACTTCATCATTCGCGACTGGGAAATCGAGGACGACGGCCGCAGCAAGATCATGGTGCATCCGTGCCGGGGTCAGGGCTAATGAGGAATCGAAAAAATGAGCGATTCCAACCGGTACGTGAAGATTGTCGAGTGGTCAGAAGCCGACCAGTGCTTCGTAGGCAGTTGCCCAGGACTTTTCTACGGCGGATGTCACGGTAAGGATGAGCAACAGGTGTTTGTCGAGCTTTGTGAAATCGTCGAGGAAACGGTCAGAATTTATCGGGAAGACAACAAGGTTTTGCCGCCAGCTACGGCGGGCAGGGATTACGCCAATCAAATGCTGAAAGTGGCGTGAAAAGTTCGTACCTTATTCGAGAAAGCGAATGAACATCAACGGCGTACAGATCGACGCGAACTTCGCCGAGGCGTTTCCCATGCGCGGCACGCGCATCGTCATCACGGCCCAGAATGCCAAATGGGCCCATATCGCGGCGCAGACTATGACCGGCTTCGCCACGTCGGTTATCGCCTGTGGCTGCGAGGCGGGCATTGAGCGGGAACTGACGCCCGAGGAAACCCCGGATGGTCGTCCGGGGGTGGCTGTGCTGATTTTTGCCATGGGTGGCAAGACCCTCGCCAAGCAGGTTGAGACCCGTGCCGGGCAGTGTGTGCTGACCTGTCCGACCACGGCGCTGTTTTCCGGTTTGCCCGAGGGCGACCCTATCGCACTGGGCAAGAACCTGCGGTTCTTCGGTGATGGCTACCAGATTTCCAAGCGCATCAACGGCCGCCGTTACTGGCGCGTGCCGGTCATGGACGGCGAATTCCTCTGCGAGGAGAACACCGGCATGGTCAATGCGGTCGGGGGTGGCAATTTCCTGATTCTGGCCGAAAGCCAGCCCCAGGCCCTCGCCGCCTGCGAGGCGGCTGTCGACGCAATGCGCAAGATTCCAAACGTGATCATGCCGTTTCCCGGCGGGGTGGTCCGCTCCGGTTCCAAGGTCGGTTCCAAGTACAAGGCACTCAATGCGTCTACCAATGACGCCTTCTGCCCCACTCTCAAGGGCCAGACGAAATCCGAACTGAGTCCAGAAATCGAGTCCGTCATGGAAATCGTCATCGACGGCCTGACGGCCGAGGACATCAATCAAGCCATGCGCGTCGGTATACAGGCGGCCTGTAGCCTCGGCCCGCAGAACGGTATTCGCCGAATCAGCGCCGGCAATTACGGCGGCAAATTGGGTCCGTTCCTCTTTCATCTGCAGGAGATCATGGCATGACCATGCTGATATTGACGCTGCGTTCCGGGCCGAGGCAGCGGATTGACGTCGCACCTTTGACGCCGGATACCCTGCAAGGCAAGAGCATCGCCGAAATCGGTGACACTCTGCTGCAAACCGGCAATCGCCAATTGCGGGCAGGTGACCTGTTCGATATCGAAGGCAATGATGCCAGCCATATCGTTCTGCGTGGCGCGACCGGTAAGCTAGATTTTATTGGCCGCGGTATGACCGGGGGGCAAATCACCGTTGAGGGCGATGCCGGCAGCTACCTCGGCATACAGATGAAGGGAGGTCGGCTCATCGTTCGCGGGTCGGTCGATGCCTATGCTGCCTGCGAGCTGAGGAATGGTCATGTGCTGATTGTAGGCAATGCCGGTGATTTTCTCGGTGCCAGCCTGCCCGGCAACAAGAAGGGCATGGCGGGTGGCGTGATCATCGTCCGCGGCAATGTCGGGGATCGTGCCGGCGATCACTTGCGGCGCGGTGCGATTCTGATCGAAGGCAACACCGGGGACTATCTCGGCTCGCGCATGACGGCCGGTACTATCGCCGTGCTCGGCAAGACCGGTCGCTATCTTGGTTACGCCATGGGGCGTGGGACCTTGCTGTTGGCTCAGTCGCCGAGTGAGCTCCTGCCCACATTCAATGACTGCGGCACCCACACCTTGGGGTTCATTCCCCTGATGCTGCGGGGATTTGCCGAGCTGGATACCCCTTTTGCTGGCATGAGCGACCAGTTGAAGCGGGTTCGCCGCTATGCCGGGGATATGTCCGGGCTGGGCAAGGGCGAAATACTGGTTGCTGCTGATGCCTAAGCCGTTTCGGGGCGGATAGGCCCCTAATCCCTCGCGACGGGCTCCACGCCCCATCCACCGCTGACGGGAGCCTGATTTTGATGCCGGAGCATCGCACAGTCTGCCATGTTCAAATCCATCAGGTCAGTCCACGCTTCAAGGCATCTTCAGGGCCTGATGAAACAGAATTTTCACCCCTCCTATCGGCCTGACATTGATGGCCTCCGTGCCGTCGCGATTCTGTCGGTGGTGGCCTTTCACCTGTCGCCGGAGAAATTGCCGGGTGGATTTGTCGGCGTCGATGTCTTTTTTGTCATCTCCGGCTTTCTCATTTCGAGCATTCTCTTCAAAAGCCTGAAATCGGGGGGGCTCGGCTTCAGGGATTTCTATGTGCACCGGATAAGGCGGATATTTCCGGCGCTCGTTCTGGTGCTGTTCAGTTGTGCCATGTATGGGTGGTTTCGGCTGATGCCGGCGGAGTACAAGCAGCTGGGGAGGCATCTCACTTCCAGTGCGGCGTTTTTCCAGAATTTCCGGTTGCGCAGCGAGAGCGGCTATTTCGATATCGACAGTGATCTCAAGCCGCTGCTTCATCTCTGGTCACTCAGCATAGAGGAGCAGTTTTACCTCCTGTTTCCGGCTCTGCTCTGGGGGGCATGGCGGCTGAAGGTCAATCTGCTTCTGACCGTGCTGGGGTTTGCCGGCGTTTCCTTCCTCCTGAATGTTCATGCAGTCAGTCACGATGCCGTGGCGGCGTTTTTTCTGCCGCAGAATCGGTTCTGGGAGTTGCTGTCGGGTGCCTTGCTGGCCTACTTTTCTGGACAAAAGACCCCGGGCGTCCGTCATGCTCCAGTCGTCAGTAATCTGACTGCCTGGTTGGGGGCAGGGCTCATCTTTGTCTCGGTGATTTTCATTAGTAAATCCATGGCGTTTCCGGGGTGGGTGGCCCTGGCTCCGGTACTGGGGAGTGTGTTGACCATTCAGGCCGGTCCCGCCGCCTGGCTGAATCGCCGAGTGCTGAGCGCTCGGCCGATGGTCTGGGTGGGGCTTGTCAGTTATCCCCTTTATCTCTGGCATTGGCCGTTGATTGCCTTCGCCAAAATCGAGTTGGGTGAGACCCTGTTGCCTCAAGTGAAATGGGCTCTGCTGGCAGCCAGCTTTCTGCTCGCCTGGTTGACCTACCGTTTTGTTGAAGGCCCGCTTCGCTTTGGCCGACAACGCAGCGGAGCGATCGCAATACGGTTGACAGCAGCCGCGGTGGCCGTGCTTGTCATGGGCCTGTTGATCGTTGGCTACAGAGGGTTGGGATTCCGTTATCCCGGCCTGATCCCAGATCTTCAGGCAGGTCAGTTCAGTTATCCCGCGCAATGGCGGGGAGGCGTCTGCGGACTTGATCGAGCTCAGGATTACGAGGCGTTTGGACGTGAATGTTTTGGCGAGGCGAGTGCCAATATCAAGGGCAACCAGCACAAAAAGTCCTTGCTGTTGTGGGGAGACTCCTATGCCACCCACTTATATCCGGGCCTGCAATCGGTCTTGTCGGACCAATACAAAATTGCCCAATTGACCACCTTTGCCTGTCCACCGATCCAAGGATTTGTCCACCAGCAGAGAACGCATTGCACTCACATCAATGAATCGATCCTGGACTATCTCAAGGGGCATGAATTTGATGTGGTGATGCTGGCTGCCAACTGGCAGGGGGTCGGGGTTGAGGGGCTGTCCGCAACGCTGGATGAGTTGAAGCGTATCGTCCACCACCGGATTATTCTGGTCGGCCCGCCGCCTCGATGGGTTAGGGGATTGCCGCGAACCCTGTTCGAGATTTATCTCAAGGACCCTTCGGTGCCGTTGCCTGATCGACTGATGCAGGGGCTCTCCGAGCAAACCAGCGTGCTTGACGATCGCCTCGCTATCCTTGCCAACAGCAAGGGAATTGATTATGTCTCGGCCCTCCAGGGGCTTTGTGATGAGCGGGGATGCCTGGCGCTGGATCAGGGCAGTCTCGTCTCCTTCGATCAGGGGCACCTCACCGCCAACGGGTCGCACCGCTTGGTGCGGGCGATTCGACAGTCGATTGATCCCATCAAGTGAAGTCATGCCGTCGCGCTGACGGCAAAGCCCGGCCTCTTACCTGCCTGCCGATGCTTGAGCAAGATAGCACTTGCATGGGTCTTTATATTTCGAGTATTGTTGAAATATGGAATCAAAAACCGCTGTCCTTGCTTTGAGTGCCCTGGCCCAGGAAAGCCGGCTCGCCGTTTTTCGCCTGCTCGTGCAGGCGGGTGACGCGGGGATGGCCGCGGGCCGTATCGCCGAAACCCTCGCGGTGCCAGCCTCATCCCTGTCCTTTCATTTGAAGGAACTCAGTCATGCAGGTCTGTTGTCTTCGCGGCAGGAGGGGCGGTTTGTTATCTACTCCGCCAACTTTGAGGTCATGAACCAGTTGCTGGGCTACCTGACCGAAAATTGTTGTGGCGGGCAACCCTGCGGACCCAACTCTTCCATTTCTTGTTCAACCCAACCGTGAGGATCCGATGAAACGCTTGCATATTCATGTTTCGGTGGACGATCTCCCCTCCAGCATTCGCTTCTATTCGGTGATGTTTGCCGCCGAGCCTACCGTGTCCAAAATCGATTACGCGAAATGGATGCTGGATGACCCGCGAGTCAACTTCGCCATTTCTCAGCGTGGCGCCAAAATCGGTCTGGATCATCTGGGTATTCAGGTCGAGTCGGGCGATGAGCTTGAGGAAATCAACCAGCGGCTGGCCGCGGCTGCAATGCCGGTTACCGAGCAAAAGGGGACCGCCTGCTGCTATGCCGAATCGGACAAGTACTGGACCGTCGATCCGCAGGGCATCCCGTGGGAAGCCTTCCACTCCTTGGCCACCATCCCGGTATTCGGCAAAGGGGCAGCTAACCTCATAAAGAATAAAACCGCCTGTTGCCCACCCAGCAGCCACTCCGAAAAATCATGAGCCAGAAAATCCATAACGTCCTTGTTTTGTGTACCGGTAATTCCTGCCGCAGTGTCATGGGGGAAGCGCTGATCAATGAGCTGGGAGCGGGTCGCTTCAATGCTTATAGCGCCGGGAGCAATCCCATCGGCCGGATCAATGCCGGTGCTCTGGCAACTCTGGCCAGGCACGGCCTGCCGACAGAGGGCTACACCAGCAAATCCTGGGAGGCGCTGGAGGGTGTCGACTTCGATATCCTCATTGCCGTATGCGACTCGGCCGCCGGCGAAGCCTGCCCCATCTACCTGAGCAACGCCATTCGGGCCAATTGGGGGGTGGTCGATCCGGGGCATGTCGAAGGGACAGCCGAGGAAGTCATTGCCGCATTTGAGTCGACCTTTGCCACCTTGCGGCACCGTGTCCGACGTCTGGTGGATTTGCCAATCGAAACCCTCACCCGGGAAGAACTAGCGGAAGCGCTGCAGAAAATCGGCCAGGAAATGGGGTCGGAGTGATGGGCAGGCAAAGGCGCGTGGACGGGATGAGCTCGGATCGGGTGCGCTCCCGGCCCTCGGTATCATCTAAAACGGACAGGCAGATGAGTTTCTTCGACCGGTATCTCTCGGTCTGGGTGGGGTTGTGCATGCTGGCAGGCGTCCTGATCGGCAGACTTCTTCCCGAGCCGGTGGCCGCGCTGAGGTCGATGGAGGTCTCCCACATCAACTTGCCCATCGCCGGACTTATCTGGTTGATGATTTACCCCATGATGCTGAAGGTCGATTTCAGCAGTATTCTCAAGGTCGGCAGGCATCCGCGCGGGCTGTTCATAACGGTTTTCGTCAACTGGATGGTCAAGCCCTTCAGTATGGCCCTGCTGGGCTGGGTCTTCTTCAAACTCCTGTTTCTGCCGCTGATCGGGGCCGAAGCCGCAAACCAATACATCGCTGGAACGATTATCCTGGCGGCGGCTCCCTGTACGGCCATGGTGTTCGTCTGGAGTTATCTCACAGATGGCGACCCGGCCTATACGCTGGTTCAGGTGGCCGTAAATGACCTGATTCTGCTATTTGCCTTTGCACCGATTGTCACCTGGCTGGTGACGGGCGCCTCGGGGTTGATCGTTCCATTCGATGTGTTGCTGACCTCGGTGGCGGTCTTCATCGTCATTCCGCTGGTCGCCGGACTGCTGACCCGTGCCGGTTTGGTGCGACTTAAGGGGCGGGAATGGTTCGAAGCGGTTTTCCTGCCCCGCCTGCATCCGGTTGCGATCAGCGCGTTATTGCTGACGCTGGTTCTGATTTTTGCCTTTCAGGCGGGCAATCTGGTTGGGCGCTGGTTCCATGTGGTCCTGATTGCCATCCCCATTCTGATCCAGGTCTACTTCAACGCGTCCCTGGTCTACGGGCTGATGCGGCTGTTTGGCGTCAAGTATGCGATTGCCGCGCCGGGGGCACTGATTGGCGCCAGCAACTTCTTTGAATTGGCGGTAGCTACCGCAATTACCCTCTACGGGCCGGAATCAGGCGCCGCACTGGCCACTGTCGTCGGTGTCCTGGTGGAAGTGCCGGTCATGCTGTCGGTCTGCACGTTCTGCAACCGAACCCGCACTTGGTTCCCTCAATGAGTGCTCTCGCCTCCACCTTGGGCCGAGTTCTGTCCGAACTGTAAACGGTAGAGTTCCCCGTAATGGCTCTGCCGCTGCAGGAGTTCCTGGTGGACGCCGGTTTCAATGATGCGGCCATCGCGCATGACGTAAATCTGATCGGCATTCTGAATGGTGGAAAGTCGATGCGCGATGACCAGAGTGGTGCGATTCTGCATCAGGGTTTCCAGGGCTTCCTGCACATGCCTTTCCGACTCTGCATCCAGTGCCGAGGTGGCTTCATCGAGGATCAGGATGGGGGCATTCTTCAGCAGGGCGCGGGCGATGGCAATGCGCTGCCGCTGGCCACCGGAAAGCAGAATCCCCTGTTCGCCAACCCGGGTCGCAAATCCATCGGGCAGCGCCTCGATGAATGACAGGGCATGTGCCGCAATCGCGGCCTCCCGGATCTGTTCAGGGGTGGTCGTCCCCCGGCTGCCATAGGCGATGTTGTTGGAGATGGTGTCGTTGAACAGGGTCACTTCCTGGCCCACATAGGCGATGTGGTGGCGCAGGCTGGTCAAGGTCAAATCGCGGATGTTGACGCCATCGACCAGAATTTCCCCTGACGTCGGCTCATAGAGCCGGGGCAAAAGTCGGATCAGTGACGTCTTGCCGCTTCCAGAGTGGCCCACTAGGGCAATGGTCTTGCCGGGAGGGATGGTCAGGTCTATCTCGCTCAGCACGGTATCGCCATCCTCCTGATACGCCAGGCTGACCCGCCGATACTCCACCTGACCCGAGACTTGGGCCAACTCAATCTTGCCCGTGTCGCGCTCACGCTCACTGTCGAGCAGTTCGAAAATGCTGCCGCCCGCGGCGATGCCGCGCTGCACGACGTTGGCCAGATTGGCGACACGCTTGATCGGACTCAGCATCATCGACATCGCGGCGATGAAGGAGATCAGGCTGCCCGGGGTGATGCTGCTGCGCACCGCGTCCAGCGACACGACGTAGAGGACGGCGGCAAAACCGCTCACATAGATCAGCTGAATGGCTGATCCGGCGAAAGCCTCGGTGGCGATGCGCTTCATGTAACGCTGAAAGTTGAGTTCGTTTTCCTGATCGAATTTGTCTGCCTCATAGGTCTTGCCGTTGAAGACCTTGACGATGCGCTGGGCATCAATCGCCTCCTGGGCCACATGGCCGACGTTGCCCATCGACTCCTGGATGCGGCGACTGATGGCGCGGAAGCGTTTGCTGACCCGGCTGATGCTGACACCCAGCAGGGGCCCGACAATCAGCAGCACCAGGGACAGTTGTACGTTCTCGTAAACCATCAGGGCGACCAGTCCGATGATGGTCAGTCCGTCCCTGAAGATGCCCATGATGCCGTTGGTCAGGGATTCGGCGACCTGCTCGGTATTGAACAGCAGTTGCGACATGAGCTGCCCCGAGGATGACTTGTCGTAGGCCGCGCAAGGCAGATTGAGAAACTGATCGAACATGTCCTGGCGGAGGTCGGTAATCACCCGACGACTGACCCATCCCGAATAATAATCCCCGCAGAACCCCGCTATTCCGCGCAACAGCGACAAGCCGATCAGCACCAGTGGGGCCATGCGCAGAACCGAGGGGTCATTATTGACGAAGCTGCCGTCGATCAGGGGCTGGATGAGTTTGGCAAATGCCGGCCCCAGTGCCGCGTAGATCATCATCGCAATGACGGCGAGCAGAAACCGTCGCCAGTGAGGCGCGGCGTAATTCAGGAGGCGCCGGTAGGTTGTCGTGCCAGGGTGGGCTTTCGGGTTGGCCGGACTCATGGGGTCTTGTCTATGGAGATTGGGTGGATATCAGGAGACAGTCCGAGGCGGCCTCAAGAGCTCAAGAGCGGATAGGGGGGCTCTGCATTGTCTGAGAGAGAGGGCGGATAACCGGGGAGGATTGCCCGAGAAGAGCGGAGCAATGGGGGTTTTGTATTAGCGATCAGCAGCATCGCTTGATGCCGCTCCAGCGCCGCTGTATCTCAGCGGCGTGAAACGATTTGCGGTCCAGGGGCAAGTGATCGTGGCCGGCTGTGGGCTGATGATGTGTCTGCCAGTGTGCTAGATAACGCTCATAAGCATCATCACCCGAGATCACACGAATCCATCTCCAAACGCCCCTGATCATTGCGACCAATGGGTGAGTCGTCGCGCTCTCAACCGCCTTGGTTGCGGCTATCAAGAGAATGGCCGGTTGAAGCGGGCAGGCGCAAGCCTGTCTTACTTGATCTTGCCTTCCTTGTAGGTGACATGCTGGCGTACGACGGGATCAAATTTCTTGATCTCCATCTTTTCCGGCATGTTCTTCTTGTTCTTGGTCGTGGTGTAGAAATGACCAGTGCCGGCACTGGAAACCAATTTGATCTTGTCGCGCATGATCTACTCCTGAATCAGACTTTATCGCCACGCTTGCGGATGTCCGCGAGTACAGCGTCGATGCCTTTCTTGTCGATGGTGCGAAGCCCATGGCTGGACACGCGCAGGCGTACCCAACGGTTTTCGCTCTCTACCCAGAACCGGTGCTCATGCAGATTCGGGTTGAAGATTCGCTTGGTCTTGTTGTTAGCGTGAGAGACGTTATGGCCTACAATACGGCCCTTGCCCGTCACTTGGCATATTCTGGACATGATGAACCTCGGTTCGCCTGGCTGGGTACGGAAAAGCCGCACTTTATAAGTCATTCCTCAGTCCCGAGTCAAGCAAGACTCATTTTTTTCAATTTGCCTCGTATACCCATGACACTGAAGCTCGGGATCGTCATGGATCCCATCGACAAGATCAAAATCCACAAGGACACCAGCTTTGCGATGCTGCTCGAGGCCAGCGCCCGCGGTTATGCGCTGCATTACATGGAGTTGAATGACCTCTACCTCCGGGATGGACGGACTCATGCGCGCATGCGGAAATTGAGCGTCCAGCGCGACGAAAGCGACTGGTTTCGCTTTGATGGCGAACGGGATGCGCCGCTGGATGAACTGGATGTCGTTTTGATGCGCAAGGACCCTCCCTTCGATCAGGAATACATCTACGCCACTTATCTTCTGGAATGTGCCGAAAATCGCGGCGTGCAGGTGGTCAACAAGCCCCGCTCCCTGCGTGATGCCAACGAGAAGCTCTTTACTGCCTGGTTCCCGGAATGTTGTGCGCCCACCCTGGTCGCACGCGAGGCACGCCTGTTGCGTGAATTTCTGGCCGAGCAGGGCGAGATGGTGCTCAAGCCGCTCGATGGTATGGGTGGCGCTTCCATCTTCCGCGTAGCCGAGCGAGATCCGAATCTCAGCGTCATTCTCGAAACCATGACTCTCCACAATCGTCGCTTCGTCATGGCCCAGCGATATCTTCCTGAGATCGCGGATGGCGACAAGCGGATTCTGGTCGTGAATGGCGAGGTCGTGCCCTACGCCCTCGCGCGCATTCCCGCCCAAGGCGAGAGTCGGGGCAACCTTGCCGCCGGTGGCCGGGCAGAAGGGCGCCCGCTGACAGACCGCGATCGCTGGATCGCGAATCAGGTAGGCCCGGAGTTGCGGCGGCGCGGTCTCAGCTTCGTCGGGCTGGACGTCATCGGCGATTATCTGACCGAAATCAATGTCACCAGCCCGACCTGTGTGCAGGAGCTGGATCGGCAATTCGGGCTCAATATCAGCGCCCAGCTGATGGATCACATCGAATCCCTCGTTCAGCGCTAAGCCCCACCTTGTCTGTATAATTCGCGGCTTTTTCATCGGGACCAGCCATGCGCGAAATCAACCCGCTCTACAACCAGATCAAAGACCTCAAGGGCCGCGCCGAGTCCCTTAGGGGGTATCTTTGACTTCGAGGAAAAACAGGAACGTCTGACCGAGGTTCTGCGCGAACTCGAGGACCCGAAAGTCTGGGATGACCCCGAACGCGCCCAGGCACTCGGCAAGGAGCGCACCCAGCTCGAAACCGTCGTTCACAACCTGAGCAATATCCGGCAGGGTCTCGAGGACGCCGAAGAACTGCTGCAACTCGCGGTCGAAGAGGACGATGAAGACAGCGTGGAATCGGTCGCTGCCGATCTGGACCAGTTCGAATCCACCATCGCCGGGCTTGAGTTTCGCCGCATGTTCGCGGGGGAAATGGATCCGAACAATGCCTTCCTTGATATTCAGGCCGGTTCAGGCGGTACCGAGGCGCAGGACTGGGCCGCGATGCTGGAGCGCATGTACCTGCGCTGGGGTGAGCGGCGCGGTTTCAAGACCGAGCTGGTGGAGGAGTCGGCCGGTGACGTGGCCGGCATCAAAAGCGCCACCATCCGTTTCGAGGGGGAATACGCCTACGGCTGGTTGCGCACCGAAACCGGCGTTCACCGCCTGGTGCGCAAGTCGCCGTTCGACTCCGGCAACCGGCGGCACACCTCATTTTCATCGGTCTTCGTCTCGCCCGAGGTCGATGACAATATCGACATCGACATCAACCCTGCCGATCTGAAGACCGACGTCTACCGGGCCAGTGGCGCGGGTGGACAGCACGTCAACCGGACCGAATCGGCCGTGCGCATTACCCACATGCCCTCCGGTGTCGTCGTCCAGTGCCAGAGCCAGCGGTCCCAGCACGCCAACCGCGACACCTGTATGAAGCAACTGCGTGCCAAGCTCTATGAAATCGAGATACAGAAACGCAATACCGAGAAGCAGAAGCTAGAGGACTCCAAGTCCGATATCGGCTGGGGCAGCCAGATTCGCTCCTATGTTCTCGACCAGTCGCGCATCAAGGATTTGCGGACCAATGTCGAAACCAGCAATCCCCAGCCCGTCCTTGATGGCGATCTGGACATGTTCATTGAAGCCAGTTTGAAGAGTGGCCTTTAGTATGACCGAAGCAGACACAACCCAAGGCGAGCTGCCTTCCGAGGCTCAGGACGAAAACAAGCTGACTGCCCAGCGCCGCGAGAAGCTGGCCTCACTGCGCGAAACCGAGCGCGTCGCCTTTCCCAATGACTTTCGCCGCGATACGCTGGCCGCCGACCTGCATCGTGACCATGGCGAGGCCGATACCGATGCGCTGGAGGCGCAACCAGTATTGGTCAGGCTGGCCGGACGGCTGATGACCAAACGCATCATGGGCAAGGCGTCCTTTGCTCACTTGCAGGACATGTCCGGACGCATGCAGATTTTTCTCCAGCGTGACAGCCTGCCTGAGGGGGAGTACGCGGCGTTCAAGGGCTGGGACATGGGGGACATCGTCGGCGTCGAAGGGCAATTATTTCGCACCAAGACCGGCGAATTGTCGGTACGTGTTGCGAGCGCCCGGCTCCTGACCAAGTCCCTGCGGCCGCTACCGGAGAAATTTCATGGCCTGACCGATGCCGAAACCTGTTACCGCCAGCGCTACCTCGATCTGATCATGAACGAGGATTCGCGTCGGGTCTTCCTGCTGCGCAGTGCCATCGTCCGTTACATTCGCGAATTTCTCACCGAACGCGGGTTTCTCGAAGTCGAAACACCGATGATGCAGGTGATCCCCGGTGGTGCACGCGCCAAGCCGTTCGTCACCCATCACAACGCGCTGGATATGGACCTCTATCTGCGCATTGCCCCTGAGCTTTATCTCAAGCGGCTGGTGGTTGGCGGATTCGAGAAAGTGTTCGAGATCAACCGCAGCTTCCGCAACGAGGGGTTGTCGACCAAGCACAATCCCGAATTCACCATGATCGAGTTCTATCAGGCGTATGCGGATTACCGCGATCTGATCGACCTCACCGAAGCGCTCATGCGCGGCATGGCCCAGCAGTTGCTCGGCGGCACGATCGTCACCTACCAGGGCACCGACTACGACCTTGGTCAGCCGTTCCGGCGCATGACCGTGCTGGAATCCATCCTGCATTACAACGCCGACATTGCCGCGGCTGAACTGGCTGAGCGAGAATCTGCGGCGGCGATCGCCAGCAGACTGGGTGTGAAGGTGGAAGCCGGTGACGGTTTGGGCAAGATCCAGACCGAAATCTTCGAGAAGACCGTCGAAGACAAGCTGTTCGAGCCGACCTTCATTACCGAATACCCTGCCGAGGTTTCCCCGCTGGCGCGGCGTAACGATGACAACCCGTTCATAACCGACCGCTTTGAATTCTTCGTCGGTGGCCGTGAACTGGCCAATGGCTTCTCGGAATTGAATGATCCCGAAGATCAGGCGGAGCGCTTCCGCCAGCAAGTCGTCGACAAGGATGCGGGCGACGAGGAAGCCATGCACTTCGATGCCGACTACATCCGTGCCCTCGAATACGGCATGGCCCCGACGGCCGGCGAGGGGATTGGCATCGACCGCCTGGTCATGTTCTTTACCGACTCGCCCTCCATCCGTGATGTCATCCTGTTCCCACACATGCGGCGCGAGGCTTGATCAACCGAAATTGCCTAGCGCTTCCTTGCCTTCGGGTAAGAAAATTCTGCAAAAGGCCGATGATCAGAAGGCAGCAGGTGAGGGGCTAAGGGGTTAAATAAAGAGGCGGTAACCGATCCTATGAAAAGCCAGCGATTCGGCAGGGAAGTGAGAATTACCCGTCACGCATTCGAGCGGATGCGAGACCGAGGCATTACTGAATCGCTACTCTACGACCTGATAGAAACCGGAACGGCACAAGGATGATGTTCGGCTATGGATATTCAAGAGCTACACCGACCGAGAGGATAATCTGATTTGCGCCGCGGCGGTTCTGGAGGATGAGCTCATCATCAAGACCGTCATGCACCATTTTGAGTTGAGGGAGAGCGAGTGATGAGAGCTACCTACTATGCCGAGGATGACATTCTGTATTTACGTCTCAACGACAAGCCCATCGTCCGTGAGGAGTCGCATGGATGGAATCTGAACATGGCATTTGCCGCTGATGGCGATGTAGTGGAAATGACCATACTCGACGCAAGGGCCTCGGGTCTTTACCCGATTCACAGTGAAGGCGACAAAAAAGCGGCCTGATAAATAACCGAATGGCCAGCAAAGGGGGTGCCGGAAACCCCGCTACCTTCACCGGGGACTGCTGGCAACCAACTTGAAGAGATGCCGGAATTCGAAGACTTCCACACGGGCGAGAGTTACTACAGCACCCTGGCGCATGAGATGACCCACTGGACCCGGCACCCGCTCCGCCTGGATCGTGACATGGGCCGCAAGGCCTGGGGAGATGCCGGCCATGCGATGGAGGAGCTAGGAGCAGAAATGGGCGCCGCGTTCCTATGTGCAGACCTGGGCATAACACCAGAAACCCGGGACGACCACGCCTCTTACATTTCGAGCTGGCTTGAAGTCTTGAAGGGCGACAAGCGCGCCATATTCACGGCCGCCAGCAAGGCCAGCGCCGCGGCGGAATACCTGCAAGACCTGGCCGAACCGATGCAGGTGGCAGCATGACCGCGATACTCAACCTGGCGGCCGTCGTGAGCTGGGGCATTATCCTGGCCCATGCCTGGATCGGGGTCCCGATGTGATCGGGGGGGATTGATTGAAGGGGGCGGCCGAGTGCTGCCCCTTTTTTTGTTTTACGGAGTGGCTGTTTGTGTCTGGCCCGAGACCAGCCCGAGACGGGCCAAAAATGCAAAGGCCCCCAATCGTCTGGAGGCCCTGTAAACACTGGAGCCGATGATCAGATTTGAACTGACGACCCACACATTACGAATTTGCGGTAATATGCTTTTCCTAGCTTTACCGGCCTTTACGAATCGTTATAAATCAATACACTTACGCTCACCAAGTTTTACGGACTACCCCCAAAACTTCGTTTCAAGGCGGCATTTAGGCGGCATTTTTTAAGGCGGCATTTTTTCGGGCATGACATGAGCGACCAACTCAACTTCACCAAGCGCACCCTCGAAGCCTTGCCCGTGACCGGCGCTCAGTACGTTGTGAAGGACAAGAAGACAATGGGTCTGATCCTGCTGGTATCTCAGAAGTGTCAAACGGCTTTGAAAAGTTTCCAAGGGAGAGCGTCCAATAGTTTCCAGATGACCAGCAAGGTCACTGGGTAGGAGTGCTCTTTTTCCGTTGCTTGAAACGATAGGAGTCATTCCCCGTT
>Ga0172373_10007054_pt1 | contig 14719 bp, 12 predicted proteins | sample Lak10m_2_FD_114546 | JGI IMG/M metagenome (GOLD analysis project Ga0172373, IMG submission 114546) | Freshwater microbial communities from Kabuno Bay, South-Kivu, Congo - kab_092012_10m | ecosystem: Environmental > Aquatic > Freshwater > Lake | place: Democratic Republic of the Congo... | reverse complement strand
CACCCGGAACCATACCGAACCCGGCAGTTAAGCTCACAAGCGCGGATGGTACTGCCCTGGTAACGGGGTGGGAGAGTACGCCGCTGCCAACATCCTTTTTTCTGCCTTTTGTTTTGTCTACTGCCCGCCGTATTCGTTCCCTCCTCGTTGTGTTCTCCCGTTCCCTTAACGACCCATCTCAATCGTTGCGTAACTTCTGGCTTTCGCCAGCGGTTAAGCCTGCGCACCTTTATGCTATTCCCTGCTAGGGATGTGTAAGGCATTGCGTGAAATACTTGATGATGCAACATTCAACCTTGTTTGAGGTGTGGTCTGTGATGAATCAAAACCGTATGCGCACGGTCATTGTTATGGTGATTCTGTTTTTGCTCACCGCTGTGTCGGTGGTGGGGGCGTCGCCGCTTCAGCAAACGATACCGCTGCAACTGCCGGATGGCTTTAGCGATCAGGCCGCTGTTTCCGGCTTACTGGCGCCGCGTGATTTCGCTTTTGTGCCAGATGGGCGCATTTTCATCCTCGAACGCGGGAATGAGGCCAGTCAGGATTTCAACTTCGCCAGCGTGCGCGTGTTCAAGGAGGGCGTGCTGCTGCCCACCCGTGCGCTCTCGCTCAACACCTGTGGCGACAGTGAGCGCGGCGCACTGGGCATTACCATTGACCCTAGTTTTGCGACCAACGGGTACATCTATATTTACTACACGCGGCAATCGTCCGGTGGTTCGTCCTGCGGCTACAACACCTATGCCAACAACCAACCGGGGCCGCGCAACCGTGTATCGCGCTTCACCATGACAGGTGATGTGATTGACCCCAATACCGAGGTGGTCTACATTGACAATATTGCCACCGATATTGGCTACCATAACGCTGGTAAAGTGCTGTTTGGCCCGGATGGGTATCTCTATATCTCGGTTGGCGATGGCGGGTTGGCTGCTCTGTCGCAGGACATCAGTGCGCTAAATGGCAAGATTCTGCGCATCAAGCCGGATGGAAGCGATCCGCGTGGCTATGTGACCACCGGAAACCCGTATGACTCGGCGCTGAATGCCCGCACCTGTGGCACGACCACCCCGGACAGCGGCTCTGGCGCGTGCCGCGAAGTGTATGCCTATGGCTTACGCAACCCGTTCCGCTTCACGGTCATCCCCGATATGACGTTTGGTAGCGTGTTGTATCCGCCCGTGCAAGGGCAGACGTGGCTGGCGGTGGGGGATGTGGGCGGCGGCGCGTGGGAAGAAGTGGACTTCATTGCGCCCCCGGTTGGCAATGAGGCCGGGAATTACGGACACTCGCTGCGCGAGGGATTCTGCTCGGCGGGGGTCATCTGCAATCCGGCGACGGAAACGCAGCCCGACGGATTTATCACGCCGATGTACGCCTATCAGCACAAGGCGCTGTATGACAACAACGACTCGGCTATCATTGGCGCGGCCTTTTACACGGGCGCGGATTATCCGGTCACTTACAAGAACAACTTCTTTTTTGTGGATTTCACGCGCAGTTTCATCCGCCGCTTGGTGTTCAATCCGACTACCGGCAAGTGGGATGCGGCTGCGTCGGATTTCGCACCTGAACCAACGATTAATCCCAATCGTGGCATTATCGGGATTCAATCCGGGCCGGGGGGGTATCCTTGGGGTACGGATTTGTACTACATCAACTACATTTCGGAGAACGAGCGCCTCAGCGAAATTCGCCGCATCCGCTATGAGGCTGGCGCTGTGCCGCCGGTAGCTTTCCTCAGCGCCAGCACCGTGAACCCGCCGCTGTCTACCAACTTCACATTGTCGGCTGCTGGCTCGTATGATCCTGACAACAATACGCCGCTGGTCTATTTGTGGGATTTTGGTGATGGCACGACGCGCCAGACTTCTACACCAACGACGACTTATAGCTATGCGGCGGCGGTCAACCGGACTGTCACATTGAAAGTGCGCGATAAACAGGGGAATGAATCCGAACTTGAAACGCTCACGTTGTACCCCGGAAATGTGCCGGCGACAGCGCAAATTCAAGTCACGAATCTGACGGACAATAGCCGCACGAGTTACCATGCTGGCGACACATGGACGTTCGCGGTCATCAACGCCAACGATCCCGATGGCTATGGTACATCGGTGCCGACGGATAAATACGAGTGGAATGTCCCGTTCCACCACCGCGACCACAGTCACCCGTTCCTCTCTAACTTGTCCGGCACATCGGGACAGTTCGATTTGCCGATCACAGGCGAAACCGATCCGGTGGTGTGGTATCGCGTCATCCTGAACCTGACCGATCAGCGTGGACAGGTGACAACCGTACAGCGCGACATCCTGCCGGCCACCACAACCGTCACGCTCACCAGCAATGTCGTGGGCATTCCGTTGAGCTTCGAGGCGCATTCCGTGAATACCCCTTTCACCGCGACCCGTGTGGTGGGGATGCACCTGCCGATTGGCGCTTCCGATGAGTATGTGCTGTCCAGCGGAACGTTCGCCTTCGGGAGTTGGTCGAACGGGGGCGCACAGGCGCAAACGCTGATCGTACCGTCGTCTCCGCTGGTGCTGACCGCCAACTACGGCAATGTCGCGCCTGCCCGCAACCGTTTCAACACCGCCACCCCCACGCTGACGTGGACGCGCATCGAAGGGGCGCTGAACTACCAGTTTGATCTGGATGATAATGCCTCCTTCTCTAGCCCGTTGAGCATGGTTCTGCCGGGGAATACGCTGAGTTGGACGGTGGATACCCCGCTGGCGGACAACACCGCCTACTACTGGCGGGTACGCGCTCAACGCAGCGCCAGCCCGGTACAGTGGGGCGCATATAGCCAGACGGAAACATTTCAGGTGGTGCTGGTTCCCTAGCGCCCTGCGGGTTGCGTGAATCGGGTAGGGGGGTGCTGTGCGAACCACAGCATCCCCCTGTTGTTTACCGGTCTATTGGAGCGCGGTACAATCGCTAGAATGAACAACACATCTTTGACCCCCGTCCCCCGTCATGAATGGATGATCGTCTACAGCACCTACGACCTGAGCGACGCGCATGTGGTTGCGGGGCGCTTGGAAGTGGAAGGTATACGCGCCTTCGTCTACCGCCAGCCGGGGGCAGGTGCGCTCGGAATCATGGTCGGGACGCTGGGCGAGATCACTGTACTGGTACATCCCGCGCAGTATGATGTGGCGCTGTCGCTTCTGGAACCGGATGACGCGCTGGATGAACTGCCGGATAGCACGGATGATGTGATTTATCGTTGGGACGACGAGGATGCTGATGACGACCAATAACACCCTGACGGCGGTGCCGGGTATTCGTGTGGGGCATCAAACCAATCTGGAAGCGGTGACGGGTTGCACCGTCATCCTGTGTCCGCCCGGAACAATCGGCGGGGTTGACCAGCGCGGCGGCGCACCCGGAACCCGCGAAACCGATTTGCTGCGCCCGATGCACCTTGTCGAACAGGTTTCGGCGGTCATGCTGGCGGGCGGTAGCGCCTTCGGGCTGGCGGCGGCGGATGGCGTGATGCGCTATTGTGAGGAACAGCGCATCGGCTATCCGTTGCGCGGCGGCGAGATCGTTGTGCCGATTGTTCCCGCCGCGATTCTGATGGATTTAACCATCGGGCGACCGGATGTGCGACCGGATGTAGCGATGGGTTATGCCGCCTGCCTTGCTGCCAGCAGCGATCCCGTGTCGCAGGGGACGGTTGGCGCGGGGACGGGCTGCCGCGTGGGGGCGCTGCCGGGGAATGCCTTCGCGCTGAAAGGTGGCATCGGTTCGGCCTGTGTGGATTTAGGCGGCGGGCTGGTGGTGGCGGCGCTCGTGGCTGTGAATGCCATTGGCGATGTGGTGGATGAGCGCGGGCAGATCATGGGGCAAGTTGATCCGCTGCCGGAGGGTCAGTTCGCGGGCGTGCTGAGTTTGCTGCGGATGATCGCCCACCAACCGCCGCCTGCTTCTGACGGTAACACCGTGATTGGCGTGGTGGCAACCAATGCCCGCCTGACCAAAGAGCAGGTGAACAAAGTGGCGCAGATGGCACATGACGGGTTGGCGCAGGCCGTCCGTCCGGCGCACACGCTGCTGGATGGCGATACGATTTTTGCGCTGGCGACGGGCAGCATTCCGGCAGATGTGAACGCGGTAGGCGCGTTCGCGGCGGAAGCAGTGGCGGCGGCCATTCGCAGCGGGGTGCGTTGTGCCTCTCCGCTGGCGGGGGTTCGTGCGCTCGGCAATAGCGGCGTATGATGCACTTGCGGTGAACTGTTAAAATTGAGAAGAATGGGTAAAAAATACGTTAAAGCAAATTAAACATAATCCTGTGGATCGTTAATCACGTTTGGGTAACATGGTGTGAGGTTCAGATCAATGAAAGATAACCGCGACATGGCAAAAGTCTTGATTATTGAAGACGAACTGACCCTCGCTAACAATCTCGCTGATAAACTGCGTGGCGAAGGTTTTGTAGTTCTCACTTCACAGGATGGCGAAGAAGGTTTGGAGAAGGTGCGGTCAGAGCGTCCTGATCTGATTGTGTTGGATATTATGCTGCCGGGGCTGGATGGACTCAGCCTGTGCCGCATTGTGCGCCGGGATACCAGCACAGCGCATATTCCCATCATTATGCTCACCGCACGCGGTACCGAAGTGGACAAAATCGTTGGGCTGGAAAGCGGCGCCGACGATTATGTGGTGAAACCGGTGGCGCTAGGCGAATTTCTGGCGCGGGTGCGGGCGGTTATGCGCCGCGCGCCGGGGCATCCTGTCTTGCAAGATGAACTGGTGTCCAACGATTTGCAGGTTTCGCTCACCGGACGCCGCGTTTACAAAAGCGAAGAAGAAGTGAAATTGAGCAACAAAGAGTTCGATCTGCTGGTCGAACTGATGCGCAACCGGGGCGTGGTGCTGTCGAGAGACTTGATCCTGACGAAAGTCTGGGGTTACGACTATTTCGTAGACAAGCGCACGGTGGATGTTCACATCCGCTGGTTGCGCGAAAAGCTGGAAGATGATGCGTCCAATCCACGCCGGATTGTGACCGTGCGTGGCGTGGGCTACCGCTTTGAGGGGTGATTGTGGACGAACACGAAAAGGATTGGGCGTATAAACAGGCGTTGATGCTGACCCTTTCCAACAGTGCTTACGAGGCGCTGCTGGTGCTGGATCGGGATTGCCGGATTATCGCCATCAACAACACCGCCGAGGAGTTGTTCGGTCAAGGTCATTTGCTCGGTCGGGCATTGATCGAAGTGACGGGCGAGAGCGAATTGCAGGCGATGGTACAGAACGCCATTGCTTATCAGGAGGAACCGTTCGAGGAGCAAATCACCCTTCAAACCCGTCGCCATTTTCGCTGTCGGGTGCAGGTCATTCAGCGCGAGGGCTATTTGTTCGTGGGGGTGGCGCTGCAAGATGTGAGCGACCTAGTGCGTTTGAACCGCGCTCGGCGGGATATGGTGGCGAATATTTCGCATGAGCTGCGGACGCCGATCGCCAATATCCGGCTGATTATTGACAGCCTGTTTCACGAGGATGATAAACCGAAACGCAAACGCAGCATTTCATCACTACAAGCGATTGCCCGCGAAACCGATTCGCTGCTGTGGATCATGCAGGAAATGCTCGACCTGTCCATGATTGAGTCCGGACAGGCGATTGTGCGGATGGTGGATGTCAATCTGCGCGCACTGACCGAGGACGCGATTGAGCGCCTAGAGGAACAGGCGATTGCGAAAGAGGTGCGCATCACCCATGACGTGCCGCCGGATATGCAAGTGCTGTGCGATTATGACCAGATTCGCCGGGTGCTGGTGAACCTGATTCATAACGCGATCAAATGGTCGCCGAAAGGCGGGCGCATCACCATTCACACCAGTAACGGCGGCGATGATGTGACCATCGAAGTGCTGGACGAGGGGCCGGGCGTGCCGCCCGATCAGGTTGAACGCATTTTTGAGCGTTTCTATCAGGTCAATCCTTCCCGTTCGGGCAGTCAGGGAACCGGATTGGGGCTGGCGATTTGCAAGCATATTGTGGAGGCGCACGGCGGACGCATCTGGGCGCTGGGGAACGACTCGCAGCCGGGGGGGCGCTTCTACTTCATCGTTGCCAGCAGTGAATCCGATGTTTCTTCGTGAGAACTCATGAAACCTTTTTCAATTCTAACCAAGATTCTGTTATACTGAGTCTAATTGAATAAGCATACCTTCAGGGCAGGGTGAAATTCCCGATCGGCGGTGTGGCAGTAAAAGGCCAAGCCCGCGACCCGAGCCACCAATTCTCTTTCCGTTTCTCATCATCGAATAGAATTGGTGCATTGTGATGTGTTCATACATCACAACGGTGGATCTGGTGAAAGGCCAGAGCCGACAGTAACAGTCTGGATGAAAGAAGGTGCATGTGCTGAACATACGCTTGGTGTTTGGCTGTTTCGCACATGTTTGCTCCGCCGAACGCTGGCACTGACTGCGAAGTTAGGTGCTTGGTTTGCGTATGTGACCGGTGGAGTCTCCTCATTCCCTGTCGGTTTGCTGCTTAGCGGCGATAGGGATTTTCATGCACGAGCGTATCCTGCCAAAACCAATGACCAACTCCTCCCTTCCACCTGTCCGCACCGGGCAGAGTTGGAGTGCGCTGGCTGCCCAATTCGCGCCAGCGCTGCTGCTGCTGGCTTTGCTGGCGGCGTGGCAGATTGTCGTGTGGTTGCAAGTCTATCCTCCGTTCATCATCCCGCCGCCGCTGGCAGTGTGGCAAAAAGGCGTGGAGGTGATTGCTGATGGGACGTTGTGGGGGCATATTCAGGCCACAATGGGTGCGGTAGTGGCGGGGCTGGCGGTCGGGTTGGCGGCGGCGGTGGGGTTGGGATACCTGATTGCCAAGAATCGCGTGCTGGATCATGCGCTCTCTCCGCTGATCGCGGCTTTCCAGTCCGCCCCGGTGGTGGCTTATGCGCCGCTGCTGGTCATCTGGTTCGGCAGTGGCCTCACCAGTAAAATTGTGACCAGTGCGCTGATCGTCTTTTTCCCGATGTTGATGAATACCGTCGTTGGCATTAACAGTGTGCCGACCGCGCTGCGCGACCTCATGCGTTCGATGCAGGCCACGCGCTGGCAGATGTTCTCCAAGCTGGAAGTGCCAGCCGCGATGCCCGTCCTGCTAGGAGGGCTGAAGATTAGCGCCTCGCTGGCGGTGATCGGCGCGGTGGTGGGCGAATTTGTGAACGCGAATGCGGGACTGGGGTATTTGATTAATCTGGCACGCAGTCAGTACGATACGCCGCTGGTGATCGTGGCTGTACTGGCACTCACGCTGATGGCACGCTTGCTATATAGTGGGGTGCGCTTGCTGGAGAATCGTGCGCTGGCGTGGCAAAAGCGCGACCGCCCCCAGTGGAAATAACGGGTTTTTCGTGGTGCAGGCAGCGCAGGCTACCGGTTCTTCCGCCGACCTCCGCTGTAGGGAAGCTGCTCCGCGTTGACTGTTGTATTGTATGTTGTTGAATGAGGAGTACAGTCAAAATGCTTCGCAAGTGGGTGCTGGTGGCCTTATCAAGTGTACTGTTGCTGACGGTTTCAGGGTTGCGGGCGCAAGAACCCGTGCCGCTGACCTTCTTTATGACGTTTGTGCCGAACGTGCAGTTCGCACCTGTCTATGTGGCGCTTGAGAAGGGCTATTTTGCCGAACAGGGCTTAAATGTGACGGTTGAACACGGTGACGAAAACGTTGGCGTGGATTTGATCGCTGCTGGTGAGCGACAGTTCGGGTTGATTAGCGGCGAAGAAGTGCTGAAGGCGCGGGCGGCTGGGCGTCCGGTGGTCTTTGTCTACGAATGGTTCCAGCAGTATCCGGTGGGTATTGTTTACAACGCCGACAGCGGCTTGGCTTCGGTAGCCGATTTGAAGGGGAAGAAAGTCGGCATCCCCGGACGCTTTGGTGCCAGTTACAACGGCTTGACTGCGTTGCTTTCTGCCAGTGGTCTTTCCGAAAGCGATATTCAACTGGAGCCGATTGGCTTTAACGCGCCGGACGTGTTTTGCATGGGCGCGGTGGAAGCGGCAGTGGTGTACATCAACAACGAACCGCTGCAAATTCAGCAGCGTGCCGATGCGGGGCAGTGTGGTGCGGTGAAAAATGTCGCGGTGTTCCCGGTGGCGACAGCGGCGGACATGGTTTCAAACGGGCTGGTGACGAACGAACAGACGATTGCCGAACAGCCCGATCTGGTGCGGGCGGTGGTGGCGGCGTTTAATGCGGGGCTGGCGGACGCGGTGAATAACCCGGCGGAAGCCTATCTGTTGAGCGCGAAGTATGTCGAAAACCTGCCGTTGGATGATGCGTTCCGTTCGGCGCTGGAAACGGCGGCGCAAGCGCAGACGGCGGCGCTGGAAGCGGCTCCTGATCGGGCGGCGGTGATCGAAAGCCGTGCGGCTTTGCGCGAACAACTGAACGCGGCCTTTGATCCGGCGGTTGTGGTGCAATTCGATGTGCTGCTGAACACGATTGATCTGTGGGACGCGGATCAGCTTGGCCTGACCGATGATACTTCATGGGAGCAGACGGCTAAACTGCTGGTGCAAATGGGTGCGCTGACCGAACCCTACACGTTGACGGGCGCGTATACCAATGCGTTTCTGCCGGAGGCCGCCCAACCGTGACCGTGCAGTTAGCGGTTCGTGATTTGACTGTTGTGTATCCAGCGCCGGGCGGGGGAGCCTTCCCGGCGCTGGGGCCGATCTCGTTTCAGATCGAAGCGGGAACGTTTGTTTGCTTGATTGGCCCCAGCGGGTGTGGCAAAAGTACACTGATCCGCCTGCTGGGGGGGCTGCAATCGCCCACACGAGGGCAGGCTTTTCTTGGAGAGTCGGTCATCCGTGAACCTTCGCGGCGCGTGGGGCTGATGTTTCAGGATGCCAACCTGATGCCTTGGCGCACGGTGGTGGACAATATCGCGCTGCCGCTGGAACTGGCAGGCGTGTCTCCGGTGGCGCGGACTCAATCCGCGTTGGCGCTGCTGCCCAAACTCGGCCTGAGCGCGGAGTTCGCACAGTCTTATCCGGCTGAACTATCGGGCGGGATGGCGCAGCGGGTGGCGCTGGGGCGTGTGCTGATTCAGGAGCCGGAAGTGCTGCTGCTAGATGAGCCGTTTGGTGCGCTGGATGCCCTGACCCGCGAACAGATTAGCTTTGACCTGATGCACATGTGGAGTACGGGCGGTCAGACCGCTTTGATGGTGACGCACAACATCCATGAGGCGCTGCTGCTGGCCGATCGCATTCTGGTACTCAGCCGCCGTCCCGGTCAGCTTGTGGCGGATATTGCGGTCACGCTGCCGCGCCCGCGCCGGATTAGCGATTCGTATCGCGATGATTTCGGCGTGCTGGCGGCGGCGGTGCGGGCTGCTATCCAGCAGACGTAGGGTTGATAGGCGGGGGTGTTCCCCAACTTAAAGTCATGCCAAACGTGCTACCCTTGCCCTGCTGACTTTGCACATACACCCCGCCGCCGTGTTTTTCCGCCACCGATTTGACAATCGCCAACCCCAGCCCTGTCCCCTTGATGCGATCATCACTGGCGCGGTAGAAACGCTCAAAAAGGCGGGACTGCGCTTCTACCGGAATGCCGGGGCCGTTGTCGTTGACTTCGATGTACAGCATGGTGTTGCTGCCGTAGGCGCGGGCGGTGATGACATCGCCTGCCTCGGTGTATTTGGTGGCGTTGTCCAGATAATTCATGAAGGCGCGTTTAACCCAGCGGCGATCCGCCGTAAGTTGGGGCAGGGAGTCTGCGGCTTCCACTACACAGGTCAGGTTTTTCTCGGCTAGTAACGGTTTGATGTCCTTCACGGCTTCTTCCATCAGGTCGCCCACCTTGAAGGTGGTCATGCTGGCGCCGTAACCGTGTTCGATCTGTTCCAGATGCAGCAAGTCATTGATGAGGTCTTGCAGGCGGCTGATTCCGTTTAAGCCCAATTGAATCAATTCCTGGGCAGTTGGGTCATCCGCGCCCACGAAATCGTTGAGCATGTTGAGCGATCCCAACGCCACCCCTAGCGGGTTTTTCATATCATGCGCCGCTGTTCGGATAAATTCCGATTTCTGTACGTCTGCATCGCGGAAGTGAGTGATGTCTTGCACCACGATCACCCATCCGTCATTATGGCGGGCTTGATCTATGCTGCTTTCAATCACAATCGAGGAGACGACGATGGAGAGTAATCGTTTGTCGAGGTTGACCTGAAACGATTTTTTGTCGTTGTTGTTGTCGGACAGGGCGTGAAGCAGCGAGTCCCGCACACGGCGATGAATGGGCGATTCGCGCAGCGGCGTGCCGATGAGCCGTTCCGCATCCACATCGAAAATGGTGGCGGCGGCGTGGTTAATCAGGCTGATTCGCCCGTGAAGATCGGTGGCGATGATGCCTTCGCTGGTCGCTTGATAGATCGCGTGCAGGCGTTCTTCCTGTTCGGCGGTGGTTTCATACAGGCGGGCATTATCCAGCGCCACGCCTACGGTATCCGCTACCGACTTCAGAACGGCGATATTCTCGGCGCTAAAGGCATTTCGCTGGTTGCTCATGATGCTGAGAATGCCGATGATCTGGTTGCGGGCGTGCATGGGCGCCATTGCGATAGCACGGAAGTTTTCGTTATGGAACTGGGGGACGGCCAGTGCTTCGGTGCCATCAAAGTCGTTGTCCACCACCACTTCATCGCGGGTGATGACCTGACCGGACATCCCTTGCCCGTAGGGAATGCGCATCGGCTGCGTGACCCAATCATGCGGCCAGCCTTCTTGAGCGCGTAGCACCACTTCTTTCGAGGCTTCGTCAATCAGGCTGATCCCGCCGGCTTCGGCGCCGACCACATCCAGAACGGCTCGCAGCGCCGTTTTGAGGGTGACATCCAAATCAAGTGACTGGCTGACGGTGGCCGCCACAATGTTGATGGCGCCAATCTGGTCAATGCGCCGTTTGACTTCTTCGGTGAGCAGTCGGTTTTGCTGTAAGAGGTTTTGAATGTCGCTTTGGCTCATCTGTACCTGCACCCCTGTTCAGGTTGAAGTCCGCAGTATACCCGAAAGATGGGCATGTCGTAAGAGAGGACTTTATTCTTATAAGCGTGCAATGGCGGGTGAATGGAATCGTGCGGACTGCGGCATCTGATGGATGAATCGGCTATGCTTGAGTGGTTCTTTTACCGCTGACAGGATGGGAATAGGTATGGCTTTTCAGGCTGAATACGTGCGCGATCAATTTCCAATGCTGCGTGAGGCAGTGTACTTCGATAACCCTGCCGGGACGCAGGTTCCTGAGACGGTGATCCAAGCCGTTTCGGATTACTACCGGCACATGAACGCCAATTCTGGTGGCGCGTTTGCCAGCAGCCAGCGCAGCGACGCGATGGTGGTGGCGACGCGGGAACGGATGGCCGACTTTCTGAACGCGCCCAACCCTTCTGAGATTGTGCTGGGGGCGAACATGACCACGCTGAATTTTGCCCTCAGCCGCGCTCTGGCAAAGACCTTTCGCCCCGGTGATGAGATCGTCCTGACGCGCATGGATCATGATGCGAATGTGTCGCCATGGTTGCGTATCGCCGAAGATTATCAACTGGTGGTGCGTTGGGTAGATATTCGAGAGTCCGACTGCACGTTGGATTTGGATACGCTGGAAGCTGCGCTCACCGACCGCACACGGGTTGTCGCAACCGTACACGCCTCGAACGCGGTGGGGACGATCAATCCAGTCGCCCAAATCGCGCAGATGGCGAAAGCGGCAGGGGCGTTGTATGTGGTGGACGCCGTGCAGAGCGCCCCGCATATTCCGATTGATGTGCAGGCGATGGGCTGCGATTTCCTGCTGTGTTCGGCTTACAAATTCTTCGGCCCACACATTGGCATTCTGTGGGGGCGGCATCAACTACTGGCTGATTTGCCCGCCTATAAAGTGCGCCCGTCCAAAGACAAGCCGCCTTACCGCTGGGAGACAGGAACACCCAGTTTTGAAACGATTGCCGGCGTAGGGGCTGCCATTGAATATTTGGCGGCCATCGGGCGGGAGCACGGCGCGGAATTTGCTGACGAGTTTCCCGGCTTCAGTGGGCGGCGGCTGGAACTCAAGACCGCTATGACCACCCTGACGCGCTATGAACAGGGGTTGGTTTCGCACCTGTTAGACGTGCTGGAACGCCTGCCCGGTGCGCGTATTTACGGCATCACCGACCGGACGCGGTTGCATGAGCGTGTGCCGACGGTCGTATTCACCCACGAGCGCCACTCGTCGCTGGAAATCGCTGAACATTTGGCGCGGCAGGGGGTTTATGTGTGGGATGGCAATTATTATGCAGTGGAGATTATGAACCGGCTGGGACATGCCCACGACGGGATGGTGCGTGTGGGGCTGGCGCATTACAACACGCACGCCGAGATTGACCGCTTTGAGGCGGCTCTGCGCGGCTTGTAGGGCGGGTTCGCCGGTTGTGAAAAACGATGGGTGGCGTGTGCTGCCCATCGTTGCAAGTTTAGGATACATCTTTGGAAATGACTGAAGCCACCTGTGCCGCGATCAATTCGAGCATCAGGATATTGTCCTGCGAGATCGAGTTGGCCTGATTTTTGCCGGCCACCAGCACCCCGTAACGCTGGTTGCTCAACGTGACCGGAATATAGCTGACGACGGGCAGGCGGCCTTCGCCGATCAGGGGTTCAGCGGCGGCATCGTCCGCTGTGGCGAGGCGGGTATGTCCGCTTTTGAACACACGGGCGGTCAGGCCGTCGGGCGCAGCCACAGCTAACGCGAGGGCGCACAGGTCACTTGCGCCGGTTTGCGCCTTCAACGTGAGCGTTTCGGCATCACTTTCTGCCCGGTAAAAGGCCACATACGTGAATCCCAGTTCCGCGCAGGCGTTCACCGCCGCTTGGTACTTGCCATCCTCATCATAGAAGGCTTTGCGTAGTTCTTTGGCGAACTGGCGTACCGCAGGCAGCGCGTCGGCACGCAGGGTTTCCAACTCGCGGTCGGACATGAGGCGGGTGATGCGCCGGTTGAGATCGTCATTTTCAAACGGTTCGGTGCTGATGTCGTCAGCCTGCCCCGGCGTGGCGAAATCCGCATCTTCATCCACAAGGACGATAAATATGCGGGGGTAGCTCTGGCGCAGTTCGGTGACGAAATCAAACGCTTGCGCCATGCCGTTATCCAGCACCAGCACATCCACATGCTTTTCCCTGTCCGCCAGAATCGTGAGTGCGTCCGTCTGGTCGGAAACCAATTCGACATGATAATCAGGATAAGCATCCAGATGTTGACGATAGCGTGCTACCTGTTCCTGTCGTACAGCGACCAGCAGATCCACTCGTGACATACCGTTATCCTTCGTTATTCGTCTATTGCACTGGTGGCGAGGGTTACGAGAATGAGTTGGCGCAGCCCATCCATCACCGGCGTTGTTTCGATATATTCATCCAGCCGATGTGCGTTGCTGCCCCGCGTAATCCCGATGGTGACTGCCGCACAGCCCTGTGAGAGTGGAATATTGGCATCTGTGCTGCCATTTTCAAGAGTACCCCGGTACCCTATGGCCTTCAGCGCCGTCAGTGATCGCTGAACCAGCGGGTGTTCCGGCGCGATTGAACCCGCAGGCCGATCCCCCACGACTTCAATCTGAAAGCTCAAATCGGGTTTCGAGAGCGCCGTGACCTTTTTGCGCACCTCGGTTTCCAATCCCGCGAGGGCGGCGCTGCTCTCGGCGCGGAGATCGAGCCACAGTCCAGCGCTGGCGGCGATGGTGTTGATGCTTTGTCCACCTTCAATCAAGCCGATGTTATAGGTGGTGCGTGGCGAGTTGCTGGTTTTAAGCGTGGTGATCTGTGCGCCTAACTGCATGATGCCGTGAATCGCACTGGGGCGACCAAAGTTCAGCCAGCTGTGTCCGCCGCCGGTAGAAGCGGTGATGTGCAAGCGGCGCACCGCGATTCCGGCGTGATAGACATGCCCGAACGCCATGCCTTCCAGATTGATAACCCGGCTGATGCGGGTTTTCAGGCGCGTAAAGGCCGCTTTCATCCCGCCCAGATCACCTAAGCCTTCTTCGCGGGTGTTGGCGAGGAACCACAAATCGCATTCCGGCTGAAGGTGCTGGTCACGCAGGTATTCCGCCAGCGCCAGCAGCCCGCCCACGCCCATGCTATTGTCGCCCAGACCGGGGCCGTAGATCAGCGTACCTTCCCGCCGGATGGTGAGATCGGTATCGGCGGAAAACACGGTATCCGTATGCGCGGAGATGAGTACCCCGGATCGGGAAGGATGCAGGCCGGGAATCCGCCCGTAGACATTGTGGAAATCGTCCAGTTCAACCTGTTGCAACCCTGCCGCCTCGAAACAGGTGGCGACAAATCGGGCGCGGGGTTCTTCGCTAAAGGTGGGGGCGGGAATGCGCTGAATGTTCAGCGCGTGGTCAAGGGCGCGTTGCGCCAGTTCGGGCAGGTTACGCCAATCGAGAGCGCGATTCAGATCATTAAGATCGAGTTGCATTCGGATGTCCTGATGTGACCATAAAAGCAAGAAATGTGATTATGCCACCCGACATTAAGCATGTCTATGGGATAAGGGGTGCTTTCCAGGGTAATCGCTTCAAAATGAAAGGAGAGGGATAATCGGGAAAAAATGAGGAACAAGTGATGTCTAGCGATATGCCAACTAGTCTGGAAACCTGTTTCAGTGACCTGCCCGACCCTCGTGT
>Ga0172373_10007052_pt1 | contig 14722 bp, 13 predicted proteins | sample Lak10m_2_FD_114546 | JGI IMG/M metagenome (GOLD analysis project Ga0172373, IMG submission 114546) | Freshwater microbial communities from Kabuno Bay, South-Kivu, Congo - kab_092012_10m | ecosystem: Environmental > Aquatic > Freshwater > Lake | place: Democratic Republic of the Congo... | reverse complement strand
GGGAAGACGGGGGTAGATTTAGCCGGTTATAAAAATCAACTTGGTGTTTTTCAGCACCCGAAAGCGATTTATGTCGATCCTGTTTTTTTGGAAACACTACCCAGTAATGAGTTGATGAACGGCTATGCCGAGATGTTGAAACATGCTTTGATTCGAAATGCATCGGAATGGTCAAGACTGAGTCAACTGGAAAACATTGATTTCGTCATTGATCCGGAGTTGATTTTAAATTCTATACGCGTAAAATTTGATGTAGTTGAATTAGATCCATTCGAAAAGGGATTACGTAAGATTTTAAACTTTGGTCATACTATAGGCCATGGAATAGAGGGGTATTTATTGGATAAGTCTCCAATTGGTCATGGTCATGCTGTTGCATTGGGTATGGTTGCAGAGTCTTATATCGCTATGAAAAAAGGTTTGCTTGAAAAGGAAACGCAGTCAGAGGTTCAGCGTACTGTTTTATCGAAATTCCCCACTGTATTTTTAGATGATGATGCCATGGAATCTGTTGTGCAATTGACACTACACGATAAAAAGAATTTTAACCAAGCCATTCAGATGGCCTTAATTGACGCGATCGGATCTTGTCAATACGATGTGGTGGTGTCTGAGCAAGAAGTTATGGAGGCCTTGATTTATTTAAATCAATTTGTTCAACTCAACTAAGGTTAGCTTAAGTTTTTAAGGTTCAACAATTTAACCTTAATCAACTCAAGTTTGTCTATAACATCATTTGTGTTTGATTTTGCGACTGTTGGAGAAGTTGAGCTTTTTTCTTTTAAGGATTTTTTTGCACCGTCCAAGGTAAATCCTTGTTCTTTAACCAAATGATAAATCTTGTTAAAATTTTCGATGTCTTTTGGCGTAAACATCCGGTTTCCTTTTCGATTTTTTTTTGGTTGAATAATTGCGAATTCCTTTTCCCAGAAGCGGATTAGAGAGGTGTTTACGCCAAACATCTCAGCAACTTCTCCTATGCTGTAGTATAGTTTTGTAAGCCCTTTGATGTCTACCTGGTTCACTGGATTCGAATTTAGGGTCCGAAAATAATACTATTTTTGCAACCGTCATGAAAGATTTAAGACTCAAAATAAATTATTTAACACTGCTTGTGTGTTTGAGCAGTTTAACTGGTTGGTCGCAGGATGTTGTTAATCATGATTCTACTTCAGTGGTTTCTGCATCTGTCAGTGCAGATACGCTAGTTCCTGTTAAGAATTCTGAACAGGTTGATGAATTAATTGGTTTTGCCAAGCGTTTTCTCGGTACACCCTATAAATGGGCAGGGATGACTCCATCAGGTTTCGATTGCTCTGGATTTATTTCGTACATCTTTGGGAATTTTGGATTTAAACTGGTGCACTCGAGTTATCAAATGGCAGAATTGGGTGAGACGGTTAAAATTGCAGAGGTTAGACCGGGAGATTTATTGTTTTTTAAAGGTACAAGCACCAGTTCAACGCGGGTCGGTCACGTTGCTATGGTTATAGAGGTTAAACCTGGAGCAATTATGTTTATTCACTCATCCACGTCAAGAGGAGTTGTGATCGACAACTTTGTTACGAGTAAGCATTACATTGCACGTTTCATGAAGGCGAAGCGATTGGATTTTGGAGAGAAGGCGGAATAATTAACCTTTTTTTAACAGCACTTTTTCCTACGTCTGCGTTCAACTTTAGTTAGTTTTGAAGAAAGTAGCATTATGAAAATTCCGAATGTAGTGAAGCAATACTGGCCTTGGTCAGTTCGAGTAATGATCTCATTATTATTCTTGGTGTCAGCGGTTGCTAAGTTATATCCCAGCCCTTACTTTGCGATCACTACGTTTGAAATGAAACAGGTTGTACCCATGGGGTTTGCACCTGTAACTGCGGCATACCTGTCAAGAATTTTAATTGGGATTGAATTTTCTCTCGGGTTCCTGATTCTTTTACCATTTTTTACGAGGAAAATTGTAGTTCCAGGTACTATTGCGATGTTGTTGATCTTTGTTATTCAACTCAGTGCAGAAATTTTAACCAAGGGTAATGTTGGTAATTGCGGTTGTTTCGGAGCCTTATTGCCTATGACACCATTGCAAGCGATAAGCAAAAACATCTTGGCTATAATCTTGTTGGTTTTACTGTATGTCAAGAACAAAGATTTGGTTAATCGTCCAAACCTGAGTGCCTTAGTAAATGTTGTTTTAGCTAGTATTTTAGGGATGTTTATGTTGGTTCCCATTCAACCGAGTGCTCCCAAAAAAGCAATGCAACCTGCATCCATTGAACCTGCAGAACATACCCATGTGTTGGTACATGATTCCGTGGAAAAACCTGTCGTGCCAACAACGATTGCTGAAAAGAAAGATACGGCGCTTACAATAATGCCTGTTGTGGTAGATGAGCCGAAGCAAAAGTCTTCTGGATACAAGCAGTATTTCAGTTCCATTGATAAAGGCAAAAAGATACTTTGCTTTTTTGCTCCTGGTTGTGAACATTGCAAACAAACTGCTTTGGATTTAACTAAATTAAAGAAGCAAACGAAAGACTTCCCAGCATTAAAAATTCTATTCATGGATGAGGAATCTGAATTGATTCCGGCATTTTTTGAACATTGTGGAGAGACCTACGATTATAAAGTATTGGATATTGTTTCCTTTTGGGGATTAATAGGGTCTTCTCGCGATACCCCTGGTGTAAACTATTTATGGAACGGCAATTCGATCAAATTCTATGATGGAATTAATGCCAATAAATTTGACTTAAAATCATTCAAAAGTTTGATTTCTAAACCGTTTAGCCAAATAGGTAAGTAGAAATACAATCAAATTAACTCTTTACAAGTTCAATAACCGTAATTTCAGGAAAGATCCCAACCCGGCCGGGTAAACCGAGAAAACCAAAGCCTCTATTTACGTAGAGGTATTTTTTCTCTCGTTCATATGCGCCCGCCCATTGTGGGTAAATGTATTGCGATGGGCTCCAACGAAATCCGGGTATTTCAACACCAAACTGCATTCCATGTGTGTGTCCAGATAGTGTTAATTGAATTGGAATAGGGTGGTCTAGCACTTTTGCTTCCCAATGAGATGGGTCATGCGACAGCAAAATACTAAAGGAATCAGTTGGAATACCTTGAGTAGCAGCATCTAAATCACCGTGTTTTACAAAACGATTTTTACCCCAATTTTCTACGCCGATTAAGTGAATTATTTCACCATCTTTTTCTAGGGTTATGCGTTCGTTCAGCAATAAATTAAATCCAATTTCTTTATGTACCGCTTTAACTTGATCTAGATTTGCTGCTTTAGCTTTTTCGGAAGGCCACTGCACATAATCACCATAGTCGTGATTGCCGAGAATGGAAAACTTACCCATTGGTGCATCAAGTTTGTCAAAAACATCCAACCATTCGTCCATTTCAGTAGCAAGGTTATTGACGAGATCCCCCGTAAATACGATAACATCACTCTTTTGCGCATTGGCAAGCTGCACGCCACGTTTTACTTGTTCGCGGTCATCGAAACTACCGGCATGGATGTCCGAAAGTTGTGTCAACTTAAACCCGTTAAATGCTTCCGGTAAATCATTGAATTTTAATTGAACACGTCGAACCTGATACTTATACTTCCCTTTGATTACACCATGAATTAGACCCAAGAAAGGTATACTTGCCAACCCAAGCGCCAGTTGACTAACGAATTTCCGACGTTTAGCAAAATGTACGACTTCAGACTTAGAGGTGATAAATTGTGCAACTTTACCATATAAGTAGGTACATGTGCGAATGATGTCTTCAATTAACAATGGCGGTATGGTAATGAGTTTAGGTAGCATAGATAACATGGATAAGGCAAGAATCCAATTTACATGCTTGTTAGGCCCAGCAGCAAAACGTCCTGTAAAACCATAATAAAATAAGATGAATACAAGCAAGATGTCAATGATCCAAAACGACCACAAATAAATAGAAGGATTGGTTAAGTTTGATTTATAAACGAGTGTTTTGATTGCCTGAAAACTGTACAAGTCGATAAGTAACCAAATCGTCAGAAAAATTAAAATGCGCATGTGGATTTAACAGATTTTTTGGAAGTATGTTTTATCCCTTGTTAAATATACAATCATAACCTCAATTATGAGTCAAAGAGACACTCACAGAATCAACTTGCCCGATAAGTCAAAGTAATTGATTTTACCGTTTTTATACACTTGAATAAGGCCGTTATGCATGAGCAGTAAGCGCTCATATTTTGGTTCTATCAATACGTTACCATTTAGATCCAATAACCCACAATACGGTTTTTCTTTGATCTCAAACAAATAATCGGTGTGTTGTGTAATGGCATCGTATTCTAAGGAACACGTGAAATTTCCTTCTCGGTTCATGATTCCCCAATTTTTGTAAGGACGTACAGCTGTATAGTTTCCTCCAAATGGCTTGGCTTCAAGATAATGGGTATCAAATTCATTGTTCAAGGAGTAATTCAAATAGCAATATCCATAGTCATCACGAACAAGAATGAGATCCGACTGAAATGTGCCAATGACTTTTTTTATTGGATAACTCACTTCTTTACTGATGTTCGTTATGTACAATTGACTTTTAGACGTATAGGTAAAGAAATCACCTTCCAGGTGTTTTACATGTTTCATGGACTCAACATGTGAAACGAGATTTAAATCCAAGTCGGTTATGAACCAATTACCAAATTCATCCTCCAATGTAAAATATCCTGCAGCAATGTATTCGAAATGCTTGAAATGATCATGAGCCAAAAAATCGAGTTTCATTTTATTGCCAAGTGTATCGTAAATACACCCATTTGCGAGAAATAAAAATGAGTTAATCAGACACAACGGGGATTTTTCAATACCGTAACTTTTACATTTTTTGAGATCCTTGGTATATCTAACAACCTTCAGATTATCGATATGGCAAATTGAAGATCTAACCGGATCCACAACTATTTCTCCTGAATCAAATGTTTTGATTAGCTTTCCTTTAGAATCAATGATTTCAGTTGTACTTCCTTTTTCGAGTAGAAAATAGTTGCCAAAATGTTTAATGTGCTCATATTTTTCAGTGACTAGGGTGTCACCTTGAATATTGGCCAAGCCAAGTTTTGTTTTTCCAAACGTGAAAATGGAGTCCGTTAAAAAATCTTCGGGTTTACAGGATGCAGCTCCAACAAGGTTTAACTTTTCATCGCGAATTTCAAAAGATTTTTTTCGTTTAAAAACAATTCTGTTTGGCGCTTTAACATAACTAATACTGTAATCGTTGAAAATTATTGTTCGGGTCGAATCGATAACAGCAAGCTTTGAATTTTCTTTGATTTCAAGGAGGTTGTCTCCAAGGGGTTTCATCACCTCGAAATTTAAGGATGCCAGTTGATTCATGTTCGTATCCATGAATTGTCGTTGGTTTTTCAGTAACTTAACTTTGAACACAAATTGGTTATTGAATTGTTGAAATGCGATTTCACTGTATGTGGGTAGCACGATTTCTTGATTTTCATTCACTACACCATATTTTGAGGCTTTTCTAACGATTGATCGGTTAAAAAAATACGGACTCATATAATCGTATGGAGTGGAGAAAATTTCTTGACCATTATCATCCAAGCAGTTCCATTGAGCACCTGTAATTTCATATCGTGAATTTGAGTAACTGCCGATGTTTGTAATTTCTTCAATTGAAAGTTGTTCGTTGTTTTCATAATCCGGTTCAACGGCAACTATTTCTTTTCCAGAGCAAACACGTGTTGGTGAACCGACATAATTTGCTTCTACAAAAGCGTAATTTTTTATTTCTCCTTCACTGTTGACAATGCCTGCACCATGGGTTCCAAAAAATCGCCAGAATGTTTTCTGACCAACAAAATTGGTGTCTAGTTTTAGAATCATTTGATTGGTCGTACGTTTTCCTGTTTGGTTGTTTAGGATAATGGAATGTGTGAACAACCTATCATTTCCACGAACAGCATAAGGTACAAAGGCATGTACGGCAATTCTTGTGGTTGTAAAAGGTATCGTGTTAAAATGTGCACCTTTTATGTATTTGGGTTGTTGGTAAGTTGGTTTGATCACAATGCTATCGTGAATACGAAGTCCCCATTTAACTTGCTTCACTTCAAAGTCACCATATTGATTGCGAATAGAGTCATATTTAAAAAACCACCCTTGTTTTAACAATCGTTTATCGTAGTAATAGGACTTGTAGTTAGCTGGGTCGTTGATGGGTAACATGTTGTCAACAATTAATTTTGTTTCCACCTTTCCAGCTTTATTCAGCTTTAGGTAGGTGAGTCGATCGTTTTCGTAAGCCTTTATATAGGGATAATCAAAAATGATCAAATTGTAAATCGGTAACAGCAATTCATCATAGGATAATGCGTTGTACAAACCATATTTATTGTTTTCTGTTTGACAAATGAAGAATTGATCCTTGTGATCAATGTACTTGTACTTACAAGGAATTAATTCCTTGAAATTGATGTCCAAAAGTCCTTGAAACTCGTTTAGGTCTGCATAGTAATAGGCCTTATTGTCAAATTTGACCGCCGTTATATCCGTGTATTTGTAATTTAATACCGTATTACCAGCCAAATTTGCTAGTTTAATGAATCCATTGGATTCAATCGCGTAATAGCTGTATTTTCTCAAGGTATCTTCAAAGCCGAAAAATGGTTCAATGCGATCGCCCGGGGCACGAAATAAAATCTCATCTGTTTTTATGTCTACTAAATAGGCTATGGAGGATAATGAATAGGTGTAACTGTCGGCGAAAACATCAAGGTTTGTGGCATTTCTTGGTATATCATGTTTTCCGTATTGATCGACTAGGATTGATATGGTGGGACCCATCGCACACAAGAAATTCACTTGAACTGTTTTATCAAAAATACCAGCATCAATCAGGTCGCCATGTGGATTATAGAATTCTTCAATTGAATCCTTTACGGGGTAAAACAAATAATTAAAACTTTGTGAAACACCAGAACCGTTTATGTCTGGAATGACTTTTTTACCTTCACTCCAATTGGTATGGATGACATATAATTCCTTTCCAATAGTATAGGTGTACCAATACGTGTTTAATGATTTTAATTCGTTGCATTTAATGTCCAAATTGGTTTTGTACGATTTGAGGTGAATGGATTTTTTTTCATAGAAAGCATAAGCCCCATTCGACAATTGTTGAACATGGTGTGATTTAGTTTTATAAATTACCCGACCAAACTCATCAATTATTCCAGAGCCTTGATGATCATGAAAAAAGGCTCTCCCATATTCGTCAAAACAACTGAGTTCTGTGATGTCTTCACTTACCTTGATCACCTGATGGTTGCGCACAATACTCCACTTGCCCTGGTTTACTAAAGGAAAGGAAATGGAATCGTATTGGGCATTTGACCAAAAGACAAGGCAAATGAAGAGCAAGAAGGTGCAATGACGTAACATGGGAGAGCGTGTTCGTTATTAAATGTAATCTTTGATGACGTTGCCAATGTGCTTGGCATTTTTCGCTTCAATACCAGTTCGAATAAAGGTCATATCCAACAGGCCTGTTTTACCGGATTTTACAAAGCCTTGTAAACGACTTCCTGTGATGACTGCGATTTCATTGTCGGGTAAAATTGCCACTAAACATTGAGGTGATTTTTTGTGCACAAGTACCTTACCACCATAACTTTCCATAGTCTTGATGAAGTTTTCTTTGGGGCAATAGTAGAATACTTTACTCAATGCCATAATTTCTTTAGACTCATTTTGGATACTGAAATTACCGGCTAATTCATTGAAATTATCCACTTTTTTCACGCAATCCCAGTTGTATGTAGCCATAACGTCAATATTAATCTTACGAATAACTTGACCTTTACTTGCTCGATCTAAAAAATTAAGGGATAATGCATGTTTCTTTTTGATTTCTTGTTCATTTTCATCGGTTTCTTCTAGGGCTTGATCAAATGTATATGGACGCACGTTGATGAAAAATTCTTCTTTATCAATTTTTAAGTTTAGCACATATTCGCCCTCATTTTCACTGGGTAATAATTTGGTTATGGCATTCTTAAGCCGAATACGCGAACGCAAGTAGGTTGGCATTTCATCGACAGACTCCCAGCCAATAATTTGTTGATTTTGAAGTTCTTTAAATTCAGTTATATTGACTTTTACATCCAATACCGTATTTTTTCTGGTTTTTGGCTTTTTAGGTTTTTGATCTTCCTTCACATCAACTGGATTTTCAGTAGCTGTTTCCAGGGGTTCGGCGGTTTGTGTTGTTTGATAGGCCCATTTACCCGTTTTATCATTCAACTTGTAAAAATTAAATGTTGGTTGCGGATTAATCGAAGCCAAGGAAAGGTCGATTGATTTTTCCGGTGCAAGTTCAAGTTCTTTACCATTTTGCGTAGCATTGATGGTGAACATTCCGCCTGAAACGAAATTGTGCGTAACACCACACGAATCATAGGTCATTGGTAAACCAGATAGCATGATTTCTGGTAATGTTTGAAATTCTTGCCACGCTACAGTTACGTTTCCATCAACCGGTTTTCCGTCACAATCAACAAAGGCATGAGCAGGAACTTCGAGTGTTGAACCTGAGGATAGATTGATGTGTTGGCTTGTATTTGTTGAAATACTAACTTTTTCAATCGGAACGGTTAGGTCATTGACTAGCTTAGGTTTAAAAGCAATGAGTTCGGCACTGCCCTTATCATTTTCAAGGGTTGCAGTTGCTTTCTCTTCCGTTGTTGCTTGACCACAAGCAAACAGGATGAATGGAAGAAATGGGAGTAAGGATTTTTTGTTCATGAGTTCTAGTTTTAAACCTAAAACTCAATTTTTTAAATTTTATAACACGAAAGACATTAAATCGGTTATTTATCCCAGCCTTCTTTGATGAATTTGGTGATAATGATAAAGTCATCAGTATCATATTCTCCTTGAATAGTTTGATACTTGGCTTCAACAATGACGTCATGATATTTTCCGTCTGCTAGAATTTTTTTCAATTCGGTTGCATTTGTTAATGGCATCCAAGCACGACCAAGGTTCCCATTAACACTGATGTATTTTGATTTTGTTAAATAGTAACTTTCATAATATGAATCGTCCAAAACCATGTCCACCCTCAATTGAACCGGTGTGGATGATTTTTCTGCTTTAAATACTGCAATCGATGTAGGGTTATATCCTGAAGTAGCTTCCCAATCAATCTTAAAACCATCGATGGAGCGTTTTAAATAAACAATGTTTCCATCAACAAAAATTTTAAACTTTTTCCCAAGATTATAATTAGACCCTGGAATATTGATTTGACTATTTTCAATTTGTTTGGAATTAAATTCATTTTTATATACTTCTGCCATAAGTGGTTTCACTGCATCTGGGTTTAAGATGTAAGGTATACGATCTTCCCATTTTTTAGCGCCAAAATAACTTTGAATGACAAACATGATGGAATCCGATTCATTTCTAGGACTTACAACAAATTTGGGGCCGTTATTAACTCCGAATACTTTCAGTAAACTGTCATTTTGTTGGGTTAATTTGGTAATCGTTTGCAGCTGACTTTTCACTTGTTGTTCTAAATCTAAATTTGATTTTGAAACAAAACTCATGGTGGTGGTTATGTTTGTTAATGACAGCTGTAAAGCCTTCAATTCACTTGAAATTAATCTGTTTGAATCTTCAAGCTTTTTAATTTGAGCAGTTAAGGTATCTACTTGAGTCTGTATATCCTTTTTACTCTGAGCGAACAATAGGGATGGAAGAAAAACTATACCCAGAATTAAACCAATAAATCGTTTCATGATGCAAGTAATTACAGTTTAAAAATCGCTTTATTCCAAGTGATCCATAGTTCCATGTAATGTTGTTGCATGCGGAACATGTGTTCAAAAGGGTGAGTGGAAGGAATGTGCTTTTGCACTGCAATTGGATTTATTTTATAAAGAACTTGCTCTTCACTCAAGTGATGCGATGCCGCATAAGCTTCGATTGCTTGTTTTATAGCGGGAATCGTTGGTTGAATTTTGTCAGGTCCAGTCGTGTTTGGAAGTTCTGCTGTTTCCGTTACAGTATTCAATTGAACTAAAGCTGTGGGTTCCTGCTTAATAAATTCCTTTTTTGATTTTACGGGTGTAGTGCGTTGAACCGGCGTCTCTTGTTTAAGAAAATTAGAAAGATCGCGTAGGGTATTATTCTTTTTAGCCATGGTATTAATTCAATAAGGATAAAACTTCTTTTGTAACCGATAAATAATCTTTTTCTGGGAGTATCGTGCTGCTTTGAGCAAATGCATTTCGGGCAGGAACGAAGGCGTTAATTACAGTTGCTTCCAACTCGGCTAATGCGGTATTTACTGTTTTAGATTTTGTTAAACTGTTAATTCGGCTAGGCAACACGCTGATTATTAGTTTTTTGTTGATTTGCTGAGCAGGTTTTAAATCGGTAATGGTTTGAAAAGTAACCAATAAGTCATTTTGTGTAAGGCTTGTTGGAACGATAATCAAATCACTCACCAAACAAATTTCTTTTATGCCCGAATCGGTAGTTTTACCTGCACTGTCTACGATAACGTAATCTGGTTTCGTTTTACTCAGCTTTTTTAACTCTTTCGGAACGAGTTCATCTTCAGAGGCTATGATCGGAAACAACTGTTTGTCATTTGCACCAGTTTTGAACAACTCCATTTGACGAAGTGTATTCAGGGTATAGTTCGTGTCCGTTTCAATGAGTGCGACAGCATGACCTAAACTGTGTAACATAGTACAAAGGTTTATGGCATTGGTAGTCTTTCCTGTTCCACCTTTTCTGCTAATAAATGAGATTACTTTCGTCATAGGGTTAGTTTTCCGAAGCGAAATTACAACCGCATTTCCATTAATATCAAGAAATTCAATAGATTATATGAACAATTGATTTGTGAATTATGTCTAATCTGCACGTTTATGTAATTTCAACACAAAAAAAAAGATGGAAAAGGGTTTGGAAATAGGGAGCAATCAACGCAGGTATTGGCTATTCATATTTCTTGCTGGTTTATTTGTGACGAATGCCGTTACTGCTGAATTAATCAGTAATAAATTGGTAGAAATACCGCTAGTATTCCATTTGTTTGGAAGTACTTATGGTCCATTTGTAACCATCGTCGGGGTAGTTCCTTGGCCAGTAGTGTTTATTCTTACGGATATCTTGAATGAGTTCTATGGAGAGAAGGCTGTAAGGCGGTTATCGTGGATTACTGCAATTTTGATTGCCTATTGTTTTATTATTGTTGGTATAGCTGTTCTTCTACCCGCAAAAGAAATTCCAGGTTCCACCTTGTCTGGTCAGGCTGAGTTTAGTGGTGTTTTTGGACAAGCTCAACTTGTCATTGTTGGGAGTATTGTCGCTTTTTTATGTTCTCAGCTGTTGGATGCTTTTCTTTTTCAACGCATCAAGACAAAGACGGGGAATCGTTTCATTTGGTTGAGAAGTACAGGAAGTACGGTTGTGTCCCAATTTTTTGATACCATCATCGTTTTGTATGTGGGGTTTGTATTACCAGGAGCGATTTCTTGGTCTGATTTTATGCATATTGCACCCACCAATTACTTGCTCAAATTAATAATAGCTTTATTATTGACTCCATTAATTTACCTGGGACATTATGGCGTCCGGAAGTATTTAAAAGAACATTAACCGTAAACTTTATTTTCCTTGAACTTCAAGGAGTACACAAGGTACAACAAGGAAAGACCAGCCGAACAAGCACCGATATAAAAGCAGGTTGCAATGGATTCATAGGTGTTGTTGTAGACAATTAACGTCATGCCCGCGCCTGAAGCAATGCCAAATTCAAGCGCTATGAACATGGTTCCAGATCCAATGCCTCGTCGCTCAGGTACTGATAAATCTGCTGTCCAGGCAAATAGGGTAGGACTCATAATTCCAGTTGCAATTCCAAATACGAATGAGGCGATGGTGTATGTTGAAGCTGAATTGGAAGTGCCAATCAATATCATGCTCACTGCCAGTACAATGACACCGATTAAAAGTGTTTCACGTCGACCAAGTTTATCGCTCAATTTACCTGTAAAAAGACGAACTAAAATGGTTGAGATAACGTAAATACCGAAAAAAGCACCCTTGTTTGGGATTTTTAAAAATTCAGACAAATCGGGTGTGATTATAAAAATAATTCCAGAACAGAATGCAGTTAAAAACATGACGATTGCAGACGGAAAAACAGTGGGTTCCACCCATTCGTTACTAGGAACTTTTAACATGGAGATACGAAATGACACATGGTTTTGAAGTGATTCTTGCACTCGATAGGTGAGCACATAGGCAATACACCCGATTAACGAAGCGATCATAAACATGGTTGTAAGACCATATTGAGCTGTAATCCATGCACCCAGAGGTTGTCCAAAGCCAATACCCAATGAAATAAATGTTCCCCAAATACCCATGCCTATACCGCGTTGGTCTTTGGGTAAAAGATCAGTTACTAATGCCGTTGCACCTGTTGGAGCAAAACCCACACTAAAACCATGAATAAACCGCAAGAGAAAAAAGAAAACAAGGTGTGAGGCAAAAGGGTAAGCCAAGGTGGCCAATATGCAAATTAAAAATCCTGCCTTGATTACCTTTTTTCGACCTATTGCGTCTGCAAGTTTACCGGCGATTGGTCGTGAAAGTCCTGCAGCCAATGTAAAAGCGATCATGACAAATCCTTTCAAGTCTCCACCCTTGAGTTGCGTCACGAAATCGTTTAATTCGGGAAGCATGAGGTTAAAACTGGTCATAAACAGGAACATGGAAAAACTAAGTGTCCAAAAGTTTCCTGATAGGTTTCTCGTCATGTGTTAAAGATAACCAAACTGTTTAGCTTTTACTTGTTAATCCTTCTTTTGAAAACAATATTGGTGCAATGCTGTTATTTTCGTATGATGAAAAATACGGAAGAGGCCACTTTTGGTGCAGGATGTTTTTGGTGTGTAGAGGCTTGTTTTAAAGCTTTAGATGGAGTAATTGACGCTTTCCCGGGTTACGCAGGTGGCGACACATTGAATCCGACATACAACGAGGTTTGTTCAGGAAATACAAATCATGCAGAGGTGGTTCGTGTTGTTTATGATGCTGACAAGGTAAGCTTTACGCAATTATTAGAGGTTTTTTTCTTTGTTCACGACCCAACGCAGTTGAATAGACAAGGAAACGATATCGGTACGCAATATCGTTCGGTAATTTTTCATCACACCGAGGAGCAAAGTTTAATTGCTAAAAAAACGATACAGAAATTAATGGATGAAAAGTTGTGGACAAATCCTATCGTTACCCAAATTGAACCCTTGACGTCTTTTTATCGCGCTGAGGATTACCATCACGATTATTTGCAATTCAATCCGGAAAATACGTATTGTCAATTCGTTGTAAGGCCTAAATACGAAAAGTTTAAGCTGGTCTTTGCTGATTTATTGAAAGATTAATTAGATCGTACAGAACAACAAAGGCTGCTTTTAGGCAGCCTTTGTTGTTCTAGTCAAATAGTGTTTACAATTCTTCCAATTCCTTATCATCCGTTTTATTTTTATCCCGGATCTCTTTTCGCTCGTCAGCTGCTTCTTGTTTGCGTTCTAACATTTTTTCGTGGTGTTCTTTCACCTTTTTAAATTGATCTTCCGTTAAGATACTTTCTAAACGCCCCATGCGAGAGTCATCTAATTTTTTTAATGCATCTTGTTTTTGCTCTTTGGTTAATGCTGTGTTTGCACGAATTTCATCTTTTTTTGAGGCGATAGTCAAATTCAATTTGGTTACAGCAGCAATTTGATCTTTTGACAATTTCAATTCCTTTGTCATACGCTCAGTATGCAATTTTGCTCGTTCTTCAGCAGATTTTTTTGGCGTTTCTTGGGCATAGCTTGTTCCGATGCCTGCAACAGCCAAGATCAAGATTAACAGTTTTAGCATTTTCATAATCAATCGATTAATTTGGTTTGTGAACATATTTTAATCTAAATTATCAATTATTCCATTTCTTTTGTCTCTTTGCACCTGAATTATCTTGAAGAAAGATTTATCAAAATGAGTAAAGTTCAGCGCCTAGTCATTGTTTTTTGTTTGCTGTTTTTGCTTATTCCAATTGGGATAAGCCTATTTTTTGTTTTTCCAATGGGGGATGATTATTCCTATGCGCGCATGGGACAAACCAAATCTTTACTTGAAATAACGATTGGTGAATACAACACGTGGAATGGGCGATTTTTCTCTAATCTTCTTGTTGTACTTAACCCCATTCGTTGGAATAATTGGTGGTTATATCGCTTAGTGCCTCTCGTTCAGTTGGTTTTGCTCTTTGGTTGTGTAAGGCTTGTTTTAGGTCGATTTATACTGGTCGAAGATCGTTTTTCCATAGTTGCATTATCGTTGTTAATTCTGCTTTGTTATGTTGCGGGTATGCCTACGATAGCAGAAGGGCTTTTTTGGTATACCGGCAGTGTGACGTATTGGTTGGGGTCTTGTATGTTCTTGACCTGTGTATATCTCTATAAATCAGACAGTAATATTATGAAGTTGGTCATTTTACCATTTTTAATCTGTGCAACTAGCGGCATGAACGAGGTTTTAGCACTCTGGTTGTGCTTGGTTTCAATTGCTTTGTGTTTCACCAACTTGTCAAAACATCATGCCTTAATTTGCTCGGTGTCTTTACTCAGTTTTTTACTAGT